>Ga0326727_10012850_pt1 | contig 18879 bp, 17 predicted proteins | sample MB2enrmetagenome_FD_207643 | JGI IMG/M metagenome (GOLD analysis project Ga0326727, IMG submission 207643) | Lab enriched peat soil microbial communities from McLean, Ithaca, NY, United States - MB29MY | ecosystem: Environmental > Terrestrial > Soil > Wetlands > Peat | place: USA: New York...
TGCTCTTCCGCAAACGTGACCGGATCGCTCTTGCCCAGGTCGCGCTGTGTCGGGCGGCTGTGAAAGATTGGCCGGCCATCGGGCGACTCGACCACCAATTCCGGCTGGAAGAGCCAGGCGGTATCCCGCAGTTTCTTCGGTTCTTCCTGTCCATTAACCAGAAACAGGGTGACGCTCCAGAAACTACTCCGCGGGCGAATAATTCCCTGGACCTGGACTTCCGGGAACTCGGGATCAGGGGTCCACTTCACGCGGCCGGGCTCAACGGGAATCGGCTTCGAGACGCCCTCTCGCTGACTCCGCTTCCACACCAGCTTCTTGTCTCCGGTGGGCGTGGTCAGCGTGTCACTGTGCTCCCGAGAGTAGTGCCCCCACCGGGCGGTAATCTGGATTTCCTTGGCATCCAGGTCGAGGCAGAACGTCATGCCGAAGGACGAGGGGAACATCGTCTTGACGGTGGGAGCCGTGTAGTCGGTTGTCCCCTCCTCGACCGTGCCCGGGCCGCCTTGCGGCAGTTCGTCGAATTCCTCCGGCGACAATTCCTGCCGCTTCGGGGCCAGCATCCCGACCAGGTAACGGTCCCGCACGCTCTGCTCGACGATCTCCTCGGCCGGCCCCCCAACTGGTCCCAAGAGGTCGCTCAGGACCATCTGCTCAAGTTCCTCCCGAACCTTCATGGCTGACGGGATGCTTTGAAGGATGCTGCTGCTCATGGTTCCCCGCCCAGGTCGAGTGCGTCTGTTTCTTCCCAAGCTTCTCTCTGAATCTCGGCTATTTGGGAAGATGCCTTAGCAAGATCGTATCAGGAGCCCGCTTGGGATACCACCACGCGAGGCGCATACCACCCAACAGTGGCATTTGCCGGCCAGGCCGCGCCGGCGGGCCTCGGCCGGAAAATACCCCTTGAGTACGATTCGGCTCCATGCTATAATTTTCGAGAAGAGAGAAATATATGTGCGTGCAGCGGCCGATCTGATACAATGGTTTTCTGTGCCATCGAATCCACGCCCGCGACCAGGAGACGGGGATGAGCCTTGCAGAGCGATTGCGGTACGCTCGGAACGCCATGAACACCACCTTGGCCGAGGTCGAGGAGCGGACGGGTATCGGCGTATCGACCCTCTCCGATTTCGAGACCGCCAAACGGGAGCCAAAGCTCTCACAACTCAAGCAGCTTGCCGACGAGTACAAACGCTCTATCGGCTTCTTCCTTGACGAAGCGGAACTTCAGCCCGAGGTTGTGCTCTGGCGTGCGAGGCCGACTTCGCCCCAGGCGGAAGAGGTTCAGGCCCAACTCCTGGAATTTGCCGAGCAATACCACAACCTGGAAATGTGGTGCGAAGATCGGCAGGAGTTCGAGCTTCCCGCCGCCCCCGGAAACCCAGGCACGTTCACCTACCTGGATGCCGAGAAACTTGCCCATCGAGTGCGTAACGAACTAGGCTTGGGAGAACGTCCAGGCCAGACCTTGCTGCGGGTGCTCGAAGAGGTTTGCAAGATCAAGGTATTCCATCTCCCCTTTGAGCCAACCGGGAGTGCCGCCTGCACGCTCAGCGAGCGATATGACGCCGCCATCCTCCTGAACTCCCGCAATGTTCGCTGGCGGCGCAACTTCGATCTTGCCCATGAATTGTTCCATTTGTTGACATGGCGAGTCTTCCGACAGCCCGGTTCTGCGGCATCCGTGGAGCCGACGGAGAAGGAGGAGAAGTTGGCCACCTGCTTTGCGAGCAACCTCCTTATGCCTCGGGACGCCCTTCGCCTTGCCGTCAGCACTCAGCTTGGCAGCCGCACGAAGTTGGGTTTTGACGACCTGTTCGAGATTTCCCGGCAGTTCGACGTGTCACTGGAAGCGATTCTCTGGCGGATGAGCTTCGTCTACCGGATTCCGAAGGAACGGGTCCATGAACTCATCGACCAGTTCCATACTCAGGTGAGCTTATGGGATGATCGTGAGCGGGATACTCTACCTGCACGCCCAATACGGTTTCAAGCCTTGGCTCGGCAAGCCCTTCGCAAAGGCATGATCTCTGCCGGACGATATGCAGCGTATCTCGGCATCTCAAGAAGGGAAGCTATGCAGGTTGTCCAGCAGGATGCCAACGAAGATGCCGAAATTGAAGTTGTTGATTCTCGATGCTAACGTAGTCATCTACTTGCACGAGAAGGGATTGTGGCAGGCCGTCCTGGAACGGTGCGAGGTCTATTTGTCCAGCATCGTGATCGACGATGAGGTTCGATTCTATGAGGGCACCGAATACGACGAGGTGATCGACCTGTCCCCCGATGTGGCTGCTGGGCGTGTCCAGAGGTTCGACGTGCCCGTGTCGGATGTCAAGGAATTCCGAGATCAGTTCGACCCCGTATATCGCGGCGACCTTGATCCGGGAGAAGAGGAATCGCTCGCCCACATGCTCCATGCGGAAGATTTTGTGATTTCGTCGGGCGATGCCATCGTCTACCGCATTCTCGGAAACGTGAACAAGGGCGATTCTGGGCTTTCGCCCGAAGAACTTCTACAGAAGGTCGGTCTCGGTCGAAGCGGTCTGCCGTGGCAGTATACCAAGGCGTTCCGTGAAAAGTACACCAAGCTCGGCCAGCAAGAAGCGATACAAGGGCGAGGTCGTAAGCAGACCGGCCGGTAGTGCCGGGTCGTTCGGTGGAGACAGGGACGCAGCCGGTATTGACACGTTTCATGGAGAATTACGATGTCCACGCACACGTACAAGATCAGCCTCGGCCACGTCGATGTGTCCAGGCTCGAAACCGACGACGACTTTCGGCGCGAGGCGCAGCGCCTGCTCCCCAACGCCCTGGTGCAGGTTGGGGAGACAACGGGTGAAGTCGCCTGGGATGAACTCCAGAAAGGCTTTCGGGGAGTGTCCGGCTTCAAGGCGAACTCCTCCTCCAACGACAAGGGGAAGTTCATTCGAGAGGCGGGGCAAAACTACCGCCGGCAGGCCCCCACCAAGGATCGCCGTGAACTCGAAGACTACATCGTGGCGCGGCTGCGAGAACTCAAGCACTCCAAAGGGTAGCCATCGCTCCGCTACATCCCCAAGAGCTTGATTACGCCGGCAACAACACCAGAGGCAATCATACTGCCCACCGCCCCCTCGGCGATGTTCCTGATCGACCGCAGGGACTCTTTGACGATCTCTACTTTCGGCCGCGGGGACGATAGCTGGGTCTCGATGGTGGCGATGTCGCTCTGAGCCACGGCCTCGTCGTCGCCAGCCAACCCTAGCTGCGAAAGTTGGGCCTTTAGCTCGCGGACGAACTCGGCGACTGCACCGAGATCAAGCGAAGTAAAAGTCCCGGATTGCGTGCTCCCGACCGTGCCTTGTTGAATCTGCGAGTGGGACATTTGCTCGATGTGGATGATGTTCAGGGGAAAGTGTGCTGTCGGCCGGTCAGGCTGGGATAGTGCCGCCTCGATTTCGACGACGCCGGTATGGCTCAGCGTGCAAGCGCCGGTGTTTGCCTCGATCAAGCCCTCCTGCGCCAGGTACGTGGAAGTGTCCAGAAGATCGCGCCGCGATAAGCCAACTGCCTCTGCAATCTCCTCGTATGTTACACCAACATTTGTGCTCCCGCTCGTCCTTTCGTAAAGATACTTGAGGAAGCGAAACCGCTGTAGCTTTCGTTCAGAGATACCGTTCACCAGCGTACTCCTTCGTAGCGATCCGGTCTTCCAGTGTCGTCACTTCGCTATGGGGCGATGTCGCCCGGCCCGGACGCCTTTTCCACGAGCCGGTCGATCGCCTGTCTTGCGATACCCAACACTTCTGCATCGGTCGGGCGCTTAATAAGCCGAACACCATCGAGGGTCTCGTCGATTTCATGCAGAATAAAGGTGTAGGGAATCGTGATCCCCAACTCCCGCCGATGTCTGGGTTCGCCGGTCTGAAGCTGGTCGTCCACAACAGCCCAATCGGGAAAGAACTCGCAGCGAATGTCGAAATACCCCACATCTGTCTCGTAATCCCAAGGCACACCTGCGAGTTGGCTTATGGCGTCGTTCCGGTGGACAAAGTCTTGCGATAAATGGCAACGACTTATTGCCGCAACACCTCGAAAGCCCGGCAATCGTTTCTCTTGGGCAAATCGCAGTTCCCAGCCTGGCGGCACCTCGAACTCAACGAGCGCCCCTCGCATTGCCTTGGTGAATCGTTTCTTTTGCTCGGTGGTGGGGAACTCATATCTGCCTACCTTGCCAACGATGCTATCGAGCAGAGAGGTCAAGTAGTCCAAGGCATCAAGGAGCAGCATCGCTGCCAACGTGTTCTCTGCGAGGACCGTCAAGACCCACTTTTGCAGCAGGGCAGAATAGAGGTCGCCGGTATTCCGCCACCGGCCGACCGGCGGCCCCGGTTCCGTCGGCAGGTCGAGCATCAGGCGGCCGATGTGCCCGCAAAGCCCCTGGTAGTGCGTGGCCCGCGGCCAATCAATGCAGCGCTTGAAGAGCGCTACAAGCTCACTTGGCGAAAGTCCGTCGTTTCTATTTGCCGGCATCCTCGAACTCCTTGTTACATGCCAAGCAGCTTCGCCACCCCGACAACAATCCCGGAAGCCGCCATGCTACCCACGGCCCCCTCGGCGATGTTTCTGATCGACCGCAGGGACTCCTTGATGATCTCCGCCTTCGGCCGCGGCGACGATAGCTGGGTCTCGATGGTGGCGATGTCGCTCTGGGCCACGGCCGCGTCGTCGCCGGTCAACCCGAGTTGCGGAAGCTGTGCCTTCATCGCTCGGACAAACGCGGTCACGGCTGTCAGGTCGAGCGAGCCGAACGTCCCGGACTGCGTGCTGTCCGCAGTGCCCTGTTGAATCTGCGAATGGGACATCTTCTCGATGTGGATGATGTTCACGGGAAAGTGCTCGGTCGGCCTGTCAGGCTGAGATAGAGCCGCCTCGATCTCGACCACTCCGGCATGGGTGAGGCACACGCCCTTGTCGCTCCCACGCGCCAGTCCTTCCTGTGCCAGATACCTGAACGCATCCCTGTAGTCGTCTTCCGATAACCCGACGTTCTGTGCGATGTCCTCGTGCGGAACGGTCACAAATTCGCTCGCTCTCGCCGTTTCGTGAACGTACTTGAGAAAGCGCAATCGTTGTAGCCTTCGTTCTGCTATGGTGTCCACCGTCCGACTCCTTCAGACAACGACATCGCAATGCCAGACATCGCCCATTAGGCTGAAGGTGCGGTTGGCGCGGTGCGCAACCTCGCCTCCAGGAACGTCTGGCGAAACGGAGCGAAAGTAGACCTCATCCCCGGCTGTCGCATCCAAAGGGTCGAGCAACACCCAACGCAAGGTGGTTTCAAACACTGTGCGTTGCTCTGCCTCGTGGCCCACAGGGAACGGTGGGGTATCGTCAAACCAGGAAACGTACCGCCGTCTGTCCAGAGGTAGGGCGAAATGTTCCAAGTCGTTCGCCAACAGTCCCCACACTTCGGCGCGCAATCGCCGCATAACCGTTGCCTGCCCGCCATCCGGCATTGTTGCCGGGTTGAACTCCCTACGATGACTTCTTCTCCCCATCTGGCTCTCCTCTTGAAAACGTGGTCGGATCGGATGATAACGTGATCGTTGGTTGCGATCACACCCTCCCCCACAACGAAGCCGGTCCCCAGTATTCGGGGGACCCAGGGCAGAGGACTGCCGGGGGGCATCTCGACTGCTATCGCAGCGATACTCTGGCAGACTTGCTTGTACGTGTCAACGAGGTCCATGCAATCAACCCTCCGTCTCACACGGCACCACGCGGTCCTCGGTTTCACCTTCGACAAACCGGCAATTGAATAGCTCCGACCCCAACGCTTGCCACACGTCCCGAACTGGCAGCATGACATCCACGGGCCACTGAGGGTAGCTGTCCACCAACGTTCGGACAGCCTCCAAGTGTCGGTGCAATACGTTCTCCCACGGCGTATCAGCCCACAGATGTTCGCAGTCGTCTGCCAATCCGGTATTCGCGCTTATGGTCGCAAATATCTGGGCGCAGTCGGTAAGAATACTCCACAGCTCTCCGCTGACGATGTACGAAGCCTTTCGCGTGTCAATAATTCCAGTTCGCAGTTTCTCAAGCACACGCTTGATGCAATCTGTAGACTCCACCGCCACCGTCCGAGTCGTTGCGTACCTCCGCGAAAGTAGCTCCGCGGAAACCGCGCGGGCTGAATTGACACATGCGGCCACCTCGAACGCAAGTCGTTGGAAATGATACTGGGCTGTGGCCTGAATCCGAAACGGAGTGGCACGCATCTCGTCGGCCGTCAGTTCTTTAGGCGGAAGAATCCGTCGCATGAAGAAGTCCCATGAATGCCCGATCTCATGGCTAATGATGTACCGTTCCTCCTCGACTTCATACGACAGCCCTCGTTCGTAACAGTAAACAATTGGAACTATGATATTCTCGGGAATCAACACTCTGCTGGTAACGCCCCCAGGGCCGTCACGCGGAACTGCCTTACCCGCCAGGCTTCGGCTCCCTTGGACCACAGGGGGTGTGGGCCCTGCTGTTGAGCCAATTGCGGATGCAATCTCCTCGCCGAAGCGGTCCTCTTTGATAAATATGAACTCGGACACGGCCGCGAGGGTTTCCTCGACGGGTCGCCCTAACGGTCCGACGAGCCTTGCACAGTCCGTGCAGATTGTCTCCAGTGTCGGAAGTGGAATCCGGCAAAGTCCAACAAGTCTAGTGTTCATCTGGAGTCACGCGATTTGGAAACCGAATGTGGGCTGGTTCTCGATGATCGCAACCCCCGTTTCGCTGAAAGAACGCACGCACCGCGTCGATCGTATAAGGCGGGTCCGACAAATGAAAGACCATGTGGCAATTCGGACGTGAAGACATGCCAGTTCTCCCTCACATGCCAAGCAGCTTCGCTATTCCCGTGACGATACCGGAGGCCGCCAGGCTGCCCACGGCCCCCTCGGCGATGTTCCTGATCGACCGCAGGGATTCCTTGACGATCTCCACCTTCGGCCGCGGCGACGATAGCTGGGTCTCGATGGTGGCGATGTCGCTCTGGGCCACGGCCCCGTCGTCGCCGGTCAGCCCAAGTTGCGGAAGCTGCGTCTTCAGCGCCCGGACAAACTCGGTTACGGCTGCCAAGTCGAGCGAGGCGAACGTCCCGGACTGCGTGCTGTCCGCAGTGCCCTGTTGAATCTGCGAATGGGACATCTGCTCGATGTGGATGATGTTGACGGGGAAGTGCTCAGTCGGCCTGTCGGGCTGGGACAAGGCCGCCTCGACCTCTACCACGCCCGCATGGGCCAAGCAAACCGCATCCAATGTGCCCTCAATCAACCCCTCCTTCAGGAGGTAATCGCACACCAAATCGAAATCACTTTTCGAGAGCCCCGAGCCTTGCATGGCTTCAGCGTCAGGCACGATCTCGGTTTCGCTCCCGCCTGTCCTTTCGTAAAGGTACTTGAGAAAACGGAATCGCCTGAGTTTCTGTTCGGCTATGGTATCCACGGTTTATCGTGTCCTCCGTTGGCGCGACTGGCGTGTTCCTTGCTGAATGCTGGAGTTCTCCATGTGCTCGATCATAATGTAGTTGACGACGGGCTGGAGGTCTGCCGCCTTCTCGGACGCGAGTTTCTTTTCCTTCGGCGAGAAACTCATGCCCTCGCCCACAATACCATCGGTTTCGAGCTTCAAGCTCCAAGTCAGAACAGCGTTACGAACGGCATCAAGGATTCCGGCGAAGCTCGTTCGCGGTATGAGCACCTGGGGAACCATTGGGAATCGCTGCATTCTCAGCAGGGTGAGTAGGATGTCTGGAGCAAAGTCGCAGGCGAACGAGGTCTCCCCGCTTGACAGCAACGATTCCAAGACGCCCACTGGCGCTATCTCATTGCGTGTCGATAATAGCTCGACAAGTTTCGCATCGGGAATGACTGCCGGAATGTATCCTCGCATTGGGTTGAACGCCATGATGCGTCCGACGATCCTGCGATACTCCGGTATCTGCTTGGTGTCTGCGTACCCGCTCAATTCTTGCTCAACCCATGTCCTGAACTCGCCGAGGTTCAGCTTCGTGGCAATGACCAGCGACTTGCGCAACAGGTCGCTGGCGCTGATCTTGCTATCCAGCACGTCTCGCTGTAATTCCTCGACCAATGACGACATTGTGGTTCTCCCCTTCACGGGCCAAGCAGCTTGGCTATTCCCGCGATGATCCCGGATGCCACCATACTGCCCACGGCTCCCTCGGCGATGTTCCTGATCGACCGCAGGGATTCCTTGATGATCTCCACCTTCGGCCGCGGGGACGATAGCTGGCTCTCGATGGTGGTGATGTCGCTCTGGGCCACGGCCTCGTCGTCGCCGGCCAACCCTAGCTGCGAAAGTTGGGCCTTCAACTCGCGGACGAACTCGGCGACTGCACCGAGATCAAGCGAAGTAAAAGTCCCGGATTGCGTGCTCCCGGCCGTGCCCTGTTGAATCTGCGAATGGGACATCTGCTCGATGTGAATAATGTTCACGGGAAAGTGGACGGTCGGCTGGTCAGGATTGCTCAGCGCCGCCTCGATTTCCACCACTCCAGCGTGGGTAAGCCGGGCACTTCCGCGTGTTCCGTCAACCAGGCCCTCATGTGCCAGGTACAGCCACACGTTGCGGTAGCCGTCTTGCGACAATCCGATGTTCTGCGCAATGTCCTCATGCGGCACACTCTCCGCTTCACTCCCTCCCGTTCTCTCGTAGAGGTACTTGAGGAAGCGAAATCGCCTGAGCTTCTGTTCGGCGATCGTATCCATGTCTTGGCTCCAATTCATCGCTATTCTGGCTTGTGGGCCCGGGTTCTCGGACGCCGAGCATCAGCAGAGAGTTCATCACCGGTCATTGCGGCCTTGAGGTCCTTACGCCAATCCGGTTCTGGAACTCCGAGATGATCTCGGCAAACACCGGCTCAACCTCGGCATTCAACCGAGCAATCGCCTCGCTCCAAAGGTGGTGATCCTCTTCCGTGTCGGCTGCCTTTTCGACTCGATTCCGTGCGTTGGTGAAGTCCTCTGCTATCGTCGTAGCGTTCCTGTACAGTTCCATGACCCTTTCAAACAGGTCGGGCGGCACGTATAGACGTTTGGGGAAGAACGTATTTTCAAAGTGCTTGCAAGCGTCGGCAAATGCCTTGCAAGACTGCTCCTTGTTGCCGGCCGGGTGGAGGTACTTGCGGAGGGCGTCAACGAAAGCATCCAGCGACTCGTACACCACGGATAGCGTGTCGGCAGTTCTTTCCTCCGTCCTTAACGCGGTGGACTGCGCGCTGGTCGCCGTGCCCTGCTGAATCTGCGAATGGGACATCTGCTCGATGTGGATGATGTTGACGGGAAAATGCTCGGTGGGCTTGTCGGGCTGGGACAACGCCTTTTCGATCTCGACCATTCCCGCATGAGTTAATCGCACTATTCCTCTGCTGCGTTCCACCAATCCCTCCTCGACTAGGAAGTGGAACTCCACTTGGTACTCCTCTAAGGGCACGCCAAGATGCTGGGCCACTTCCGCGTAGGCGGCTTCATTTCCGTCGGTTCTCTCGTACAGGTACTTGAGAAAACGGAATCGCATCAGCTTACGCTCTTCAAAAGTTCCCAAGCTGTCCCTCTTTCACATGCCAAGGAGTTCCGCTGTCCCTGCAACAATCCCCGAAGCCGCCAGGCTGCCCACGGCCCCCTCGGCGATGTTTCTGATCGACCGCAGGGACTCCTTGATGATCTCCGTCTTCGGCCGCGGCGACGATAGCTGGCTTTCGATGGCCGCAATGTCGCTCTCGGCCACGGCCTCGTCGTTGCCAGTCAATCCAAGCTGCGGAAGCTGGTCCTTCAATCCCAGGATGAACTTGGCCACCGCTGCCAGGTCGAGCGATGCGAATGTCCCGGATTGCGTGCTGCCGATGGCTCCCTGCTGAATTTGCGATTGGTTCATCTGCCCGATGTGGATGATGTTCACGGGAAAGTGCTCGGTCGGCTTATCCGGCTTGGTCAAGGCAGCCTCAATCTCGACGATCCCGGCGTGGGTGAGGTGAGCGCCGTTGCTGCCCCCGATGCTGCCCCCAAGAACGAGTCCCTCTTGAGCCAAGTACCTGAAAGTATCCGTGATCTCGTCATCGGATAAGCCGATCGCCTGCGCGATTTCCTGGTACGGCACGGTCGTATATTCGCTTCCTCCCGCCCTTTCATAGAGATACTTGAGGAAGCGAAACCGTTGGAGCGTCCGTTCGGCTATAGTATCCACGCTTCGCCTCCGTCAACGAGTTTCGGTGAGGAAATGGAGCGGGTCGAACGAAAAGCTGATGTGCGCCTCGTTCGTTTCCCAGTTGATAATCTCGCCGGTGTTCTCCTTCAACAGAATCGTAAGAGGAATCCAGAATGTCGCTTCGCCCTCGCCGGGAACATAATTGGCACCGGGCCAACAATACCCTTGATCGTGTTCGCAACGGATGCGGCCTTTCGCGCGGTAGTCGATCCATGCGGCAATCCGGTCATCATCCCCCAGACGCCGCACATCGCACACCGTCACACCTTCAGGCTGCCTCGACAGTTCGCCCAGCTCGGGTTTCCGAAGAGTGAGCACTTCACCGGTGCCTACCTCCGCGTTGAACGCACAGGCGCGGATACGTCTGTCCAACGCCGCGACGATTTCTTCGTGCCGTTCTGTGAAGCACTGCCCCGGATCGAAGGCCAGGAACCTGCCCTCGTCTTCGATCTTCCGCCGGATTTCATCGAGCTTCTCAAGCGTGGGCTTGACATACTCTTCCACGAAACGCGACAAGCCCTCGCAGACCTTCACACAATCCTCCCGCAGGCCGTGATTCCGAAGGTCATTTCGCAAATCACCTGCCAATTGACCGTGTTCGCCGAAGTCTTTCTTGTTTCGCGTGACCAAGATCACTTCGTCTGATGATTCTGCCAGCATCTTCAGAATCGTCTCCCAGAGAACCGCATCCCTGAATCCCTTGTGGCCTTCCGCGTCGAAGGGCTTTCGTCGAGCGAGCGCGCGAGCGACCAGCGGCCTTATGGCAACGTCGGTGTAGCTGGGGCGCTCGGCGTTCAGGATCGCTAGCCATGCCTCTAGCGTCTCGACGTATCGCCTGTTGGCCGCAGGCACGTCAATGTCGAAAACTGTGCCATCAATCGCCCCCGGTGCCAACTCATTCACATCTCCCGCTTTCCCTCTCGCTACCCGCAGGGCCTCGGCGAGGCGCTCGCTGTGATGATTGACTGTTTCCTCAAATACAATCTCAGGTACTGACACCCGTGCCGGCCGCCTGCGCGCGAAGCCCAGCAATAGCGTGAAACGTGGGAAATCCCGCCAGAAGTGCGTGTATGTTTCGGTGGTGTCGAGAACGACTAGCATGGTTTACTCCCTTCACTGAACAGGCAGCGCCTCAGAACAGCGTCGAGCCTTGCGTCTTGGTCCGGCGCGGCCTGCTCGTGTTGGTCTTCTTCTTGCCCCTATCGTGAAGACCCTGCTTCACTTCCTCGGCGTAGCGCTCGTGGTTGAGCTTCAGCAGGCGGGCAAGGACTTCGCGGCGGGCGGACTCGCTGATCGTGAATCGGATGCCTTGCTTCGTCTGGTGGAATCCGTGCCCGAGGTCGAGGTCAGTCCAGCCATAGGCCGCCGCCACGGCGTTGTCCATCTCGACATGCAGTTGCCGGAGCTTCTTGATGTCGTCGGCGGCTTCGCCGGGATCGTGGAAGCGGTTGTATGTCTTGGTCAGCCCTTCCTGGCGGGCGAGCATGATGTCGCTGCGCACCTGATGGTAACAACTGGCCACATCGCTCAATGGCTTGCAGGATGCGGGGCAAGGAAAGGTGTCAAAACAGCTCGTCGGTGTGTAACGAAGGTCGGTTCGCATGGAAGAGCCATACTTACGTGCCCAGGTTTCATGTATGGTTGATTGTAGCAAGCCGAGTAGGCCCATTGAGTCGGAGGCAAAGACAATAACCATGTGCGAGAAAACCCCGCGATTCGGCAACATGGCGAACGACAGCATGTTCCCCACTTCCGACTTGGCAATCACGTTTTGCAGCAACTCGATTCGTTGATAAAGCTCCTTGGCTTGGGAGTCGTACCTCCAGAAGAAAGCGGTCCCCTTCTTGCGAGTCCCTGCGTGCTTGATCTTCTGTCTTTCTGGCAACACTCGATCTCTGACAATCCCGAATGGTCCGGGATACGATTCCGCCTTGTCGCCGTCCCAATCGAAGAAGTTTATGACCCATCGGCTAGGCGATTGATCTGGTCGGGAATTCAGGTCTTGGCCGATCAGGTAAGGGAATAGCACCTCTCGATTGCGTTCTTGCTCGTCGAGAAGCCTAGCCGCCTCGGCGTTGGATAAGACAAAGCCGATCCCTCGAAGATTTGAGCCTTGAAACGCGATACCTCCGTTGGCCCGAAGGGTGAAAGGGTCGCCGTCCACTTCTGCTTCTTGGAGGAGAGACGCGGTGATTGTGGTCACTGACCGGTCATCAAGAACAGAATCGCCTTTCCACGGTCCTTTGTGCAACCATACCTCTGCAATCTCGACGGTCGCTGTACCGGGCCATTTCCTGCTTGGCACAGCTCTTGGAATAGCGAAGTTCATTCCGCTCAACTGCCGAAGTCCGACATCCAAGGTTTCCCCTTGGGCAATACTATTCGTCGCCAAGAAGCCAAGTTGTCCCTGGGCCTGAAGGAGACTCGCTGCACGAAGAAAGAAGTACGCACAAAGATCGGCGTTTCCGGCCGTTCCAAAGGCGAGGTACGTCACCAGATAGGCCCGATAGTCGGCCTGGAGCGATCCTGTTATCTTTTTTCCGCCCATGAACGGCGGGTTTCCCACGATTGCATGAAACCCACCCTGCTGCATGAACACTTCCGGGAACTGCAACGGCCAGTGAAGCGGCGTCGGGCATCCCGCTTCCTCCAACTGCCCTTTGGCCTCTGCGTCAAGCTGCTCGACCGGCAGGTCCTTGAAGTTGTACTCGACGTGGGTGAGGGCCTGCTTCAGCCGTTCCTCCCGGTCGGTTTCGGAGGTCGCCGCCCAGCAGGTGGCCAGCAGGAAATTGGCAGCGTAGGCCAACCGCTTGGTCTGCTGTTCTGCGTTTTCGAGCATCAAAGCCTTGCGCTCAACATCGGCGGCACAGTTGTCGGCCATTTCGGCAATCTGCCGGCGAAGAATCCGCACGGCATCCAGTCGCTTCTTGATGGCATCGGTGAACATGGGCATGTCCGGCCCGTTGCCGTCGAGCGAGAAGCTGGTCAACTGGTGCGTGTTGGCGATCCCCACAAGCGAGTCGCCCGAGCGGATGGCATGGTCGAGGAACGTGAACGGTTTGTCCTTCTGTAATGTCAGGAGCCACAAGCTGAGCTTCGCCATCTCAGCGGCCAGCGGGTTCTTGTCCACGCCGTACAGGCAGCGCCCGGCCACGATCCGCCGGGCGTAGATAATCCGCTCATCGGCGTCTTTGGGAATGAGCACTTCACCCGGCTTGCCTGTGGACACCTCACCGAACGGAGTGATGCCGAGTGCGTCGGGGTGTTGCTCGCAGGCATCTTCCCATGCCTCCACCAGCCGCTCGGCCAGATACCGGCACGCCTGGACCAGGAAGGCCCCAGAGCCGCAGGCCATGTCGCATACCTTCAGGTCCAGCAGTTCGGCTGGCGGACACAGCTTCCACTCGTCGTTGGGCTTTCCTTCGGCCGGACCAATGAAAACCAGCGGCTCCAAGGTGTAACGGACAATCGGCTCGGTGAGGCTGGTGGGCGTGTAGTGGGTGCCCGAGGATCGGCGGTCGGTCCCCTCGGTGACGTAGACGCTGCCCTTGCGGATAACGAATGGCTTGCTGAAGCTGTCGTCCCGCACGATGCCGGCAAACGGACGCACCCGCTCGAAAAGCGATGCGTTGTTCCCGCACGCGGCCCGCAGGCGGCTGGAATCCTGGGCATCCTGCTCGGCGTCGTTGGGCAGTTTGAGCGAATTGCGCAGGGCGTTTTCGCTCTTGCCCGTCGCCTCGTGAAGGGACTCGATCAAGTCGTCCTCGCCCTTGGCCCGAAGCCGCTCCAATTCGGCCAATGGGACTTCGGGGTCCTTGCCCTTGGCTCCCACTAGGCCCAGCATCGGCTCGGCCGCCCGCTTGGCGGTGTGGTCCAAAAGGCCCTCGTAGACGTGCCCGATTTGCTCGATGTCGAGCGCCCGGAAGCTGAGCCGCCGGGCCTCGCCCTGCAATTCCAGGTATTGGAGCGAGCGGAGTAGGTGCAGGACCGTGCGGTTGTCCACCGGGAGCGGGTCGGTGGGCGTATCGTGCCAGGAGGTGCCCGGCTTGCGGCCTTCGAGGAACGGGAACCGGTCGGGATTGAACAGGTTGCCGCTGTAGGCCGGCAGCTTCATCCGCTCGTGCTGCACGCCACCGTAGATGGCGCGGAAGGTGGCCAGCAAGCGGACCCAGGCGTCCAGGCGGCGCTCCAAGACCTCTTCGCCGAGTTGGTCAGCGGCTTCTTGAAGCTGGGCCACGAGCGTCGAGACGGCGTAGTGCTGGTCGTAGAGCGGATCACCCAGAAGCAGTAGTTCCCGTTCCTCGGCGCAGAACAGGAACACCAGCCGCATCATCACCGTCAGGGCCGCCTCATATAATACTGTCTCCGGCACGCCGGCCAGCAGTTCCCGGCCGTGGTCCTGGTCGGCCCGGTCGAGCGACTGGATGAGCACCTCGACGGCGTGGCGGACCTGGAGGCCAAGCTGATCGGTCACTTCCTGCTGGTTCGTGGCGCTTTCGGCCAGCATCGCTTCCAGGGTTTCGTCGTCGGCCACGCCGAAGAACCGCCGCACGCCGAGCAGGCTGCGAAACGCCCGCTGGGTGAGCTGCTCTTCCAGCCAGAGGTGGGCGTACCACGAGGCGAAGCCGGTCGTCTCGCCGCGCGGGGCATCGACGAGCATCCAGTGTTCGCCGTTGGTCACGAGGCCCAGGCGGACATCGGTGCTGTGCAGCAGTTCCATCATCCGCGTGGCCGGCGACGCCTTCCAGTGCCGCCCGGCAACGGGCCGATCCAAGTTCTGCTCCGAGGAGTAGGTCTGGATCAGCAGGCGGGGCTTGCCGGGGTTGGGCACATCGTCGGGATTGCGGACCAGGTAGTCTGGCCGCAGGGTCTCGCCATGCTCGGAGACGGTGGCTTTGATGGTGGCCGGGATCGCCTGGCCCTCGGCCAGCACTTCGCCAGGCAGCCCGAGGGTCTGCGTCAGGACAAACTTGATCCAGGCGTTGTGGACCGCCTGGCTCGGCCGGCGGCCCTCCTGGTTCTCCTGCCACTCGTCATAGGCCGTGCGCAGCATCCGGGCCTGTTCCGGGTCGTGCGCATCGAGGCCGGTGGTGAAGACCCTCTCCAGCACGGGCATCGTCAAGAACGGCCCGGAAACCTCGACCAGCGAAAGCCACTCGGCATGATGACGCTTATTGGACATAGCTTCTGGTGTTTCATGGACTGAGCGTGGCCGCTGGGCGCAACCGACGCATTAGAGCTTTTCCCATTACCCGCCAGTACATCTCACCCGGATGCACCGATCCGTTCACGTCGTAGTCGTCGGCGAGCACGAAGTTGGCTTGCCCAATGCCGTAGGGGGTGTTCTGGTAAGCCTCGTTGTGCAAGAGTGGCACGAACGCACGAATACGCAGTAGGGTCTCGGCCACCTTCGCCGGCTCGGAAACGTATTTCGACACGGCATGTCGCAACATTGCTTCCGCCCCATCTCCACAGCTATTCTCCTCGGTGAATAGCCGATGAATCACACCTTCCTGCGCACACCCCTTCTTCGGAACGCCCGCGGGCAAGATGATATTGTCGCTTCGCACCTCGAAGGCGTAGGAGAGGAACTCGACGGCAAAGGTCTGAATCGTCTTCTTGCTGACCCGCCGTTCCGCCCGCAACATCCAGCGAATCAGGCCAAAGGTTGTTTGGAAACCGAACGTCGCCCAAGTCTCGACCTCGGGATCGAGGCGTTCCAATCGAGCCGCGGTGTCGTCAAGAATCTCGAACTCGGGATTCCTGTCCTTTGGCCCCGTGGTGTGCTTCCTAAATGCGTTGAGACGCTGCTGTGAGTCGTCGGCAAGGATTTCCGTAATCTCGGTCCAAAACTCGTTGTCGTCGAGCCCCTGATTTCTCAGTGCCCAAAGCGTCGAAAGCAATGGTTTCATCACCAGGTTAGGAAACACGCCATGCCGAGAGTCGAGCGCACTTAAAGTCCGCCGAACACCAACAACCGCCGGCAAGCGGGTGGGCAGCGATTCACCGACAAGGAACAGCTTCTTCATACTGCACCATCACTGAGACCTGCGCTGCGTTCCCAGCACAAGGGGTTCATCGTGTCGCCAGTCATTTGCCAAGCCGGGAGATGACATCAATATAGTAGTTCGCGGCATCCTTGAACGATGTGAACTCTCGATCATAGTCCAAGGGGATCGGTTCTTGCTGATTCTCCAAATGGAGGCTAAGCAGCGTCATGGTGAAGGCCCACACTGGGCTATTGTCGTCCTCCACGTACTGTTCGAGCACCTGGAACACGCGATCGTAGCCGGGCGGATGCGTCTCGTTGCCCGATTGGACGACGTATACGTTCAGCGAAGCGAGCCAGCCCAAACCAACGGCGACGCCGAGTTCACGTTTCAATCGTGCGTCGTCTTCGATGCCGGGAGAATCAAGCAGCCATGCGGCTGCGCGCATGTCCGCCGCCTTCTCCTGCTCGATGGATGCAAACCCCTCCCTGCTCGTATGTCCCAACTCGATATGCACGCGCTCGTGGTGCAAAATGAACCCCAATGCCATAAGAGAGAGTTCATCTGCTACGTGCTTGTCGCTGGCAAACGCGGCCTCGGAAAACGGAACAGGGAGGCCAGGCGGAAGACTCAAATCGCCAGCGTCGATTCCGTGCCGCTGCGAGAGCTTGATCTTCACGTCGGCATTCGTGGCCCATTTCAGCAGGTCGCCGGCCTTACGAAGCCTTTCACTGCTTCGCAAGTTCAACTCTTTGGCCGTGAGGTCACGGACCTTCATATCGGCCACATCCGTGTAGATGCAGAAGTACGCGAACGCATTGGCCCATAAACGGCCGAGGCACCGCAGCCCAACAATGATCTTTCGGTGGTCGCCATCTGCCGAGAAATGAATTCGGTCCTCGTTCTCGTCGATCTCGAAAGTGATGCCCAGGTCCGAGATTTGCCGCTCAAGTGCCGCGCCTTTCTCGGGGGCGACGGCCTTCATCAAGCGAACGAGAAACGGTCCTGGATCGGGAAGGTCAGACATCGTGCTCTCCTGTGCGAGTCTTGGATTGTCGGTCGCCGCCGCTTCTACCCTCGTGCCATCCTTGCCGGCACCAAGTACGTCACCGCCACCGGAAACATCCGAGGCTGCGGATCGGCAAAGCGGGCCGCGATCGCTTCCGTTTCCTTCTCGATCTCGTCGGGGATCGCGCGGAGGCGCGCCCGCAGAGCGTCGGCGTTTCGGTCAAATTGCTCTTTCTCGGGCGTGGAGAAAAGCCGCAATTGCACTTCGTCGGAAACCTGGTCGAGTTCGTCTTGGATCGTCTTCTGCAACTCGCTGAGGATCGTCGTGATGTCGCCGGCTTCCTTTTCCGCCCGCTCGGCCAGGGCCTTTTGGAGCCCGTTGGCCTTGTCCCTCATGCGGGCTTCAAGGGCCTGTCGCAGGGAATCCGCCGTCTTCGGCCACAGCGCCAGCAGCTTCTTCTGGACTGGCCCGGACGGTTCTTCGTCGCTCGCCGCGGCAAGGGCTTCGTCCATTTCTCGCAGGCTGCTGAAGCGGACGAACCGCCCTTCCCGTAGCAGGCCGCCGGCTGTGATGATCTCCTCGTGCAAGCGGTGCCGGTCGCCGCCAATCACCACGAGCCGGGCGTGGGCAACCACGGCCGGGTGCTGAAGCGCGTTGTCCGGTACGATCCGGGCCGTGATGCGGTGTAAACGCTTTCGCCCCTCCCGCGACCAGACTTCGGCCCGGAGCAGCCGCAGGCTCATTTGCACCAGGCGGTGGTTCAGGTGGACCAGCACCACGTCTTCCCGGCCCTTGGCCAGATTGTGGTCGAAGACAAACGGCCGCGTAGCGCCGGTAAACGGGTGCGTCAGGCCCTCGGAGCATTGCTCCCAACTGCCGGTGAGCGCCGGCAGATGGAAAACGGGGCATTTGCGACGCTTGGGATCGGGCCACAGGCCGGGAACTTCGGCCTCGACCAGGGCCGGCTGGCCGGCAAGTTGCAGGGCGACCTCGACCACCTTCTGGATGTTCTCGGGTGAAAGCCGCAACTCGCGTTTGGTCTCCTGCAACTGGTCCATCAACTGCTTGATCTGCTTCTCCAAGTCGCGCTCGAACTTGAACATGCGGCGCACTGGCTCGGCGTCGTCCTCGGCCTTCTTCGTGTCGAGCCGGCTGCGGCGGCCGAGCATGGCCTCCTCGACCTGCTCGGCAATCACCGGGCCGACCTTGCCCAGGTCTTCGCGGATCGCCTCAATCTTCCGCACTGCCCGCATGAGGAATTCCAGATCGGCTTCCAGATCGCCGACCCGAGTTTCTGCCAGCCGGTTCTCTCGTTCGTTGTACCCCTTGCCAACGAAATGGTGAATCAGCACCTTCTTGGCTTTCTGGCCGTGCCGGTCGATGCGCCCGTTCCGCTGCTCCAGCCGGTTGGGATTCCACGGAATCTCGAAGTGGATCAGCCGCGAGCAGTGGTTCTGAAGGTCGATGCCTTCGCTGGCGGCATCCGTGGCCAGCAGGATGCGCACGGGGCTTTGCTCGGGATCGGTCTGGAAAGCCGCCTTGATCCGCTCCCGCTCTTTGGAATCCATCCCGCCATACATCGTCAGCAGACGATCATTGCCGGTCAGCCCTTCA
>Ga0326727_10012851_pt1 | contig 18878 bp, 15 predicted proteins | sample MB2enrmetagenome_FD_207643 | JGI IMG/M metagenome (GOLD analysis project Ga0326727, IMG submission 207643) | Lab enriched peat soil microbial communities from McLean, Ithaca, NY, United States - MB29MY | ecosystem: Environmental > Terrestrial > Soil > Wetlands > Peat | place: USA: New York...
TGGATAGCATCGCTTAATGCCAAATCTTGGTTTTCCATTAATATGCGACTGTAATTTTCGTCAATCAGCTTCCCGTAGATAGTTATCTGGACATGATTACGATCCCCCAAATCATATTCCGGCAACGGAAAGAACCTGCGCATTTGCTCAACAAACATCCGCCTGATGCCTGATCCCACCGTATCTATCATATCCAGGCTCACCATAGCCTGGGTCAAGAAGGGATTGCGGTAACGCTCCGGGGTCCTATCATGCAGAACATAATCCTCCACAGTGCCATCATAGAACCCGCCCGCATTGCTCATGATCAGGCGATCAGTTCTTTCTACAACAATGACTCGTGAATTCTGAGCGTAGTCCTGGTGGGCGATGCAATTATTGAGCGCCTCCAATATTATCTTGGAGTCGTATTTTGTGAGTTCAACGGGAATAAGCGAGCTAAAGGGCTGAATTCTGAAGCTGATATTTCTTATTCTACGGAAAACTTCCTCCACACTTAGAAAAAAAGGAGGGCCAAAATGCTCGTATGACTGCTCATCGGAGTCCAGTTTCCAGGTAATCTGGGCGGGATGAGGAGACAAGAAATGCGCCGACTCCGGCTTTCCAAGCAACAAGATCGCCGTCCGTGTAATCGCGCCGTTTATAGTCAGCTTAGCTTTATCCAGAAAAGTCGTGGTATCCCACTGGCTAACCGACTGACCGAACCGTGTTTTTAGGTTCTTGAGGCGAAACTTCTCCTGGGCAACGGCGAGTGCGTCTTCATCAAGGTCATAGACAGTTGCATCATCGCAAACTTCAGCGCTCCAGTCGTGATCGGAGACTTGTTCACGGATTGTCTCTAATTCGTCCAACGATAACGCTGCAAGCGATTCTCCATTTCTACCATAGTAATGCCCTTTACAACTGACTGGAATTCCCCTCGGAGCTGGAGGAATTTGAAACATCACCACTCTGCCGTCGGAAGTACTCAGAACATGAATCTCCTGAAATGTAAAGCCATTGGTCTGTTGCGCTATCTCCTGTTTCAGACTGTCAAGGCCTGTTTGGTTGATTCTGTACCGTGTACCTACAATTGATCGAGGAAGGCTGTCTGTAACACCAAATATGAGCCAGCCTTCCTGCTTGCCCTTAAGATTAGCCTCATTGCTGAGCGCGGAGAAATACTTACCCAACTCATCGCTATTGAAGCTTGCCTTTGCCTCTTTGAATTCAAGCCATTCCGTCTCGCCTGGCATCGTTAGGAATCTATTCAGTTTAGAATTCAAATCCTGTTCTGTATACATCTTTGTCGCTCAGATCACCAACTGCCACGGAGATTCCAGCAGGAGCTTGAGGCTCTGAAGGAACCGGGCCGCAGGCACCCCATCCAATACGCGGTGATCGAAGGAAAGGCACAGGTTCATCATTGAGCGCACGCAAACCTGACCGTCAACCACCGCCGGCTTTTCCGCGATCCGGCAGACACCCAGGATGGCCGCCTGATCAGTCACGATGATCGGGTCAAAGACATCGATGCCAAATGCTCCCAGGTTGGTGATCGTGAATGTCCCACCGGAAAGCTGGTCGGCGGTCAAACTCGATGTCCTCGCCTTTTCGCCGAGCACCTTCGCTTCCGACGAGATTTGGGCGATCGTTTTATTGTTCGCGCCGTGAATCACGGGCACGATCAGCCCCGTCTCGATGGCGACCGCCAGCCCGATGTTTATCTCATCGTGAACGATGATCTCAGCGCCTTTCAGACTTGCGTTCATGATCGGGTGATCGACCAATGCGAGAGCGGCGGCTTTCACGATCAAATCAGTGTAGGTCAGCCTTGTGCCATACTGCTTCTCGAACTTCTCCACGACCTGCGTTCGCATCGCGACGGCCGGAGTCATATCGACTTCCAGCACGAGCGTGACGTGAGGGGCGGTCTGGGCGCTCTTTGTGACTGCATCCGCCACCATCTTGCGCATTCCGGTGAAAGATATCGTTCTCCCCAGCGGCATGGCCGTCGGGGCCACTACCTGAAGGACGTCATCCCTCATAACCCTGCCCTGTGGCCCAGAGCCTGCGATTTCCTTGAGGCTGATCCCATGCTTATCCGCGATAGTCGCCGCAAGCGGGGTCGCCTTCACGGAAGCAACTTCGGCGATGTAGGAACGAACATCCTTCTCAGTAACACGGCCCTCTGGGCCGGTGCCTAGCCCGGCAAGAGCGTCGATATCGATCTTCGCATCATGAGCCAGGCGCCTCGCCCTTGGAGAGATGAAAACTCTGCTTGGAGAGACGGATTGAGGCGGGGTTCCCAGGGACATCGCCGGGATCGGAGGACCAACTGCCAGAGTTTCCTCTTCAAGCTCCGGCTCTTCGGAACCGGGAGTGGAAAGAAGCTCGTCGATGGGCTCATCGGCGGTCCCGATTATCGCGACCAACTCCATTATCGGGATGGTATCGTCAACTTTCGCCACGATTTTGCGCAGAACGCCCGACTCTGGGGATTCCACCTCCATGTTGACCTTGTCGGTCAGCACTTCATAGAGCGGCTCGCCCTTTTCAACAATATCGCCCTCCTGCTTGAACCATTTGACGATGGTGCCTTCTTCCATCGTCTGGCCCAGCATAGGGAGTATAACTCTTATAGCCATGATCGCACCTCAGGATAGGATTTAGGTTTAGGGATTCAGGATTTAGGGCCGGAATCCCGGACAAAAACCCTATATAGTCTAAGAATCTGCAGGTCAGGAGTTGCAATGAGAACGGATAACTACTCCTATAAAGCAAATAACGGCAGCTTGTCCTAACAGGATACACTAAATCTTTTCGTGTATTCAAGTGCGAGGAGAGAGGAAATGCGCACGCTCCCCTAGATTTCCGCTGCGACTGTGTTCGTCAGGACGCCTATCCCCTGGATTTCGACTTCCACTTTGTCGCCGGGATGGAGGAAGACCTGGGGCGTACGCCCCACGCCTACCCCTGGAGGAGTTCCCGTGATGATCACCGTTCCCGGGCGAAGGGTGGCGAACTGCGAGCAGTAGCTCACCAGTTTAGGACAGGAAAAGATCATGTCGCTGGTATTGGACGATTGCATCACCTGATCGTTGAGCCTGATGCTTATGTCCACCGAATCGGGATCCAGTTCAGTCTCGATCCAGGGGCCGAGCGGGCAGAATGTATCGAAGCTCTTGCCTCGTGCCCATTGGATATCCTGCTTCTGCTGGGCGTCCCGGGCGCTCACATCGTTGGCGCACGTGTAGCCGAGCACGTAACTCAGCGCATCCTCTTCGCTCACTCGCCGGCAGGTCTTGCCTATGACAATCCCGAGTTCCGCCTCGTAATCCACCTCATTCGGCGCCATTTTCGGTAGCCGGATGGTGTCTCCTGGCCCGATCACCGAACTGGTTGCCTTGAGGAATATCACCGGGGCAGGCGGGTAATCGTGCCCGAGTTCGTCTGCATGGCCTTTGTAGTTCACCCCAATGGCGATGTCAGGCGGTTCGACCGGCGCCAACAGCTTCACTGAGTTCAGAGGATAAGTCTCATCCGTCGGCGTCAGGGCTTCCCACGGAAGCCCTTTGATTGAGGCGATTGTATCGCCCTCGAGTATTCCATATGCCGAAATGCCGTCTTTGGCAAATCTTACGATTTTCATTGTTCTTCCTTTGCAATGACGTGAGCGAGTGTCGGACGGACGCCGACCGTTCGAGGAAGATTATACCATAATTATTGCGCGGAGACGGAGAATCCGCCCCTGTTTTGGGGCGAAACTGCGGAGGGTATGTGAAGTGGTGAGATCATTGTCTAAGGGCTGACAGATGCATGAAAGTGAGGTGCGCAAGTGAGTTTTGTATATGAGGATGAGTTGAACCGGATCAAATCGATTCTGGATGATACCGGCGAGACCGTGGAGTTTGGGCCCGCCGCCGAGAGCGACATCGAATACCTGGAGGGTCTTCTATATCCGGACTCAGTCATCGCATTCTATGAGGCTGCCGAGCCGAGTTCGTGGGTCGAGATCAACGGCGCAATCCTGACCCCTGTTTCAGACATTTGGGGCGAGAACGAAAACGGCTTGCCGGGCGACGTAGTGATAGAGTTCGGTTTTCTAAACATCGGCGGCACTGCGTCGGGTGATGGGTATTGGCTGGATTCCAGCAAGATCAGCGGCGGAGGTGAGCCGCCCGTAGTGCTCATGGCGCACGATCAGGTATCCGAAGGGCAGGGGTACAACGATATTCGCCATGCATGTGCACCGGTGGCGGATTCGTTCAAGGACTTTCTCAACAAGTTTTCGCACGGCCTCTTACCTGAAAATGCGCTCGAAACGATGAACGCCAATATGGATACCGGGCCAGTTTGAGACACACAGACTTCCCGGACAACGAACCCAAAGGCCTTGGTTGAAAGTGCGTCGAAAAAATAATCGATATATTTTGCAGAAAAAGAAGGAATTTCAACCGCTGAGCTAGAACATAAGTAAGTTAGTACAATGCAGTCGGCGACACTGCACCGCGGACTCTCTTGTCAGCAGTTTTTGAGGGACCGAGGACGCCGGTGAATTTGCTCTAACATGCTGCAGGTTGAAAACATTGTGCCCGGAAGGTTGATTTTCCTATTTCATCATCTACTTCCCCTGATGCTGGATATGGCGCATCCTTCATGCGATTTAGCGAACGGCATGTTGTTTGCCTGACTTTGGCCCCCATTCTGGGTGAACTCGACTGCTACCGAGTCTCCCGGAATGGGGCAAGCCATTGTATGAAGATAGCTATCGGCAATCAATCCCCGTCAACACCTAATACCTAACATCTTCTACCGGTTGCATCCCCGTGAAATCCTGTGATACAGTATTGGTGGTTCACTCTTCTGTATAAGGATGGCCCCATGAAAAGCAAAATTGCCCAAGCCACGTGCATGAAATACTCGCCGGTCGCTGTTTTGTGGAGCGATGAGAAGCCCGGCGACGCAATCGAGTTTAAGGCGGGATCGAGGGGTTGTGTGATGGCCCTCCTTGCCGGAAGCGCGAAAGGTAAGGTCGCCGTCATGAGCCGTGAGACCGTCGGCTGTGGAGGCGGCGAGATCGGCATGGGATTCACCAGCGAATACCATCAGATGCCCGGCGGAATCGAGCGGTTTCTTTCGACCGGCAGCCCGGAGCTTGCCGAGACGGAAGAGGGCCGAAAGATAGCCGAGCGAATGCCCGATCTCATCAAGGGCGAGCGCTATATCAAGACCCCGGAACTCGCGAGAAAGTTCGTCGAATCGCTTCCCGCTCTCGATATCCCAGCCAAGTATGTGATCTTTAAGCCCTTGGAACTGGTAACGGAAGAAGAACATCCAAAGTCGGTCGTCTTTCTCGTCAATCCCGACCAGCTTTCCGCACTGGTAGTCCTTGCCAATTATGCAAGGAAATCCGGCGATAATGTCACCATACCGATGGGCGCCGGTTGCCACCAAATTGGAATCTTTTGTTACGAGCAGGACACTAAAGAACCGCCGAAAGCCATCATAGGTCTGACCGATCTTTCCGCTCGAAAGGTGACTGATAAGGTCCTCGGCAGAGATATCCTGTCATTCTCTGTCCCCTTCAGTATGTTTGAGGAGATGGAAGGCAACGTGGAGGGAAGCTTCCTGGAGCGCGATACTTGGAAATCGGTGATTGGGGAAGTGGAGTGTAAGGAGTAAGTGGAGTAAAGTCAGCAAGAGTGCAGAATTCTGTGTACTCCTCCCACTCCTGCTACTCCCGTTACCCCCCATCCCCCACCAACCCGATACCTGATACCCATCCCTGGAGGAACATGCCGTGAATCCACTGGAAACAATCCTGAAAGACCCAACCAATGTTGAGATGATCCTCGGAACAATCTCGCTGGTGCTGGGAGTAATCCTGGTTATCTACTACTTCTACGCCAAGAGTCTGGAAACCGAAATCTGGGCGGTGACCGAATACAACCTAACTGACCTTCGCCGAATGTGCAGCGGGGATTTCGATGCCGTTGTCGCCGTGGAAGGGAACGTCTCGTGCGATCAGCCACTAACGGCCCCATCCTCCAAATACCCATGCATCTGGCATCACACAAGGGTTGATACCGAGCATCGGAATTCCAAGGGTCAAAGTTATTGGCAAAAAGGCTATGAAGTCACCGTGAGCGTACCCTTCAAGCTGAGCGATGAAAAGAACTGGGTGACGGTCGATCCAACAGACTCAGACATAGATCGCGTCGAGGCTGTGAATGAGATCACCGAGTTCAGGGATGACTGGTTCGGCGGGATGATTCCGGCATCGGAAACCGGCCGGTATCGGGTCGTTGAGGAGGTTTTTCGGCCTGAGGGCCGGGCGTACATCCTTGGCCAGGCCACATGCGTTGGCGCCGGTCCCGAACCGGAAGCGACTATCCATTATCCCAAGCACGGTTACATCAACCCCAAGCGCAAATTCTTCATAATCAGCCGCAAAACCAGGGATGAACTCGAAGCGGAGAGCGTTTCCAACGTGAAGATTTGCCTGGTGGTCGCGGTCTTCGCGTTCGTAGTCACGGCGTTCTGTGGCCTGATGCTTCTGCATGTGTTCTGATGGCGTTTGATCGGACTGATCTGAATCGCACCCACGCTCGAATGATTGCATCCCCTCTCCCGCCTGTGATAAACTATCGCAATAAAAAACAGATTTGCGCAGGCATTCCGCTGGATTTGGCTTCGGCTGCGACGCTTCGCTTTGCTACCGAAGTATCGTGTCAGCGACAGGGTTGGACTGTTTCGGCTGGACGCCCACAAGGGGCTAGACTACGGTCACGGTACCCCTCGAAATCAGGTATCAAGCATCTAGAATCCAGCATCCGACATCCAAACCCGCCTGCGCTTGAGAGTATTGATGTCTGAAATCCGCACAATTCTCGCTACCGACTGCGGCAGCACCACAACCAAGGCCATTCTTATCGAAAAGCAGGGCGACGAATATCGACTCGTGGTCCGGGGTGAGGCGCCCACGACCGTCGAGGCGCCGTTCGACGACGTCACCGTGGGGGTTGTGAACGCCGTGCGCGAGGTCGAGGAACTTTCCGGGCGCCGGATTCTCTGCGGCGGGAAGATCGTCGTACCGACCCAGGGTGATGAGGGCGTTGACATTTATCTCTCCACCTCCAGCGCGGGCGGCGGACTTCAGATGACCGTCACCGGGGTGGTCAAGTCGATGAGCGCGGAGAGCGCGGAGCGAGCCGCCCTCGGCGCCGGGGCGATCATCATGGATGTGATCGCCGTTGACGACGGTCGGAAAGAATACGAAAAGGTGAAGCGCATCCGGGAGCTTCGACCTGATATGATCCTGATGTCCGGAGGCACGGACGGCGGGACCGTCACCCATCTGGTTGAGATTGCCGAGATGCTCCTCTCCGCAGATCCCAAGCCGAGGCTCGGGATCGGCCTGAAACTCCCGGTGATCTATGCGGGGAACAGGGAAGCTGCCGCGCCGGTAAAGGATATCCTCGACGCCAAGGTCGATATCAAAGTTGTCGATAACCTTCGCCCGACGCTGGAGCGGGAGAACCTCGGCCCCGCTCGTGAGGCGATCCACGAACTCTTCCTCCAACATGTTATGCAGCAGGCCCCCGGATACGGAAAGCTGATGACCTGGACGAGCGCCGGCATCATGTCCACCCCCAACGCGGTCGGCAAGATCATCCAGACGATCGCGGAGCAGGAGGGGATCAATGTGCTGGCGGTGGACATCGGCGGCGCGACTACCGATGTCTTCTCCGTCTTCGCGGGAGACTTCACTCGTACGGTGAGCGCGAACCTGGGGATGAGCTACTCCATCTGCAACGTCCTCGCGGAGGCCGGGCTGGGCAACATCAGGCGATGGGTTCCTTTCGAGACCGACGAGGAGTACGTGCGGGAACAGCTCAGGAACAAGATGATCCGCCCTACCACCATCCCGCAGACTATCGAGGATTTGTACATCGAGCAGGCGGTTGCACGAGAGGCGCTCAGGCTTGCATTTGACCACCATAAATCGCTGGCTCGCGAGTTGACCGGAGTTCAGCAGACGCGAACCATCGGCGAGGCACTCAGCCAGGGCGCGACCGGAAAGTCCCTGGTTCGCATGATGGATTTGGACATGATCGTCGGCAGCGGCGGCGTATTGAGTCACGCCCCGCGCAGAGAGCAGTCGGCGCTGATGATGCTAGACGCCTATCAGCCGGAGGGTGTCACGATGCTGGCGGTGGATTCCATTTTCATGATGCCGCAACTCGGCATTCTGAGCACCGTGATGCCGGAAGCCGCATCCCAGGTTTTTAAGCGCGACTGCCTGATCAAGCTGGGCTCCGTGATCGCGCCCGTTGGAAACGGCAGTGAGGGCCGGCACGCCTGCACGATCGTAATGAATGGCGAGCGGATAGAAATTCCGTTTGGGACGATCAAGGTGATTCCACTTGCCGAGGGGGAAAAGAGGCAGGTGGAGATCGAGCCGGGACGGGGCTTTGACGCGGGTTCGGGGAAGAACAAGACTCACACAGCCGAAGTGGAAGGCGGAATCGTCGGGATGATCATCGACGCCCGTGGCCGCCCACTAAATCTGCCCAGCGATACCGGCAAGCGAGTTGCGAAGGCAAGGGAATCGCTTAAGGCGTTCGGCTTGAACGAAGGATTGAAGGAGTAGAAGGAGTACGGATCCGGAATTCGGATTACTCCTCTCACTCCTGATACTCCACTTACTCCTTTTCCGAGGAAATATGGCAACAGCATACACTCCGGGGTTGAAAGTAACCCCCGACACTAATATTCGCAAGACTCGGCGGCTGCCCCTGAAAGGGCAGGTGATGGTCGGCATGGGCGCTCAGGTCGAGCCTGACACCGTGGTCGCCATGACCGAGCTGCCTGGGATAATGCAGACAGTCCGCGTGCCGGAGGTCCTCGGGATCGAGCCGTCCGACCTCGGGCGCTACCTGAAGGTCGCGGTTGGTGACCGGGTCGAGCGCGGCATGATGATCGCCGAATCGAAATCCATGTTCGGCCTGATCAAGAATGAGTGCAAGTCGCCGGTCGGAGGGGTTGTCGAGCTGATCTCCCCGGTCTCCGGGCATGTCGGCATTCGTCATAAGCCGACGCCGGTTGAGGTGCGCGCGCACATATGCGGAAGAGTCATTGAGATAATCCCCGACGAAGGCGTTATTCTGGAAGCGCGAGGTGCGCTCATCCAGGGGATATTCGGCATCGGCGGCGAGCGGTTGGGCCAGATCAAGGTCGTCGTCGATTCACCCGCCGATATTCTGGAGGAAGACCGAGTCACCGAAGATCTTGCCGGGAAAGTGGTTATCGCAGGCTCAAACATCACCGGTGCCGCGCTCAGGAAGGCTGCGTCCATCGGCGTCTCGGGCGTAGTGACAGGCGGGATCATCGACAAGGATTTGGTGGCGTACCTCGGCTATGATATCGGCGTGGCAATCACCGGGCAGGAGGCGGTCGCGACCTCGCTGATCGTAACGGAGGGTTTCGGCGTCATCAGGATGGCCGAGCGGACCTTCCAGTTGCTCAAGCATCTTGAAGGCCAACAGGCATCAATCGATGGTTCCACGCAGATCAGGGCCGGGGTAATCCGCCCGGAGATCATCGTTCCCTGCGAGATGAGCGCCGAGAGCGCACAGCCCGCCGAATCCGAGCAATCGCTCGATATCGGCACGAAAATTCGCCTGATCCGTTCCCCTCACTTCGGCCAACTCGCCGAGGTGACGGCCCTACCTGCCGAGCCGGTGGTGATTGAATCCGGCGCGAAGGTTCGCATCCTGGAAGCCCGCCTCAGCGGCGGCGAAGTCGTCTCCGTCCCCCGCGCGAACGTCGAAATCATCCAGGGGTGAGGCTCTAAGCCCCCCTCCTGTAAATGAGGGGCTGGGGGAGGTTCCGGAAACCTCTCTCACATCCTTACGCTCATAAGCATATTCAGACCACTTTCACCGCTTGGGGAAAATGGCTGCCCGAGGGCTGCCCTGAGTTTTCGCACGCAGTGATTGACTTTAGAATAACAGGCTTGAATTTCTCCCAACGGATATAGCCACTATCAGATTCGGCAAGCGGTCAATGGATGCCGCATCGGCAGGGAAGCCTCTTCCACGTGGGAGCGGGCGGTGTGATATAATTGTATCGGCCTGACCGGAACGGTCAGGAAGCAATCAAATTTGAAGGAAATCCTGAATTGTTCGCATATCCCCGCAATCTGAAATCACTGGTTCTTATCCCGCTCATCGCTCTCATCTCTTTTCCGGCGATGGGCGCACAGTTGATCACCAAACCCCTCGCGTCCGGGGTGACACTTACGCAAATCATTTCCGATTCCGACGGCATACCGTCGATGGTGGTCAATGTAGTGAGGGTGGATCCCAAGACCCCCGGACTTCGAATCGAGGCGGTTCTGGGCCAGGATCGGGTCTTCGGTCTTGACCCCACAAAGGGTCGGGAGACAGTCAGTTCCATCGCTAATCGACTCCATGCGGCGGCGGTGATCAACGGCGACTACTTCTGGCTGAACGGCGATCCTCTGGGCCTTATGATCGCAAACGGCGAACTGGTTAGCGAACCGAGGCCGCATCGTGTGGCGTTCGGAATCACATCGGACGGCAAGTTTCTCTTCGATCAACTCGACTTCGACGCCAGCATCACTCTGCGCAACGGCAAATCCTTTCCAATCAAAGGCATTGATCGCGAGCGCGGCAAGAACGAGTTGATCGCTTACACCCCCAAATTCTTCTCAAGCACCTGTACAATAACCGGTGGTTCCGAGGTTGTTATCGACTGTGGCGGAAAGCCGGTCAGGGTTGACGTACCGATCACCGGCCAGGTGATGGAGGTTCGGCCCGCACTGTGCGACACGGCTATCCAGGAGGGTTGCCTGGTTTTGTCCGGGTCGGGGCCGGCCGCCAAATTCATTGAGGAAAACCTCACTCCCGATATGAAGGTGACGCTCCGGTTCAACCTCAAACCGCTTCAAAGCGCCGGTTGGAATCGAGTTCAACAGGCTGTCAGCGGCGGGCCGTGGCTCGTGCGGGATGGGAAGATCTTTGTCGATGGCAAGGAAGAGGGGTTCCAGAATGATGTGCTTATCGGCACGAACCCACGGACAGCACTTGGCGTTACGGCAGACAACAAGCTGGTGTTGGTGACGGTCGATGGACGCCAGAACATCAGCGGCGGGGTTAGCCTGCTGGATTTGGCGGGAATGATGAAGAGTGAGGGCTGCGTCGAGGCCATGAACCTTGACGGCGGCGTTTCGACGACTCTGGCCACTTATTCCGGCGTTCTAAACAGCCCCGCAGATGGAGAAGAGCGGCCGATCGCGGATGGGCTGGCAGTGATTTCGGATGCGTACGCGCCCGTTTCGGGCGGAAGGATTGAGGATTCAGGGTTCAGGATTCAGGGTCCAGAATCTGTAATCCAATCAGGAAAAGGCATTCAGTTGTCGCTGATCAATTCGGCGGGCCATCGACTTGACGCCGCGGAGGCGTCCAAAGCCGTTTGGACCGTTGCCGGGGGTGTGGGATTTGTTGAGCAGACCGGACAGTTTTTCGGAATCAAGGCCCGAAATGGAAGAATTGCTGTAAGATTAGGTGACAAGACGGCATCGATCCCGGTGACCGTGGTTCCGGGACCGCCGAAAACACTTACGGCAAAGTTGACCCCGGATAAGGACGCCACCAATCGGGCGGTTTTGACAGCCATTGTCACCGATTTGAATCGCAACCCGATCAAAGATGTTCCGGTTTCAGTGCGCATAATCGGCGGGACCGCAGATCGCGAACATGAGAATACAAACAGCTCGGGCAGCATATCAATAGGTATCACTCTGGATGAGGGACAGGCCGGTGGAAATTATTCTGCCGAGGTTTCATGTGGGACTATGAAGACGACTATTGAGGCGCGGAGCATCGGCGGGTAACCGGCTACACTGGCCGCTCCGTTCCATCCAACCAAGTTGACATGACGACTTCAGATTGCTACAATGACAACACTGTTAGTACGGCAACAGTTAAGGATATTACACCCATGGGAAAAGTGGTCGTCGTGATGCCGGCATACAACGCCGCCGGAACACTTCAGCAGACATACGAACAGATACCCAAAGACGTGGTTGATGAGGTGCTCCTTGTTGACGATGCCAGTCGCGATGAGACCAGCAAGATCGCACGCGAGTTAAACATCCCCGTCCTCGTTCATCCGGAGAATCGCGGATATGGCGGCAACCAGAAGACATGCTACATGGAGGCTCTCAAGCGCAAGGCCGACATCGTGGTAATGCTCCATCCGGACTATCAATACGATCCGACGTTGATCCCTCAGATGATCAAACCTATTCAGGACGGCGAGGTTGACTTGGTCCTGGGATCCAGGTTGCTTGGGGTCGATGGCCGACAATTCGGAATGCCGACCTACAAGTACTTCGCCAACAGATTCCTCACCACCATCGAGAACAGGGCCATGGGCACATGCCTCAGCGATCTTCACACCGGCTACCGCGCGTATTCCCGAAAACTACTTGCCACGATTCCATTCATGCGAAACTCGGATGACTTCGTGTTCGATTCCCAGGTACTCTTTCAGACGGTAGCGTTTGGGTTCAAGATTGCGGAGATCAAGGTGCCGTGCAGATACATGCCGGAGGCGTCCTCAATCAATTTCATACGTAGCAGTATGTATGGGCTGTCCACGCTGGCGGTGGCCATGCAGTACGCAACTCACAAGAGACGGATGAAGGCGACTAATCCGCTCTTTCGCCGCGATTGGGCATCGATGGTTGCGATGGATGAGGATGAAGCGCTTCATGGCGGGAAAACTTAGACCTTTTTTCAAGATTTGACAAGGCGGAAATAGATGATCGATGGAGTTGTAATCAAACAGTTGAAAGCACATGCCGACGAGCGGGGCTGTCTTACTGAAATCCTTCGCTCGGATGATGAGTTGTTCAGCGGTTTTGGGCAGATTTACGTATCGCGGAATTACCCGGGCGTCGTCCGGGCCTGGCACTACCATAAACTCCAGGAAGATTTCTGGGCATGCGTGAAAGGCATGATCAAGGTAGGATTGTACGATGCCCGTGAGGATTCTCCCACGCATGGAGAGGTGCAGGAGGTCTTTCTGGGCGAGCAGAGCATGGTTCTGCTCAAGATACCCATCGGCGTGATGCACGGTTACAAAACCATCGGCGTGGAACCCTCTTTGCTGCTGAACCTGCCTACCATGGTGTACAATCCGGCTCAGCCGGACGAGTACCGCCTACCCTACGACACCGATCAAATCCCCTATAACTGGGACATTGTGATGAAGTGAATAGGAAGGGGCGTAGGGGCATAGGGTCCGGGCGGCGACACGGACATGGTCAAAGTCATCACGATGCTTCGGTGCAGAGCGAAACGGCGCTGCCGGAGCTCCGGACTCTCCATTCTAACTTCTAACTTCTTCCCTGGGAGCCAACAAATGCAGAGTATTCTCGTCACCGGCGGGGCCGGGTTTATCGCAAGCAATTTTTGCCGGCACATGCTGAGCAAGTACCCGGATTACAACATCCTGGTGCTCGACGCGCTTACCTATGCGGGGAACATGGACAACCTGAAGGACATGGAGAGAAATCCCCGGTTCATGTTCTTCCATGGCGATATCCGGGACAAAGAGATCGTCGATAACGTGGTCAGGAACGTGGACGCCATAATCAACTTTGCCGCCGAAAGCCATGTGGACCGCTCGATCACCGATCCTGGCGGCTTTGTGCTGACGGACGTGTTCGGGGTTTACACGCTCCTCGAGGCCGCGAGAAAGTTCGGTATCGAAAAGTTCGTCCACATATCCACCGACGAAGTCTATGGCAGTATCCCCGTCGGATCGTTCAAAGAGGGCGATCCTCTTGAGCCGAACAGCCCCTATTCATCGAGCAAGGCTGGCGGTGAACTCCTCGCCAGATCCTATTTCGTAACATACGATCTCCCGGTGATCGTCACTCGCGGTTCCAACAACTATGGCTGCTATCAGTATCCGGAGAAACTCATCCCGTTCTTCATAACCAACGCGCTTGATGATCAACCGCTGCCCGTTTATGGCGATGGCGGGCAGATACGCGACTGGATTTACGTGATCGACCATTGCGAAGGGATCGATGCGGCGCTCCACAATGGCAAGCCGGGAAACGCCTACAACATCGGCGGCGGCAATGAGCGCACCAACATGGAGATCACTAAGCTCATCCTCAAGCTGCTGGATAAGCCGGATTCGCTCATCAAACACGTGACCGACAGGCCGGGACACGACCGCCGATACTCTCTCGACTGCGCCAAGTCGAAGGCGGAACTCGGCTGGGCGCCCAGATATAAGTTTGAAGACGCCATGCAGGAGACCGTCCGCTGGTATATAGACAATCAGGAATGGTGGCGCAAGATCAAAGAGGGCCAGGCGGACTACAAGGAATTCAGCAAGAAATGGTATGCTGGAAGATAAGGTTTTAGGTTTTTAGGGTTATATGGTTTCAGGGAAAAGCACGTAATCGTCGATCCATCTCACGATGACCGCATTGGCGTCAAGTTTTAGATTATGAAACATAAATCCTTCCCCTAATACCTTAAGACCTTACAACCATAAAACCTTTCCTAAGGAAAACAAATGATCATTACACAGACTCCGCTTCGGATCAGTTTTGCGGGAGGCGGCACGGACTTCGCCGGGTACTACAATCTAGACGGCGGATGCGTTGTCTCCACGGCCATCGATAAGTACATTTACGTCGTTATCAAGGAACGATTTGACGACATGATCCGCGTGGGCTACTCCAAGACCGAGATGGTGAAGGATATCGATCAGATCGAACACGAACTGGTCAGGGAGTGCCTTCGCAAGACCGGCATCACCAAGGGCGTTGAAATCGCTACCATGGCGGATATTCCGTCGTCCGGATCGGGCCTCGGCTCATCGAGCACGGTTACCGTGGGACTGCTGAATGCCATGTATGCCTACAAAGGCAAAATCGTACCTGCCGAAGTGCTGGCAGAGCAGGCGTGCGAGATAGAGATCGAAATCCTCGGCAAACCGATAGGCAAGCAGGATCAGTACATCGTTGCATTCGGAAACCTGCGATGCTTCAGATTCCAACCCTCCGGCGTAGTAGATGCGGAACTTCTGGACATCGATCCCGAGATGAAGCTGAGACTCGGTGAGAGCCTGATGCTCTTCTTCACGGGGATCACTCGTAAGGCCGATACCATCCTCAGCGAGCAGAAGCAGAATATTCAGGACAGAGTGGCGACCCTCGATAAGATGAAGAAGCAGGCGGAGGAACTGCGCGATTGCCTGCTGGCAGGCAAGGCGGATTCCGTCGGGGAAACGCTGCATCAGGGCTGGCTTCTGAAGAAACGGCTGGCCGGCAAGATCACCACCGACGATATAGACAGTCTTTACGAAGCCGCGCTGGATGCCGGGGCAATCGGCGGAAAGATAGCCGGGGCCGGCGGCGGTGGCTTTCTGCTGCTCTACTGCCTACCCAGACATCAGCACTCGGTACGCGAGCGGTTGAGAAGTTTCAACCTCAAAGAACTGCCGTTCAACCTTGAGCGCGACGGCACCAAAGTCATCTTCAACGCCAGAAGATAGGGCATAGGATAGCAAAACAGCCTATCGCCCGGAGAGAAAACCATGCAAAACATAGATCTTTACTTGAACGAAGTGGTCGGCCTTCTCAACGGGGCTTCCCGTGAAGGGTTGCGACAGGTTGTCGATCTCCTGATGGAGGCGTACCGGGAAGACAGGCAGGTCTTCATTATAGGGAATGGCGGGAGCGCTGCAACGGCGTCTCACATGGCCTGCGATCTTCAGAAGACGGTCGGACTCAATCGCACAAAGAAGTTTCGGGCGATGTCCCTGACCGACAACGTTCCGATCATGACGGCGTGGGCAAACGATTTCGATTATACCCACATATTTTCAGGGCCGTTGGAGACCTTCATCAAGCCGGACGACCTGGTGATCGCGATAAGCGGAAGCGGCAACTCGCCGAACGTGATCAGGGCCATCGAAATGGCAAACGAAAAGGGCGCGGTCACAATCGGCATGAGCGGGTTCCAGGGCGGGAAGCTGGCGCAGATTTGTAAGTACAACCTTATCGTTCCCAGCGACAACATGCAGCAGATCGAGGATGTCCACATGGTTTTCTGCCACCTGGTCTTCCGCCGCATGTTGGAAGAATTAGGTGACCCGGGCGCTGGGTGTTAGGCATTGGGCGTTGGGAAATCGGTCGGATCAGACCATTCAGCCAGATCTGACGGTTACTTCGCCGATGCTTCGGTAGCAGAGCGAAGTGCCGCTGCCGGAGCCTACGCTTCCGGATTCCGTTCCGGACCCTCCCTACTCCCTATGCCCTTTCTGCGAAAGGATTCATGCTTGATCACTGTATTCGTTGACAGGGACGGCGTTATCAACCGCAACCGCGAGGATTACGTTAAGACCCTGGATGAACTTGAGATAATCCCCAGCGCGCTGGAGGGCCTCGCGAAACTGAAGGCGGCCGGGATAGACGTTTTCGTTGTGTCCAACCAGGCGGGGGTCGGGCGCGGGTTGACCGCTCCAGAAGAGCTGGACAGGATCAACGGCAAAGTCCGGGATACCGTGGAAGCCGCCGGCGGCGAAATCAAGGCGTTCTACTGCTGTACTCACGGTCGAAACGATGGTTGCTCATGCCGCAAGCCCGAGATCGGGCTTTTCCTGCAGGCGGGCCGCGACTGGGGTTTCGATCTGGACGGCTGTTGGTTCATCGGCGATGCCCGGACCGACTTTGAGGCCGGGCACAAAGCCGGACTCAAGACCATCCTTGTCCTCACCGGCAAGTCCACAGCCGCCGATGTTGATGGCTGGATCGCCAAACCCGATTTCATTGTGGAGGATCTACCGGCTGCCGCGGAAGTCGTGCTGGCTGGTAGCAAGTAGCCGGATGCTGATGTCCAATCATGGCTCCCCCTCTTAATAAGGGGGGTTAGGGTGGGTTCAGGACACCCAAAACCCAAAACACCTGAATGCCTTTCCGGTCTAACTCCTAACGCCCAAACGCCTCCCTATAAGGGGCTGCCGATGTTCTTTCTGCCTTATGGAATCGACAAGCACACTCATCGGTTTGCGTATGTAACGTATTCGCTGATTGCGCTTAATATCGCCGTCTATTTCTGGCGAATGCTGGATCCCGCAGTTCAGCCGTTTAGATTACTGGATCCGCTCGGTTTCTATCCCTCTCATCCAACGTTTTCCGCCATACTCACCTCCATGTTCGCGCACGCTTATCCGCTGCCATTTCACTTACTGGAGAACATGCTCTTCCTGGCCCTATTCGGGCCGTTGATCGAAGATGCGCTCGGGCATCTTGAATACATCGTCTTTTACGTAGGCAGCGGTTTTGCGGCGGCGTTGCTTCACATCCTGGTGGTTCATGCTTTCATCCCATCGGCAGGAAACGTGCCGGTGGTGGGCGCATCGGGCGCCATTGCGGGAATCCTGGGAATGTTCGCTGTTCGTTATTATAAAACCAACATTAAAGTGTTCTGGGCGGTGGTCCTCGTGGTTATCCCTATCTGGTGGGGCAAGTTCAAGATATCATCGGTTTGGGGACTGGGGATTTGGCTTGCGGAGGAATGCTGGTCGGGGATGAGCGGAATACTACACAACCGGATGGGCGACGGCGTGGCGCACTGGGTGCATATCGGCGGAATGGCCTTCGGGATCATCCTGGCCTACGCCCTGCACATGAGGTTCACTGGATCCAAAGAATACCTGATGGAGGATGCGAGGACCAACATGCGCGACAGCGCCTCATTGCGAGCAATGGACAACCGTCTCACCCTCCTCGGGCAGGATCCACACAATCCGGATGTCCACTGCGGCCTCGCTAGAACCTACTCCTGCGAAGGCCACACCGACCTGGCGATCGAGCACTTCGTCCAGTGCATCGAGCTTTATCTGGATAACAACCAGCCCGATCAGTCGGCGGCGATGTACCGGGAACTCATGAGGTGCCATCCGGAGGCCCGCCTGGACCTTGCGCCCATGTTCCGCCTCGCACGCCACTTCGCCGACATCGGCGCTGCCGATCAGGCCCTCCCGATGCTGGAATCGATCGCCCGCGACCACCCCGATACCCCGGAAGCCGAGGTCGCTCTCATGCGAGCCGGGGACCTCTACCTCGCCCAGAAACGCGATACCTCCAACGCCATGAGGTGCTACGATCAGTTCCTCCTCGAGTACCCTTACAGCTCCTGGCGCTCCGTGGTCGAAAAATCCCGCGAGAGATGCACGAGTGCATAGGCCAGGCCCATCCGATTCAGTCTGATCCGTCCGATCCGTCGGACAGTCACTTCCGACCGTCCCGCCCGGATTTCCCTATCCGGGCGCCGGCTTCTCGGGAAGCCGGATTCCGACCGTAGGGGAGGGCCGAAGCCTGCCCTGAGTAGGCCCTGTGAATGGCGGGGCGTATCGAAGGGTGGCCTCCCTCCGGCTGTAGGGAAGGGATTTCCGTGCCCTTCCGTCCGTCTGAACACGATTTTGGAGATTGGTTGGATTGACAGGATTTTCCGGATGCCGTCACCCCCTCGCTACGCTCTGGGCAGGCTCTTAGCTAAGGGGGTTATGGGGGGTTCAGGAAGGCCCGACACCTGACACCCGATACCTTTCCTCCTAAAATGGCTTTGTTCGGCCGAATTCATGGTTTGTTCACATTCTGTGGGCGCATCGCGCCGGATATTCGATATTCGATGTTCGATGTTCGATGATCGGAGCCTCGGAACAAATCCACGAGAACTCTGGAATTGAAGCAAGCGGCCAGGTGATTTTGGCTTCGGCTGCGCCGTCCGCCCTTTGCATTCGCGCGGGCGGACTCTGCGACCGAGGCATCTGAA
>Ga0326727_10012852_pt1 | contig 18878 bp, 12 predicted proteins | sample MB2enrmetagenome_FD_207643 | JGI IMG/M metagenome (GOLD analysis project Ga0326727, IMG submission 207643) | Lab enriched peat soil microbial communities from McLean, Ithaca, NY, United States - MB29MY | ecosystem: Environmental > Terrestrial > Soil > Wetlands > Peat | place: USA: New York...
CGCGCCTTCACCGGGTTGTCGGCGCGCTCCTTCGCCATTTTCTCGTTGCAAGCCATGTCCGTACAGGATGGGAAAACGCTTGCCGTAATGGCGATAGTCTTGCCGTCTGGAGACAATACGTAGGCGTCGACTCCCGTGGGAACACTCGTCACCGGTTTCGCTTCGCCTCCGTTCACCGGCAGGCGAAAGATCTGCCGCTTGTTGTCCACGCGCGTACTGACGAAATACAGGTAGCGGCCGTCCGGCGACCAGCGCACGTCCCCGTTGAATCCCTGCTCCGCAAACGTTATTTGTTGCGGATCGCCACCCGCCGCGGGAATCCTCCAAATGTTCGTGACCGACCGATTCTTCTCGACATCACTTCGCGTCACCGTGAAGGCAACCCATTTCCCGTCGGGCGATACATGGGGTTCTCCGACGCGCGACAGGCGCTGCATGTCTTCCACATGGAAGGGATGGGCAGCCCACGCGGTGACAGTGAATGCCAACAGTGCGAATGAACAAATGAGAATTTTCATATATTTTCTCGCAATCTCAACATCTGCATCTTCGCTTCGTCATCGTCTCATCAGGGATTGGATTGCAGAGCGACGGAATGACACTTGGAAAGATATCACCGAGCGAGGCTGGAGGGTTCGATACGCTCACGCGATTTCTGGTTTAGCCGCGCGCGATGGCGATAAACACTTTGCGAGCCTACTCATCTCCTTTGTATCGCTCAATCAATAGCATGTCAGGCCATAACGATACCTCTTGCGGTGAGTCTGGATTCATTGTCATTGCGATGTCCAGCGCTTGAAGCGCATCCCAAACCTGATTGGCTGCCGCTTTAATCTCCTCGGTGGGGGCAGGGTCATTCCTGCGAACCATACGCTGGAATACGTTTCCCCTAGCCTCATTTTCGAGTTTAACGAGGTTCTCGTAAGCGGCCCTAAACCGTTCCAAGTCGGCGGCGGAAGTTCTTCCCCTTAAACCCTCGCTCACGAGATTGAATTTTCTTTCGACATCTGGACCGACCTCCTCGAGTGACTTCGGAGCTGCCGCAGTCTTCGGTTCCACTACCGGTGCGGGCTCACGGTAATCCGTGTTTTCAGAAACTCGACGTGCCTCGCGCGCTTCCTTAGTAAGTCCACGACTCACGTTAAGGAAGAAACCTCCATGGTCCTTGAAGTGTTTTAAGAGTTCAAAATAGCCCTTCCACGGGCCATCCGGAAGTCGGTCTGCCAGGCTGCCTACCGCCCCAAATAAATTGTCGAATGCTCGGGCGGATCGGTCAGAGTCCGCAGTGCTGACATCGATGTCGCGGAGCTCGTTGACAGCATCCCACAGCTCAGAAATCTCAGTCATAACTTCAACGGCTTTCTTGATCTTGTCAAATCCTTTCTCGCCTGCCTCGACGAGGCTTGATGCTTTCTCAAAACCCTCCGCCAGGCGGGTCATCTCCTCCGCAGCTTCAGGGTCTCCTTTTTTCGACTTAGCCATTTGCTCAAAAACGAGCTTGGCCCCCTCTAGAAACTCTTTCGTGTGAAGGGCTACTTCTTCAGACGGCTCAGCCCAGTCCTCCTCCGCCCCCTCCGGTTCCTTCTCACCCTCACCAGACTCCTTCCCGCGATTCGCCCACGCCTTCTTGCCGTGCTTCCAAGCGTCCTTAACGTACTCCCATTGGCCCTGGACTAATCCTCTGGGCACCGCGCTGATCGGTGGTTCACCGGTCAGCGGCCCGGAAACGACACGGTTCGCGATGCGCTCAGCTTCGTCTTCGCTCGCATCTCCGCGCTGGCTGAAGATGGAGGCGATCTTCCCCGACGAGTTGTTCGAACGCTGAACCACGTGCGTCAGTTCGTGAGCGAGGAGGCGCTGCCCACTCTCATGATCCCGAGAATACGCGCGGTCACCGAACACCACATGCGACCCGACCGCATACGCTTTCGCGCCAATGGAGCGAGCTGACTCGGCCGAGGCGGCGTCCGTGTGAATTCGAACCTGACCCAAGTTGCGACCAAAGCGCGATTCCATGAACGTACGTGTGGCTCCGTCCATGGGCTTCCCACTCCCGCTTCTCAGCGCCTCATTCACCATCGGCGGCAAGTGATCTTCCGGGGTTGTTGCGGCGACGCTTTGTGACGGCGGGAAGACGGGAATGCCGGCCAGGGATTTGGCGGGCGCGGTTGCGCGGGAAGATTTGGTTTCCGGCGCTTCTGTTTCCGGAGCCTTCGCTTTTGGAGCCGGGGCTCTGCGCTGGAGTGCTACGCGACGCCCGGGCGCGTGCTCTTGCGGCGCCCGGCTTGCCTGGCTCCTCGGCTTTTTCACTAACGTTGCGGTTTGCTCACCCATATCAAACTCCCAATCCCGCGAGAAATTCACGTTTCTGGTTCAGCCACACGCAATGGCGATAGTATTTCGGGTCTTCGCGCTGCACGCGTTGCTCCAGCCTGCCGGCGATATGCGGGTCTCTCTTGGAGGGTCCGAGCAGATGGGTGAAGCCCAGACAGGCGGTGATGTTTGCGTTATACGCGTCCATGAAAGATGGAAACAAGTAGCGGATGTCGACGTCCGAAAACGGCGATTCACGATGCGCGCGATGATAACGGACGAATGCCGACAGCGTGAATTGCTCGATCACCGGATTGAAGCCGGACTTTTCGGGCATGGCCTCCCACACGGAAGCGTTGGCTGGACTGGTAAGCAAATCCATCACCGTGTTCGCGTAGTAACGAATGAAATCCGTGTGCGTTCCGCCGAGAATGCCACAATTTTCCTGGCGGGCATCGTAGTGGTCGCACGCGCGCACCCATTGCCACTCGACCGGCAAGGATAAGCCGCGTTGCGCGAACACGTTCTCGACATCTCGCGCGCCGCACCATTCATCGACGGGATGGTGCTCCTCGGGGCACTGCGCGAACACCGGCGCATCGGCCAAACTCCGCGGCAGAGGCTTCCACAGAAAAACGTCGGTGTCGAGATGAACGAAGGGGCGGTCTTGCAGACTGTAGGCAAGCAGCTTGCCCATGGTCCACCAGCCGATGTCGACCTGGCGGATGCGTTCCAGTTCGGTGGAGACGCGGGTGAAGGACAATCCCAACTGATCGACGAGAAACGCGGCTCCGGCACGGTCGGTGACCAGCATGGTCTCGTGGTAATGCCGGCGCGCGAGGCGGAGCGAAAGGCCCCAGGCAAGACAGTGGTGCAGCGGATTGAGCCAGGTGCGTCCCATGTAGCCCTGGAACGGCTTGCTCCAGAATGACCAGACCGCGCGCATCTTTTTGCTTCCTCCTTCCTCCGAAATCTGTTGATGCCTCACTTGTTGACAGTGAGGGCGAATTCCCTGCTAGCGCTGGCCTGCGGAGAGTCGGAGTCTCTTACCTGCACCGTAAAAGTGAGTTTGCCAGTGATGTCGAGTTTGGCCGAGATTTCCCCGGTCGTCCCATCAATGGCAAATTCAGTGCCAGAAACGCTAGAAGCAAATCTCCACGAATACGGAGGTTTTCCGCCGGTGGCCGCGACTGTGGCGTGGTATTCAACTCCCTCGGTTGCGTCCGGTAGTTCCGCGGTGGTAATGACAAGCGGCTCATACACGGTGATGGAGAATTGCTTGGTCGCGGTGACCGCCGGATACTCGGAGTCGGTAACCTCGACCGTGAAGGTCAACGTGCCAACAGTGATAGCCATGCCGGAGATCGTCCCGGTGGCGGCGTCCAAAATCAAATTGTCGGGCAACTTGCCGCTGGGAATGCGCCAGGAATAAGGAGGCGTGCCCCCGGTGGCCGAAAGTGTAGTGCTGTACGCGGTGTTGTAGGTCCCACTGGGCAGCGGCGACGGGGTGGTGATGACCAGTGGCATGTACACGTTGAAAGATCCCTGTGCGGAGAAAATCTCACCGAGGACAGATAAAGTTTGCGGTGTCGCGGTGACGGTGCAAGTGAATGGCGCGGAGGCGGCCGCGGCAGGCACCTGAACGACTACAGTAAAGGTCTGTGATGTGTTGCCAATAGGAATGGTAATGGTCGAGGGGATGGTAACTGCGATGGCCGAGGAGACCGCGCCGCCGGTGAGGCTTGCGAGACTCGCCACCAGGCTTATTGTGGTCGGAGTTACTACGGGCGGGCCTACAAGCGTGACGGTGCCGGTGATGGTTCCATACAGGTTAGGGTTGAGTACTATGCTTGCTCCATTATTTTCTCCATTGAATGTGACGCCCTCCACCTCAGGCATGGGGACCAGATAGAACCAGCTCTCAAAATCGCTAGCCATCGCGCTATTCCCAGACGGGAGCGCCAAGTTGACACCCGGCGTCTTGTCGCTACGCTGGCGGGGCTCGCCAAAGCACTGGCCGTCCAAAAACAGCGTTTTCGTTTGTCCACATTGGCCGCTGGTGCCTGCGGTCCGCAGATAAATCATGCGCCCAAGCACCCGCACCCGCACCCGCGCGTACCAGGTGAGATCCGGAGGGCTGAAGATGGTGGCGGAACTGTTGGCAGACGCAGTGCCGCTGTAGGCCTGAGTCAAGGTGAGCTGTGTGTCGGATTGAATGGACGCGATCGCGTATACCGTTTGCGTGGTATCGGCCCCGAATACCAACTGCTGGCCGGCCTGAACGGAGGCGGTAAAAGTTGTGCCCGTGCCGGTAACGATGGCGGAAGCGGAAACATTCACGGTGCCCGGCAGAGCCTGGTAGGGGAAGAGCGACCATAGGGCGTCCAGTTGTTCCTGCAATAGAGTGTTTAGTTGATAGACAACGAAGTTACAAGGATCGTTTTCTTGTCCGGCATCGGTTGGAATGGTCCAGGTAAGAGTCCGGCCTTGCAGCGAGATGATGCCATCGAGCGCGAATTCCTGTCTTAGCAAGCCCATCGATACGGCATTGGAAGGCACGCGCGATTGGAGCTTTGCAACCTTCACCAATTCATTGGTCTCATCGTTAAAGCGATAGGTCCATTGCGGTATCTCAAGCGAAACACGGAATACGGACGCGTCCACTGGGCTGGTTGGAACACGGTCGAGGAGAAGCCGCAGTCCATCGATCAGGAGCCGATCCAGTGTCATCAAGTCGTCATTGGTCCAACTGAAATTTTCGATGTGCATCGCGCTGGCTGACAAGGGCGCGAAGAAGCTGCGCAGATCTTCAACCAACAGAGGCAATATCTCCGCTTTTGCCAGATCTCTTGCTGCACGAGCAGGCGCCGTAATAAAGGCCAGTGGAGCGGTGTAAAGGTGAATGTAGTCGGCGGGCTGGTAGCAGTTTTTGTCGCTCCCACAGGGCGGCCAATCGATGGTGCCGGACGCGGTGCGCGCCGGAATCAGCCAGTAGTCGCCGCTCCAGTACTTGCCAGCGGTGAAGGTAACCTGGATTCCGTTCTCGATATCGATCGGCGTATTGGCGGAGAGCGGAATGTCGCCGGCGGTGGCGGTGCCGGGCTGGTCCCAGCGGCGTACGCGGGGATTGTACCCGAGGTTGACGGCAGGAATTATGGTGTTGAAAGTGATCGAGGGCGGTTGGCCGGCGGCGCTGACGCTGGCAATTTGCCAGAACTGACCGGACTGATTCGGAGTATCTCCGAACTCTTTTGTGTCGTCGCCGATCTCTACCCACTGGTTGGCCGCGAAACCGAGGTTGGCGTCTTTGCCGAGGCTGTCGACGAGAATTGTCGTCTGCCCGTTGTTGGTGGAGGAGCCGGTAATGGCGGCGACAATCGAGGCATTTTCGCGCGACCACTTGAAGGTGGCTGTCGTTTCATCTCCAGCCTGGTGAATTTCAACGCGATAGAGCTGGTTCTCCAGGCCTTGATAACCGGCGGGGGGAATCGGCTGGCAGGAGCAGTCATTGCTCGTGTTGCTGACCTTGGCGCAGAGCTTGCCTGGTTTTTCCGTTCTTAAAACGGAAACTCTTTCGGCCAGCGTGCTGACGGGAGAAGCGACAACCCGCCAGACGGTTTGCAAACGCGCGGTCGTATCCGCCTGATTGAGGGCGGGCTCGAGCAGACAAGGGTCGTCGAGCGCCGTGACCAGGCGCTGCCATACCTGCAGCTCAACGCAAATGGCGTCGATTTTTCCGGCCACCAGCTCTTTGAGAAGGTCCTCATCCGTCACGCTGGGATTCACGAGATAACGCTGATCCATGTAGTCGGTGGCTGAGCTCTCGCAGAGCAGGCCGTGGACGTAATAACGGCCTCCGTAGATGTGGATGCGGGCGGAAGCATCCTCGACGGTAATTCCGAATCCGGCATCGTCCCTTGGACCGCCAACGTCGCCGAGGGTATCGATGGTCTGCACGCCGCGCAAATACTCGTCAATAGCACACTGTTCGTTCGCGTCGGCGTCAAGCGAGACGCGTCCCTGTTGTTGCAGCACGGAAGTAAAGTGCTGACCGGGAGTGAAACGTATGCGACTAAAGTCACCTTTCATCATCCATCTCCATGCCCGGACTGCCGGGCGAGATCGTTCAGCGCGAAGTGGCGACGTCTACAGCAAGTCCACGCCGATGCCAACGATCTGTATGTCTTCGCCGTCGTCACAGACCGGGCGAGTGCTCCGCTCGCCGTAGCCATGAGCAACACGGGCCACGGGCTGCGCCGCCGAAGGCACCAGAAAAATTCCTGCTTCCAGCGCAAAGGGAAGATATTCTCCCAGTCGAATCTGAACATTTCGTATGGCCTGCCACTCTTGCGTAAGGTGATACGCGCCCATCTCCGATCCATCGTCGGCGCCATTCATTATGCAGACCGGAACATCGCCGCTCAGCATGGCATAAGAGGGCCTGCCGTATTCCAGCGTGATGAACTTGGGCAAGAGCGCGGCGGCATCGCTGGCCGTGTCCGGCAAACACTCGTAAGTCTGCGGCGTGATTGCCGGCGCGGGCAGCGAGCAGAAGCGGACGCATCCCGCCTGCCGGCGCTCGCACCAGAGCGCGGCGGGCCACGAGTCGAGCCGCTTCAGCCGTGCATAAAAAATAGTGTTCGAAGCCAGAGTAAGTGTGTGCGCGTGAACCTTGCCGACGATGGTGCTGTCTTCGACGATCAGGTCCGCGCCCGGAGTTGCCATATCGGCCGCGGCGTAGGCTACCGCACACGGTGAACCGGCGTCGATAATGCTGTCGCAGATGCGAACCGAAGCGCCCACGGTGGAGACGACGGGTCCGGCAATGACACGCTGCAACACCACTGTAGCGGCAGCGGAAGTGACGACGATGCTGGGCTCACCGGGCTGCTTCGCGTGTCCGTTGGTATGCAGGGCAACGCCCGGCACGACGGTCGAGTCGCAGAGAAATACATTGGCCGCGTCGCCGGCAACGTTGCCTGTAACTTTGAGCCGGCCCGAAAGCCAGATGCCGTTGACGTAGCAATTGCCCGGCAAGGGCGGCGATGCGAGATTCTCTCCCGGAATCGGTTGGCCGCTGATCTCGATGTCGCCGTGGAGCACAGCCAGAGAAGAATTGTAGATGGGGACATTTCCGTTGGCGCTGCTCACCTGCGCGGCGGCAATCCACAACTGGCTGGTCGCGGGCAGCAGGATGGCGTTCGCGCCCGTCAGATCGCAATGCAACGCGTTGACGTTTTCGAGAACGATCAAACCGGTTGTGCCGGCGGGCTGCGTGTTCCATGTGGCAACCGCCGCTTTCAGGTCAGCTCCGGAATCGACTGCGGCGTAGAAACTAGGCTGGAGCGAGCCGAGTTGGGACAGGTTGGCAGACCTGTCGTATGGGCCGCCGCCGATCGGCGCCGGGAAACCGTAACAGTAAGTGATGCGAATCTCGTTCGGGACCGGAATTCCGCTTCCCAGTTGAACGCGGCCCAGTTCGGGATCGATGCCAACTTTGCCGGGTGGAGTGTCACCCCAAGAGTTCGTGCTCGAACTCGCACCCAACGAGTTCGCGCCGCGATCGGACAGATTCTGGCAGCAGATTTGCGAGACGTCGACGGGAACGCCATCAAGCAGAATCCGAATGCTGGTCGTGGTGGAGATCGCGATTCCATCGACAGTGAAGGCGATCGAATTGGCGGCCGAGTAAAACCTTTCCTTGTGGCGAGCGAATTCCCTGCGCCCGATCGGCTGCGCTACATCGTACCGGGTCGTCAAGCGCTGGAAAGATGTCCGATCCGCGCGAGTATTGAAGAGCGGAATGTTCTGTCCAAGTGGGCTGCACATGCAACGGCGCTCATCGATACGAACGCCGGGCGCATTCTGCAGGCGATAGGCCTGCCAGCGCCACAGATACATGGCTAGATCTGGGATGTTGGATTTGCCGCCGCCATGCAGGACGATGTCGAGCGGAGTCAGGTCGGGAGATTCGGGAACATAATTGCGCGGCGCGATGCGCCGTACGTCGATGGTCCGGTTCAGCGTGTCAAAGGCGGTCCCAAAACGACAGAGTTGCTCGGCATGACGAAGATCGACCGTGGTGTCGTGATACGGGCGCACCAGTCGCATGCTCTCGGTGGTGATCAGACGCTTGAACTCTTCCACGCCGCACGCCGGCATTCCAGAAATGTCCATTGCTACTTGTTCGAGAGCCAGCAGCGTGCCTTTGCGCCGCCGGTAGCCGATGGTGTTCGCGACTTCCGCGCGGCTGCCAAAAGCGGAGGCGGAGCTGATCTCGTAGATCCCGTTGCTTCCGACCAGATCGCCGATGTAAGGAATAACCCACGAGGCGCAGGTCTCGATAAATTCGTCGGCATAGAGTTGCTGCAGATTGTCTTGGATGAGCGCCAGTTGTTCGGCAAGCACCGCCATGAATGCCTGCAAGGGCGCGCCGGCTTGCTGGTCGCGCGTCCGATAGACGGCCGGCAGCAATGCGTAGAGTTGGTCGGCGGTCAGGCTCATGATTGCACCAGATTTGCTTGCGAAGCGGGATCAAGGGTGAGCAGTTCAGCCCCCTGCGGCAGCGGCGCGGTCGCTCCGGTATCAAGGCCACTAATCGGCGAAGCAGCCGGGAGAACTTGCGGCAGGGGCGAAGTCGCCGCCTGATCCTGCCGGTTGAACTGCGTCAGTTCCATCGCGATGATGCCGGGGATTTGTTGCACGGTCTGCATGATTTGGCTCTGCGCGACCCCGTAACCTAACTGCTGGTTCTGAAAGTTGTACGTATTGGCGAGCGCCTGCCATGCCGCGGCGAGCACCAGTGTGGGATCGTATTGAGAAGTGTCGATCTGGATGTTGGCGCCCACTTCGAACAACACCGGCGCGTAAGAAACTACTTGAATGGGGACATAGGGACTGCCGTTGGCAATGAGCGCGTTGATCAGATTGATCACGGTCTGGTCGGTTTGGCTGTAGACTTCGCCGTTTACGCCGGCAATGGTCAGCAATATTCCACGCGCGCTGCCAAACCACGTCCAGGTTGCGAGGGCTTTCGAAACGCCCGCGAAAGCCAGCGCAAAGTTCTGATAGTCCTCGAGCGACACCACGCGGCCGATGGTCTGCACCTGGAGCGGAGCGCTGACGCGCGCATCCGCTGCGGTGTCGGGGTCCGCACCTCCCGATGCGGGCTGCGGATTTGTGACCGTCTTCAAACCTTGTGGCCGATCGAGCGGCAGCGAGAGCTGTCCAGTAGCAACGTTGCCGCCCGATCCGATCCCTTTGCGATAGACAGCGCGGATGTTCATCAAGCCAGTGGGTGGACGGCCGCCAGTTTCGCCATTGCCGAACTCAACGTTCACCGTGCCATCGGCATTGACCGAGGTCACAAAGACGCGATCGGCGGGCCCGGAGTTGAGGAAGTTCGGCGCTTCAGACCAGCGCAGATTGTTCACCCACACTTGCAGCGTGGAGACCGAGCCCGATGCCAGCACGGAGGGCACGTAGGTCAATGGTTTCTGCTTGAGGGTGAATTCGAGAGCGGAGTTGGTTGCGTCTCCGTTGCCGAGAATTTCGTTGGTTGTCTCGCCGTTGGTCGCGGTCGCAACATTGGCGTTTACTGTGACCGTACTGCGGTCGTAGGCGCGAGTAAGCGTGTCGGTGAGTTCTAACTTAGCAATATCGCCCGCAGTCGATAAGTTGCTGATGATCGCGGCTTCGCTGGCGAGCGGGTCGTTCTTGGCGTCGGCGGGGAGCAGCGTGATGCCCCAATCCATCGCATTCAAAAGACCGGCGACGCCCGTCGTGGTCAGCACCTGCCAGATGGGATCGCCGCTCACCGGATCGTTGATTGCCGGAAAGGCGTCGATGAGGAAGATTTGTCCATCGTTCGCATTCAAGGCGCTGGCGCTTCCAGTGGGCGAGAAAGTCGCTTGATTCGTGCTGGTTCCCTGGCCGATCTTCATGCGCAGGCGGTTTCCATTGATGGCGATGGGCTGCCCCGCGGCGAGCTGCTGGCCGTCGATAATCTCAAGTTGCTTCTCAAACACCGGCAGCAAAAGAGTGGGATCGAGTTGATAGGAAAACGGCCAAAGCGTCGCCGTCGGCAAGTACGGAGGATCGACCGGAGTGAGCCGGTTACTCTGCACATAGACGGTGGTGTCCCGTGTGTCGGCGACAACAAATTGCAAATAATCACCGCTGGCAACCTCCGTGATGATGCCGGTGGCCGATACTTTCCGGATTAGCTGGTTGAAGGTATCCGCAATGAAGAGATTCCCGGAAGTGTCCACCGAGACTCCGACAGGGCCGTTCAACGAGGCGGAAGTCGCCGGCCCGCCATCGCCGGAGAAGCCCGCTGTGCCATTGCCCGCGACCGTCGTGATGACGCCGCCGGCCGATACCTTCCGGATTCGATTGTTAACGTAGTCCGCGATGAAGAGATTCCCGGAGGTGTCCACAGCGACACCGGAAGGGTTGTCCAACGAGGCGGAAGTTGCTGGCCCGCCATCGCCGGAGAAGCCCCCTGTCGCGCTGCCGGCGACTGTTGTGATGACGCCGCCTGAGACCTTTCGGATCCGATTGTTGCCGGCGTCGGCGATGAAGAGATTCCCGGAAGTATCAACGGCGACACTTTCGGGGTAGTACAACGAGGCAGAAGTCGCCGACCCGCCATCACCGGAGAAGCCCATAGTGCCATTGCCCGCGACCGTCGTGATTACACCGCCGGCCGAGACCTGCCGAATTCGAAAATTAGCGCTGTCCGCGATAAAGAGATTCCCGGCAGCATCCACGGCGACGTCGAAGGGGGAGTTCAAGGCCGCCGAGGTCGCCGGCCCGTTGTCGCCGGAGAAGCCCGCTGTGCCATTGCCCGCGACCGTCGTGACAATGCCGCCAGCCGACACCTTCCGGATTCGATTGTTTGATTCGTCCGCGATGAAGAGATTCCCGGAAGCGTCCACGGCAACGTTGGAGGGGTAGTTCAAGGATGCCGAGGTTGCCGGGCCGTTGTCGCCGGAGAAGCCCGCTGTGCCATTGCCCGCGATCGTCGTCACTCCACCATTGGCCGACAACTTCAGGATTCGATTATTACCGGCGTCCGCGATGAAGAGATTCCCGGAAGCGTCCACGGTTACGGCCAAGGGTTCGTTCAGCGAGGAGCCTTGCGGGTTCCACCATTCGTTGGCCAGCGTCAACTGCGTGGTCTTACCGGTGATGAGGAAAGCGTTCGGCGAGGTCTCTGCCGTAGATGTCACATTGAAGACGGCAGCTATACCAGGGAAGAAGTCATAGACACCGGGATTCAACAGGACAACCCATTGCGGCTCGGCGCTCGGATCCTTACTGGGCGCGAGGCCGGGATACGAGGCATCGAGGTTGATGGCTGGGGGAGTGAAGGCTGCGAGAAAGTTCCAGTCACTGGTCGCGGGCTTTTGCGGATTACTGGCGCCACCAGGCCAACCCACCACGCTCCCGAGACCGCTTCCTGCGACGACCGCCAGCGAACGGGGATCGATGGCTTGAGCTCCAAACAGCGCGACGCGCTTCCGCAACACATAGATGTAGGCTGTCGCATCGTTCGACGTAGGCCACGCTAGCGGCTGGTCCCACACCACCAGAGTCTGTTTCGCTGGCGCATCGATCTGCACCGCGGAAACAAAATGGAAGTCGGCCTGCGCGGCCAAATTCGCCGTTCCGCTCGTGACCTGCTGGTGAAACGCCTGGTTGACGAACAGCAGCGCATCGCCGGGGTTGAGGTTGTTGCTGACGCCGTCGATCCAGATGGAAGTTTGACCGTTATTGAGTCCCCACGGGATCGAAGTCTGGACCGCCATCTGGTTCTGCTTGATTAAAGCGACGATGGCGCTCGAGGTTTCAAAAACCTGCGGCGTTTGGCCGGGACCGGGAACGCTCTGCACTCGCGTGCCCGCGGGAATGGTTACGTTATCGGGCGCGCCCGGCGCGGGGTTGAGCGAGAAGGCAAGGTACGCGGAAGCCGAAACCCCTGGCGATGGCTTGTAACCCACCAGGGCTGCCAGTTCCATGACCGAGCGCTCGTCGATAGCGCAGCGCAGATAGGCTTCGTTGGCGAGGCGTTCCTGATAGAAGGTAAGAATGTCGCAGACCACGGCCCAGGTGTCGAGGAAGGCGATGGAGAAGTCCGAGCTGTCGCGAGTACGCAGCCCTGCCAGCGCGGGCAAATCCGAGTCGGATAGAGAAGCCAACATGCTCGCATAAAACGTCGCATAGCGCCCGATGCGATAAGAGACCGCGGTCAACGCGGGCCGGTTGGTGATGGCCTCGGGCGTCTCCACCTGCACGCCGGCGCAGCAGCCGCAGAGTTGCTCGTCATTCGGCTGGCAGGTACAGCTCATTTGCCACCATCCATGGTGAGCGAAAACTGTCCGAGGTCCAGACGATTGGGATTGTTATCGCAGTGCGCGATCTCCAGCCGTCCCATCTTCAGATATCCCTGCGCGATGCCGTCGACCAGAGGATCGTCCACACCGGATGCGTCCATGCGGCGGAACTTCAGCGGCGTCACCGAGACCACTCCTTCCACGCCTTGGGCCGCTGCTATCAGCGGGCTCAGGTAAATGGTCTCGCCGAAGGTGAAGTTGCTGGGCGCGAGCAAGCCGGGTTGTCCGTTGCACTGGTTGCCGGAGATGAAGAGCTGCAGCAAGGCGTCGCGAACATCGCTGCGGAAGTGACCGGCGGCAACGCAAATCTCGAAGGCGATATCGAGGCCCACCATCACCGCGCCTTCAACCTGCAGATCGGTTCCGGCCATGCGCAGCAGGTTGAGTCCTTGTTTCACGGTGCTGACGAGCGCAGTTGTAGGTTCATTGCCGCCGGTTGCTTCGACGGAGACAAATGCCGTGTACCAACTTCCCGTCCAGCGAAAAGTCCCGCGCGCTTCCTCAACTCCAGAGATCAGCTCCGCCTGATTGCCATAGTCGTCTTCGTTGACACAGCGTTGCTGGGTGTTAAAGGCAAAAGGCGCGGTTTGCTGAATGTGCTGGATGGTCTCTCCGTCCACACCCCCGGCGGCACCCAGTGGATTACGCACCAGCGCGATGAGGGTAGGCTGCGCAAGCACGTGAACCAGCGTGTCGCGGCCGACATTTCCCGCGCTTCCGTTGCCCACGCGGTAGGTGGCGGCAAAGTTTTCTCCCTGGTCCGCAGGCGCTCCATATTGGCCGTCGCCGAAGCGGAGGAAGGTGTTGCCGCTGCTCTCGATCTCCGGCACAAAGTTCGTCTGGTCCGCTGCGCTGGAGAGCAAGTCCTCTTGCGGAGTCCAAGGGTTGCCCGCGCCATCGATCAGGCTGATGACGGGGCGCGCCGTCTGCCCTGTCTCCGCCAGTTGCGAAGCGGGCGCAAGGGGATTGAACACGGGCGCAAAAGTAAGTGGCGACTGCGCCAGTTGCGGAAAATAGCGCGGGCGCGGCGTGTCGACGATGGACTGCGTTCCGCAACTGCAGCTCGACGCGGCGATGGCAGACGCAGGCGGCGGCCCGACCGTTGGCAGTTGCTCGCCGTTCACCCAGCTTCCGTGATCGGCGGGCACGATGTTGCCGCGAGCCACGCTGACGTCGGTGAGCTCGGCTTGAGGCAGAGCAGTGGTGGTGGCAGAGACGCACAGCGGAAAAGGCAACGCGTCGGCTTGATCCCATCGCACGTACGTGATGGGGTCGAGCGTAAGCGGGTCACGGAGGTAGTCGGTGCCACTGTAATTTAGATAATTGACGTAGGTTAGGCGCACAGCCCAGCGGTTCGCGGGATTAGCGTCGCCGGGATCGCCGGTGTCTGGCCCGACTATTTCCTCAAAAATAAGATAGCTGCCCACCGCCAGCGAGGTCAGCGTGCCGGCGAAGGTTGCCTCAGTCGCGCCGGGCGGCAGACAGCAGTTCGCGTCGCTCCAGGTGTAGAAGCTGATCTTGTTCTGCTCCAGCCATAGCATGGCCGGTTGCAGCGTCAAAAATTGCAGGCCAGTGTTCGCGAGCTGTTGCAATGTCTCGGAAGGCGCAGTGGGAGGAATGACCGGTGGCAGCCCCGGCACCAGCGGATACACAGCCGTACCCTGAGGCAAGCCGACTCCATCGGCGTTGGTTTGGAAATAGAGCCAGACGCGGGCATTGGAGCCTTCGTTGACGGAATAATCGACCAGCCGCGCATGACGGCGGGCCGAGATGCGGCTGCGCGCGGTTCTCAGGTAGGCTTCCGTGCCGATGGCGTCCTGCTGGTAACTGATATGGTCGGCGGCATAGGCCATGGCTTCCAGCAGGGCAATGCCGGTGTCGGGAACGTGCGTCTCCTGCCATCCCGGCGCCAGCACGGCGAGGCGGTCGAGCATGGTTTGACGGAAGCTGTCGTAGTCTCGCGCCAGGTAATTGATGTCGGGGGGACTGGCAAGGCTGGGCGGACAGCAGCTGTCGGACAGGCAGTCGCTGTTGGTCGGGCATCCCGCCTTGAACGAGAAGGAAACGCGCGTCAGCGCCGGATCGATATTATCGGGTGGCTGCCAGGTGTCGGCATTCGCGGTGAGGGTCAAGTTGTAGGTCGAAAAGTCGCCTGACTGATTGAGGTTGATGACGAACAGATTGGGATTTTGAGTATTCGGCGGAGTAACGCAGTCGACCGTGACCTGTGCCTTCGACGACGAACCGCCGCTGATGCGAATCTGCGCCGCGTCCAGCGTGACATTGGATGCGGGCTTGAGCAGCCAGAGCAGCAGTTGCTTGCATCCGCAGTCTGTCCCGCTGGCGCCGACCTCAAGGAAGTCGATGCCGTTCAGCGTGGGATGCTGCAGCACCAGAGAGCGCCGATCTTTCTGGGTACAGAAGAAAATCATGCGGTCACTCCAAAGCTGACTTGCTGGGTTTGCTGCCGCTGCGTTTGCAGGATGGTGTATTGCACGACAATGTTCAGCGTCGATTCCTGCACGGTGACTGTTACCGCCTGCACCTTGACCAGATCGGAAAGCCACTGTTGCAGCGAAGCCTGGATGAGCTGTTGCTGTGCGGCCGCCAGAGAATCGTTGAGGCCGGCGAAGACCAGCTGCGCCGTGCCCGTCCCAAAGGTTGGGCGATTCACCCGTTCACCGGCTGAAGTCAGCAAGAGTTGCTCGATCATATCCGCGACATGCGTCGCCAGATCGGTTTGCGCCGTCCATCCGTTCGGGCTGAAGCCATATGGAAACTGAAGGTTCATGTCATACCTATGTCACCGTCACGCGCGTCTGCATAACTACGGGGATTAGCGGCGTGCTCGGTGGCACTCCGATTCCCTCGCCGCCATCAATGACCAGGGGCATGCCATTCGAGGTCACGCGGACGGAGCCTACAATCCATTGGCCGGTTACACACGGCGGAATGGCGGGCGGAATTCCAGGACAACCGGCAACCAGCCATGGATCGGCCAGCAACGCAGTAGGCTGACCGCTAACCATAACCTGCGGATTAGGCACAACGGGCGTTGCTTGACCGCCGTGCGAGCACATCACCGTGGCGCCGACATGCAGCAAAAATCCCGGCATGATCTTCTCCCCTCTCTTCTTCCCTGCTGTAATTCCCTCGCGCTCTAGTTCCCTCGATCCAGGGACGTTCTGATTAAGTCCCTGGGGTCCCCCGTGCACCCCTGTGTACCCTGTGGTTTATGCTTTCTGCTGACACTTGATCAGAGTTTCCCTAAGTCACCTGCAATGCGCCCTCATTGACGGTGATACTCGGTCCGGTCATGACTATGGACGCGCCCTGCCCGTTGTCGATGGTGATCCCCGTGTCGTTGATGGCGATGAACGCTCCGGAGGTCGAGGTGAGAATGATTCCTCCGGTAGGACCGGGCACATCGCTGATGACGACCGTATTCATCTCCACGGTTTGCAGCACAACTTGCTGCGTATCCGGCGGCGCGGCCAGCGCCAGCGCCGGCACTTCGTCCGCGGAACCCCAGTAACAGCCCACCCATATGGGATAGTCCGGGTTCCCTTGCTCGAACTCGACCCACACGCCGGAGCCGACCGCGGGCGTGGCATAGAAGCCGTTCTGAATGCCCGCGAACGGCAGACACGGCATCGCCCACGAACTGGGAATGACGTTGGACACGTCCGCCACCTGCACCATGAGCCGGCCCATCTGCATGGGATCGGTGTTATCCAGCACCGTGGCTCGATACTTACCGAAAAGCTTGTTCATCCAAGTCCTCCCCTATCCCAGAAAGCTAAAAAGCGACCGCGTCTTCTCCTAAAAAGCCACTGCCGGAACCACCGGCACGGTGGAGACCAGGCCGTTGCGCTTCAGCGTAAAACTTTGCTTGTACTGCCCGAGCTTGATGCGATGGGTTGTGCTTTCGACGTAATGCAAGCCATCGAATGCCGTCCCCGCGCCGCGCACGCCCACCAGTCCGCGCGCTTTCAGCGGTTGCCCATAACGCAGCACGTCGAGCGTGCCATCGCCCGAAACTATGTCGGAGGTCTGCGAACTGCGGCTGATCGCGGCCATCAGCGCGTCGGCGGGAGTCAACTTCGCCGTGTCCTTAATCTGCTCGATCTTCTGCGGCAGAGGAATCAGCGCGCCCAGCGGAGGGTCGAGCGGATTGAGCGACGGCATCGGTATCGGTATCGTGGTCTTGGTGATCGGTTCCTGGATGTAGACCAGCGGAGTCACCGACGACTGCGGCTCGTAACGGAAGTTCAGACTCTCCACGTTGGTCCAGGTATCCATATTCACGTTGAGCGCCGGTTGCGGAATGCCGATGCGCACCTGCGGGCCCCAATACGCGGTGTTGGTGCCGGGCGCGGGCCCGGGCTCGATGTAGAAAACGTAGCCGGCATCGTTCGCGAGCTGCTGAATGTAACTGAGATCCGTATCCTTCTGCGAGGGAGTGCGCTCGACTGGTATGGGGACATCGGGCGAGACCACGGGCAGGACAACCGGGATGATGCCAAAGGCGGCATATTTGGCGAGGATGGTGAGAACGCGAAGATCCGGCGTCATGGCGGGATATGGCAGTCCGGAAAAATCCACCAGGTCCATGACTGCGGTGAGATCTTCGCCAATGATGGTCAGCTGGGATGAGCCGCCCATCGCGTCGGGCGTGATCTCGTGATGCTTGATCACGCCGTCGGCGATGACCTGCGGGAGCCCGCCGAGCGTGACCACAAGAATCACGCGCAGCAGGGGAATGGGCGCTCCGCCGGTAAGCATGAAGAGCGTCTGCAACGGAGAGTTATTCGCCAGAGTGAAGGTCAACGAAAAACCGCTCTTGCCCACCGCCGATACCGTCACCTCCGCCGACACCAGGGCATCGATCAACGGCTTTGGCGCCGGCACCGCGACCATGGGGCCGATGAGGATGGTGAGATAGAGCGGACTAGCCATTGCGCGCTCCCGCCGGAATGCCGGAGCCTAGAGGTATCTGAATCGTGGAGCCGGGCTGCGAAACGAGCGCGTCGGGATCCATCGACGTGTTCGAGTCGCAGATGAGCCAATAGAGCGTCGGATCGCCGAGATACTTGGCCGCAAGGTTGTCGATGCGGTCGCCATCCGCCACCGTGTAATTCTGCAGCGACTTGTAGATACTCGCGGACGGAATGATTCGCCGCTGCAAATACTGCACCATGGTGCCGTTGGGAAGCACCAGGCTCTCAACCACCGCTCCGTAGTAGCGGCTGTTGGGGTTTGTCGGACCGCCGTTGCCGGCAGCGGCCAACACCAGAGATTGAATCGCGCTGCTCATAACCCCGTCACGGCGCAAGCGCCGCCAGCGCCTCCTTCGTTGCCTGATAGGTCATGTAGAGCGAGCCGGCCGGATTCTGGAAGCCCACGTCGTTTACGTTGAGCACGCGCATGCCAATCGACACCTTGGCGTGAATGGGGTTCAGCTGTGGATCGAAAAACTCTTCAGTAATGTCGAGGTCGGTGATACGCACCGGCGTGACACGGCTCTTGCTCCACACAAAGAGCGTGAGCGAGGATTCCATCGGCAGAATCTCCAGCGTGCCGGCATAAGTAAGAGCTTCGTTCGTGTTGAGCTCCGAGGTCGATGGATAGACCAGCAGCTCCAGCACCGCCAGTTGTGGCTGAATGCCATAGGCCATCGTGTTGGAATCTCCGGCGGCGAGCAAGTCGCTGGCGTCGATCTCCGCCGTGCACTTGATGGTCTCGATCGGCGGCCCTTTCAAGCGCAGGACCTCCGAGCGATCCGGCTCCTCGCTCACGCTCTGCGGCTTCAGGGAGCGCGTGATCGACTCGGGGTTGTATTGCAGAGCAATGGTCTGCTGCAATGCGCCCGTGTTCGGGTCGACCGCGAGGATGGCGCCTTTGACCAGGCGTGGCGAAACGTTAGGCATGATTGTCCTTGCCTCCAAGATTCGGCTGGAGCTTGACTAGGTTTCCGGCCTGGCTTCGAGTGCCGGTCTTCGGAGCGGATCCGGGAGGAAATCCGCGAAGCAATTCACGGAAGATGGCGCTTGCCGCGCGCTCACCCATTCCTCTAGCATCCAACCCCGAAGGCAGCATTCCGCCGTCGATGCGACGAATGGTTGCGGTCCGCGGCCCGCGAATGAAGCGCGACCAGGGCTCGCCTTG
>Ga0326727_10012854_pt1 | contig 18878 bp, 17 predicted proteins | sample MB2enrmetagenome_FD_207643 | JGI IMG/M metagenome (GOLD analysis project Ga0326727, IMG submission 207643) | Lab enriched peat soil microbial communities from McLean, Ithaca, NY, United States - MB29MY | ecosystem: Environmental > Terrestrial > Soil > Wetlands > Peat | place: USA: New York...
AGCGGCGATGAGCGCCCGCCGGCCCGCCCGCACGCTGAAATCGCCCGACGATCTCGTCGCCGCCGGCCTTGTCGCGCCCTTGCGGCTGGGCGAGCTCGCCGCGGTCGCGGCGCGCTACGCGATCGCGCTGACCCCGGCCGTGGCGCGGCTGATCGACAGGGGCGATCCGGCCGATCCGATCGCACGGCAATACGTTCCCGACGCGCGCGAGCTTAACCGCGATCCGGCCGAAAATCCCGATCCGATCGGCGACGAGCTGAAGAGCCCGCTTCCCGGCCTCGTGCATCGCTATCGCGACCGCGTGCTGATCAAGCTCGTCTCGGTCTGCGCGGTCTACTGCCGCTTCTGCTTCCGCCGCGAAAGGATCGGGCCGGGCGCGGGCGCGTTGAGCCAAGAAGAATTCGCCGCCGCGCTCGACTACATCCGCGCGCGCCCGCAAATCTGGGAGACGGTGCTGACCGGCGGCGATCCGCTGACGCTGTCGGCGCGCCGCCTCGCCGAGACGACGCGGGCGCTGGCGGCGATCCCGCACCTCAAGATTCTGCGCTGGCATACGCGTCTGCCGGTCGCCGCGCCCGAGCGCGTGACCAAGGCGATGGCCGACGCGCTGACCCGCGGCCATGACAAGACCGTCTATGTCGCGCTGCACGCCAATCATCCCAGCGAATTGACGCGCGAAGCGCGCGCGGCGTGTCGGCGCCTGATCGATCGCGGCGCAGCGATGGTGAGCCAGAGCGTCCTGCTCCGCGGCGTCAACGACGACGCCGACACGCTCGAGGCGCTGATGCGCGCGTTCGTCGAGGCGCGCGTCAAACCCTACTATCTCCACCATGGCGATCTCGCGCCGGGAACCGCGCATCTGCGCACGACCGTCGCGGAGGGCCAGGCCCTGATGCGCGAGCTGCGCCGGCGTCTCTCGGGCCTGGCGCTGCCGACCTACGTGCTCGACCTTCCCGGCGCGCACGGCAAAGTCCCGATCGGACCCGCCTATGTCGCCCCGCATCGCGAGGGCGGCTACGAAGTCGCCGATCCCGAGGGGAACGCGCGCCGCTACGAGGATCGCGTCGGCGGGGACGGGCCTAGCCTTTGACGGCCTTGGCGAGGGCGTCCTGCAGGGCCGGCGGCGGCGCGCCGAAGAACGCCGGCTCCTCGTCGCGGCCGCCGAGCGCGCCATAGGCGTTTTCACCCGCGAAATCGAACAGAACCTCGAACTTGCGCCCCGCGCAATCCTGCGGCTTGCAGACGAACGACAGCAGGTAGGCCTTGCCGTCGATCGTGATCGTCGTGAACGGACCGGCGACGCCGTCGAAATTCCGGTTGAATTGCACCAGCCAGTCGGGCGTCGGCTGCACTTCCTTCATCAATTTGTCCCAAGCCGTGCGATAGGGGTCGCCCCGCAGCGCGTCGAACAAGTATGAATTGTCGTCGGCGACGGCAGCGCCGGCGACGAGCGTCAAGGCGATCGAGACGGTGAGGGGGCGTATCATGGCGGGCTCTCGCGATAGGGTGGGGCGGCGCTCAGAACGCCTTGAAGGCGATGATCGTGCGCGTGTCGACGATGCCGGGAATCAGTTGCACCTTATGTCCGACGAAGTGGCCGATGTCGACGTCGCGTTCGACATAGAATTTGGCCAGAATGTCGAAATCGCCGGCGGTCGAGTAAATCTCCGAGGCGATTTCGGCCTCGGCCAGGGCGCTGGCCACTTCATAGGTGCGCCCGAGCGCGCATTTGATCTGGATGAAGAAGGTTTGCATGATGTCGTCATTCCTGTTTGGCGCTCTCTTGTGCAATAACTTCCACGTCGCGGTCCAGGCCGGATTGCACCTGGAAGGTCGCCTGATAGGTCTTTGATTCGTGCCGGGCGATGACGACGTATTCGCCCTCGGCGAGCACCAGCGAGGGAAAGGCGCCGATCAGCTCGCGGATCAGGTCGCCGCCGGGCGTGAGCACGGTGAAGCCGCTGTTGGCCAGCGCTCCCGCGCCGGCGGCGTTGACGAGTTTGATCGTCATGGTGGCGCAGCGATGGCGCAACGTCACGTCGATGAGCTTGCCGGCGACGACCTTGACGTCGGCGGCGACGATGGAATTCGTCGGCGTCGGAGCGCTTGGCTTGCCGACGCCGACCGAGCCGACGCCGACCGTGTCGAGAAAGGTCGAGACGATGTGGTAGGCGCCTTCGGGCAGGCCGACGATGTCGCCGGCGCGCGCCTTGGCGTAGACCAGCTTGGCTTCGGGATTGTTGCGCTCGGGGACATAGATGGCGAGCGAAAGCTTGGAAGGGTCGATCGGCGCGTCGCCGAGGGTTCCCGTGATGCGCAAGGCCCCGGCGTTGAGCGTCAATCGCTCGGCCCTGACCTCCTGCCCCAGCGATACGCGTTTGGCCGCGCTGGCGAGGCCAAGGGCGACGTGGACGACATAATCGCCGGCCGGCGCCGTCAAGGTCGGCTGCGGCTCGCTCGATTCGACGATCAGCGCATGCGCGCCGTCGAGGTCGGGGCGGGCGGCGAACAGCCGCCAGCGCAGGCCGCCGGTCAACGGCGCGGCGGAGCCGCTGAGCGCCGCCGACAGTTTGAGCGTCCCCTGGCCCGTTTCGAGCGTCGGGGCCTGCGCCAGCCCGGAGGCGCAACAACCGCCTAAGGCCGCGAGCGCCAGCGCGAGGGAAAGAAGATGGCGAACCATGCGCGAAATGCCTTGCCGCGAACGAGGGCGCCGGTCAATCCTTGTCAAAGCGTCGGCGCCGGCTCGTGCCGGGACAATAGGGCGGTTCGAAGGCGATTTACTCGGCGCGGGAAACTCGGCATGGAGAGGCCGCGCCGCCTCGCGCGCCAAAAACGCCGCATCGGAACGAATCAGAGCCATGAACGAAACGATCGCCTTGCTCCAGCGCCGCCGCTCGCTCGCCCCGTCGAACATGACCGGTCCTGGGCCTAGCGCGGCCGAGATCGAGACCCTGCTGACGATCGCTTCGCGCGTGCCCGATCACGGCAAGCTCGCGCCGTGGCGGTTCATCGTGTTCGAAGGCGCCGCGCGCGACCGGGCCGGGCGGATCGCGCTCGAGCTGAAGCTCGCCGACGATCCCGCTCTCGACGAAGCCGGCCGCGCGGCCGAACGGACGCGTTTTTCCCGCGCGCCGCTGGTCGTCGCGGTCGTCTCGCGCGCCGCGCCGCACGTGAAGATCCCAGAATGGGAGCAGACGCTTTCGGCGGGGGCGGCCTGCATGAATCTCGTGATCGGCGCTCACGCGCTCGGTTTCGTCGCGGGCTGGGTGACGGGGTGGTGCGCCTACGACCGGCGCTTCGGCGCGGCGATCGGCCTTGCCGAGCATGAGCGCGTCGCCGGCTTCGTCCATATCGGGCGGCCGAAATTCGTCATGGAGGATCGCCCGCGGCCCGCGCTCGGCGAAATCGTGACGGTCTTTGCGGCTTGACGGGAGTTCGCGATGTTCTATGAGACCGGTCGACGCGACAAGAGCCTGTTGCCCCACGATCCGTTCAAGGCGATCGTCGCGCCGCGCCCGATCGGTTGGATTTCGACGCGCAGCCTCGACGGACGGATCAATCTGGCGCCCTACAGCTTCTTCAACGCCTTTTCATCGGCGCCGCCGATCGTCGGCTTCTCCAGCGAGGGGCTCAAGGACTCCGCGTCTTTTGCGCGCGAGAGCGGCGAGTTCGTCGCCAATCTCGCCAGCTACGATCTCATGCAGGCGATCAACGCCTCCTCCGCGCCGTTGCCGCGCGGGCAAAGCGAATTCGAGCACGCGGGATTGACGATGGCGCCTTGCCGGCTGGTCAGAGCGCCGCGCGTCGCCGAATGCCGCGCGGCGATGGAGTGCAAGGTCGTCGAAGTGGTGACGCTGAAAAACCGTCGCGGCGAGGCGCTCGACCATTACCTCGTCCTCGGCGAGGCGGTCGCGTTCCATATCGACGACGCGCTCATCCGCGAAGGCCGCTTCGACACCGCCGGCGCGCGGCCGCTGGCGCGTTGCGGCTATCAGGACTACGCGGTGGTCGACGCGCTGATCGCCCTCGCGCGCCCGCCGGGCGGCGAGGGGCGCGCAGGCGCGTGAAGCCGCGCCGACGCGCCCGTCGGCGGCCTAGGGTCCGGTCTCGCAGACGTAGACGCGCCGCCACCTCACGAACTTGCCGTACTTATTGTACATTCGCTGCAACCGCCAGCAGTCGCTGTCGTCGTAATAATAGCCGTTGTCGCAGGAGTACTCGTCGCAGGGCCAGGGATAGACGCCGCCGCCCCACCATCCGTAGCGATGGCGGTGGCGGCGCCAGAAGCGGTAATTTTGCTTCCCGCTCTTGGACCAAGCGGAGCTCGCGTACGGAACGTGATTGGAGCGAGGCGCGAAGTTTGCGGAGGGGGCCAAATTTGGATGCGAAAGGGCGCCGCCCGATAAGGGGGCGCCGTTGAACCGATAGAACCCGCCTGGCGCGCCCTGGTAGAAGCCGCCTCCCCCGCCCCCGTGGTAAAAGCCGCCTCCCCCGCCGCCCTGGTAGAAGCCGCCTCCCCCGCCCCCGTGGTAAAAGCCGCCTCCCCCGCCGCCGGGGTGGAAAGTCATGGCGGACGCGGGCGTCGCGGCGAGCGCGCCGCCGAGAACGAGCGCCGCAATCGAAAAGGCGACAGCTTTCGGCAATGACATGCGCATCGACGCCTCCTTGATGCGATAAGGACGCCGCTCCGCTTTCAACCGATTTCGTCGACCCGCGTCGAGGCGTCCGTTGGCGAGCCACAATCGACGACGTTCCCTATGCGCGATTCGACGCCGAAGAACCTTGATCGGCGTCAATACAAGCTTGGAATTTGTGTAGCGCCGCGCCGCGCGGCGAGGCCCATTGGCGCTTTGATCGAAATCATGACCCTCGGCGCCGGCCTCTCAGTGAGTGTATGCTGGGCGTAGGCGCGAGCGGTTCGCCTTCGAGCCGGCCCGCGCATCGACTCAGCTAGAGGAGATCCAGATGAACTTCCGCGTCCCGACTCTTGCGATCGCGCTGGTCGCCCTGTCCGCCCTTGCACCGCCCGCGCTGGCCCAGTCCAACGTCAAGGTCGGCGTGTTGCGTTGCGACGTCGCCGGCGGACTGGGGCTGATCGTCACGTCAGCCAAGGACATGCGGTGCGTCTACACGTCGTCGCATGGATTCAGGGAACGCTATTACGGCACGATCCGGAAGTTCGGCCTCGACATCGGTCAGACCGGCCGGGGCGTGCTGGCGTGGGGGGTGTTCGCGCCGACCGCCGGCGGGCGGCCCGGGGCGCTGGCGGGCGATTACGTCGGGGCCGACGCATCGGTCACAATGGGGGCCGGGCTCGGCGCCAACGCGCTCGTCGGCGGCTTCCAGCGCTCGTTCACGCTGCAGCCCTTGTCGGTCGAAGTGCAGTCCGGCGTCGCGCTCGCGGCCGGCGTCGCCTCGATGACGCTGCGCGCCGGCTACTGACGAACGGCGGCGATCCGCCGCTCGTCACTCGTAGCGCAGCGCCTCGATCGGATCGAGCTGGGCGGCCTTTCGCGCGGGATAGTAGCCGAAGAAGACGCCGACCGCGGCGGAGAACAGGAATCCGCCGACGATCGCGGTCAAGGAAATCGGCGCCGGCCAGCCGAAGATCAAGGAAATCCCGGCGGCCACCGCGACGCCGGCGACGATCCCGGCGACGCCGCCGCTGACGCTGAGGAATATCGCCTCGGCGAGGAATTGCAGCAGGACATGCAGGCGCCGCGCGCCGATCGCCATTCTCAGGCCGATCTCGCGCGTGCGCTCGGTGACCGAGACGAGCAGAATGTTCATGATGCCGATGCCGCCGACGAGGAGCGATATCGAGGCCACGGAGGCCAGCAGCAGCGCCATGATGCGGCTGCTGCTCTCCGCCGTCTCGGCGAACTGGCTGAGGTTGCGCACGTCGAAGTCCTTGATCTGGCCCGGCTTGATGCGGTGGCGGCGCGTCAGCGTCCGCGTCGCCTCGGCGATCGCGGCCGTCACCTGACTCTGGCTCGTCGCCTGGACGTAGATCATGTTGGCGTAGCCGGTCAGGCGCGGCGTCAGATTGTAGGGGTTCGGCGGCGGCAAATAGGGCCAGTTGTTCTGCGTTTGCGCTTGGGTGGGCGACGCGACGCCGAGCACTTTGCGTTCCGCGGTGGTAAACGGCGTCATGACCAAATCGTCCTGGTCCTGGCCGAAGGCGGACTGGCCCTTGGCGGCGAGCACGCCGACGACGCGCAACGGCACGCTGCGCACCTGGATGAAAGCGCCCAGAGGATTCTCGCCCGCGGCGAACAACTGGCGATAGACGGTCTGGCCGATGAGGACGACGAGATCGGCCTTGTTCGAGTCGTCGCGGGTCAATCCTCGGCCCGCCGCGATCCGCCAGTTGGTGATCGGCGGGTAATTGGCGCTGACGCCCTGGATCGTCGTCGTCCAGTTCTGGTTGGCGTACAGCGTCTGCCCCTGTTGGCGGATGAGATAGCCGACCTGCGCGATCGCCGCGCCCTCGCGCCGGATCGCGTGCGCGTCCTCGACCGTGAGCGTGCTGGCGCTGCCGAAGCCGGCGCGCACTCCCCCGGTGACGATCGCGCCCGGCAGGATCACCACCACATTGGTGCCGAGGTTCTCGATCTGCTTGCGCACCGCCTCATTGGCGCCCTGGCCGACGGCGACCATCACGATCAGCGCGGCGACGCCGATGAAGACGCCGAGCATGGTGAGCGCGGAGCGCATCACGTTGCGTCCGATCGCTTGCGCCGCCGCAGAGAGGATCATCAGGCCGAACGCCCACGACCGTCCGGCGGGAATGCCGGCCTTGGCTTCCCCGGGATGGAGCTGCGCCGCGCTCTCGGCGCCTCTTTCGCTCTCCGCCGCCAAGAGCGAAGGCGCCGCCTCGACGGCGCGCTCGTCGGAGACGATGAGGCCGTCGCGCATGGTGACGACGCGTTTCGCGTAGCCGGCGATGTCGGGTTCGTGGGTGACGACGACGACGGTCACGCCCTGGTCGCGGTTCAGCGCGACCAGGGTTTCCATGATTTCGTGCGAATTGCGCGTGTCGAGATTGCCGGTCGGCTCGTCGGCGAGCAACAGGCTCGGCGAATTGATAAGAGCGCGCGCGATGGCGACGCGCTGTTGCTGGCCGCCGGAAAGCTGGGCCGGCGTGTTGCGCTCGCGATCGCCGAGGCCGACCAGCCGCAGCGCCCGGCGCGCCCGCTCGTTGCGCGCCTTGCGGCTCGCCGGGCCGGTCGGCGCGTAATAGAGGGGAAGGCCGACATTATCGATGGCGCTGGTGCGCGCGAGCAGATTGAAGCTCTGGAAGACGAAACCGAGGCGCGAGCCGCGGATGCGCGCGAGCTCCGGCTCGGTGAGCCCGGCGACGTCGACGCCGGCGAGGAAGTAGCGCCCGCTGGTCGGACGATCGAGGCAGCCCAGGATCGCCATCAGCGTCGACTTGCCCGATCCCGACGAGCCCATGATGGCGACGAATTCGCCGCGCTCGATTCTCAGGCTGACGCCCCTCAGCGCCTGCACTTGCGTGTCGCCGACCGTGAATGTCCGCGTCACCTCTTCGATTCTGAGAATCTCTTCCGGCATCGCGGCGCCTTCCTCGGCTCCCCTCTTCGCCTTCAGAAGCGCGGCGCCGGCGTTCCCGATTGGCCGCCGGTCGCGCCGCGATCCTCGGCGAGAATGACGGCGTCGCCGACTTTAAGATCGCCCTTGACGATTTCGGCGAAACTTTCGTCGTCGAGGCCCGTCGTGACCTCGATCGGAACGGGCTTGCCCTCGCGCAGCGCCCAGACGCGCGCGCTTTCGCCTCCCCCGGCGACCTCGCTCGTCCCGGCTCTGGGAAGACCGCCCGGGACGTAACGCAACGCCTGATCGGGGACGCGCAGCGCGTCGAGCCGCTGGTCGACGACGATGCTGGTCGAGGCCGTCATGCCCGGCAGCAGCGCGAGGTCGTCGTTGGCCGCGCTGATCACCGCATCGTAGGTGACGACGTTCTGCACGGTCTGAGGATTGACGCGGACCTGGGTCACCTTTCCGTTGAATATGCGCTTGGGGTAGGCGTCGACGGTGAAGGTCGCATGATCGCCCTCTTTGACGCCGCCGACGTCGCTTTCGCTGACATTGGTGTCGATCTGCATCGTCTTGAGATCGGTGGCGATGAGGAACAAAGTCGGGGTCTGGAGGCTCGAGGCGACCGTCTGGCCTTGCGTCACGTTGCGCGAAACGACGATGCCGTCGACCGGGGCCGCGATGTCGGTGTAGCCGAGATTGAGTTCGGCCGCGTCCAGCGCGGCCTGGACCTGCTGGATGCTCGCCGCGTCGAGGCCGACCTGCGCCTGGGCCTGATCGAAGGCGTTCTTGGCCTGGTCCGCCGCGTCCTTCGACACCGAATCCTGCTTCAGCAACTGCTGATCGCGCTGATTGGCGAGGTCGGTGTAGGCGAGGTTCGCCTTGTCCTTCTCGAGCTGGGCGTTGGCCACCGCGAGATTGGCCTTCGCCTGGTCGACCACGGCTTGATAGGGCCTGGGATCGATCTTGGCGCAGACTTGCCCGGTTTTGACCGGCGTATTGAAATCGCACGACAACTGCTCGATCACGCCGGAGACGTAGCTGCCGACGATGATCGTCAGGATGGGATTGACGGTTCCGGTCGCGGCGACCGCGCGCGCGATGGTCGCGCGCGTCGCCGGTTGGGTGACGTAGGTCACTGTCGGCGCGGGATGCAGCATTCGCCATGCCGCCCCGGCGCCGATCGCGACGAGGAGCAAGACGAGCGCGGCAAGGCGCCAGCGCCGCCCGCGCGGCGTCGCCGTCGGCCGCGAGGGCGCCTCCGCCGCCGGCTTCGCGCCAACTTCCTCGTTCATCCGCGCCAGCTCCAGAAAATCCGCTTCCTCCGTCATTGCGAGCGAAGCGAAGCAATCCAGACTTGAGGTTTGCGGCGGCGGCTCAGTCTGGATCGCTTCGCCGCCGCTCGCAATGACGGCTCCCCGTTTCCGTTAATTGCCGGCAAGCCCTTACGACAACCGGATCGGCGATCACTGATTTGCATCAACGATCGACGGGGCCGCGTCCCGCGCGACGATTTCGCGTTCGCGCGCCGACGGGCGGGCCGCTCGTCTCACTTCGGCGGCGGGACGAACGATTGATTGCTGAAGGGCGAGGACGTCGGCACCTGGATTTGGATGAAAGCGAAATGCGTCGCGCGATGGCACGCGTTGCAAGCCTGCGTGAGCCTGTCGAATTCCGCGCCGAATTTCGCGTTGCTGCGGGCCTCGACGGCGGATTTCACCGCGTCCAGGGCCGGATAGCCGTCGGTCTTGATCAATCCCGCGATATCGGCGTCGCCCAACTTGGGATAGTCGTTCGCCGCGGCGTCCAAGCTCTTGCGAATCTGTTCGATTTCGTAACGGGCCAGCTCCCAGTTCTGCGATCGGCCGGCGAACCACAGCTTGAAATGACGGAGCTGCGCGGCGCCCATGAGATCGCCGAGATCGGGAACATAGGGCTTTACGTCTGCGGCGGGCTGGCCCAGCGCCGGCGTCGCGATCAGCGGCGCCAGAACCAGCGCGAGGACGAGGTGTTGAAGCTTCATGTTCGCCCCCAGTCGATTCGGATTGCGTTCGGCGTCTTGGCGCAGCCTTGCGCCGTAGATTGCCGCGCTCGCGTCCCTTTGTCCATCGGCGCGCGCGCCGCTTCGCCGCTCGTTGAGCGCCGGCGGATGAAATCCGACCATTGGCGCCCGTGCAGCGGATGACCGGCTTCGACCCTTTGCTGCCCTTCCCCGTCGGTCCCGGTACGTGAGGAGAGCGCCAGGACCGACCGTTCCGGAAACGCGCTGCGAACGCGCCTCTCGACCCCACGCGGAAGCTCACGAAATCGATAGGAGGCGGTGTTTGCGGCTCAAGCTCCAGTATCTTGCCCCCAGGACCGATGAAGACTGAGAACAGTTGGCGAAGCGCCAATCACGGGGTCGATCCTTTTTTCACTTCTTCAGCATCGCTGCGAAAGTTGTCACAAGTTCATCGGTCCCATCTTTTAGACCAGTCTTCATCGCTTGGGCGGGACAAACTCCAGAAGTCAGAATGTCTCCATCCTGAACGACTCCAACGCCTTTGAGAACGCCGTTCTGCACAGTGGGATCCCATTTCAGGTCGTCGCTGATGGCATAGTTTCGTTCTTTGAGCACACCGGCAGCCCCGAGTATCAAGACCCCTCCATTTTGGGCAGCGACTGGCACACCCCTGCCATGCATGTCTTGGACGATCTTCACCGCCGATGCAGGAACCGTAGTATTATTCATGCACGGTATGATCACACCCGCGTAGCGCGTAACCTTAACGTCCGCAAGCTTCTCGTCTACTTTCAGCTTCGAGCCCCCGGCTTGGAGGTCTTTGCCATCTTCGGTGGCGACCTCGACCGCGTAGCCTTGTTCGTTCAGCTTTCTGATAATTACATTAGCCTCCTTGTCGATACCTCTTTCCAAAGCTGTTGCCCCATAGACCGCATCGCCTCTCGCAATCAGAAGAACCACAGGCTTATCTTGTGCGCTCCCGCCCGACAGTGGGGCAGCTAGACCCACAATCGAAAGCAGAAGAATCTTCGCAAATTTTGCTGGAAAATGCGCCATATGAGCCTCCTCACACCTTGCGAGGCGCTCGCGCCGTTTAGTGCCCGCGCTGCTTTGGCAGCGTCCGCGCCGCGTCTCTTCTATCCTGCGTACTTTATCCACGAATTATTCCCGTGCATTGATCCACGTCAACGAGCGGCAGCATTTGGAGCGCCCTGAGAAACGACTGCTTCCCACCCGACGTGGACTCAGCCCTCGGGCGCCAAGCGTGTCATCTTATCCTCTGGGCGAGGGCGATCGTCTTGGGACCGGCGGCCTCGCTTGGCCTTGGCCGGCGGATCCGGCCTGAGTCTCAGCGCTACAAACGCAACAGGTGCCGGGCGTTGCCGTGGCAGACCTTGGCGCGCGCTTCCTCGGAAATCGGCGCCGACTCGATGAACTCGGCTGCGACCTCGCAGTTCTCGAAGGGGTAGTCGACCGAGAACATCACGCTGTCTTCGCCGAGCGCCGCGAGCGCGCAGGCGAGCGAAGCGTGCGAGCAAACGCCGGCCGTGGTGACGAGGATGTTGTCGCGGATGATCTGCGAGGGCGCCCGCTCGGCGGCCTCCTCGTCCTCGGCCTGCGCGCGCGAGCGGCTGTCGAGCCGCCACAGGAGATAGGGCAAGGTCTCGCCCATGTGGCCGAGGATCAGCCTCGCCTTGGGATGGCGGTCGAACACGCCGCCGAACGCCAGGCGCAACGCGTGCGTCGCGGTCTCCACCGTCCAGGCCCAGGTCGCGCCCCGGAGCTCGCGATGGCCCGCGAACATGTGCGGCGCGTCGAACGGGTCGCGCGGGTGCAGATAGACGGGGACGCCGAGCGCTTCGACCCGCTCCCAGAACGGGTCGTAGCTCCTTTCGTCGAGATAGCGGCCGTTGGTGTGGCCGTTGACCAGGGCGCCCTTGAATTCGAGCTGTTCGACGCAGCGCGAAAGTTCGTCGGCCGCGACGCGCGCATCCTGCAGCGGCAGATGGGCGAAGCCGGCGTAACGTGTGGGATGCTTGGTGATTTCGCGCGCCAGGAAGTCGTTTTCGATGCGCGCGCGCTTGATCGCGACCTCCGCGTCGGGTTCCGCCTGCACGCCCGGCGTCGCCACCGAAAGCACGGCCAGATCGATGCCGGCGCGGTCCATCGCCTCGAGCCGCAGTTCGCCCAAGTCGAGCAGCCGTTCGCGAAGGCGCGCGAAGTCCGGCGAACGCCGGTTCGATCCCTCATATTGCGCATAGGCCGACAATTCGGGCCGGGTGAAATGCTCCTCGAGGGCGATTTTTCTCATTTTGCGCTCCCATGGATCGGCTCAGAGGCGAACCCTATCGTCTCGAGCGAAAGGCGCGAGCCGCCCGCTCGGCGACTCGATCATCCCACGCCGACGGCCTTGAGAATAGCGCGGCGGACCGCCGTCTCGAATAGCGGCAGCTTGTAGGCGTTGCCGGCGAGCGGCTGGGCGCCGTCGAGCGCGGCCCGTCCGGCCGCCCCGGCCGCGCTCTCGTCGATGCGTCGGCCGACGAGAAGGCTTTCAGCGGACTTGGCTCGGCGCGGCGTCGGCGCCGCGGCGCCGAGAACGATCGAAGCGCTCACGCAACGCCCGTCGGAGTCCAAGTCGACGAGCGCGACGACGTCGGCGAGCGGCCAATCGAACGACGCCTTCTCGGCGATCTTCACATGCGCCATGCGCGCGCTCGCCGGCAGCGCCGGCAGTTTGACCGCGACAAGGATTTCATGGGCCTTCAGGTCGTTCTCGCGTTGCACGTCGCGATCGGGAGAGACGAAGAAATCTTCGAGCCGCAACTCGCGCTTGCCGCCCTCGGCGTCGACGAGTTCGATCGAAGCGCCGAGCGCGACCAGCGCGGCAGCCGCGCTCGAAGGATGGACGATGGCGCAAAGGCGGTTGTCGAAGATCGCGTGATAGCGGTTCTCCCCGGGAATCGCGAAGCAATGCCCGCCGCCCTTGCGCAGGCAGTGAAATTCCGCGGCGCGGAAATACCAGCAGCGCGGCCGTTGCAGCAAATTGCCGCCCAAGGTGGCGACGTTGCGGATTTGCGGGCTCGCGGAACTCGCCACCGCGTCGGTCAGCGCGGGAAAATTCTTGCGCGCGCCGGCGTCGTCGGCGAGCCGCGCCAGCGTCGCCATCGCGCCGATGCGCAAAGAGCCGTCCGCGCTCGATTCAATCGCGTCGAGGCCTGGCGCGTCGCGCAAGGCGACGATCCTCGCCGGCGCGATCAGGCCTTCTTTCATCAGGTCGAGGACGTCGACGCCGCCGGCCTTGACAATCGAAGCGTCCGCGTCGGCGGGCGCGGCCATCGCGTCGGCGACCAGGGTCGCAGCCGCCGCCGCGGCTTCGGCGACGGATCGCGCGGGCGCCCATGCGAAGTTCTTCATCGCCTCAACCCCGCTTGTCGATCTTGCCGAGCGCCTGGAGGATCGCCGCCGGCGTCATCGGCAGGCTGCGAAGGCGCACGCCGATCGCGTTGTAGATCGCATTGGCGATGGCGGGCGCGGTGGCGATATTGGACGGCTCGGCGATCCCGTAGGCGTCGGTGGCGCTGTTGGCGCGATAGTTCTCCAGCAGCACGACGTCGATCGCCGGCGTCTCGCGCGGACCGGCGAGCTTGTATTGTTCGAGATTGGGGTTGACCATCCGGCCGCTCGCGGCGTCGAGAATGCGCGCCTCGTAAAGGGCGTAGGAAAGGCCCATGAGAACGCCGCCCTGCACCTGGCTCTCGATCAGCAGCGGGTTCATCGGCCGGCCGCAGTCTTGCGCCGCGACGACGCGCTCGACGCGCACGATCCCCGTTTCGGCGTCGACCGCCACTTCGGCGAACTGCACGCCGCCCAGATCCTGATCGGCGATCGCGGCGTCGGGCATGCGCCGCCGGAAGCCGCCGTAATCGTCGCTTCGCGAAGCGGTCGCGCTGATCCGATCGACGCTCATGCGCATCGCCGCCTCGCGGAAAGCCAGGCCTCGGCTCGGGTCGCCGCGAACCGCGATGCGGCCCTCGCGCGCCACGAGATCGTCGGCGCCGACGTTCAGCAGCAGCGCCGCCTCGCGCAGCAAGGCCTGCAAGGCGCGCCAGGCGGCGACGCGCGCCGGCGGCGTGATCGAGGCGGTGGTGCGGCTGCCGTAGGAGGGCGGCCCGGGCGGAAAGGCGGTGTCGCCGATGCGCACGACGACGTCCTCGCTGCGCAGCCCGAACACCTCGGCGACGGTCTGCGCCATCACCGTGCCGACGCCGGTTCCGATGTCCTGCACGCCCGACAGAATCTCGATCGCGCCGTCGCGGTTCACCCTGACTTCGCAGGACGAACGCGTCTGGACGTTGGCGCCCCACAGCGATTGGGCGACCCCGAGGCCGCGCTTGACCGGTCCGGCGTCGGCGCCGGGCGCGCGCCGCCGCTCCCAGCCGAACCGCTGCGCGCCGAGCTGGCGCTCCTCGCGCCGTACGGGGCTCGGGTCGATGCGCTCGCGCAGCGCCAAGGGGTCCAGCCCCAAGCGTTCGGCGAGTTCGTCGATCGCCTGTTCCATCGCGAACGCGCCCGGCGTATTGCCGGGGCCGCGCATCGCGCATCCCGGCCCGGCGTTGATGAAGACGTCGTACTGGGAGGACTCGAAGTTGGGACAGGCGTAGAGACCCTGGGCGAAAAAGCCGACGCCGGCGCCGAGCGCGACGCCGGCGGAGCCGTAGCTTTGCAGCGAGATCGCCGTCAATGTCCCGTCGCGGCGCGCGCCGATGCGCAGACGTTGCCAAGTTTCCGGCCGGTTGCCGGCGTCGATTTGTTCCTCGCCCCGTTCGAGCGCGATGCGCACCGGCGCCCCGGCCTGTCGCGACAGGGCGACCGCGATGCGTCCGTAATTGCCGAGCGACGACTTCGAGCCGAAGCCGCCGCCCATGCCGTCGACGATGACGCGCACGTTTTCGAGCGGCAGGCCGAACTCCTCGGCGAGCTGCTCGCGCACCCCGGCGGTGAACTGGGTCGACATGTAGGCGGTCAGGCCGTCGTCGCGCCAATCCGCGACGATCGCGTGCGGCTCGAGGCAACAATGGGTCTGCGTCTGCGTGCGGTATTCGCCCTCGACGACGATCTCCGCTTCCGCCAAGCCTTTCGCGGCGTCGCCCCGGCTGGAGACGGCGGGACCGCGCACGTTGCCCTCGATCGGCAGGCCCGCCGGCGAAGGCCAGCCCGAGGGATGGCCGTCGGGGGCGGAGTCCTCGTCGTGAACGATCGCAGCGCCCGGCGCCTTGGCCGCATCCATGTCGACGACGAAAGGCAGCGGCTGGGCGTCGACTCGGATCAACGCCGTCGCCTCCTTGGCGGCGGCGATCGAAGTCGCGGCGATCGCGGCGATCGGCGCGCCGACATAGCGCACGATTCCGCTCGCCGAATCCCCCGGCCGCGCGATCGCCAGACTTGCGCGAACTTCGGGATGGCGCACGGCGGCGCTGAGATCGAGGGCGCGAATTCTGGCGTGCGGCGAGGCCGAGCGCAGGATTCGGCCGTAGAGCATGCCGGGCAGCGCGACGTCGACGGTGAAGCGCGTCGCGCCGGTGACTTTGCCCAGCGCGTTCTGTCGCGGGATCGGCTTGCCGATCACCGACAGCTCGGCGTTGGGGCGAAGAGCCGGCGGTTCGTCCGCCGGGATCCGCCGCTCGATCTCGCCGAGGCCGACGCTGGCGATGCCGATCGGAAATTTCTCGAGGCGAAACACCGGATCGCTGGCCATCGTCAGCCCCTTCGCCTTTCAGCCGCCGCGAGCGTCGCGGCGACGACGTGCGGATAGGTTCCGCATCGGCAGAGATGTCCCGAGATCGCCAATTCGACGTCGCTTGCGCTCGGGTTCGGATTTCGCTCCAGCAGCGCGGCGCAGCTCATGATCAGGCCCGGCGTGCAGAACCCGCACTGCACCGCGTCGTGGGCGATGAAGGCGGCCTGCGCCGCATGCAGGGTCTCGCCGTTGGCCAGCCCTTCGATGGTGACGACCTTGCGCGCGCCGACCTCGACCGCCAGCGTCATGCACGAGCAGACGGGCGCGCCGTCGAGCCACACCGTGCACGCGGAGCAGGCGCCGCGATTGCACGCGATCTTGACGCCGGTCAGGCCCAGCGGGCCGCGCAACGCCTCGGCCAGCGTCGTGCGCGGCTCGACCCGCAACGACCGCTCGACGCCGTTGACGCTGAGCGTGACGGGAACGGCGTCCGGCGGCGCCGCCGCGGGATTGATGTCCTGCGCCATCGCGCTCTCGGTTCCTTGCGCGACGCCGGCGATCGCCGCCTGCGCCGCCGTCAGGGTGGAGAATTCGAGAAACGAGCGCCGGGACAACCCGGACCGCGCGCCCCGCGAGGAGGGCGCGGCGCCGTCGCGGCGAAGCGCGTTTCGTTTCCCATTGTGAAGGGGACGATCTTGTCGTTTCATCGCACCAGTCCGGAAAACCGCGACCGCGATCCGCTTCGACCCTCGAGGAGAACGAATAGCGATCATCCCATCGCATCGCCTTGACGTGAGTCAACCTTGTCGGCGCGGTTTTCGCAAGCGCCAATGTTCGAGCGACGCCGGCGGGCGGTTTTCTCGAAAATTCGAAGGCGAAGTCGGTTTGAGGCGGGTCAAGGCCGGCTTTCCTGTTTTCAACAATGGTGTTTTTGGTCGAACTGCAATTCCATCGGGATTCGCCGAACGTGACGTTACGCAGACGAGGGGCGATATTCGCCGTCTTCATCGCTGTCGCCCTCGGCGGCTTCGCCGCGTATCGGTTCAAGGCGCCGATTGTGGCGTGGATTCAGCCTTTTCTGACGTGGATACAGCCTTCGCGCGACGCCGGCGCGCTCGTCGTGTCCGGAAACATCGAGGCCCATGAAAGCGTCGTCAGCTTCAAGACCGTGCAGTCGCGGATCGTCGAACTCCCTTTTGACGAAGGGCAATGGGTGAAGAGCGGGACGGTGCTGGCGAGAGCGGATTCGTCCGACTACGCCCAACAGCAGACCATCGCCCGCGCGGCTCTGACCGTGCAACAGCGCCAGCTCGCGGTGGCGAAAGACAACGTCGAGGCCGCGAACAAGACCATTCTCAGCGACGAGGCCGATCTCGAACTGAGAAAGCTCCAATTCAATCGTGCGCAGGATCTGTGGACGAAAGGCGCCGGGACGACGGAGGCGCGCGACGAGGCGAGCGCCGCGCTCAAGCAATCGACGGCGGCGCTCGCTCGCGACCAGGCGCTCGAAGCGACCGCCGAAGCCAACGTGTCGCTGGCCGAAGCCAGCGCGCAAAGCGCCGCGGCGTCGCTCGGCTTGGCCGACATCGTCTTGGGATATACGACGCTCACCGCGCCGTTCGACGGCGTGATCCTGGTGCGGCAGGCGGAACTGGGGGAAGTGGCCGTCCCCGGCTCGCCGATCGTGACCATGGCCGACATCGATCACGTCTGGCTGCGCGCCTACGTCAACGAACCCGACATCGGCAAGGTCCGGTTCGGCGAGGACGCCGTGGTGACCACCGACACCTATCCCGGCAAGAAATACCAAGGGCGCATCGCGTTCATCTCCTCGAGCGCGGAGTTCACGCCCAAGAGCGTGGAAACGCACGCCGAACGGGTGACGCTGGTCTACCGCATCCGCATCGATATCTTCAATCCGACCCATGAACTGGTTCCCGGCATGCCGGCGGACGCCGAAATCCAGTTGCTTCCGGCCGGCCCGTCATGACCGCCTCCTCGCCGGCGATCATCGTCGTTCAGGACTTGGCCAAGCGTTTCGCGGGCGGCTTCGGCATCGGCGGATTGAGCTTCGAATGCGCGAGGGGAGAGATATTCGGCTTCGTCGGCCCGGACGGCGCCGGGAAAACGACGATCATGCGGCTGCTCGGCGGGGTGATGACGCCGGACGGCGGGTCGATCCGGATCGACGACGTCGACGTGATCGCCGATCCCGAGACAGCCAAGCTGCACATCAGCTACATGCCGCAGCGGTTCGGGCTCTATGAGGACCTGACCGTCGACGAGAACATCGAATTTTTCGCCGATCTGTTCGAGATCGACCACCAGCGCCGGGAAGAGCGCGCGGCGCGATTGCTGGCGGCGTCCGGGATGACGCCGTTTCGCAACCGCCGAGCAGGCCAGTTGTCGGGCGGCATGAAGCAGAAGCTCGGGCTGACCTGCTCGCTCATCCATACGCCGAAGGTGCTGCTGCTCGACGAGCCGACGGCGGGCGTCGATCCGGTGTCGCGGCGCGACTTCTGGCGCATCCTCTATGGGCTTCGCGAGGAAGGCGTCACCATCGCCCTGGCGACCTCCTATCTCGACGAAGCCGAGCGCTGCACGCGGCTCGGGCTGCTCCATGAAGGCCGGATGCTGCATTGCGATACGCCGAGCGCGCTCAAGAAGCTGATGCCGGGCGAGTTGCTGTCGTTGACGTCGCCGCAGGCGCGGGCGGCGCGCGACGCGCTGGCGGGGCTCGACGGGGTGCGCGCGGCGCTGTTGGTGGGAGACAGCGTCCACATCGTCGTCGACGACGCGAAGCTGAGAACCGGGGAACTCGAACGCGCGCTCGCCGCCGCCGGGATCGCCGATCGGCGCCTGGAGCCGCTGGCGCCCTCGATCGAGGATCTCTTCTCTTCGTTGCTCGACCCGGCGGACGCGTCATGAGCCCCGACGCGCCCGACGGCGAGGTCAGAATCGTGACGGACCGTCTCGTCAAGCGCTTCGGCGCGTTCACGGCGGTCGACGAGGTGAGCTTTTCCGTGCGGCGCGGCGAAATCATGGGTTTCCTCGGCCCCAACGGCGCGGGCAAATCGACCTTGATCCGGATGCTCTGCGGACTGTTGCGCCCGACCGCCGGCCGCGCCGAGGTGGCGGGCCTCGACGTCGCGCGCAATCCGGAGAGCGTGCGCGCCGTCATCGGCTACATGTCGCAGAAGTTTTCGCTCTACAACGACCTTTCGGTGATCGAGAACCTGCGCTTCTTCGGCGGAATCTATGGCGTCAAAGGCAAGCGGCTGGCGCAACGCGTCGAATTCGCGATCGAGATGGCCGGGCTCGCGGGCCGAGCGAATACGCCGGTCGCCGATCTCTCCGGAGGCTGGAAGCAGCGCCTGGCGCTCGGCTGCGCGGTTCTGCACGAGCCGCCGATCCTGTTTCTCGACGAGCCGACGTCGGGGGTCGATCCGACTTCGCGGCGCCGGTTCTGGGATTTGATCTACGCGCTCTCCGAGCAAGGGGTGACCGTCCTCGTCACCACCCACTACATGGACGAGGCCGAATACTGCAATCGCATCGCCCTCATCAACCGAGGGCGTC
>Ga0326727_10012855_pt1 | contig 18878 bp, 6 predicted proteins | sample MB2enrmetagenome_FD_207643 | JGI IMG/M metagenome (GOLD analysis project Ga0326727, IMG submission 207643) | Lab enriched peat soil microbial communities from McLean, Ithaca, NY, United States - MB29MY | ecosystem: Environmental > Terrestrial > Soil > Wetlands > Peat | place: USA: New York...
TCCAAGCGGATGGCGGTGCTCAACGTCGGTTCCTCGCGGTTCAGCGGGTGAAGAAAGTTGCATAACGGTGGCCAGTCGGTCAGATTCTCGCTCAGAGCCCTCAAATTCAGGGACGCGGATCCTCCACTGTTGCCAGATTCGGCCGATCCCCCGCAGGGCGGCTGACTGGATCGCAGCGTCGTGAACCCTCAGCCCCTCACACTCGATCCGGAGCACCCCGCCCGCTGTCGCGGAGTCGGTCGCCAGGCGGCACAGCCAGTTCCCATATCGGTCAAAGAACTGCGGTTGAGAGGCGAACCTCAAGAGGTACCGCTGGAAGTCGGGAACCGAAGCTGCTTCCGGTTCGGTGCCAAATCGAACCTCATATAGCCTACGAAGTAGTCGATCCGAAACCTGGCGATCAATTTCAATCGACTCGACCATGCACTGCGCCGCGAGGCGAAGGCGTCTTCCATAGCAATCCTCCGACGAGCTGTCGATGAGGCGAGCAACGATGTCGGAGCTTTGCCTCTTCATTGCTCCGAATAGCGCGATAACCTCACTCCACCAATTCGTCATTCCAAAGGAGGTTCCCTCAGAGGTGACACCCGTCGCGTCAAATGGGTCCAAGTGATTCGCGAATAAATACCCGGCTGCGTAGAACTCCTGGAATGTGAGATGGCTGAACGCGTACCTTTCGGAGTAGCGCTCGACTGCTACGATCACCCCGCTCCTATTTACGAGCTTCTCGAAAAGGGAGTCCGGGTCGGCGTCGCGAAGGCCAAACGTCTCCAGTAACTGGCCAACGATTGGTAACATCTCTTGGCGAGTTGCCTCCTTGCGCCCGAACTGCGCCCCGATCCTGCCGCTGTGCAGCGCGATTGCTATCTGCTGCATTATCGCTTCCTTCCGAGCTAGCGTAAGCTTGGTATCGTCTACCGGGATGCCCTTCTCTCGATCCCATTGACCAAGCAGCAAGTTGCTGCACTCCTTGTAGAGGCTGAGACGCTCTTCAGGCAAGGCCTTTTGAGAATGGACGAAGCATATAATCGAGAGCAGCAGGGGATTCGCTGCAAGCGCGCGTAAGCTTGGACTGCGCGACAACGCCTGCTCAAGATCACTAGCACGCTCCATCGCCCGGGCCGAGCGGTATTCCCGCTCCACGTGGGTATCTCGCCTTTTTAGCTGCGGTGCTCGGTTTTCCTCAATTGCCGCGTACCAGCTTTTGATAAATCTTGCCGACTGCTCGTGACTAAGGTCCTCTACGTCAAACGTTTCAACAGATGTTCCCACCCCCCCTCGCCAGCCTGCGTACCGGGACGTAATGAGGAATTTGTTGCCGGAGTATTGAGAAATGAGCCCCACGATCTCACGCGTCAACGCTTGGAATTGTCTGTCGTCGGAGACCTCATCCAAACCGTCAAAGAGGATAAGGCATCTCCTGGCTGCGATCATTCGGAGAAAAAAGGAAGTGTCGCACCTATCGCGCAACCCAGAAGGTAGAACGTTCCTCCGAAAAGCTTCGATGATCAAGTTACCCACCACATTCGGGTCCGCGCTCTCAACAAACGCTGCAATCTTTCGAAGAGGGATGGGAACAGGCATGACCCAGCGGACCGCGCCTAACCGGTGACGCAGAACGCCTCTGTGGCGCAGTTTCCGCTCTCCCGCCCTTGCCTGCGCGAAAGTCAGTGCTAGGAACTGAACCAACGTGCTTTTCCCGGAGCCCGGCTTCCCGAGAATGGCTATTTCGCCGAAGCGCAACAACTCACCGAGCTCCCGCGTGTCTTCCGTCTGAGGGAATCTCGGCCGGTAACGTACCGCGACCAGGATAACGACCGCAGAAAAAGCCGACGACAGCGGCAGAACTATCACAGGACCATCGTGGTTGAGCAGCCGTATCCCGACAGCCGCGAGAACCGCACCTCCAAACAGCGTTAAGAGAATCGCCCCCGCCCACCCGAAAAAATCGTCAACCTCTCTATCCCGGATCATACCCACGCCTGCGGCTGCCAGCCCTGTCCACACTACCCCGGCCACAGCGCTGCCAGCGGAGTTAGGTGAGTGGCTCACAAATGCGCTCCAAGCTGGCCACACGACCACGATGACGAGCCCGGCACAAATACACAGAGAGGTGACGACATTGTACCTGTCAAACCAACGACGAAGCCGAAGAAGCCTTTGCGATGGGAACAGTCTCGGCGAGAAGATGGGGGCGCAGGCTTTAGCTTGACCGTGCGGTCTAGCTCCCTCAACTCGTGGTTTGAGGGGTGATAAGGCGCGGAGCCCCTCCACGAGGCGGTTTCGTACCTTGGTCGTTTTTTTTGCGGCGGGCTCGTCAGATGGGCGCGCTGGCGAATCGATCTTCACCGAGATGAATACCTGCTCAAGCTGGGGCTTCTCGACAGCACCGACGACTCCGGTCAAGTTGAGGTCTCGATTTTGCAGGATCACCCAGTTGAGGTACTCGCCCAGAGCGAGCTTTCGCCGGAACCGGCTTGAGACCCGTCCCAAGGCCCGGACTCCGATGCTCCTCCCGGATTGGAACAGCCAAGGCAGGAACTTGGTGAATATGAATGTTATGAGGCTACCCGCTACCAAGAGGGCTATTTCTCTGTGGCCCTCGTACCAAGCAGCAGCCGCCTTTAGCAGATCATGCGTGGTGTCCGAGGTCGGCACGTTCGTTTTCGCTGCTACTCTAACACAGCACACCGAGAAGGGGTTGCTTTTTCTCCGTGGACCGAAGCTGGCGTCGCCGGCGTACCGCTGGAGGAGGCGGCAGGGTCTCAAGGCTGCGGGGCGGGCAGTTCCTTAAAATCCGTTTTGCGGCGCGTCCGTTGAGGTGCGCGAGGTCGGCGTTGTGGGAAGCTTCAGAACGGCGCGGTAAGGCATTGGTCGCGTGGCACGCCGCTCCCTGAAGACTGGCCGTCCCGGCGATCCACTTGACCCGTAGTAGGCATCTCGTAGAAGTGCCACCAGCATGAAGCTTTGCCCGAAACGGCGATATGGGAAGTGTGGTCATGCCCACCATCAAATTGAATAGCACTGGAGCTAGGGATTGGGGTTGTGCGGCCCGCTTCGCTCGCGCCGCGGCGCGTTATCTTGCCAACCCCGTCAAGTGCTCCCCATTTTCATTCGTCCCGGTGACGGCCCCGCGGCGGCCGTAAACTTGAGTCACCGCACTTCCAAATATTTCTCCAATCTCGCTATCTCCTTGATCCGGAAGCGCCTGCTCCCCACCGGCCCGCCCGCCAAGAACTCCCAAAACCCGGCTTCCTGATATGCGGGTGCTACGTTCTTATTAGGAGGAAGTCCTGCAACAGCTCCCCGCGCATCCCCAGGGAGCTGTTCGTTTCTGGATCGACACATCCATGCATAGCCAACCAACACCCCTGGCTGGTGGCGCGTTCCTTTCGCCGCCCTCGCCGGAAATCCGCGAAAGACGCGCTCACGGCCCCCTAACCGCTTGCAAACAAAGATACCTGACCTGCCAGAACGGTCAGGGTGACGCATATTGTAAAAACCACCCTTCAGATGCGTCACCCGATCTTGACCGGTCGCCGCATGCCACAGATATCAGGCAGCTTCGAGCGCCACGATTAAAAACTTCACATACCCGGACACGATGCGTCACCCGCCACGACGCGGTGCCACCCGCAGCCAGTGGCCCCACCTCGCCAAGCGAGCGCGGGGCACCCGCCGTTCTTGCAGGTCGGCCACACAACCAATGCCTAACCCGCGGCTTACCTGGGATACACGCGGAAATCGTCGAAGTAAGTGACGGAATCCGCCTCGGTGCAGAGGCCGATTTTACCCGCGCTGGTGAAGGTGTTGTCCTGGCCCTGCAAGACGCGGCGATGGTCCAGGTAGACCTGGAAGCGGCTGCCGCGGGCGGAGACTTTGAGAATGCTCCAGCCGCCGCTGGGTATGTCCTGCCTGGCACTGGCGAGGATGGGGATACGGCGGCCGTTTTCTATCTTATAGACCGATACGCTTCTTCCGAGCGCATCGGCCTGGGCCAGGTAGTAGTTATTCTCATCGCGATAACGCCAGACGAGACCGCCGCCCTGGTCCTCACGGCCCGCGACGGGCTTGATGCGGACGCTGAAATCGCCGTCCTTCAGGGTGACTTTCTCGAAGATCGCGAGAGGGGAGCGGTCGTTGGTGCCGTCGTTGGAAACCTGCGCCAGAACATAAGGCTGCGTGGGCGCACTCTGATCCGTGCGGATTTCCCATCGGGGCGCTCCACCGCGGTGAGTCATGGTGACGATCCAACCCGGAGGAGTCTTACCCACCGGCCCTGCATCGAAATTGACCAGGGTCGGGGAAACACCGATCCCGAACGCAAATAACCAGCTTAGCGTTTTCATACCAGTGGCTCCCCGTTACATGGCGTGGGAGCGCTTGCACCGTTGACATGATTGTAGCGCAAAGCGCGGTAGGATGCAGCCCCGTATAGCGTCATTACTGGCGGCTAATCGTTCTGTTAACGAAAGTGATACGGATTTCGCGGGGCACGGCGGAAACGCGGGGACCGGGGGGCCAGGGCCGGGGAAGTGATGGGCGGCGGGCTGGCTGTTGAAAGGAACGGAAGCGCGGCGGCATTCCTCAGTGACACGGCCGGACGCGGCGCGGGAACTATTGGATGGATTCCGAGGTCCAATTTCCCGTGGCCGCCCGCCGCGAGCAGATTCACGGAGACGCATCATGAAAGCCCACGACGCATCTGACAAGTCATCTTCACCCTGGTTTTTCCTGGTCCCCACGGTTGCAGCGCTAATTGCCGCTGCCGTGCTGATGGCGAATGCGGAGCAGGAAAATAAGGCCGCGAATGCCGAATCGGCCGCCGCCACCTACTCGCATGGCACTCTGCACGCGACCATTCCCTACCGCGCGCCGCATGCGGGGGCGGGACAACTGACGGTGGAGGTGCTGAACCCCGAGGACGAAGTGCTGGGGCGCTCGGAACAGCGCCTGGATCTGGGCGCGGGAGCGGGGACCTGGCAGGAGGATGTGAAGCTGACCAAAGAACTCGCGACCGACGACCTGGTATGGCACCGCCTGCGTTATGGCTTTACCTATGACCGGGAGAACGGAGCGGCGATCGGGGCTACGGAATCGATCTCCGAGATCCTGCGGATGCCGGTGGTCCACATCATGGGCCAGCAATCGTATCTGACGGGCGGACGCGCGGGCGTGCGGGTCATCGTCACGGATTCGAAGAACGAAGCCATTGCGGGCTCCAGTTCCGTGCGGATCGAGCTGACCGGTTCCGACAAGAAACCGCGCGTCCTGTTCAGCGGGCGGCTGAACCAGCGGGGAACCACGGAAGCGCAGTTCCGCTTTCCCGCCGGGATGACGGGCAGCTTTCCGCTGCGCTACGTGGTGGACACGCCGATCGGGTCGGCGGAGTATCAGCAGCAGGTGCGGCTGGAGGACAAAGCTTCGATTCTGCTGACCACCGAGAAGCCGATTTACCAGCCGGGGCAGACGATCCATGCGAGGGCGCTGGCGCTCGATCGCGCCAATCACGAGGCTGCCGCGGGACGCGGCCTGACCTTCGAGGTGGAGGATTCGCGCGGCAACAAGGTGTTCAAGAAGGCGACGCAAACCGACAGGTTTGGAATCGCGTCGGCCGAGTTCGCCCTGGCGGACGAGGTGAACCTGGGCACGTACCATTTGCGGGCGTTGATGAGCGACAACACGGCCGAGATGGCGTTGAACGTGGAGCGGTACGTGCTTCCGAAGTTCAAAGTGGCGGTGGAATTTGGTGCCGGTCCGAAACATGGCTACCGGCCGGGCGACCACGTGACGGGAACCGTGCGCGCCAATTACTTCTTCGGAAAGCCGGTGGATGGGGCGGAGATCGGGGTCAAGGCCTCCGGCATGGATGTGGCGGTGTTTGACGTGGCGTCGGTTTCGGGGAAGACGGACGGCGAGGGCGCTTACCATTTCGACCTGCAGCTTCCGGCGTATTTCGCGGGCCGGCCGCTGAGCCAGGGCGCGGCGCGCGTCTTGATCGAGGCCACGGTGAAGGATTCCGCGGGACATGCGGAGACGCGCGGCGAACCGATTACGGTGAGCCAATCGCCGCTGATGGTTACGGCGGTGCCGGAGGGAGGCTCGCTGATTCCGGATCTGGAGAACCAGGTGTTTGTGTTGACTTCATACGCCGACGGGAAGCCGGCCAGCGCCACGGTAAAGGTTCATGCGGCGGGCGCCGTGGATCAGACTGCGGCCACCGACGAGGGTGGAGTTGCGGTGATCCGGCTGCGAGCCGGCGCAGGTACGGAAACCCTGCAGGTAGAGGCCAGCGATAAAGAAGGGAATCGCGTTTCAACCTCGCTGCCCTTGCAGGCGCGCGCGGGCGGCGACCAGATTCTTCTGCGGACCGAGCGCGCGGTGTATCGGGCGGGGGAGCGGATTGCGCTGAAGATCTTCTCGACGAAGAAGCAGGGTACGGCGTACGTGGACGTGGTGAAGGAAGGGCAGACGGTTCTGACGCGCGACTTGGACATCGTGAACGGGCAGGCGGAGCTGGCGCTGGCCGCTACTCCGGACCTGGCGGGCACGCTGGATTCGAACGCCTACCTTTTCGGCGCCGACGCCCGGCCGGTGGCGGATCACCGGCTGATTTTCGTCCAGCCGGCGGATGAGCTGAAAATCGAAGCCACGGCGGATGCCGCGGCGTACAAACCGGGCAACGATGCGCGGATCAGCTTCCGCGTGACCAACGGGCGGGGAGAAGGCGTGCAGGCGGCGCTGGGGCTCCAGGTGGTGGACGAGGCGGTGTTCGCGCTGGCGGAAAAGCAGCCGGGGTTTGCCAAGGTGTTCTTCTACCTCGAGCAGGAGGCCATGAAGCCGCGGTACGAGATCCACTCCATTGGCATGCCGGAGATTGTGGCGCCGGTGGAACAGGCGCGGGCGGCGCAGCGGGACCGCGCGGCGCGCGCTTTGTTCTCGGCCACGGAACTGGTGAGCCGCAACCAGTTCCAGACGGAGATCGGCCGCGGCGTGCCGCAGACGAAATACGCCGAGTATTTCGGGCGCTACCAGACGCGCCTGGTGGCGCAGTTGCAGCAGATGTCGGATAGCCTGGCCCGCATGTACCGGGAGAACGGCGGGGACCTGACGAAGGCGGGCGGGCCGAAACTCCGCGATGCCTGGGGCCAGGAGATGCGCATCGACAATGTGCGCTGGGCCGGGCAGACGACGTACCTGGTGCGCAGCGCGGGTCCGGACCGGCAATTCGATACCGGCGACGACTTGACGGCTTACCTGGAAGTTCGCAGCGGAAAGTCGGCGTCGCCACCTACGTCGAGTGAGATCGCGGTGAACGTGGAGCACGATCGCGGGCCCTTCAACGGCTTGGCGGAGATCGCGGGATCGGTGGTGGACCAGGCGGGAGGGGCAGCGGCGAGTGCGAGCGTCAAAGTGCGGGAGGCCGCGTCCGGAAAAGAGCGCACGGCGCGGGTGGGCGCCGATGGACAATTCCGGCTGGCGGCGGTTCCGGCGGGGGAATATGAAGTCCAGGTGACGTGCCAGGGGTATCAGTCGCCGGCGCGGAAACTGACTCTCAATGTGCGCGACCGGGCGGTGATAACGGCCAAAATGATAACGGGCGCCGCGAAGGAAACGGTGACCGTCACGGCGATGGCCGCGCCGGCGCGGATCAGGGTGGGCGGCAACGTACGCAACATCCGGGGCGGAGTCGCGGGTGGCGTTCTGGGCGGAGTGGTGAACGCCCCCATGGGCGGTGGCGGCGGACAACGTGACATGATCGAATTCGAGGCGCAAGCACGTCCCATGGCTGCTCCCATGATGGCGCGCGCCCAGGTGGCCCAGATGGGAGCACTCATGGCCCCCACCACCGGGGTCGCGGTCAAGAAAGACGCTGAGCCCGCCGCGCGCGTGCGGTCCTACTTCCCCGAGGCGCTCTACATCAATCCGGAAATCATCACGGATGGCGCTGGCCGCGCGAGCATCTCGATTCCGCTGGCGGACTCCATCACCACGTGGCGCATGGCGATGATGGCTTCCACGGCCCATGGAGCGCTGGGCAGCGGCACCTCGAGCATCAAGGTATTCCAGGATTTCTTCGTGGATCTGGACATGCCGGTGACGCTCACGCAGGGCGACCGTGTTTCGATTCCGGTGGCCGTGTACAACTACTCCGGCGCGCGCGGCGACGTCAGCCTGCAGTTGCGGCCGGAGGACTGGTACGCGCTGGTGGAAGACGTGCCCGATAAGACGCTGGCGGTGGATTCGGGCCGCGTGGGCGGGTCGCAGTTCACGCTGGAGGCCAGGCGCATCGGAAAATTCAAGCTCACGCTGGCGTCGCGCATGGCGGGCGCAGGCAACCGCGCCGATATCGTGGTGAGGGAAATCGAAGTCATCCCCAACGGACGCGAGCAGACCATGGTATTCAACGGTCGCCTGGAAACGAGCGTGCGGCAGGACCTGGCGTTCCCGGCGGCATCCATTCCCGACGCCAGCATGATTCTGGTCCGCCTGTATCCGGGGCCGCTGAGCCAGGTGATCGAAGGCATGGACAGCCTGTTGCGCATGCCGTTCGGCTGCTTCGAGCAGACTTCCTCGGCCACCTATCCCAACGTGCTGGCGCTGGATTACATGAAGCGCACGAAGAAGCTGACGCCGGAGGTGCATGCCAAGGCCGAGGGGTTCATCGCCAACGGTTATCAGCGGCTGCTGACCTTCGAGGTACCGGGCGGAGGGTTCTCCTGGTTCGGCAGCGCGCCGGCCAACAAGATCCTGACCTCGTACGGCCTGATGGAATTCGCCGATATGGCGAAGGTTCACGATGTGGATGCGAAGCTGATCCAGCGCACACAGCAGTGGCTGGCCGGGCAGCAGCAGGCCGATGGAAGCTGGAAGCCGGACACGCAGTTCATCAACGAGGGGGCCACCAACCGTTACAACAGCGACGTCCTGCGGATCACCGCGTATGTCGGCTGGTCGCTGGAGAATACCGGCTACCAGGGACCGGCGGTGGAGAAGGCGCGGCAGTTCGTGTCGAGCCACATGAACGGAAAGATGGACACATACACGCTGGCGGTGGTGGCCAACTTCGCGGTGGATTACGGAAAGGATCGCGACTTTACGCGCGAGGCGATGAAGCTGTTGCTGGATGCGCGCACCGAGAAGGACGAGCAGGCGTGGTGGACCTCGGAGGAGACGGGCGTCCACTCGACGGGCCAAAGCGCCAGCATCGAGACGACGGGACTGGCCGTGCAGGCGCTGCTGAAGTGGGGCGAGGCTTCGGGAACGGCGAGCAAGGCGCTGCACTATATCGCCGCCAAAAAGGATGCCTCGGGCGCCTGGGGCACGACGCAGGCGACCATCATGGCGCTGCGAGCGCTGCTGCTCTCGACGGAGAAGGGCGCGGCCGACGTGCGCGGGACGGTGGAGATTTCGCTCAACGGCAAGGCGATGGAAAAGCTGGTGCTCACGCCCGAGAATAACGACCTGCTGCACCAGTACGCTTTCAAGGGTATCGATGGCAGAGCGGCCAACACGGTGGACGTGAGATTCGATGGGAAGGGCGGGCTGGCTTACCAGGTGGTGGGGCGCTACTTCGTGCCGTGGAACGAAAAGCGGACCGGCGAGCCGCTCTCGATCGACGTGACCTACGATCGCACGCGTCTGGCGCAGGACGACATTGCGACGGCCACGGCGACCGTCAAGAACAACCTGCCCAAGAGCGCGAACATGGTGATGGTGGACCTGGGGATACCTCCGGGATTCGACCTGCTCAGCGAAGACCTGCAGGACTTCCAGGAGAAGAGCGCGGGACGGAAGAGCGGCTGCCTGGAGAAGTTCAACCAGACCGCCGCGCAAGCCATCCTTTATTTCAACGCTATTGCCCCGGGGGAGACGGTCACGCTGCGATTTCGTTTGCACGCCAAATATCCGATCCGGGCGCGGACGTTCCAATCGCGGGTGTACGAATATTACGACCCGGCGGTGAGTGCGGTGGCGCAGCCGGTGCAATTGGACGTGCGGAAGCGGTGAGGGGAGCGATCAGCCGTCAGCCAGCGGCGGTCAGAACGTGAGCAAGAATTGATGTTGGCGTTTTCCCGGTTTTCTGTTTTCGGATCGGAGACCAGTGGGCGGCTAGGTACTAAGTTCCGAACCGGATGGACGGCCACAGACCGGGAGTTCCGTCTCGGGGTGTGACTCCGGCATCAGTCGCGTTTTGGGTCTGCGTCCTAATCGTGTGGCGTCCTGTTTCGCCACGGCCTCGCCTCCTTCCTGTTCCAGTTCCCGTTTTGGGATACCGGTTCGTCGCGGACCGGGTACCCGGCCTGCCATAGGCTCTCGGCCAAGCTGCTGGGAGCCACCAAGGCCCCAGCCCGGGCCGCACTACCGAAAACGGCTTTAGCTGGCTGCGGCTAATGGCCTCCGCCAACAGAGACGGATCCACTGCTGGACATTGAAGGTCAGGCAAACCCACAGCGCTTCGAACTGTGGCAGCAAAGTGAAAATGTCCCCTTTGGGCAAAGTAGAAATGTCCCGTCGATTTCAGAGAAGTCGCTCTCATTCCCTCTCGCTCGCATTGTGTTGCTTGCGGCGGAACCCGTCAAGTCAAGGCTTCCCTCCGGCGCGCGCAAAGACGGCGCGCGGCCTTGACTGAACCCGCCGCAAGCAAAAACACATTTCCCCTTACATGAGGGAATGGGAGCTCTTGGAAACCGCTGCAGGAGGACACTTCTACCCAGCCGCGGAGGGGACATTTCTACTTTGCCGCGACAGCGAAATCTGGGTCCGCTGTTTTATGCTTGTAATATTCCATGGCATTCCAGGTCGGTGAGCGAGTCGGCGATTACGAAATCGTGGGGGTTCTGGGCCACGGCGGAATGGGTAAAGTCTTCCGTGTGCGTAACCTGCTGTCGGACCGCTTGGAGGCCATGAAAATCGTGCTGCCCGGCACGGACGCCGATGCCGAAATGGCCGATCGCTTCCTGCGGGAAATCCGCGTGCACGCCAGCCTCGAGCACCCGCACATCGCCCAACTGCGAACCGCGCTCCGTGTCGAAAACCACGTGGTGATGATCATGGAACTGGTGGAGGGCGAGGGGTTGGACGAATGCCTCCGCCAGGGCGCCGTCGACGTGCGCGACGGCATCCGCTACATGGGGCAGGTTCTCTCGGCGCTGGAATACGCCCACGCGCGTGGCGTGATTCACCGCGATATCAAGCCGGCCAACATCATCGTGACGCCCGAAGGCACCGTCAAGCTCACCGACTTCGGAATTGCCCGTGTTTCCGGGGACGCGCATTTCACGCGCAGCGGCGTGGCCCTGGGATCGCTGTACTACATGTCGCCGGAACAAATTCGGGCGGAAGCCGTCGACGCCCGCTCCGATCTCTATTCGGTGGGCGTGACACTCTACGAAATCGCCGCCGGCAAGCGGCCATTCGAGGGCCAAAGCGACTACTCGATCCTCAGCGCGCACATTTCCCAGGTGCCGGCGCCCCCGGCAGGCCTGAATGCCGGCCTTCCCGCGGGCCTCAGCGAAGTGATCCTGAAAGCTCTCGCCAAGGCGCCCGCAGAGCGGTTTCAGACCGCTGCCGAATTCCGCAATGCGCTGCGCCGGATTTCGGACCGCTCCCGCACGACGGCCGCCGTGCCGCCCGCGCCCGCGCCGGCCGCTCTCGATCCGGCGCGCCTGGCGGCGATCGAGTCCGCCCTGGCCGCGGCGCTGGGTCCGATCGCGAAGCACCTGGTGGCGCGCGCCGCCCGGAGTACATCCGATTTTGACGAGTTGTGCCGGCGACTGGCCGAGCAGATCCCCGATCCCCAAGGGCGCAGATCATTCCTGCGCGCGGTGGGCGCCGGAAGCGCGGCAGGCGGCGGGGCTGCCACCACCGGTTCGGCGCCGCCCCCGGCGGCCGAGGAGTGGGATCCTTCGGTCCTCGAAACCGCCCGCCAGGCGCTGGCGGCATTCGTCGGCCCGATCGCCGGAGTGATGGTGAACCGCGCCGCCAAAATCTCGCGAACCAGGCAGGAACTGTTGGAGAAACTCGCCCTGGAGATCCCCTCCGAGCAGGATCGGCGCGCCTTTCTTAACCGCGCCGGCAAGTAGCATAGCGCGGCTTCGCCCGAAGCTTTCAGCGGTCAGCTTTCAGCGATCAGCTTCCGATTTGTGACAAATTCGCCGGTTGGCATCGTGGATGTTCTTCAGCGAGCCGGAAGTTCCGGAGGTTCAACGCCTGAGCGCTGACGGCTGATCGCCGATCGCAAACCCGAGAATCTTCGCACACCGCGAAGATTCTCGGGTTTAGTAGCATAGGCATTCCTGCCTGCGCTATTACCCCTCCAGCATCTTCAGCGCTCGCTCCAAACTCCGCCGCATGCGATTGAACGAACCGGCCAGCATGGCAATCTCACTGCCGCCGGCCGCCGGCAGTTCGGGCGCGCTGAAGTTGCCCAGGCTGATCTGGTCCGCCAGCGACGAGAGCCGGCCCATCGGCCGGACCACCGTAAAATACAGCAGTATGTCGAGCAGAACCAGGGTCGCCAAGAAGATCCCCGCCAGGGAGAACATCAGGTCGCGAAAGCCCGTGTCGGCCATTTGAATGGGGATCGCCATGGGCACCGAGACGACCTGCGCGCCGACGACGTCCCCCAGTTTCCAGCCGAATCCGTTGGCCGATCCGTAATGGCGAATCATGGCGGGGGGAGCCGACCGCGCTCGGTCGTGGCATTGCAGGCAAGGCGGGTCTGTGGAGATCGGCCGGGCCAAAAACAGGGAACGTCCCGTGGGGGTGTCGCGCTGGCCGATCAGTTCGGACTGCTTGGGATGGTCGCGGAAGGTCTTGATGACGTCGGCCTCCCAGTCCACCGCCCGGTCACGCAGGTTGGTGGGATTCAAAGTGGCTTCCTTGTAGTCGTAGTCCGGATACGTCTGGCGAAGGTAGTTGAAGCTCTCGGTGGCGGCGTAGGCCGGAACGGTTTGCGGCAGGAACGCCCGCTCGTGCTCCTGCGTGCCCGCCAGCAGCGGCTCGACCTGCTTGGTGGTGTAGGTTCGCGCGGCCAGCATGGTCTGCATCATCAGACGGGCCTGCTCGACTACCTGGTCCGTGGCATCCAGCCGCAGGAAACGGTATGCCACCACACCGCACAGGGCCAGGCCCGCGCCGAAGACGACCAGAAAAATGAGGGTGAACCGGGTGAGTAGCTTCATCGCATTGAAATAATATTACCGCGCCGGCTTCGCCTTCCGCGGGCATAACGGCAGGCAAGATTTTCTTCTTGCCACAACCCGCCATTCGAAGGACACTGGGAGTCTAAGGAGATTTACCAAGTTGGAGAGAAACGGCCGCAAGGGCTCGCTGGTGATGGAGCCGACGGAACGATGGTCACCGCAATTGGCCAGCGACCTTTACGATGTCGCTAGCTGGGGCAAGGGCTACTTTTCAGTGGGGGACAACGGCCACGTCCGTGTGCATCCGGAGAAGGATCCGGCGCGCTCGGTCGATCTCAAACAACTGGTCGATACGCTGGTGCTGCGCGGCATCGACCTGCCCATCCTTATCCGCTTCGCCGACATTCTGAAGCACCGGCTGGGCGAGATCCACAGCGCCTTTTCCACGGCCATCGGCGAGCACAAATACCAGGGCGGCTACTGCTGCGTCTACCCCATCAAGGTGAATCAGCAGCGCCAGGTGGTGGAAGAGGTGCTGGAGTTCGGCCGTCCTTACAAGTTTGGCCTGGAAGCCGGCTCCAAGCCCGAACTGATGGCGGTCATGGCCATGGCCGACAACGAGACCCCCATCATCTGCAACGGCTTCAAGGACGACGAGTACATCGAGATGGCCATGCTGGCCCAGAAGATGGGGCGGCATATCATCCCCGTGGTGGAGAAGTACACCGAGCTCCACCTGATCCTCAAGTACAGCGCCAAGGTAGGCGTGCGGCCGGCCATCGGGCTGCGCGTGAAGCTGGCCAGCCGCGGCTCGGGACGCTGGAAATCCTCCGGCGGCTACCGTTCCAAGTTCGGCCTTTCGGCCACCGAGGCCATGCGCGCCCTCCAGGAACTGAAGGATGTGGGCATGGCCGACTGCCTCAACCTGTTGCACTTCCACCTGGGCAGCCAGATCACCAATATACGCCAGATCAAGGGCGCGGTGAACGAATCGGTGCGCGTATACGTGGACCTGGTGCGCGCCGGGGCGGGGCTCAAGTACCTGGACGTGGGAGGCGGGCTGGGCGTGGATTACGACGGGTCGCAGACCGACTTCGAATCCAGCGTCAACTATACCCTGCAGGAGTACGCCAACGACGTCATCTACCACGTGCAGAACGTCTGTGACGAGGTCGGCGTGCCGCATCCCGCCATCGTCACCGAAAGCGGGCGGGCCATCGCCGCGTATCACAGCGTGCTGGTGTTCAACGTCCTGGGCGTCGCGGGAATGGGCGAGGCCGACGTGCCCACCGAGCTTCCCGCGGAGGCTGAGCAGCCGTTGATCGACCTGCAGGAGACCTATCGCGGGCTCACCGCCAAGAACCTGCTCGAGAGCTATCACGACGCCCAGCAGGCCCTCGACCAGGCGCTGAACCTGTTCAGCCTGGGCTATCTCTCGCTCGAGCAGCGCTGCATCGCCGAGAACCTCTACTGGGCGATCTCGCGCAAGATCCAGAGGCAGGCGCGCGAGCTGGATTACTTCCCCGAGGAGCTGGAAGGCATCGACGCCATGCTCTCCGACACCTACTTCTGCAACTTTTCGCTCTTCCAGAGCATGCCCGACAGTTGGGCCATCAAGCAACTCTTCCCCATCATGCCGATTCACCGCCTGGAGCTCGAGCCCACGCGGCCCGCCGTGCTGGGCGACATCACCTGCGACTCCGACGGCAAGGTGGACGCATTCATCGACCGCCGCGACGTGAAGCGCACCTTGCAATTGCACCCCTTCGACGGCGGCAACTACTACCTCGGAGCATTTCTGCTAGGCGCCTACCAGGAGATTCTGGGCGACCTGCACAATCTCTTCGGCGACACCAACGCGGTGCACGTGCGCGTGGGGCCGACCGGCGAAGTAATTCTGGATTCGGTGATCAAAGGCGATACCGTTCGCGAAGTTCTGGACTACGTGCAGTTCAAGTCGGACTCGCTGGTTACCAGGCTGCGGCGAGACGTGGAGACGGCGCTGCGCGAGGGCCGCTTAAGTTATGAGGAAAGCGGAGCGCTGCTGAAATTCTACGAAGAAGGCCTGCACGGCTACACGTACCTCGAAGACGTCCACGAGCAGTAGCACAGGCATTCCTGCCTGTGTGGCTCCCAAAGGATAAAGTTTTCTTCATCCTTTTTATCATCCGGCGAGCTTCCGGTCATCGTACAATAAGGGTAAGCGAAGAGCGGAGTTCACCTGGTCTTCCGTCTCACATACTCGTATGTCTTCTAAGACCGTTTCTCGGCCGTTGCTGGTTGTATGCCTGTCCACATTGCTGCTGTCATGTAGCCATCCCACCCAGACGGTCGCCGCGCCTCCCGCGGCGCCGCCCGATGTCTTTGCCGATTCCGCGCCTCATTCGCGCGAAGCCAACGACGCGGGCCGCTTCCTGGCGGGCTTGCCGGGGACCGAAGGCAGCGCCTTCACGGAACTCGAGCAGCAGGAGGCCTGGAGCGTGCATCGGCGGGAGCTCGACAAAGCCTGGAGCGGCATCGAGAGCAAGACGCTGCCTGCTATGCAGCAGTTTGGGGCCAAGGAGTTGAGCGCTCCGGCGATCGTAAAATCGCCGGTGTTCTATCCGTTCAGCGGTCCGGACGCCCTGATGATCACCGTGTTCTTTCCGCAAAACTCGGTATACCTGATGGTGGCGCTCGAGCCGCCAGGCACGCTGCCCACGGCCAAGCATTTCGCCCACAAGGACCTGGGCAAGCAACTGGCCAGCGTGCGCGAAACGTTGTACGACGAACTGCACCGCAGCTTCTTCATCACCCGGCAGATGGACCGCCAGTTCCGCGGGCAGGTGACCGACGGGCTTCTGCCGCCGATTTTGCTCCTGCTGGTGCGCAGCGGCCACACCATTCAGGGATATCGCTTTGTGCAGATCGACCACACGGGCAAGATCATCCAGCGCGGCACTGGGGCGTCGACCGAGGTCGGCAACAAAGGAGTCCAGGTCGACTTTGTCTCCGACGCCGATGGCAGCGCGCACAAGCTCTACTACTTCTCGACCAACCTCGCCGACGATAGGCTGAAGAAAAACGCCGGCTTCCTGGCGTTTTTGTCGGGGTTGAAGTGCGTGACCACCTACTTCAAAGCCACATCCTACATGACCCACAAGCCGGAGTTTTCCGAGATCCGCGACCAGGTGCTGGCCAAGAGCGTCGCGGTTTTGCAGGACGATTCCGGAATTCCTTACAAGTACTTCGACGCGCAGCCGTGGCAAGTCGAGCTTTTCGGCGACTACGAGCGCCCCTATGGCAGCTTCCGCTGGCTCGAGCAGAAGGATCTGCGGAAGGCTTACATCGCGAATGCCAAGCCGCTCAATTTCCAGATCGGCTACGGCTTCAGAAAGGTGCCGTCCAACCTTTTGTTCGCCAAGAAAGCGGACATGAAATAGGAGCGCCGGGGCTGACGTGTACCCCGGCGGCCTCAGGAGCGAATCAGGTTGCGTGGGCGGCCCGCCTGCGAGGAAGAGACGCCAACGAGTGATCGTCTGGAATCTCGGGCCGCAACTTCATCATCGCGCTCGCCGGCAGAGCGCGAAAGTCCTCCCTGTACTTTGAACCGTACTGAGCGGCCGTCCTGTGAGCACTAAACCAATCGGGCAATTTCGGTGGCAAGCATATTGCGATTCTTTGGATTCTTAGGCGGCAATTCGTAGCCAAAACTAGTTCAACAATTCGCAGCCTGTAACATCAGGTGTGATGCGTCGGATTCCCAGGGGTGTTGGTCATCGAGGTAGGCCCCAGTTTCGGCGTCAGGGCCCGGTGCCCGGCGCCCATTCTGGCTCCTGGCTTCTGACTTCTGGCTTCCAAATCCGACAGGATTTCAAGGGCGGAGCCCTTGGTTAGAAGTCCAGCCGCGCCTGGAATGCCACCATCCGAGGTGAACTATCGCCGCCCAACCCGACGCCCAGCAGTCCCGTCGGCGGCGAGGTCGGGTAGCTGAGCGCTCCGAATCCGGTCTCGGTGGAAGGCTTTCCCGGGATTCCCGCGTACCCCAAAACCGGAAGACCGAAATTCGGGTGATTGAAGACGTTGAAGAACTGCCCGTCGATGCGCAGCTTCACGCGTTCGGACAACTGGAACCATTTGGTCAGGTACAGGTCGCTCCAGACGAAATCCGGGCCGCGCAGGGCGTTGCGGCCGAGATTGCCGAATTGGCAATTCTTGGGACTGTCGCTGCCGCCACAGGCCCCCGTGCTTGGATCCACAACCGAAACAAACGCGTTGGGGTTGAGCCATTGAATCGTCCCCGGTTGGGTCACGCCCGGGATGGCAGTATGTTCGTACAGTGGTATGCCGGGAACCACGCTGGCGTACTGCGGACCGCTGCCCTGAACGATGCCGTTGCCGTTGGCGGAATACGGCGCGCTCAATACCGAAAACGGCAGGCCGCTGTGCCAGAACGCGGTGCCGGAGACCTGCCATCCGTTGAGCGCCCGCGCCAGCATGCGATTGCGGAATTTGATTGGCAATTGATAAACGTACTGGGCAGTGAAATTCTGCCGCACGTCATAGTCGCAAGGGCCGTACTGGCGGCCAAGATCACCCGGCAGCGGCGAAAGAATGGCGCCGGAGGCGAATGGCAGGAATCCGCCATTCGAGACGGTGTCCATGCACCGGCTCCACGTGTAGTTGGCCTGCACCTGAAGTCCGTGCCCGAGCCGCTTGTCGGCGGTTAACTGGAGGCCGTTGTAGTGGCTGTTCGCGCCGGTCGACAATTGCGTCACTTGCCCGAAACGCGGATCCGCCGGCTGCCCGTAGGGGAATGGCGCGAAGCAGCCCTGGCAGACGGTCTGGTAGCCGTTCACCTGCGTTTCATAGGGCTGGTTGACCGCGCGCGTGCCCACGTACTGCGCACGCAGATTGAGGGCGTTGCCGATCTGGCGCTCGATACCGAGGCTCCACTCGATGAAGTAAGGCGCATGGAGCCGGCCATCGGGAACCGCAGTCATGGAAATGGGCGGCAGGCAGGAGTTGGGATCGGCCAGCGCCGAGGCGCAGGAAAGCTGACCCTGAGCGAAGCCCGAGCTGAAGAGCTGATTCGCCGCGGCGGCGCGATCGATGGCGCTCGCGGGAACTCCTGGCGCAATCGCGGTTCCTCCCACCGTGCCGAGCAGCCCGCCCTGAAAGGTATTCGAGTAGGGTGGATTGGTTCCTACGAGATCGGCCACGCTCCCCGGCAGGATGTCGCTGAACAGGCCGAAACCGCTGCGCAGCACCGTCTGCGGCGCGAATTGCCAGGCTATGGCGGTTCGCGGCTGAAGGATGGCCGCCGGCGTGGCGGCGAAAACGGTGCTCTGTTGCGTCCGGATCGCCTGGCTCAACGGCTGATCCACATCGTGGGAAATCGAATCGAACGACCCGGCGAGGCGCGCCACGGCGTGATGTGGATTTACGGGATTCGAGTTGTATGTGTCGCGGATGCCGAACGTCCAGGTCAGCGTTCGCGTCAACTTCCATGTGTCCTGCGCGTAGAAGTCCAGGTTCAGGAAATTGTATGGCTGCGAGTTGGCCAGCGGAAACGTTTGGGAAGCCGTCGACGCAATGCCGTAAATGAACTGGGGCAGAGTCGTATAGGTCACCAGCGGGACCACGCCCTCGCCGAAATCATAATCGTTGAGGCGGAAGATGCGGCTGTTCGTGCCAAACCGCAGTTCGTGCGATCCAAGCGTCCAGGCGAGGTTGTCGTTGATGAAGAAG
>Ga0326727_10012856_pt1 | contig 18876 bp, 15 predicted proteins | sample MB2enrmetagenome_FD_207643 | JGI IMG/M metagenome (GOLD analysis project Ga0326727, IMG submission 207643) | Lab enriched peat soil microbial communities from McLean, Ithaca, NY, United States - MB29MY | ecosystem: Environmental > Terrestrial > Soil > Wetlands > Peat | place: USA: New York...
GAGTCCACGCGGAATGCGTGGTACTCCATAAGCGTATCCAGCGACAACGGGCTTCCTAAGCCTAGGGCTTTTTTTCGTCAGGAGCGGCGTCGTGTTGAAGCGCGCGCCGTCGCCTCGTTTGGCGGCATATGCGTCTAAGGAGTTTGTGACTACTGCGCCCATGGTAACATCACTCAGGGTGACGTCGTCGGTTTTCGGTGCGTAGGCGAGCGACGAGCAGAAGTACGGAAAACCGATAGCGACGTTGGTGGATCCGTCGACCGGATCGAAGATGAACGTGCACTGTGGGTCTTCTCCAATGGTGCGGTCGCCCCACTCTTCTGAGACAATCCGCGCGCTGATCTCTCTGGCGAGCAGCTCTTCTTGCAGCGTTTGCTCAGCAACGAGATCGAACCTCCGCGTCACGTCGTGCTCTTTATGCTTTATTATTGCGGAGAACTCTGTCTCCGTTTTCACGAACGCAAGCACGGACTCCATTGCCCGCGTAGCCATGGCCACAATGCTATTAAGTTCCATCAAAAAGTCGCCTTATCCCCTGCACGATGACTTTGGCTGCCTCGGTCGGCGCAACGCGCTCGCTGTCTATGGTCAATTCCGGGTCTTCGGTCGTTTCGAATGCTACATTCACCCCAGGCACGGCAGCCTCTCTCGTGTGTGATTTCTCATAAATGCCCGATGGTGTGAACTCTGTCACCCGATGTGCCTCGCGCTGCACGCACGTGTCAAGCGAACAGCTGACATAAACTTCGGCGAAGTGAGGTATGAGTCGACGGGCGAGATCGCGATAGCGTTTTCGGTTTGCCGTCGCGTCAATGATAACGTTCACCCCACATTCGGTAAGTACCTTCGCCGTGTACGCGAGAAACGCGTAGACGATATCGCGTTCCTCCTGTGAATACGTCGGCTGGGGAGTAACGATAGTCCTAATCTCGTCAAGTTGCAGTGTTTTCAGCCTTTCGTCCTTGAGGCTGTCTGTAACTTCTCGTGCAATAGAGGTTTTGCCGCTTCCGGGGAGTCCGGTAATCCAAATAGCCCAGGCCATTGTCAGGGGTCACCCGGTGGGATCAATCCTTTAAGAGCGCATTGACGTTCTGATAGTCGAACGTTTCGGCTTCAAGCACGTTTCGCACGAAGTTGAACAGCCTCTGCCGCACCTGCTGATCGATGTTCGGATACCATATGGGGCTTGCCACAACAAGCCCTCTGAACGCATAGAATGGTTGTATAACCTCAAGGAGTTCGTGATCTTGCGTCTCTTGCAGGTAGTTTCTTATGAACGAGTCAAACAGCGTCTTGAACTCTCTTGCAAGCTTCCTGTACTTCTGGATTGAATAAAAGAGATAGTTCACGCTTAACGACGTCACGTCATCGGCGGCTTCTCCGAATTCTCCGCGGCTCCTGTCGAGAACGGTAAAATCAATACCGTCTCTGAACATGATGTTCCACGGGTGATAATCGCCGTGGACCACGCAGAGTCGATGCGCGCGATCTTTTAGCGCATATCGCCAGTCAATGCAGCGCTTTTCGAGCAGGCGGAAATCATCGCTCGAAAATGCGTCGAAGCTATTCGGGTAACTATCGATCAGGCCCATAATAAGCTCGCCGTGACCTATTAGCTCGCGTATGCGGCGCTTGTAGAGAACAGGTTCATCGCGTTTCACGGCGTGTATAGCGACGAGGTAATTTGAGAGCGATTCGGCACGGGCCACATCGAGATCGCTGAGCGTGCCCGAGTCGCTAATGGTATTGAGGTCGAGGAAGTACTCGGTTCCCGTGACCAGATCCATCAGGATGAAGTACTCGTCGGCGTCTCGGGCAGATCGCATCCTTCCGTCACGGGTGAAGTAGCCCACATCGAAAGCGCGCACGTGCCGAGGGAGTGAGCCAAAGGTGGCGTGCTGCCAGATAAGTATCTGGGCGCGGTCGGAGAAGTGATCGTGACCAAAGCCGCCCTCACGTCGCATTGACGAAAGCACAACGGATTTGAGCACGCTGTCGAGCGAAAACGTAATCTGGTAGGGCCTTCCATAACCAAAGCCTTTAAGCTCCTCGGTTGGGTGACCGAGTTCGCTGACCTCCACGACGTTCGCGTCGCTTCCAAATACGTCTTTTACATAATCATCGATCGCAGTTATCGGTAAAGTTCCTTGCATTCGAACCTCTCCCCTAAAGCAACGTGCGCACAGATGAGCTACGTTCCGAGCGTCCACGAGTGGAGGTACGCCTCCTGCTGCGGGGTGAGTCGCTCAATCTCAATACCGATCGCACTGAGCTTCAGCATAGCTACCCGTTTGTCTATTGTCGTCGGCACACTGTGCACCGAGTTGCTCAGATGCGCGTGATTTTCGACGACGTATTTAACGCACAGTGCCTGGTTCGCGAAACTCATATCCATAACTTCGGGTGGGTGTCCGAAAGCCGCTGCGAGGTTGATCAGCCTCCCCTCTGCAAGCACATAGAGCGTCCTGCCATCGGGCATTCGATACTCGTCCACGTTCTCTTTGACATTCGTCGTGCTTGTCGCCATCGCCTTGAGCGCTTCCAGATCGAGTTCTACGTTGAAGTGTCCTGAATTGCAGACGATAGCTTGGTCTTTCATAACCTCGAAGTGCTCCCCTCGAATTACTGACACGTCGCCGGTGACCGTGATGAAGAGGTCTCCGATCCGCGCCGCATCGCGCATCGGCATCACTCTGAAGCCGTCCATTGCCGCCTCAAGGGCTTTTCGTGGTTCGACCTCGACAATAACCACGTTCGAGCCGAAGCCTTTTGCGCGCGCTGCGACGCCTCGGCCACACCACCCATAGCCGACGACGACTACGGTTTTTCCAGCAAACAAGAAATTTGTCGCATTCATGATGCCATGAAGGCTGCTTTGTCCCGTCCCGTACCGGTTGTCAAACATCATCTTGGTTTCGGCATCGTTGACGGCGATCACAGGATATTTGAGCGCGCCTTCTGCCGCCATTGCCCTCAGCCTGATGACGCCTGTTGTCGTCTCCTCGCAGCCGCCCATCACCGTGCTGAGGTATTCGGGATGATCATTGTGAACCGTGGCGATAACGTCCGCGCCGTCGTCAAGCGTGACTTGGGGGCGGATCTTGAGTGCCTCTTCTATGCACGCATGATAATCAGCGTCGCTTTCGCCGTGAAAGGCGCATACCGAGATCCCATTGTTTGCGAGAGCAGCGGCGACGTCGTCTTGTGTGCTGAGAGGATTTGAGCCTGTGAGGGCGACATTCGCTCCTCCAGCGCTGAGCACACGGATAAGGTTCGCGGTTTCGACCGTAACGTGAAGACACGCCGTAATGTTAATGCCATTAAGCGGTTTTTCGCGGGCAAATTCACTCTTAATCTTCTCAAGAACGGGCATGTGTCTGCGAGCCCATTCAATTCGTCGTTCCCCTTCATCAGCGAGGCTTATGTCTTTAATTATGTTCTTCATCGCAAAATTCCTCATCTGCTTTGCAGTCGCCTGCGGCAACCGTACGCTTTATATAGATACCAATGATAAAGCCAACCGGTAAAAAGGTTGTTAATCGTGGAGCGAATCGAAGTACGATGTCTGAGAATCGTTTTCTGTTTACGTCTGAATCAGTAACGGAAGGGCACCCTGATAAGATCTGCGACCAGATTTCGGATGCTATACTGGACGCGATTATCGAGCGCGACCCTAAGAACGCGCGAGTCGCGTGCGAAGTCGCAGTCACTACGGGTCTCGCGGTGGTAATCGGTGAAATCACGACCAGTTGTACCGTCGACATACCACGCGTGGTGCGTGATACGATCCGCGAGATAGGCTACGTCGATTCGCGATTCGGTTTCGACTGCGACAACTTTGGGATTATTGTATCAATCAAAGAACAATCTCCGGATATTGCTCAAGGGGTCAACAGGTCGCTTGAGTGCAGGGTTACTGCTGTGGGTGATGGTGGAGTCGACCTCGAGTGTGCGCAGGTGCCTGCGGACGTAGATGAGAATGTCGAACTCGGCGCGGGTGATCAAGGGATGGTCTTCGGTTATGCCACGAATGAAACTCCGGAGCTGATGCCGATGCCGATCCTGCTTGCTAATAAACTTGCGCTGAGGCTGACTGAGGTCAGGAAGTCTGGAGAAATAGACTATCTCGGCCCTGATGGCAAGACACAGGTAACGGTGGAATACGTTGACGATATGCCCGCTCGAGTCGACACGGTAATAGTATCTTCGCAGCACGCTCCGGACGTCGAGATTGACATCATCAGACGCGATATTCAGGCCAAAGTGATCGATGAGGTTATCCCCGCCGACATGATCGATAAGGACACGAAGGTTTACGTCAACCCCACAGGTCGGTTTGTGATCGGAGGCCCCAAAGGCGATGCTGGCATGTCGGGGCGTAAGATCATCGTCGATACGTATGGAGGAATGGCGCGACACGGCGGGGGCTCTTTTTCGGGGAAGGACCCGACAAAGGTCGACCGATCGGCAGCGTACGCGGCTAGGTATATCGCGAAAAACGTTGTTGCGGCTGGACTCGCTGACAAGTGCGAAATCCAGGTCTCGTATGCAATAGGCGTAGCTCGACCTATCGCGATATACGTCAATACGTTCGGTACGGCCAGCATACCTGAGGGGTCCATCTCTGAGATTATCGGGCGCCGTTTTGCACTCACCCCGGGGTGGATCATCAACACACTGCGACTTCGACGTCCGATCTACCGACAACTCGCCGCCTATGGGCATTTCGGTCGCGCCGATCTCGATCTGCCGTGGGAGCGCACCGACAGTGTGAAGGCGCTACGCAGCGACGCCAACGCGGCTAAAGCGGCGGCTAAAGCATCGAGCTAGGCGAAGATTGCTAGTCGGGATAGCATCTGGTTCACAACGCTGAGCGCGCTCGCGGAGGTTGCCAATTGAAGATAGGAATGTTGGGACCCATCTCGTGGAGAACCCCGCCACACCGTTACGGGCCCTGGGAGACCGTCGTCCATCACCTGACCGAAGGCCTGGTCGAACGAGGCTATGATGTTACGCTCTTCGCAACCGGCGACTCTGTCACGAAGGCAAAGCTCGAGTGGGTGTGTCCGCACGGATTCTATGAAGATGAATCGCTTGACGCTGGCGTCTATCAATGGCTCCACATATCAAACGCGTTCGAAAAAGCGCACGAATTCGATATTCTTCACAGTCATTATGACTTCTATCCGCTGACCTTCTCACGGCTCACGGATACGCCTCTTCTTACGACCATTCACGGATTCTCTTCAGATCGCATTCTGCCCGTATATAGAAAGTATTGGGATAACTACTACGTGTCCATCAGCAACGCCGATCGAGCAGAGGGCCTAAACTATGTTGCCACCGTGTACAACGGGATCGACGTCAACTCCTTTGAGTATGGCGACACTCCCGATGATTATCTCTTGTTCTTCGGGCGCATATCGCATGACAAGGGGACGCACCGCGCTATTGAGGTGGCAAAAGAAACCGGAATGACGCTGAAGATTGCTGGACTCGTCGCGAGCGAGCATCGCGCCTATTTCGAGACGTGCGTCAAGCCTGAGATCGACGGCGAGCAGATACAGTATCTCGGCACGGTGGACGAAAAAACGAGAAATGAGCTTTTCAAGCAGGCATATTGCAGCTTGCACCTGATCTCTTTTGCTGAGCCGTTTGGTCTTACCTTAGTTGAATCTCTGGCAAGTGGCACGCCCGTCATTGGCATAGACAAAGGCAGCGTGCGAGAGATACTCGTCGACGGAGAGACAGGTTTTATCGTTCAGAGCGTGCGCGATGCGATCGACAAAGTGGGCGAGGTTGACAGCATTCGAAGGCGGCGGTGCCGCAGACGCGCTGAGCGCTTTGATGTGCATCACATGGTCGACGGGTACATAAGCGTCTATGATACGATCATGGAGCGTGAAGCCGAGCGCTCGCTCGCTAAGTGATGAGCAACAACAGGCTTCGGAGCCTCTACAACCGCGTTTTACCTAATGAAACGGCTGCGCTCTTCTTTTACGCATCGCTTGCAGTCTGCATCGCGGTTTGGAACATTAACATTTTCATCAACGATGAGGTGACGCTCGCGGCAGAGCTCTACAATCTTGGTCGTGGGACGCTCTGGATCCAAACGCTGCCTACCAAGCTCTATGAAGGCCTCAGTTTTGGAGCATCAGGGCCCATCCTTGGGTTCCCCTTCCAGGGCCACACGTACGGCTTCTACACGGACGCCATTCCGGTCTTCGCGTCCCCGTTTTACGCGTTCATTTACCTCATCAGCGTCACGGTCGGCATCAGGCTCTTCTTCGCTGCTCTCTGGTCGTTTAGTGTATTCATGGTGAGCTCGCTTCTGGGAAGGCGTTGGGGCCGGCCACGACTTGGTCGCGGCCTTGGCGCGTTTGTCGCGCTTACCCTCTTCATCATCAATGCCTACATCGGCACTCGTCTGCCACCGCTTGTTTTTGACCAGTGGGGCGCTCTTATGGCCATCCAGCTGTTCAATATCTTGGCGACCGCGGCTATCGTCCTTCTTTCGTTGCGAATCTTCACGCAGTACTTCGCTGATGACCGCGTGGCCGCCTTTGGAGCTGCGTTTATATTGATCGCGACGCCCCTCACGTTCTGGGCAGTCTCAGCGAAAGACCACACAGCGTCGATCTTGCTCATCATAGCGAGCGTCTGGAGCCTCTACACGTATCTGCTGGACGACAAGCAGCGCTATCGCTACCTCTCTTACATTTTCATTGGGCTTAGCTTCTGGGTGCGGGTTTTGGACGCCATTCCGCTCCTCGTAGCCATCATTCTGACGGATTTGTTGACGTCAACAGCGAGAATTAAAGCGATGATTACGGGCGCGGCCACGGTGCTGCTCGGGATGATCCCTTACTTCATCAATAACTACTTGCTCTTTCACAATCCTTTTTTGTCGCCCGTTTATCTCAGTGCCCTAGTAAACGCGAACCAGGCATCGCCGAGTAATGCAACCACTGGTTCCGCACTTTTGTCCGCGATCCAAATTCTGCCCACTCTCTTTTTACAGACGTTGAATCTACAAACCGCGCCGAGCTGGCCCCAAAACCTCTATCACGTGCTGTTCTATGTCGACATGCCGGTGACGCTCTCTGTATTTCAGATATGCCCCTTGCTCATAATTCCCCTCTTTGCTGCTGTCCCGTACGTCGTGCGAACGCTGCAGAGACTGAGGACGGGGTCGGCGCATCTGAGGATAGAGAAGAGCCGCGCAATCGCGGTCACGTTTTTCGTCAGCATCATTGGGACCCTCGTAATCTACGCGCCTTTTGGCGTAAACCAAGGATTTGGCCTTGATATGCGCTACTTTCTGCCGATTTATATCCCACTGCTCTTCTTTACGCTCGCAAGCATACGTGAGATTCTTGCTCACGCGTCGCATATTAGACAAGCATTTGGTGCTGCGTGGATCGTACTGAGCGGAGCAGTGCTCGGGTACGCGGCGCTCTTAGCGCCCGCAGCAAGCGTCCTTATCGGAGCGTTTAGTTTCTCGCTGATCCGGACGCTTGGAGTCGTTCTCGCCGTCGCGATGGTTTTCTTCGTGCCGTACTTCGTGGGCTACAGGAAGCATCTGAAAGACTTGGCGATCCTTGTGGGATTTGCCACGTTCGTCTCGTCGTATTGGCTGTTTATCGCCTGCTTGATATGGCAGAAGACCCCTATAGGGGTCCCCCGTCCGGGAATGATGCTCCCTGTGATGGAGATCATCCATCGCGCCATCATGTCGGCGATTGCCTCCTAGGCTGATAGCTGAGAATCGCGAAAATAGCGCCTATCGGCCGCCGCGCCGTCGATCCCTTTCGTACCTCACGTTGCGTCGTGAACCCTTTCGCACGGCTTCGCCGTCCACGTAGTCGTACCGATCGAGAAATCGGTCGAGTCGAGAGCGAAAGCCATTTGATGATCTGTATTGTGGCCGGACCTCTTGTTTGAAATCCGAAGGACGGGTCGGTGGCACGTATTGTGACATCTGCTGCCTCTGAAGGGGAGCACGCTGATTTGACGGCCTTCGTTGGGGAGGCAGCCGCGGTGGGGGTGGAACAACTGGCCTCTGACGCGCGGCGCGCTGGGCACGTGGAGTGGGTCGTCGTTGCTCGATCGCCGAACGGTTGAGCCCCACCAGAAAATAGAACGCAAAGAGCACGAGTCCGCTCAGCGCTGCGAAAATTGGCGCATCTGGTATGTTAATGGTTGCTGCCGCTCCAAGCACAAGGATTGGGTACCCGAGTACGACTACCGTGTTCGCAAGGCTCTTTGTGAGACCGAGGGCGAAGTAGATCAGTAAGGTCGGAACAAAGAAGATGCCGAAGAACGACACGATTTGAAAGAGGACGGAGAGTTTGTAGAACCCAGCCGGCTCGGAAGGATTTGCGCTATATATCACGAGCACCAGGAGAAAGAACAATAGATAGATGATCGCGGCCAGGCTTGCTAGATCTGACAGACCGAAAATTGATTCGTCTTTTTCGTATCGTCCGTACCGGACTGGACTGGTGTCGGCTTCGCGCATTAGAACACGTAGTGTTAGGTGTTTCGGCGTATTTAAACAGTTTCATCGCTCGCCGTTTGAGTGAGTTCGTCTCCGATACGCTGTTCGCTTGGAACAGGATGATAAAGGTGTTTCCAAAAAAGAGGCAACTCAGGGCCGATATCTCCCCATGTATAGCGCAAAGCAAAGAGACGGTCGCGTCGCCCAAAGAGTCAGTAGTTATTGTATGATTTGTGTGATCAACGAAATATCATCGATAGGGGTTTGCGTGAATTCATCAAGTCGTACTTCGTTGGTAAACGCGGAATGCCTTTGATCGCCACGGCGAACACTTCGAGTGCGTGCGAAGTTGGATATCGGCGAGGTGATGAGACGTCACGCGCCTTGTCAATCGGGCACTATCACGGCATCGTAAGCTGTCAGGTCGATTAGGGCGCCTAACACGCGCTTGATCTTGGAGCGTTGAGAATCGGATAATATGCGCCGGAAGCGTGTGACGCAAGGAAGTTTCCGCTGGTCGTACGTGCTCTCTTCTGTGATCGTGGCGGCACTAGCGATACACTTTCGCCTGACGCACAGGTAACCTATACGGGCTGCTTCACAAAAAGCAAGAAACCGTGGCGTATCCATCGCCACGGCGATTCGCCTTTGACTGAAGTTGAGCTATACGTGTTCGATGCCCGGTTTAGCGAGTGGAGGCTGAGATCGTGTCCAGTCAAAATGTGGAACTCCAGTTTCGGAAGTCCTTTCGCAAAAGAATTCGACACCCGCCGTGTATCCTCGAGCTGTTGCGTCACGGCGTGCCTTCTCGTATAGAGTGCGACACGGCGCACTTGATTCTCGTACGGTATATTGTGACAAAAGGGCTCAGTGATGTGCAAGGGAGAAAAATGGCGCAGACGATGATGCGGAATTCGGTCTTCTTCGGGAGCACAAGGCAGGTAAGAGACGCCCAGAAGTTTGTGGAATGCCTTTCACGGGCTCGAGAGAATCCTTGGGCGTACTGCTGGAACTGCGATGACATCTGGTCGAGCAAGAGACTCCGAGAGCGCCCGGCGTGCACGGGCTGGGCCTGCGAGTACTATCAAGCGAGGCCAATCAGAGAACTGAACTACAAACGTAGCGAGGACGAAGCTTCAATGGAAGAAGAGATTATCACGTATCTGCTTAACGATCCGGACAGTATCACCCAAGGGCTAAGGCTAGGGCTCCGCTCGGAGGGATTCGCGGATGAGTACGTATCCACAGGAGGCATTCGTTTGCCTTTTAATCGCGTGCTGTGGCACGCGTGTCACTATCTCGCCTATCACGACCGACAGATACGATGCAGCGCAATCTTGAGCCTCCTCTCTAGAAGCCCTGAGATGCGCCCGTACATGAATGAGATAACGCGATATGTGCAGCGGCTTCGAAACCGTGCATCGTGCCAGCGTCACACATTTATAAAGTACTTGAGGGTCACAAACGCACGTGGGGCGCGGCTCAGAGGGCAAGAACTCCTTCAAATGGCGGAAACGGCTCTAGCTTCGAGCACTCTTCCGCTTGAAATCGCCTTGAGAACGCTTAGGGATCAATCGAACATGTTGTTGTTTGAAGCGAGCGATAAAACGGGTACCTTTGAGGAAGATCTAGATCTCTTCGTCTCGAATCTTTTTGCAAAGAGGAGGGAGGTCATACCTACCCCCTCAGAGTGGTTAAACAGCGCTTTTGGTGGAGGCTGGAAGCCCGGCAAGTTATACGCGGTGACTGCATCGTGCGGTACCGAAGCAACGGACTTCATTGCGTGGTGTGCTGACTTTGCTGCGCAACGTCGGTTTCCTACGCTATATGTAAGCTATGGCATAAGCAAAGAACACTTTGCAGAGCGCGCACTTGCACGGCACAGCGGGATTGATGGAACAGAGCTTTCACAGTATCGCGAGAATGCCTTTGATCCTGAGGCAGACGAAACGACATTGGAGCGGGTGATTGAAGCAGGAGAACGATTGAGCACAGGGGTAGCCCGTTACCTGACGGTTGTCGAAGCAAATGCAGGAACGACAATCGCAGGCGTGAGAAGTGCCCTACACACGGCCCAAAATCAAGTTAACGCGAATGAGGATAGGTCGATGCTGATAATCCTCGATCGTTTGCCGTGTACATCGACCAATGTCGGGAGACTCACAGATTCTGTTCGAACAAGAGCGGCTTTTGATGAAAGCTCATTGTTGACAGACCTGAACCGCCACCTACAAGATTTTGCGGTGGCTATTATCGCCGTCTTTGCAGGAAATAAAATGCCAAACGCACCATCTTCTGGAAACGATGAGGCGGCTATAAAGCCTTCGCTCAGGAATTTTAAGGGATTATACGGCGCTGATTACACGCTGGCTCTCCACTCAGCGGACACCATAATGAGTAGCACAACATCCGAAAAAACCGCTGACCAGCTTCATCTTGCACGGGAGTGGTACAAGAGGAATCTCTCCCAATGTCGAGAGCGCGTGGAGCGCCTTTTTGACGAGGCAGCAGGTGATTATCCTTTGGATGAGACCTCTACCTACACACGGATATCGCTTTTTGGAAGAGACACAAAGGTACTCGCTAATCCGGTCATCATCTACGAGTGGCCCTATCATCGATTCAGAACCTTGGACGTAGAACCGATGGGTTTAGAAAAGCACGACAGGCTGCCATTTGACCAAGACTGACAGAGCCGTCATCACCGACTCATCTTCATAATCGTGCTCCGAGCTCCAGCGCATCTTCGACGCAGAAAGCCACATGTAATAGCCAAACGGCAATTCGTTAGATCTGGACGAGCTCTCAAATGGAGCACATTTATCTTCCGCCGGCGTTCTTCACATCCAATGGGCCGTATTTTGGCGGTCACTACCCCTCGCAATGCTCCTTATCGCACTCGTTGTCACGCGAGGGTGCACGATCGCAATTCAGCGGCTAGCGATCGCCGGCGTTTACATGAACCTCACACCGCTCATAGGCATCTTGCCGGACCGCGCTTCGGATTGCCTGTTATCTTCATCGTTAATCTTTTGAGCTAGCCGTTGGTCGCGGCGGGTAAGGCTCAGTCGGAGCGAACACGATCGTAACTTGAGCGAGATCGCGGTCGCATCCCACGTCTTCAGAATGACAAAAGGCCGACTTGAGCTGTTCACCAGGCGTGCCGTCGCTGCCATAGCTGGGGTTGCTGGTCGTCAACGTCGTTTTTCGCATTATTATACTAGTTTCAGGCAGACAATGAACTGAGTTACAGGGCATCGCACTACTCACTTAGCTGATCCAGATCCTGATACTAAACAAGATAGTGGTCGGCGAGGCAGTTGTAACGGGCTTTGTTATTGATTATTTGAGCAGGATTCGGCCCGATCTCATCGGGGAGTGATTGCAGTGACGTCGCAGCCATCTGCCAAGACCGTGAGGGCATCAGCACGGCGTGTTGTATCCTAAGTCCTCGACGCTGGCGACGTTCACCGATTATTTCGTGCCAATCACTACAGCGGTTCCGTAAGCCAAGATCTCCTGCATATAGTCAGAAATTTCCGAAGAATCAAAGTAGGCGCTTATTATGGCATTGGCACCGACTGCTTTCGCGTGCTCCACCAGTCGGTATAGCGCCTCATCTCTGGCGTGTTGCATCATCTCAACGTACTCGCGAATCTCTCCTCCTGCAATAGACCGCAATCCTGCTGTAATATTTCTTCCAAGCCCTCTGCTTCGCACCGTAAGGCCGTAGATGAATCCTCGGGTTTCTATGATAGTATATCCTGGGATCCAATTTGAACTTACTACCAGAACCCCGTCTATGGTAATGGGCGAGACTGGCATCGGTGACCCCGCACTTGCACCGGCTGCCGGGGCGTTCTTATCTACACGGGTTCCACATTGAACACAGAACTGCGCATTAAGTGGTAGCGGGGCACCACACGTTTGACAAGACTCTTCTTGACTCATAAAAAGCCTCCTTTCCCTCGTCAATTCAAGCGAATTCCTTTGCACAGCGATCACGGGTTGTCAAGACTTAAGCCTTTTCAATCGTGACCTGCCTTTGAGGTGCCTTAGTTCGAACGATACACGTATGCATTGGTCGTGTGGCAGCCCCACGTCCGAACTGTGAGGTCCTGAGACTGACAGAAAAGAGCACTGCTCTCGAAGAGTTAAAATAGGTGGCCACTATCACAATGCATTGTGAAGCCCGTTTCGCAGAATCGGCTTGACATCACGAAACGCAGCTCCGACGTAGTGCGCGCCGGAGGCGTTTTAATGTGAGTCCTGCGCAAGCTGTCGATGCCGAAATGCGATCTCGTGCTATGAGGACTTCAAAATGACATCGCTTTCGAACAAACCGCTTCTAATCACATGCGGCCTGCCTTACGCGAACGGGCCGTGCCATATCGGTCACCTTAGGACGTACATCCCGGCGGACATTTATGTTCGGTGCCTCAGGAAGCTCCAGCAGGACCCGCTCTTTGTGTGCGGTTCGGACACCCACGGAACTCCGATCGTGATTAACGCTGAACAGCAAGGAACGACGCCAGCCAAGCTTGCCGCGTATTATCACCGCTACTGGGAGGACACATTTAAGGCTCTGTCAGTCGACTTTAGCCATTATGGGAATACCGATGCTCCCACAAATCACTTCAGAACGCAGGAAATCGTCAAATCGCTCCAAGCAAGCGGCTGCATATACCCGCGGGTTATACGATTGGCTTACTGTCCCGAATGCGATCGTTTTCTACCGGATCGCTACGTCGAGGGAGCGTGCTTTTTTTGCGGCATGCCGGCGCGCGGGGACGAGTGTGATCAAGGGTGTGGGCGCCATCTCGAACCCGGGGAAATTGTCGATCCGACGTGTAAAACGTGTGGGGCCAATGCCGAATATCGGGAAGAGCAGCACTACTTCTTCAAGCTCTCCGCGTTCAAGGACTTCTTGTTAGCGTACCTCGAATCGCTCGGAGGGACGGCCAACGCCCGCAACTATGCGCACGAATGGGTCAGCAACGAACTGAAAGACTGGTGCATTACGCGAAACCTGGCGTGGGGCGTTACATTTCCCGGAACGGATCTGGTGGTCTACGTGTGGGTTGACGCGCCCATCGGGTATATCTCATTTACCGAGGAAGCGACAAGCGCCTGGGAAGACTACTGGAAGAGCGATTCGAACATAGTTCATTTCATCGGCACCGACATCATCTACCATCACGCCATCTTCTGGCCGGCGCTGCTAAAAGGAGCGAGCTACACCTTGCCGGCGGCCATCGTCGCGTCGGGAATGGTTAAGGTCGACGGCAAGACGTTCTCAAAAAGTCGCGGCTACGTGGTTTGGATAGATGAAGATTACCTCGACTACGGATTTCATCCCGATTTACTTCGCTATTACCTCGTCGGCTATACGTCACACACGAAGGAGCTGAATTTCTCGTGGCAAGTCTTTGGTGAGAAGGTCAACCGTGAACTCGTTGGATCGCTGGGGAACTTTATCTATCGCACCCTACACTTCGCGTACAGCAACTTCGGGCGTGTACCTGAAGGTCCCGTCGATGCTGAAATAATGGAGCGCGTAGCAGAGACGCGCGAGAAGATGGTGAGCGCACTGGAGGAGTATGAGTTTAAGAAGGTCGTCGATGCGGCGATGTCGCTCGCAGATTTCGGCAACGCGTATTTCCAGTCAAAAGAGCTTTGGAACCTAGTGAAATCCGATAGGACAGCGTGCGCGCGCGAGCTAAAGAACTGCATACAGCTCGTGAAAGCCTTGTCAGTGTTGTTGGAGCCGGTCATGCCGTCGACGATGCGTCGTGTTCAAGCGCAGCTTGGCCTGACCACGACGTATTTTTCCGACGCCACGGTGGAGGTCGAACCGTTGCATCTTCCCAAGCCGGCGCTGCCGTTCGCAAAGATCGACGAGAAGAAGATCGGTGCGATGGAGGCTATACTAAACGAAAGAATTACCGGGGCGGATCGCCAAGGCCCCGCCGAGCAGGCGGGCACGGGGGTGGCGGCGATCAAGCTTGACGACTTCAAGAAAATAGATCTGAGGATCGCCCGCGTCGTCGAAGCCGAACCGGTCCAAAAATCCGATAAGCTCTTGAGGATTACAGCACAAGTGGGCGAGGAGACCCGGCAGATTGTGGCGGGAATCGCTAAAGACTACGCGCCTGAGGACTTGATTGGCACTGATGTCGTCGTGCTTATCAATCTGCAGCCGGTGAAGTTGATGGGCATCGAATCTCGCGGCATGCTGCTCGTGGCTGAATACGACGGTCGGTCGGTCCTCATTCGGCCGGCAAAAAAGATGCCGTCGGGCACCAGAATCAAATAGGGAGGTCGAAGCGTGGCACCCCCATCGCGCAACGCGCGGATCATCGTAACAGTGACCGGCTCTGATCATCCCGGCATCGTAGCGGCCGTCACCAATCTACTCGCAAACGTTAATGCCAACATCGAGGATATTAGCCAGACTATCGTGTCCGAGCTGTTTACGATGATTATGATCGTCAACATCGGCTCGGCGAAGTTCGAAGACCTAAAAAAGGGACTTGACGCCGTTGGTGCCTCCCAAGGTGTGAGAATCACCGCCCAGCACGAAGATATTTTCCGCTATATGCATCGCGTGTAGCGCCCCCCAAATCTACGCTTGCTCGAGATTGCACGCTGTTCGCACGGTGGTTCGGTGGGACGTGCAGATGAGCTCGTGCTCCTCACCTGAAATTGCCGTTGTTTCAACCCCGGACGCTTGATGTGACCGCTCCGCCGCCAGCAGCGAACCAGACGGGGGCTCTGTGCTTACACGGCGCGTAGCTATCATTTACGCGCTACGACGATTTCTCTTGTTAGACTCTTATGCACGTATTGCGTGTGACGTCCTTCGATCGTGAAACCAGCATCCGTGAGCTCGTGCTCAATCGGGCTATGGGATATCAAAACGGCCCGCGCGTTGCGTTTTAGCACGCGAAAAATTTCGTCTAAGGCCGCTGTCTTCAGTTGATTCAGCGAATGGGCTCGTACACTTACGGAACGGCCATATGGCAGATCGGTTGCGACAGCGTCCACACATTCGTCCCTTAGACCCAATCGTCGAGCATCTTGGACCAGCAGATCACTCAGAACGTCATAGCAGTCGAGGTTCATCTTTGTTCCAAAAACCATCCTACCGTCGACATCTGACCCCATGATTGCAGCCCCGAGGAGACCAGCTTCAAGCAGTATTCCTCCTGTGCCGCAGAAAGGGTCTAACAAGAGCTCTTCAGCTTTAACACGTGTGAGGTTTACAGCGGCCCGGGCGAGCCGCGGTAGGAGCACGCCAGGATAGAAATAGGGCCGCACACGCGGGCGCCTCGATTCGAAGAGCGACCGATCGATCACCGCTAATGTTGCCCCGATTATGCAAACGCCTTTGCAGAGCAGAGCTCTCACTTGAAGCTGCGGATGGGTAAGATCGATTTCATATCCGCGCTCAGCAAGCGCCTTTCCGATCGTAGCCTCGACATCTGTGCTTTTCAGGCCGCGTCCAATGCGCTTAGCCCGCACCGCGACGCTAACCCGAGGTAGCTCAACGCTTCCGGCTGCTCGGTAGATGGATCCGAGCTCTTGTGAACACACGTCCTTAATCTCGAGTATCGCGTGCGTCATCGCTAAGCGGTCACCGAGAGCCGGGTCATAGGCATCCACATCAATCACGAGAACGCGTTCAAGCTCTTGCACTAGGGCACCGTTGAAAAGTGCGAGAACCTCTGCTCGTGGAATGCTTTTGCTCTCTCCAGATAGCTCAAATGCAAGTTTCATGTCGTACTCCGGTCATATCTGCAAGCTCCCAAAGGCCGACTTGCCGTTGGCCCGCGCCTCGGATTGGGCCGCAATCGCTGGTTATCTTGGTCCACTCGCGGGCTGCGAAAGCTTAAGTCGCTCGTGAATCACCGTCCGACAAATTTGTGCTGAGCACATTGCGTAGGTGCCGTGCGAGGATATATGCTATGACCACCAGGTAGATAAAATTGCTGTGCTCGTGTAATTGCGAAGCGCCCCAGATTTTGAGGCGGATTGCTTTCAGAACATCAACGAGAGCCCCTTAACGTTATATATAAAAAGCCTTTATAAAGCAACAAAGAACGGGGGCGAATGCGTATGGTCGAACCGCGAGACACTAGTAATATCGAACCGCGAGACACTATTAAGATCGAAAATGTGGTAGCCTCAACCGGCATCGGAATAGAGATAAACCTCAAGCAGATCACGCTTGCGTTAGAGGGTGCAGATTATGACCCCGAACAGTTTCCGGGCCTTGTCTACCGGACCAAGGACCCGAAGACAGCCGCGTTAATTTTCCGATCGGGAAAAATTGTCTGTACGGGCGCAAAAAGCATCGATGACGTTTATAAGGGCCTTGAAAACGTATTTCAAAGTCTTCGCAATATTGGAATCGACGTGAAGGGAACGCCCGAGATTAAAGTCCAGAACATCGTCGCGTCAGCAGATCTTCACTCAGTGTTGAATTTGAACGCGATTGCTATAGGGCTTGGGCTAGAGAACATAGAGTACGAGCCTGAACAGTTTCCGGGCCTCGTGTACCGTTTGTCAGATCCTAAAGTCGTGGTTCTTTTGTTTGGTTCCGGCAAACTGGTCGTCACTGGCGGTCGAAAGCCCGAAGACGCGGCTAATGCGGTTGATCGAATTGTTAAGGAACTCAAAAGTCTGAGCCTTTTGTAGGCTGTTGAGTGCTGGCCACTGCGCGGATGATGATCATCCCCGAATCAGAGCGCTCAAACTTGTCGCTGGTTGGAGAGAAGGTCTTTGCCCATCCTGACATGGTGAGGGCAAATGAGTACGTGCTGCGTGAGTACGTCGCACCTATGCGTGAGGTATTGATTTTTGTGCCGTGTGCCAAGGTGAAGCCTTATCACACGAGTCCAAGTCATCAAAATTACGACAAAGTCATTTTCAGCGTTTTGGAGACAGAAGAAGTGCACATCGTCGCATTTGGCACGTGCGGCGTCACTCCGAGGGAGCTCGATAACGAGTACCCATTTGCTGACTACGATTTCGTACTCGGCGACTGCGACGTCATGTCAGTCAAGAAGAAGTTTATCGAACTAGAGAGTGCGCGGCTCTGCCGATATCTAGAAAAGACACGCAGAAACTACCGCCACCGTGTTGCTTATTGCACGGGTGATTTTAGGAAAGCCATGCAACAGGCTTGTGAAATGACCGACCTTGGGGTCACCATTCTACCTCGGGAGGAGACGCTCGAACGTTGCCGGGTTCGGGGTAGGAGGTTTGAGTACGGGAGCTTAAGCAACGCGCAATACTTGGCTGACTTTAAGGATGCGTTGCGCTCACTCGTGGTCTATCCTCGCGAAGACGTCCAATTGGGGACGCTTGTAAAGGCTTTGTACGATTACGATTGGTACCTCCTCTAACAGCATGACTGAAACCGCGTGCTTTTACTCTGAATACCTGGGTAGATCTGTGTCCGTCGCGCTACGCGGCGACGTCGTTTGTCAAGTTGCGCTCGAGGCAGCGGGTTCGTTTAACGCACGTTATACAGCAGCAGCCGTAAGGGCACTTGAAAGCTACTTGAGAGGAGAGGACGTTGACCTTGGCACCTTCCAGGTCAACCTTGGAAACCGCTCGGCATTCGAACGGGCTGTACTGCAATCGGTGCGAGGGATACCAAGGGGAAGTACGGCGACTTACTCAGGATTGGCAGCGCGATTAGGGAAGCCGACAGCCGCGCGAGCGGTAGGCAATGCGCTGCACCACAACCCGGTTCCGCTATTTGTGCCTTGCCATCGAGTCGTAGCCGCATCCGGCCTTGGGGGCTTTTCTTGGGGCGTTGACATCAAACGAAAACTGCTTCTGCTTGAACGCTCGCAAAGCGTAGAGGACCCGCTCTGACGCTCGTGGAAAGAGCGCCTTGCTTCTTGCAAGGATCACGTTCGTTACAATCGATCGAGCTGGACCTTATCACCTGCTTTAAAATTAAGCTCTGTGGCAGCATCGCCTTGGTTGATGCACACCTCCACCAAATCGAAGCTTCCAACGGTCAACAACGGGTGTCCGTGAGCTACTTCGTCGTACGTTCTAACAAACTGTACCGTGACGGAATCGTTGAGAAGGTGCGTGCTGCCGTAGCCCGATCGTTGCATCATGAGGATGCCGCTAATATTCGTCACGCAGTTCCCAAACCGGTCGACGTAGACGATGGTGCCGCCAACGGTGTGCTCAGATACATGCGGATCTTGGAGTTCAAGGTCCAGAGGCGCGGGCGCAGGCTCAAGGTTTCGCAGCCGCCCAACAGAGATATGCGCTCCCACTGGGGCGAAGACGTCTCTCCCGTGAAACGTACTTGACTTGGCAGCAACTTGGATGCACATCGCTTCAAA
>Ga0326727_10012858_pt1 | contig 18874 bp, 12 predicted proteins | sample MB2enrmetagenome_FD_207643 | JGI IMG/M metagenome (GOLD analysis project Ga0326727, IMG submission 207643) | Lab enriched peat soil microbial communities from McLean, Ithaca, NY, United States - MB29MY | ecosystem: Environmental > Terrestrial > Soil > Wetlands > Peat | place: USA: New York...
CTCAAGGACACCTGCAGCATGACCGGCTACAACACTGCAACCGATAATGGTTATAATTCCGGCAGTGGCGGCACCAGCCACACCACGGCGCTGACCCCGACAAATGCGCCGGTGCCCACGGGAGCAATCGCTTTGAGTGTGGATAGCGACTCTGGCAGGGTGCTGGGGGCATCGGCGATGAATGCGGTTATCCTCTTCACTTCAAGTGGCAGTGAGGTCCATCGTTACCAGCCGGTGAGCGCCAACCCGATGTACTTCAATTCTGTGGCCTATGGCAGTTACTATATTGATGTGTATTGCTGGGATCAATTGGTGCGTCAAACCCCCACCTTCCTTCACGACGCGCCCGTTACGTCGGTGACGGCCACCACGGTGCCCAAGCGGCCGCTCCAAGTGGCGGTTTATTATACTGGCGGAACGATCCCCTTTTCGGGAGCGACAGTGTATCTGGACAGTTGGAACGGGCAAACACAGACCTGGAGCTCGAACCGAGTCAATGCGGTAACAGATACAAACGGGCAGGTCATCTTCTCAGCATGGCCTACGGACACGAAATATCAGTTGCGGGTGGTCTATGGCACCAGTCAGGTTGGTTTGGTCGGCGGCGTGACGGTGCCCAATAACGCCAGCGGCACCAGTTACTCGGTGACGACGAGCACGCCGATCCGAGTTTCAACGATTACTGGAAGGGTGTTGGGCGTGAACAATTCTCCGCTCGCAGGTGCTCATGTTTGTATTGAAACGACGCCATTCGCAACCGATACGGCAAGCGATGGGACTTTTATGTTGGCCGGGGTGATAATTGGCCATGGTTATGTTTTGGATATTTCAGCAACCGGTTACGCTTCCGTCCGCATAATGAATGTAAACGTAGCTTCGACTAACAATGACTTAGGTGATATCCCCCTTGCGCAATCCCTTGGGACTTACGTCCTTGAACCGCTCACACCAGATGTGAATCCGGCCATAACGACTATAGAAGCAGGAGGTACCGCATATCGCTACTATTCCGTAGTGACTTCTGCGGGTGGTCAAGCCGGAGGCATTGCGGTTACGGTGCAACTCTCTGGCGGCAGCGTCATCACCCAATCCAATCTAGCAGTTCCGAACTCCTGGCTGGGACAAGTTGCCGGTGTTTCTGATGCAAATGGAGTGATTTGCATCGCAATTCCGGCTGCACTGCTAAATTCAAGCGGGGCTCTTCAGACGGTGCATTTGATCATATCCAATGTTGTTCTGCAGACATTCCAAACACAGGTTGTTCAACGTAGATATGACCAGGTGTGGAAACAGTCAGTTGGCGGAGGTGTTGGATTCGATATTGAAGCTCTCAATGGTGAAATAGACAGTTCTGCCGAAAGCCAACTTCGACATGAGATTGTCGGCGGCATCAATACATCTGAAACCATTTCCAGAAGCCGCGAACAGAAGTTTAGTGTCGGAATCGGCGGCGGATTTGATGTGGGTGCGTCTTTGAAGGTATCAAATATCGACGTGCAAGGCAGTGGCGGCGTATCTGGAGGTTTTGGAGCTTTCGCAGCAGTCCTACTGAACTCACAATTCTCATTCGTCCCGAATACAACTGATCAAAACCAAAATCTAATGAAATTATACGTGGATTTGGGAAACGTTATGAGCGGTGTTCCTATTGCAAATCAACTCTACACTTATGTTGACGGCGCAGTGGTTCCGATGTTACTCGCTACTAACCTGGACTCCGTGGAGTGCGACGTTCAGGTAGGTGCATATACACAAGGACAGATCGGAATTGAGATTGCAAACAATCAACAAGACCGACAAATTGGTTTTGGCGGTCAAGTATCTGGTGATCTAGAGGATATTGTCGGCTACGAGGCGACTTTTGGAATCAAGAATAATGCGGCTGTCATTTATGGGATTGGGGGCAATGTATCCGCCGTCGCTGGCGTCGGCTTTTCAGATGCCTCATCTACGGCAGGGGAGTTTTCAAGCGTCGGACTTGGAGGAGAACAAGATCAATTAAGTTGGTCCCAAACACAACAGGTCGGGTTTGTTCAACCCCAACAAATCACGAAAATGAAAGCAAATGCAGGAACTCCGAATCCATTCCCAGCTTGGCAACAATACGATCCACGTTGGTTGAACGCAGATTATGCACGCGAGTTCACAGAAACATGGGTGCAGACAGGCAACGGTTCATTAACTAACTACGAAAGATCTGTTTTTGCTTCTGAAGTGGGGGCCCAAGTTGGGATCAACTTTGATGTGCTAACGTCGCTAAACTTCAATGTCGAATTAGATCGCGGTGCAGAAGCAGTTAACGAAAGAGGTGCTGTTTTGCAAAGATACCAATTCAGTCATTGGCCCTCCGAATCATATCCCGCTATTACTACGGATTTCTTCCCAACACAGACGTGGCCTTCAATACTCGCACAGTGGGAATACAATGCCGTCGGCCCAATCAGCCAAGCAATCAATCAAACCATTACAGCGGTCGCTAACGTCGGCAACACCATTGTCCAAGCTGGACAAGCAACATTGAACATTGCTGAAGGCACGCTCAATGCGGACGCTCATATTGTTTCCTCATGGGCATCCGACTTGTCTCATCTTTCCTTGGTAATTCCTGCTGGGCAAGTTCATGCACTAGGCAGCCCACTTGTAAACGTGGCTAATTATCTTCCACCGGACGGTTCAACCAATTACGTTTACGGCATCGGCGGCGTCTATCGGTTTGCAAGCACGAATGCATTGAATGGCACTGCCACATTAACAATTGCTTACAGTCCAGCGGACATAACAGGATTAGACCCAGCAGAATTGCAAATTTACCAACTTCCCGACGGCACAAACCGCTGGCAGTTGATTGGCGGCGTTGCGGACACGGTTTCGAATACTGTAACCGCAACTATTAGCAATTTTGGTACTTATGCCATCGCGCCGTTTTTGCCAACCGGACATCTGCAATTGATTCCGAGTACAAACGCACTTCCGGCTGATGGCGTCTCCACGATGACGGTGATCGTCACAAACCTGATGTTGAATAACGGCAATATCGCCACCCAACAATGGTTGTTTACAGCCAACGCAACCGGAGTGCAAATACTTAATCAGGATTGCGACACAAACCTGCCTGGTACCCAAGTAATCAGCAGCAATGCTACAGTGACGCTTTCCTTGCAAGCACCGCTTCGTGGATCTGTAGGGCATGTCGCATTGGCTTCGGTGGCTGGTGACGCCGTCGGAACGATTGCCATCAATTTGATCAACAATATACCACCCGCTACTCCGACGAATATCGTTCTCTCCGCAGGCCAGAGCAGAATTTGGGTTTCCTGGAGAACCAATAGCGAGCCAGACCTTGCCGGCTACCGTGTTTACTACAGCGCTGGAGTGTCGGGGCCTCCATGGAACGGAACAGCAGCGATAGAAGGAACACCCTCGCCGGTCCAAGTGACTGGCACGAACGTCCTTTTACGCGGCCTGGCGCTAGGAACAGGCTACTTCGTCGCAGTCAGCGCGGTGGATACATCTGGCAACGAGAGTCCGCTTTCTCAAGTGTTCCAAGTTACGACTACGAACTGTCCTCCTGCTCCGCCAACAGCAGTGGCAGTGCGATTTCGACCTGACGGCACAAATATTATCATGTGGGGATTGTCGGAAGACGATGGCTATAATGATCGCGACGTGGTTCAATACGATATTTATCGTGCTGTATTGCCAGGTGGCAGTTACACTAATGTGGCCGTAGTAAGCGCGGGGATAGGCGTTTATCGCGAATCGACCATAGAAGTTGCATCGGGACACTACATAAGCTACGCGGTATCAGCGCTGAACAATATCGGTCAGAATTCCAGCCAGACAGTGGCGAACGATGCGACACCGCCTCCTGCACCAGTGATCTCCGTTATTCCCAACAGCGGCACTGTGGGTACTTCGATTATGATCACAGGCCTGAATTTCAGCAACGTGGTTGTAGTTGCTTTCAATGGCACGAGTGCCACGAACTTCACTGTCATGTCGGCGACGCAGATTGGCGCCGTGGTTCCTGTTGGTGCGACGGCAGGAGCGATCACTGTAACCACGCCCGGCGGCACGGCCACCAGTGCTACCACGTTCACGATCACGCCTTTAACCACTATCACGAACTACGCCATCACATTGAGCGCCTCACCGGCCAATGGTGGTATTGTCAGTGGTGGCGGGATATTTGCGGTAGGCAGCACAAATACTGTAACGGCTACGGCCAGCAGCGGCTTCAAATTCATAGACTGGTCCGGGGACGCCACCGGGACAAATAACCCGCTGACCGTCACGATGAACACGAACCTTAACATTACGGCAAACTTTGCACCGGCCTCGACGAACTTTACTGTGACGGTTATCACCAACGGCGATGGCTCTGTGTTGCCAATCCTTAATGGATTTCTGCCGGTCAAAGGGATATATAACGGACTCTTTTTTGCCACCATTGGCGTCACTGAACAAACGGCGGGGATGCTCAAGGGGTTGACCATTAGCCAGAAGGGAAAGTACACGGGGACGCTATTAATCAACGGCAGATGCTATGCCATCAGCGGCAGCTTTAATGTAGACGGGCAAGCCACCAATAACATTAAACGTCCCGCTGGCCAAGGAGGGCTTTTGACTTTGGAGATGATATTGTTGAGTTCGAGCAACTCTGCACCGCAGGTGACAGGGACGGTTTCGGGAACCACTAATGGGATCCCTTGGGAGGCCAATCTGACTGCCTACTTGGCCACCAATACCGTGCCTTCGGCTGAGTACACAATGTTGATTCTACCGGACGCCAATAGTGCGCCGACCAATTCGCCCGGCGGCGACGGCTATGCCTTGATCACTAATCATTTGGGCAAAGCCACAATCACCGGGGCATTGGCCGATGGCACCGCTTTTAGTCAATCGGTGCCTGTTTCCCAGGATGGCTATGTTCCCATTTACGCCAATCTCTACGCTGGCAAAGGTCTGCTTTTGGGCTGGATCAGTCTGAACATCACCAACTCGTTCGGAGTGGGCCTCACTTGGATTCATCCCGCCCGCACTACCGGGTTATACGAAAACGGATTCACCAATGACCTTCTCGCCCATGAAATCCCGCTATCGCCGTGGACCAATCCCCCGGCTAACATCTTTGCCGCGACAAATCTGTCCATTCTCGACACAATCAGCGACACGAACGCTTTGATGGACTGTACTGTAACAGTCAGCAACAATTACAAATTGGGCGATGTCTCGGGTCCGACGCCCTTGAACGGGTGCATTAACCCCAAGACGGGCCTGCTGAAAGTGACCATTGGAAGCGGGGCAAACAAATGGACTTGCTGCGGCACGATTTTGCTTAATGCAACCAACGGCGGCGGTTATTTCGTGACCAAAACCAACGCCGGAGCGGTCAAATTGGAGCCTTAAGCAAGGAATGCGGACCAAGAAGCATGCCGTTTACAATTTGTACAACATCACCAATGCCACGCTACGATGGGCCAGCACGGCGACCTTTTGCGTCGAGGCCACCGGCGCCCTCCCGCTCAGCTATTTCTGGAGGTGCAACAGCAGCTTTATCCCCGGCGCCACCAACGCCTGTTTCACCACCAACAACGTGCCGCTTTCCGCCAATGGCAATGAATATTGCTGCCTGGTCAGCAATCGCTTTGGCTCGGTGGTCAGCTCCAACGCCTGGCTGATCCTCTCGGCAAATCTGGTGCTGAACGGCGGGTTTGAGCTGGGCAGTTTTGCCGATTGGACCGAAGGCGGCAATTTCGAGGGTTGTTTGGTCACCTCCGATTCCTTTTACGTTCACTCAGGCACCTACGGAGCGCAACTCGGCCCGGTGGGATCGCTGGGGTATCTTTCCCAGGTCATCCCCACCGTCATTGGCGGGAGCTACCTGATTTCCTGCTGGCTCAGTAGCGACGGCGGGATCACGAATGAGTTCCTGGTTTCCTGGAATGGCGTGACACTCTTCAACGGCTTCAACCTGCCCGATACTGGTTGGACAAACCTGCAATTCGCCGCCCCGGCCACCAGCACCAACACCCTCCTGGAATTCGGCTTTCGTGATGATCCTGGCTATCTCGGCCTGGACGACATCTCCGTGGTTCCGCTCTCGTCCTATTCGCCGGCTTTGCAAGCCGTCGTGGTTTCCAACGGCTATGTCTCCATTGGCTGGACCGGGACGGCCGGCGTGTCTTACCAGGTCCAATCCCTGACCAATCTCGCTCAAACCAATTGGATCAATGTCGGCTTCCCCATCGCTGGATCCGATACCAATATGAGCTTTACCGACCTGATCGGCACCAACCAGCAGCGCTTCTACCGCATCATTCTGGAACCGTAGCACTTATGGAGTGGCTCTTTTATCCTTGGCCGCCGTGAGCGCCAACGGATGTTCCATGGTTTCCCATCCGCCGCCCAGGGCCTTGTAAAGGGAAATGAGATCCGTCGTCACCGTGCGGTCGCTCTGGACCAGCGCGTCTTGAGCCTGATAGACAGATCGCTCGGCATCGAGCACATTGATGAAGCTGGCGAGCCCGTTGGAGTAGAGTTGGTTGGCCAGGTGCAGGGAATCCTGGCTGGACTTCACCGCATCCTCGAGCGAACGCTGGCGGATCTGTTCCTTGGCATAGGCAACCAGCGAGTTTTCAACGTCTTCGAATGACATCAGCACGGTTTCTTCGTAGGCCGCCAACGCTTGCTCCTGGCGGGCGTTTTGCACCCGGATGTTGGCCCGGATGCGCCCGGCGTCGAAGATCCTCCACTGCACGGTCGGCCCGAGAGACCAGAACTTGCTGCCGCCCGCGAACCAGTCGCTGGCGCTGGTGCTTTGGTATCCGGCGACGCCCGTCAGTGAGAACTTCGGGAACAGGTCCGCTGTGGCGACCCCGATGCGCGCTGAGGAGGCGGCGAGTTGCCGTTCAGCCTGTTGAATGTCCGGCCTGCGGCGCAGCAACTCGGAGGGGAGTCCAACCGGCACCGTGGGAGGAGCGGAAGGGATTGGGGCCGGCACTGACAACTCCGCCAGGAGAGCATCGGGTTGCTGGCCCAGGAGCACGCCAAGGCGGTGGATATAAACTCGAATGCCGCTCTCCAGTGTTGGAATAACGGCCCGGGTGTTCGCCAGCAGCGTAGCGGCCTGCTGTACATCGAGGTCGCTGGTGAGTCCGTTCTTGAACCGGTTCTGCGTAAGGGCCAAAGCATCTTCCTGCGTTTTGAGGTTATTGGTCGCAATTTCCAACCGGCGCTGGCAGCCGCGCAACTCAACGTAATTGCGCGCCACCTCGCCCAGCAACGTTACCAGCACATTACGCCGGCCGAATTCCGCCGCGGCAACCTCGGCCTTTCCGGCCTCGACAGCACGGCGATTCCCGCCGCACACATCGATTTCCCAGGAGGCATCGAATCCCGCCTGATAAACATTGTTTTCATAACGCGTGCTTTTCGGCAAAGGAATAGAATCGATAAGCGGCTGATTCTTGCTCTGGTTTTGACGCGCGTACGAACCGGCAGCGTCCACCGCCGGCCAGAGTTGCGAGGAGGCTATGCGGTAGAGCGCCCGGGCTTCGCGCACACGCGCCCCGGCAATCCGCAGATCATGGTTGGAATTCACCGCCCGCTCGATGAGCGAGGCCAGTTGTGGGTCGTTAAAGCTCTTCCACCACGACGCGATGGAGGGCTCCAGGTTCGTTTCGCCGCCCGCCATAGGTGCGCTCCATTGCGCAGGCGCGGTGGTTTTCGGTTCCTGGTAATTGGGACCAACGGCGCAGCCTTGGCAAAGAGCGAGGGCAACGACGGCGCTCAAGAAGATGACTTGGGGACAGTGTTTCATAAATTGGTAATTTCAGGAATAGTTTTCATCGTTTGCGGAAAGGTTAATGCAGCATCACGTCCTTTCTGCCTTGCGCCTTCTTGAAAGCAAGCACCAGCGGGACGGACAAAAAGCAGATCAGCGCCAGCCAGCGGAACTCGTCCACAAAGGCGAACATGTTGGAGTGCAGCAGCAGTGATTTGTAAATCGCGCCCAAAGCTCCGGGTTGCGCCTGCGCGGCTCCCATCGCGGGGGTCAGGGCGGCTTGCCCCATTTGCACCGCGCTCTGGCAAGTCAGATCATAAGGGGTCAGGTGAGCGACCATATAGGCTTGGTGCCTGAGTGCGCCGCGCGAGACCATGGCAATCGCCACGGCAATGCCGATGCTGCCCGCCAGGTTGCGCGTCAGCGCGAACAGCCCGGTCGCATTGCCCATTTCTTCATTGCGAACGGTGGACACGGCTATCGTCATCAGCGGAACCGTGGTCAGCGCGATTCCCATCCCTTGATAAAAGTTGGGCCAGAAAAAGGCGGTGCTGGAAATGTCGAGATTGAAATTGCCCATCAGAAATGCCGCCATTGCCGTGATCATCATCCCAGCGCTGACCAGCAGACGATTGTCCACTTTCCCGACCAGATACCCCACCAGCAGCGTCAAGGACAACATGCCCCAGCCTCGCGACACTTGCGTCAATCCACTGACATAGGCGGTGTAACCCATCAGGCCTTGTGCCATCAAAGGTTGCAAGTTCATGATGCCGTACAAGAGAAAGAAGATGATGGACATGAGAATATTGCTGAATAAGAAGTTGCGGTCGGCAAAGACCCGCAAGTTGGCAAGCGGTTCGCGGGTCTTAAACTCCCTCACGACAAACGCGACAAACGCGCTGATGGAAATCACCGAAAGCCAGCCAATGAAGTTGGAGTTGAACCAGTCTTCATCCTGCCCCTTGTTCAGGACCGTTTGCAGAGTGCCCAACCAAAGCGCCAGGAAAAGGAAGCCGGGCGCGTCAATGCGCCCCCGTTTGACATTGCGGATGTAGTCAGGGTCAAAGACGAGCTGTTGGATCATGCAAAGGGCGACCAGACCGCAGGGTATATTGATGTAGAAAATCCAGCGCCAGGAATAATTCTCCGTCAGCCAGCCGCCCACCACCGGTCCCAGCACCGGCGCCAGGACCACACCCAACACGTAGGCCGCCATGGCCGCGCCGCGCTTGGCGGGCGGAAAAGTCTCCATCAAAATGGCTTGTGAGATGGGCTGTAAGGCGCCGCCGCCCGCTCCTTGCACAATGGAAGCGAAGATTAGGCAGGGGAGATTCGGCGCGGCGCCGCAGGCCAGCGAGGCCAGCGTGAAAATGCCGATGCAGACCATCAGAAACCGCTTTCGTCCAAACAGCGCGGAAAACCAGGCGGTGGCAGGCAGGACGATGGCATTTGAAATCAGGTAACCCGTCTGGATCCATGTGGCTTGCGAGACCGTAGCGGAAAGATTGCCCGCAATTGTTTCCAGCGCGACACTCACGACCGTGGTGTCGAGCACTTCGATGAAGGTCGGCAGAATCACCGCAGCCGCAATGAGCCATGGATTGATTTCAGGCTGGTTCGAATCGCCGTTCATGAGTCGAAGGGATTAAGGTCATTCCTCTCACAGACTGATTACTTCACATGCACTTTGGGGACCACAGACATGCCGGGACCAAGCGCAAGGTCGTTTGCGGGCAACTCATCCAGAAGGATTTTTACAGGCACGCGCTGCACCACCTTGATATAGTTTCCGGTGGCGTTCTCCGGCGGGAAAAGACTGAATCGGGCGCCGGCACCGCTTTGAATGCTCTCCACATGGCCTTTGAATTTGCGGTCCGGATAGGCGTCCACCACGACCTCAACCGGCTGGCCGACGCGCATGTGAGTCAGTTGTATTTCCTTGAAGTTGGCAATGACCCAATACTGGCGCGGCACAATCGCCAGGAGCGCCTGGCCCGGCTGAATATAGGCGCCTTTTTCCACCACCCGGCGCGTGACCCGGCCGTCTTCGGAAGCGGTGATTTCAGTGTAGGAGAGATTCAGCTCGGCCTGCCGGAGCCTGGCTTCAGCCTGTCGCACTGTGGCACTCGCGGTTAAAACGCCCGCGTCGCTCAAACCCGTTTCCGCTTCGGCGGCTTTGGCCTGACTGCGCGCGGCTTCCAAATTGGCGCTGGCCGCCCGCGCTTGGGACTGCGCCAGGTCAAAGGCGCTCTTGGAGACCGCGCGGCTTTCCACGGATTCATAACGCTTAAGATCGTCCGCCGCACGGCGGTTCTCTGCGTCGGCCGCCGAGACTGTCGCCAGCGCCTGGTCGAATTTAGCTTCGCTGACTCTCACCTGCGCCTTGGCTTGATCCAAGCGGCTGCGTGCCGCCTCCAGATCGGCGCGGGCTTGCGCCAGACTGGCCTCGTAATCGCGCGGATCAATCTTCAGAAGCACATCGCCCTGTTTGACGGCCTGGTTATCTTTCACCAGCAATTCCGCGACTCGGCCCGGCACTTGCGATGCCATCGGTATGACGTAACCCTCGATGAACGCGTTGTCGGTGGTCTCGAAGGGTAAGACGAACCGGAAGTAATACGCGGCCGCGGCCAATCCCAAAACCAACACGGTCGCCGCGACGATGATCCGCCGAAGATGTTTCTTTTTCTCCCCGGCGCCTCCCGGCGGGAGCTTCGCGTCTGCCGAAACAATTTCGCGCGGTGTGGCTTGAGCTTCAACAGTGCCCGGATTGTTGCGCGCGTCCAAGCCGGGTGTGGGGATTTCTCCATTCGGATCATGATCGTGGCCAAGGCTGTTCATATTTCGTTTCTTTCGGTTGAATGATTGACTGTTGTTCCGGTTTCTGTCGTCGCGAAATACCGGAATGCGCAGGCGGGAGAACACAGCAGAATCTTTTCTGCCCGGCAGTCGGCCGCCTCATCCCTCTTTTGCGCGACGCGGCAAAACCATCCGCCCTCCTCGACCGGCCTTTGGCACACAAAGCACTTGGTGGATGCTTGCGTGGCCGACGCCGCAGCCGAAACTGGGTTGGGACTCTTAAGTGTTGTTTTCATCCTTCGTTCCTTTTCTTCCTTCTAAGAAACATGATTGTAACCTGTTGGTAATCAACGACCTGATTTTTGCAAATTTACCTAAATCCAGGCGCCCGAATCGCTCCAGTTTCTTAAAAAATGAGCCTCCTGGGCAGGAGGTGTGGGCTAATCGCTGTCTCCTGTAATCAGGTGGCGCGCCAATGCTGCCTTATTCTCCTAACGCCTTGCTAACAATGTACTTATGATTGTCATCTGGCACCTTCTGGGTGGGATTGAATTTCACACGTGTGAAGTTTCATCCTCTTTTCGATTGAAAATCCATCTTTCGTGAGGTATTGAACCCAGTGTGAAGAGCCTGAGGGATAACCGCTACGACGCAACGTTCGATCTCGATTTTGCCACCACTTTGTTGCTCGACGCCGCACAAGAGCGGTCCCTCGGTGGAGTGATGGAGAAGTTGACGGGTGCGGCCATGACCCGCCCCGAAATGGCGCGAGTGGAATTTTGGTTGATTGACAAGGGAGACCTATGTTCGCGTTGTCCGCAAAGACCCCAGTGTCCCGACCAGACCCGCTGCCTGCATTTGGCCGCGCGCGCGACAAACCCTGTTTCTGGCGGCGCGCGTGAGCCTTCGCGTCCCTGCGATTCCGAGGAAAGATTTCCACTGGGCGTCGGCATCATCGGGAAGATTGCCGCGACGGGACAGGAAGTTGAGTTGCAAGACTTGGACAAGAGCTCGGGCGAACTGCTCGGCTTGCAATGGTTGCAAGCGGAGGAAATTCGCGCCTTCGCCGCGACCGCCATTTCGTTCCGGGGCGAAGTTTTGGGAGTGGCCGCCATCTTCGTTCGCATCAACGCCCCAAAAGAAGGACGCACGTGGCTGCGAATTTTCAGCGACCACATTGGCGCCGTCATCGCCAATGCCCGCGCCTTTGAAGAAATTCAGAAGCTCAAAGCCGAGTTGGAGTGTCAGAATGCCTATCTCAAGGAAGAGGTCATCGAAGCCAAAGCCTTCGGCGATCTCGTCGGACAAAGCGCCGCGCTGCGCCAGATTGTCAGCCAGATTGATCTGGTCGCGCCCACCGACGCCTCCGTCCTGATTCTCGGCGAAACGGGCACCGGCAAGGAACTGGTCGCGCACGAAATTCACCGCCGCAGCCGGCGAAGTGACAAACCGCTGGTCCGCGTCAACTGCGCCTCCATTCCCAAGGACTTGTACGAAAGCGAGTTTTTTGGGCACGCCAAAGGCGCTTACACGGGCGCGATCAAAGACCGCGCCGGCCGTTTTGAGGCTGCCGAAGGAGGGACCATTTTCCTCGACGAAATCGGCGAAGTGCCGCTGGAATTGCAGAGCAAGCTGCTTCGCGTGTTGCACGAAAGATCTTACGAACGCGTTGGCGAGGACCGCACGCGCCGCGCTGACGTCCGCATCATCGCCGCCACCAACCGTGATTTGAAACGCGAGGCGGCGGCGGGGCGCTTTCGCGAAGACCTTTACTATCGCCTCAACGTGTTTCCCATCCAGGTTGCCCCGTTGCACGAGCGTCGGGACGACATTCCTTTGCTGGCGCAGCATTTCATCAAACTCTCCGTCAGGGAGATGGGCTCCGCCAAGCCGCGCCTCACGCGCGCCGGCATTATTCAGCTCCAGAGTTACGATTGGCCCGGCAACATCCGCGAACTGCGCAATGTGATCGAACGCGCCGTCATCCTCGCTCACGGCGGAACTCTCCAATTCGATCTTCCAACCACCCAGACCCCACCGCCTGTTTCTTCCCTCAAACCGCGCGCTGAGAATACGACCAACGCCAACTATTTGACTGAAGCACAGATGCGGCAATACGAAGGCGATAATATAAGGAAGGTATTGGAAGAGGCGGGCTGGAAAATCAAAGGTCCAAACGGCGCCGCCGAGCTTTTAGGCCTCAACCCCGCCACCTTGGTCTCGCGAATCAGGCAGATGAAGCTAAAACGACCCGCTTGTTAAAAGGCGGGATGTCAGACGCCTCGGAATAAGCGGCCGTCTTCCTGCAATCCAGCACAGGCTTACGCCTGCAGGGGCTTGAAATGGAGAATGGGGTTCTTCCCGAGTGACTATCACCCCGGAGTTTGTTTGCCCTCACCGTTTTTCCATCACCCAGTGGGATCCTCGCAGCGATTGGCCAGCTCCAAGGCGCGCAGGATCAGCTCCACCACGGTGTCACAGCCGAGTTCTGTGTTCAACATGAGATCGAAGAAATGGCGATCCCCCCAGTCGCAGCCGAAGTAGTGTTCCGTGAACTTCCGTCGTTTTTCGTCCATGGCAACGACTAAAGCCGCGGCACGCGATTCATCATGCACGCGCTGCAGAATGCGGTGGAAGCGGATGTCACGCGGCGCATACAAAAACACGGAAAAAACATCGGGACGATCGCGCAAATAATAGGGAGCGCCACGACCGACAATGACGCAATGCCCATTGTCTGCGGCGCGTTCAATGATTTCCTGTTCCAAAGCCACGAGGCGGTCGGAGTCGAACAGATCGCAATTTGGCTGGATTGGACGCTCGAAGCCGCCACGGCGCAGCACTTGAGCCGCTCGATGGATGCACGAATCAAGCCGCACACCATGGGCGTGACGAACCGCAGGGAAGAGTTGTGCCAGACGAGCGGCTTCTTCGGCGACATCATGGTGAAACAACTCCCAATCCAGGCGCTGAGCAATTTCGTAGGCAACGGTGCTGGCGCCGCAACCACATTCCCGATCAATAACCAGAACTTGTTTCATAAATGTGAGTGAATATCCGAGTGTTCATCGGATTGATTTGAATACATTTGCACCAACGCCTCCTGCACTTCCGGAAGATACAGGTTTCCGAGGTGCCCGCCGGTGGGATAATCCTTGAGATCAGGACCGAATGTCGCCTGAAACCAGTTGACGTCCTGTGGCGACAACAGGAAATCATCCTCAGAAATCTGGACGCGGATCTTGGGATTGTGCTGGAAGAGGCCGGTATATTGCTTGAGGTCACAGGCCACATTGACCTGCGTTCGGTTCGTGATGCGGCCAGTTTCAATAAGGTACGGAATCACAAACCGATCAGCAAAATCGGAGTAACTGATCTGTCTAATTTCACGATAGGACTCCTGGCGCGCAAATTTCCGCGGGTTGCATCGCAGAACGCCGAGATTGTGCCTTCGCTGGCTGTCCATAATCGCGCTCATGAGCGTGTAGCGGAATGAGAGGCCGATCAGATAATCGGATTCCGTGCGGGTCAGGGGAATGTTGCCCGAGAAATCCAAACCGGTGCTATCAAAGTAAAGAGCTTTGTAGAGAGTCTCTTCCATTCGTTTGCGTCGCGCCTCTGCGGGCCAGGCCAACGGCGCGTCAAACATGTCATCCAAGTGTTGCGCGGCGCGCACGAGCTGAACCGGCGGATTTACTGCGACATAGCGGTCAAAGCCAAGACCTTGCGAACTGCCGGCTGCGTCACGGGCGGCGATCATTAATGTGAAGTAAGCGCCATGAGATACACCAGTGAGCGATGTGCCGGTAATTCGGTCGCCTTTCCAGCGCCGCACGTCCTGCAGGATCAACGCCAGGGCGTTGACGGTGTCATCGCAATCCGCGGGAGCATAACCCGGCACGGCCATGGTCGAAGCCCGCTCCATGAACTCCTCGTGGAAGGGGCTTGAGATGGCCACGACGGAATAGCCGTGGCGGTACATCAGATCGGCATAAGCCAAGGTGGACCGATCCAGGCGGCAACCTCCCAAACCCGGGATGTAGCACACCAGCGGCGCCGGCTGTTTCTGCATCCAGCATGAATAGGGCAGTTTTTTGCCTGTCGCCGGAATGAACACTCTGCGGGTCACGGCCCGTTCCGCAAACTTCGGTGTCACCGGTTTGAAGGCAAGGTAACGGAGGCTGGAATTCGGAGTGAATGACTCCCCGCCGGGCGGCTTATAGTCGAGGATGAGTCTCTGGCGATTCAGCGAATAGAGGGTGCGCGTGACCTGGTAGGGATCAACATAGGAATCCAGTTCGCGCTTGAAATCGGAGGCGTCGGCGCTCATGTCATTGAAGCCAAAGCCCGGCCTGATGCATTGTGGTCCAACTTCATCGGAGTAGGCGACTCCAATCCAGAAGCACGCATCGAACGGTGTGTCCACCACCTTGCCGACTGTGTCCCGGCCGCTACTCGGCCCAAAGACAGGCAGCACAAGGTAACACCACGGTCCGGATCCCCAGTGGCCCAGGGTTTGGCCAAAATCCTCGTCTGACCGCCCGATGTGCCACATCGTCGCCGGATCGAAAACTCCCCCCAACCCGACGGTGGAGTTCGCAGCGAATCGCTTTGTCTCTTCCCAAGCGCCGCCCCATTTTCCTTGCAAACAATTGTTAAAGAGCCTGGCGGGATAAGTCAGGTTGTGCCCGGCGTTGGCAATTCCGGTTCTCAGTGGCTTTGGCGTGGCAGAATTCCAGGCACGGCTGCCTGGGTAAATGAGTCCGCGAAAGAGCCACGTATTGAATTCCCAGGAGCAACGGTTGAAGCCTTCCAGCGGGTCCGGAGTCACATCGAAGTATGGCATCCGGCCTTGCTGCAGTTGTGTGCCGTTGGTGTCCGCTGGCGGGCTGTCCGCAAAGAGGATGGTAGAGGAGGAGAGGGCCAGAACCATGGCCAAAATGCGTGCTCCAAGAAAGCAACACCCCGTTATTCCATAATATGCGATACCGTATGTGGAGTGTCCTAATCTGTGGCGATCCTGCGTATCTGCTGGCGATCCCAGGAGAGTTCGCGAAACTGATGTCGTCTGTCTCGGTTTGTTCACGGTGATGACGCGTCGCGCATCTTAAGGCGGCGAGGATTCTTGAAGGTCTGCTTCGCGCTCGAAAGGCGCCTGGTGCTCGTTGGCGCCGAGCTTGTTTCCGAAAGCGAAAATGAAGGCGTCGCTTGTTGAGATCAGAAACGCGTTGTTCGTGTCGGTCACCAGGCGTGCCAGCATGGTTCCGAGTTGGCGGCCATGGTCGCGTTTCACGGTGGCAAATGGCTGGATGCAGAAGATGGTGCGAGGGTCGCTCGTCTTAGCCAGAGCCTTGGTCAAGGTTTGATAAACTTCTTTTCGTGTCATAATATCGAGGCCCATTTAGGGATCATTGGTTTGAGTGTGTGGGGAAGCGTACAGGACCGCGCCCGATTGGCGGGGACAATCGACTGGCGTACCGATGAAGTGCCAGAGTGCGTGGTAGCGGAGATGCACTGCGCCGGCCAACGCCGTACGCTTCCCCGAGATGATTTCGTGTCTGAGAGTGTGGCAGGTTTCATAGGGGCGGCCTTTCCTGGCCGACCAGGAGAGGAAAGTTATTTTCATAAGCCCTGATTTCCCGGCCACCGTTGTTGGCAGAACCGTGCTTGGATTGGCTGTAATCAATCAAGCACTTGGGAGAGCACAGCAATATTGGCCCCCCTTTGCGGTTGATGCGGCAAAAGCGGTTTTCATCAAGAGGTTTGCCGCAGACGAGGCATTTGTTTTGAACCGCACCGCTGGGCGGTGCTGCGGCTGGCTGATGGTCATTGGCTTCGTTCATAAAGTTCAACGCAATTTGCGCGCACGAGTCCGTGATGCAGCAATCGGGCCAACTTCTCTGATATTTCTCAAGTCCTTGTGGTTCATAGCTTAAGAGCGAGGCAAGGACTGGCGGCAGGGTGATCGAAAACTTGAACGTTCGAAAAGGAACAGCTCGATGCGTGTGTCATGATTGGCCCGGCGTATTCGCTTGGGAACGACATTTTCTCCGCGGGCCAGACTCGCCCGTCTTCCATCTGGAGCACTCGATCAAACACATCCAGGGCCCGGTGGTCGTGCGTCACCACGATGACGCCCGCGCCGCATTCGTGCGCGACTTTGCTGAACAATTCCATGACTTGCAGCCCTCGCGCGCCATCCAGAGCGGCGGTCGGTTCGTCGGCGAGGATTAATCCAGGCTCATTGGCCAGCGCCCGGGCCACGGCGACGCGCTGCTGCTGGCCACCGGACAGGGTGTCGGGCAGGCGGTTCGCGCAGTCCATTACGCCCAAGTAGCCGAGCAGTTCCATCGCCCGGCGCCGGGCGAGACGCGGGGGGGCGTCGTTGATTTCCATGGCGATTTGGACGTTTTGCACGGCGTTCAAGAACGGAATCAGGTTCGCTTTCTGAAACACGAAGCCGATGTGCTGCCGTCGGAAGGCGGCAAGATCAGTCAAGGCGCGATCCCCCTCCAGCACCAGTACGCCGCCGATAGCAACGCGCCCGGCAGTGGGCGGATTGATCAGGCCCAAAGCGGTGAGCAAAGTGCTCTTGCCCGACCCGCTGGGCCCCAGCAAAGCAATCACCTCACCGGGTTCGAGTCGCAGCGAAACCTCGCGCATCGCCACAATCTCGGTAGCGCCGCTGCCATAGATTTTGGTCAGGCCGACAGCTTCCACAGCCGGCTTGGAGGGGTTTTCGCTCATATTCATGAGAGGACCGCGTTGGGAGAAACTCGCAATGCCTTCCAAATCCCCAGCAGGCTGGAGATTACGGAAATGCCCAGGACCGTGCCTGCCAGGAGCCAATAATCGGCCGGGGTGACGATCACCAGCCGGGGAAAAAAGGGAAAGAGCCAGTCGCCCAGCAGGAGGGCCAGCCCATAGCCGACCGCGCCGAGAAACAGCGCCTGCTGCAGAATGAGGCCGACGATCACACGATCCCGTGCCCCGATCAATTTAAGCATCGCGATGTCGTGCGTCTTGTCGAGGGTGAGGGTGTAAAGGATCAGCGCCATCGTGATGAGGGAAACGACGACCAGGACGACACGGAACAAACCCAACTGGCGGCGCGCGCTGTCCACGTAGCCATGCACCAGGAAGTCGCGCTCTTGTGCCCGCGTATAGGCCGTCAGGTCCGGCCAGCCTTGTATAATGTTGATGGCCGCCCGCGCATCCGCGCCTGGGGCCAGTTTGATCATGACTGCACTGACCGTTGCAGGCAGGTTGGCAGGCGCGTGTGCGTTTCGCCGCAACCGGACTGCTTCGCCCGGTTCGTCGAATTCGATGGCTTGGGCGTCTGGCAGCGAAACGAAGACCATACCGTCACCGGAGGCAGAGGTCATGCCTTTGGTCAGGCCGACAACCTGATAGAAGTCTTTGCCAAGTTTAATTCGCTCGCCGATGGAGAGGCCGAGGCTGACATCGGCGATCATTTCGTAATGCGCCCGGCCCAACGGCCGGCCGGCCACCAGCGGCAGCCAGGCACCGGTGTCTTGCGGCCAAGCCAGGCCTTGGAGTGTCGAGCGCAACGACCGGCCAGCGTGCTGGCGCTGGAGTGTCCAAAAGACGAAGCGACGCGCGCCAACCACGCCGGGCACAGAGAGGGCGCGGTTCTCAACATTGGCTGGGATGGAGGACTGTTCGGCGAAAGGGCCGCGCGTCTCGCGCTGCACCAGCCACAAGTCTGCGTCCACGCGGTCCACCAGCAGGGAAGCCTCATAGACCAAGCCTTCATAAATGCCGCTCATTCCCAGCACCAGCATCAAGAGCATCCCGATGCCGCCGGCGGTCAACGCCAACCGGGTCAGATTATGGCGAATGTCTCGTGCGGCCAGGTTCATGGCATGGCCAATGCGTTTGGCAAGCAAGTCGCGGAGTGGCCCCTGACGCGCCGGCCTGCCAAGTCCCACGTGGATTTACCTGTTGTCGGCGCCACGACCTGTTCTCCCGGCATTAGCCCGGCTGTGATCTCCACCGAGTCCCCCCCAATCAGTCCAAGTTTCACCTCTCTCCAGCGCGCCCACCCGTGGTCGTCCACGAGCACACCGGGGCGACCCTTGCGCCAAAGCAGGAATTTGGCGGACAAGGCGAGGACATTCCTGGCCCGGCTGGTATCGATGTAAACCTCCGCGCGCTGACCGAGGGTCCAATTTGGGGGCAGCTCGAGCAACCGCACGTCCACTACAAACTCCCGAGTTTCGGGGTCGGTTTCGCGCCCAAGCCGCGCCACGCGGCCCGGATAGA
>Ga0326727_10012859_pt1 | contig 18874 bp, 17 predicted proteins | sample MB2enrmetagenome_FD_207643 | JGI IMG/M metagenome (GOLD analysis project Ga0326727, IMG submission 207643) | Lab enriched peat soil microbial communities from McLean, Ithaca, NY, United States - MB29MY | ecosystem: Environmental > Terrestrial > Soil > Wetlands > Peat | place: USA: New York...
CGAAAGCAAGAGGCGCTCGACAACCGTCGAGATCGTGCGATCGCGGCACTCTGAGAACATACCTCGCGGCAGCTTTGGCGCAATGAACACGATCCGGTCGGAGGTAAAGCGCAAGCGCGGGCATATGCCGATACGCAAGCTGTTCAGGACAGCTGGCGAGACCCTTCAGCGCATCAAGCCGGTGCTCCTCATGAGCCCCATCTCAGTTGCTCAGTTCTTGCCGCCCGGATCGGTGCAGTTTGACCTGCTGGTCATCGACGAGGCGAGCCAGGTGCGCCCGGAAGACGCGCTGGGTCTCATCGCGCGAGCCAAACAGATGGTCGTGGTTGGAGACAACAAGCAGCTCCCGCCCACCTCCTTCTTCGATCGCGTCATCGCCGATGAAGAGGATTATGATCTGACCGAGGACACGCCAGAGACGGCGCTGGCGGGTACGGCGAAGGCGACGGAGTTAGAAAGCATCCTGGCCCTCTGCGAAGCAAAGGGGCTGAACAGCGCTATGCTGCGTTGGCACTACCGGTCTCGGCACCCGTCCTTGATCGAGGTGTCCAACGCTGAGTTCTACCGGCGTCTGATTATGCCTCCGGCCCCCTCTGCGCAGCGATCGAAAGAGGGATTATTCCTGACGCGGGTTGCGGGCGCTTATGACCGAGGCGGCAAGAGGATCAACGCCATAGAGGCCGAAACAGTCGCCAAGGCCGTTGCTAAGCACGCGAAGGCGACCCCGGAACATTCCTTGGGCGTCGTGACGTTCTCGTCGGCTCAGCGCGACGCCATCGACGACCTGCTGGAGACGATGCGCCGTACCGATGACAGCCTCGATGCCTTCCTGAGAGATGGCAAGGCTGAGGACGTTTTCGTGAAGAACCTAGAGAACGTTCAGGGCGATGAACGCGACGTTATTTTCGTGTCGGTCGGCTACGGACCTAGAACAGCGGGAGCGCGGCTCGACAGCATGGCCTTCGGGCCGGTGTCGAGCGAAGGAGGAGAGCGACGCCTGAACGTGCTCTTCACACGTGCTCGAAGCCGTTGTGAGATATTTAGCTCATTCGCGTCCGGCGATATCGACTTGGATCGGGCGAGGGGCGAAGGTCCCCGGGTCTTGAAACGGTTCCTCCAATATGCGGCGACGGGCGTACTCGAAGAACAGGTCTCAACGTCAGAGGATTTCGACTCGCCGTTCGAGGAAGCCGTTGCAGGGGTCATTGAAGCGCTGGGCTATAGAGCAGACAAGCAGGTGGGCTCGGCGGGCTTCAAGATCGACCTCGCCGTCCGTCATCCAAATGAACCGGGACGCTACATGCTCGCGGTAGAATGCGACGGTGCGACATATCACCGTGCCCTCTGGGCTCGCGAGCGAGATCGCATGCGACAAGAGGTCCTTGAAAACATGGGGTGGAAATTCCACCGAATTTGGTCAACAGATTGGTTTTACAGGCGCGGCAACACGCTGGAAAAACTGAAGTCAGCGCTTGAGGCCGCAAAATACTCTGCTCAGACGCCTTTGAAATCGAAGGTAACCGCGCCAGAGGAACCAACCCATGCCGCTCCTGGCCAGGTCGCACCAACGACAGCGACGCCAAGCGTAACGATCCCGCCCTATGAGCTGACCATTTGTCGAGTGCCCACAGGCGTCGAGCCTCACCTTGCGCCGATGCTGGAGATGACCCGTGTGACGCGGACGATCGTCGAGAAGGAGGGTCCCATTCATCAGGATGAGATCGCGCGTCGAGTAACGGCGTTGTTTGGAAAGGCTCGCACCGGATCACTGATCAGCGCGGCCACCATCAAATCACTTCAGCCGCTCAAGGCGTCTCGTGAACTGATCGAGCAGAACGAATTTTGGATGACGCCTGCACAAGCCGCCGATCCGCCCGTCCGTGATCGAAGTGCGGCTCCGCTGACGCTTCAAAAGGCCGACATGCTCTCACCGCCCGAAATTCGCGCCGCCGCGAAGATCGCGTTGCGAGAAAACGGAACCCTTTCAAATGACGAGATGGCCACGGCAATCACAAGGCTTTTAGGGTTCAAACGAACAGGGCCGGATTTGAAGGCCGCGATTGAGAACGCGCTGAAGATGCCGTGAGGTGATATGGCGCTTCAACAAGAGGTTGCATTCGAAGATGAAATCTGCGCCCATCTCGCCGCGCGCAGCAGCCAATATGGCGTCGCCTTAGCGACCTCGTTTGGGTCTGTGTTGGAACTGGCAGCTCGTCCCGTATGTGCAGCTAATTGCACGAAGGATGAGCTGCCGGAGACCGGTAGGTTGACGAGGTGATGAAGGAACAGCGTCTCTCCGCCCTGGCGTTGCAAGCCGTTGGGGCTGTGTTCGCTGTGCGCTGCTTCGGCAATGCGGGAGCTGACGAAGAGCGGAAGACGCCGTGATCGCTTGAACCGGGGCTACCAGTTCAGTTGGTGCGCGCCGCGATCAATTGCGGCTCTCATCCGGATCGCGAGGAAGGCTCGCTGCCAACGCCGCAAAGAGCTTCTGCGCTGGTTCGTTCAGCGCGTCTAGGAACTGGTCAGCCGAGCATATCGCCCGCAAGCCGTTCTCGATTGTGGCGAGTCGCTTTGCGTTCTCCTCGGCCAACTTCAACGCCTCCATCGCCGTTTCCGACGCTATAGGATGAGCAGGCTCATAGGGCGTCGGGCTCAGGCCAAGGCTCACCGCCAGCCGCGCCACGATTTCCGCGCTCAGCGACTTGCGGTTGCTCTTGGCGGCTTCTTCCAGGCGGCGTTTGAGGCCCAGCGGTATCCGAACCGACGTATGCCCCTCAACCCTTTCGTCATCACCAGTCGAATTAACTATCTCTCGCATCATGCTCTTCCGGTCCCACCAGTTGTGGGCGTATGGTGGGATTGCGGCAGACAGGCCCTAGGCATGGAGAATAGTCACATGCGCAGGGCTACGTAAGGAGCTTAGACATGTTCTTGAACGAAGAAATTACCGGACGTGATACGTACATCATCGCGAAGGCGCTCATCTACGCCATTACGTATATCCAGTCGCTGCCGGAGAGGCGGCAGGAATGGTCCGACATGGCGGATATGTGCGGTATCGTCAAAGCGCTCCCGAATGACGCCTTGTCGAACCTGAAGACCGGAGTGTTCAGGCACACCGGGACTCCCATCGACTTGAACCCCGCCTAATGCAGCAGACGCGGCCATGGCGATGACCCTGCGCCCTCTCCCCGACGAGCCCTTGTTCACGCCGAAGCTGGCCGCGATGAGGCTCGGCCTCAGCGTGAAGAACATCATGGATCATGTGGAAGCTGGAAACCTCCGGTACATCAACATCGGCACCGGCAAGCGCATCATCCATCGCTTCACGACGTACAACCTTCAGACCTTCCTGGAGAACCGTAAGGTCAGGGAGCAGCCGAAATGTCCGTCTACAAACGTCCCGAAGCTGAAACCTATAGCTATGATTTCCAACTCGGCGGCCGTCGATTTTCTGGCAATACCGAAGCCCGAAACAAAAAAGACGCCGACGCCGTCGAGCGTCAACTGAGAGCCAAGGCCCGGGCGGATATCGAAGTTGCGAAGCGGACCGGCAACGGCCCGCTCTTGTTGCGTTACGCTACGGGCCGCTACTGGGCCGAGGTCGGCGAGCGGCACGTCAACCGCGCCGCTACGCATCGCGACCTTAGCCGGCTCGTCGAGTTCTTCGGCCCCGACAAGCGGCTTGACGAAATCACAGACGGAGATGTGGCGGCGCTCGTCACGGCACGGCGAAAAGAGACGACGAAACGCAACGGTAAACTCGTCCCCATCTCTCCGGCGACCATCAACCGAAGCACGCTCGTCTTGCTCAAGGCGCTGTTCATGCGGGCGAAGCGGACGTGGCGATACAGCTTCCCGCTGGAGCCGGTCTGGCGCGACCATTGGCAAACGCAGCCGGAAGAGCGCGTTCGCGAACTCGACTCCCAGGAAGCGGACGCCCTCGACGCGGCGGTTCGGGACGATTACGCGCCGTGGTTTCAGTTCTGCCGCCTGACCGGCCTGAGGCGCAACGAGACGTTGATCAGGTGGTCGCACGTGAACCGTGAGGCGGGGATCATCACCCGCATCGGCAAGCGGGGGCGCAAGATCACGACGCCGATCACGGCGGACGTGGCGGCGATCCTCGACGCCTGCGAAGGCCATCACCCCGAGTACGTCTTCACCTACATCCGCCGTCAGCCGGGAAAGGGCAGGGGCGAACGCTTCCCGATCACTCCGGCGGGCGCGAAGACACATTGGCGTCGGCTCAGGGCGAAGTCGGGCGTGCAGAACTTCCGGTTTCACGACATCAGGCACGACGTGGCGACCAAGCTGCTGCGCGAGACGGGCAACCTCAAGATCGTCCAAAAAGCACTGAACCACGCCAACATCGCGACGACGACGAAGTACGCCCACGTCCAGACGGATGAAGTCGCGGCAGGTCTGGAGGCGGTTGCGCGGTCTCGCAAGAAGTCCCACGAAAAATCCCACGCGCCCAAGCTCAAGGTTGTCTAACTTACGGAAATAGTAAAGGTATTTAGATGCTGGCCAATAACATTCGTAATGATGGGGTCGGGAGTTCGAATCTCTCTTGCGGCACCAATTACCCCATTGATTTTAGCTGCTTAGGAATGCGCCCTCTAGGCAACGTGTTTGGCTTTGCCTCTGGGAAAGCACCGGTGGAAAAGAGCGATGCAGCCCACTTTGTCCTTGGGAAGGACGGAGAGCGATTCGCCAACGTCCGAAGCGTCACGCCGCGGCGCAAGTGTTGGAAGCCAGCCAAGCGCCTTGGCCCGATCCATCGGTATTGAAAGCAGATGACGGCCTTCGCTCGGTATATTGGCGTCGACTATTCGGGAGCGCAGACGCCGAGCATGAGCCTCCGGCGTCCCGTCGATCGCGACCTCGGCCGGGAACTCCTCCGCCTCGCCGCGCGACGGCTCCATCAGTTGCCGCGCCAGGAGGGCGAGCAGCAGCCCGAGCGGCTCGCCAGTTCGACTGAAGCTGGCACGCGCGACCTCCACCAACGTAGTGGGCCAGCCGGCTTCGCGCAGGCGATCGAACACGGTCTGGGTTTCGCTTCGCCGCCTGCGCAGGCCGACGTGACGCGGACCGCCGCCGAGCGCGCACCACAGGGCGACCGCGCGTTTATCGATCGTCGTCGCTCCACAGACGATCTCCGCCAGCTCGCGGGAGCTTCGGTGTCGGAATTCGATCCGCTGTCGCGCGTTGACGGGATGCAGCTCGCAGATCATCGACAGATCGTCGGCGGCGCGACATTTTGGCGCGTCGGCGAGCGCGGCGACGACGGCGCAGGCGACCGGCCAAGCGCCGCCAAGATCGGCGCGCTTGCGAACGCCGGCCAGCGCGGCGGTGGCGATCCCGACGGCGTCCAGATCGCCGAGACCGATCTCCTCGGCGGCGATGCAGCCCAACCGTCGGAACAAGCGGTCAGGTGCGTCTCTGAGCAGGGCCGCCGCCGCCCGCAGTGCGAGGTCCTTGTTGCCGCGACGGATCGCCTTCTGCAGAACCGACATCGCCGCCAACGGCGATCCCGGGAGCGGATCGGGACGCGGGACCTCAGCGATGCGCGCTACGGCGCGCCGCAGGTTCTGCTCGATCAGGTGTTGGATTTTGGGTCCGTTCACGCCGCTCCTCCTCGGGCTTGAGGAGGTCGGTGGAACGTCAGACCCGCTTTAAGTAAATGAAATTGCGTTTCAAAGTAAAGGGATGTGACGAGAAAAGTCCAACCCGACTCGTCGCCGATCGCGTAGCTTTCTGGTCAAAATCAAACGCTTGCGACTCGCCATCAACCGCCGGCTTGGACCCGAGCTAGACCTTCCGCCAGCCACGCCCAGACGACTGGAGCTGGCCGCGAGCGGACTGGCAGTTTTCGGGCGATTGAAATGTCGAGCGGACGCTCGCTCCTGCCTAGCGTCGCGGCGGCTCTCGACCCTTCTCAGACTGTAAGCCGGCTTCAATTTATGACGCCGCCTGGATCAATCGATTCAACGGCTTGCGACGCAGATTGACGCTCGGACCCCTCGTCGAATGACAAACGCTCTTCCAGCAAGCCAAATTCGATTCCCCTGCCATGCCTCTCCCTATTGTTCGCTTCGGCAAAGAGTCGTAGAATTTGTCAGGTGATCCGACCACCCTTGTGGTGATCCGACCGCCGGGGTTCTGCGCGGCGACCTGTTCTGTGCGGGGAGGCGCCGGGGCTCGAAGGGTGCATAAAAATCCGTAAGGGAGGGAAACCCGTGACACACGATGTCAGAGATCAGTCGGACATAGTGAGGGCCGCAAGCGCAATCAGCCGACGCACCGCTTTGGCGGGCGCTGCGGCGCTGGGCTTGGGGGGCGCGGGACTTGCCGGAGGGATCGGCACGGCGTTGGCGCAAAATCAGACCGGCGGCTTGCCGAGGAAACCGTTCAAGTTCTTCTTCGTCTGCCATGTGACGCTGGACCAGTTCTTTACCCCGTGTATTTATGGCATCCAAGACGCCTGCGCCGCCTTTGGCTGCACTTACCAATGGACCGGCTCGGAGAAGGATGTCGTCTCCGAGATGGTCAGCGCCATGCAGACCGCCATCGCGGAAAAGGCGGACGGCATCGCCGTTTGCCTCGTCGACCCCAAGGCGTTCGACGCGGCGACGGACCAAGCGGTCGCCGCCGGCATTCCGGTCATCGCCTTCAATGCTGACGTGCCGGCCGGCAGCCCCAACAAGCGGGCGGCCTATGTCGGGCAACCGCTGTTCCAGTCGGGCTACAACGCCGCCGCCAAATGGCTGGCGTTGGTCCCCAAGGGCAGCCACGTCATGCTCGAGATCGGCGTTCCCGGCTCGCTGAACACCCAGCCGCGCCTGGACGGGGCCAAGCAGTACATCAAGGAGCAGGGCGACGCGTGGACCTACGATGTCGTCGACGCCGGCCCGGACCCGGCCTCGGAAATCTCGAGGATCGAAAGCTACTACCTCAGCCACAAGGACGTGAAGGGCCTGTTCGGGACCGGAGGCTCGGACACCTACGCCTGCGGTTTCGTGTCCAACAAGTATGGCCTGGCGAAAGCGGGCGTGGCGGTCGCCGGCTTCGACCTGTTCCCGCAGACCCTCGGTTTCATCAAGAGCGGAGACGTGAACTTCACGGTCGATCAGCAGTCCTATCTGCAAGGCTTCCTGCCTGTCCAGCAGATGTACCTGTGGCACCTTTCGGGCGGCCTGCTCGGCCCGGCCGACACCGACACCAGCCGCGCTTACGTGACTAAGGACAATATCGACCTTTACCTCGGCAAGAGCCGCTTTATCGGCACGTCCGCCACCGAGCCGACGTAAGATTGCCGGGTCGACGCCTGTTGTCCCCGCCCCTCGGCGATCGTTTGAGAACCGCGGGGCGGGGGCGTGAGAAGAGGCGCGCGCGGGGGTCGGCGGCGGCGAGGGATCATCGCCGCCCCCTGCGCAAGCGCGAGGGGGTGTTCTCCAAGCACAAGTGAAATTGGTTTGGATGGCCACGTCAGAATGGCATTCCAACGGGCTGCCGAGACCAGGTTGATCGCCGATGAGTCTGAAGCTGGAACCCAACAAGGAACGAACGGCGCCGACTATCAAACCCAGCCTGGCGACGACGCACGAGGCGGGCGTCAAGATCCCGAGCACAATACTAGAGAGGTTGCTGTTCGTTCTCTCGCGGTATCGCGAGGCCAGCATCGCTGCTGTCGCTGTCGTTCTGGTGATCTACTTCCAGATTGGCAGCCACGGGGAGTTTATCGAGACGCAATTCATGGGCGTCGTCTTCCGCGACACCGGCCGCCTCGGCCTGATCGCCGTCGCCGAAGCCATGCTCATGATCACCGCCGAGATTGATCTTTCCGTAGGCAGCACCTTCGCGCTCGCTCCCTACACCATGGGTCTTCTGTTCGTGCTCTGGGGCGTGCCGCTGCCCATCGGCGCGGTCGCCGGGATTGCGCTCGGGGTGCTGGTCGGCGTGGTCAACGGGGTCATCACCGTTCACTTCCGCGTGCCCTCGATGATCACCACGGTCGGCACGCTTTTCTTCGTGCAGGGCATTGTCGTCTCAATCTACAACAGTCAACCGATCATGACGCCCGTGGAAGAACCCTTCAACGAATTCTTCGGGGAGAGCCTGTACAACCCACGCGCGGACGCCATGTTGTCCTGGCATTGGTGGTCGGCGTTTACGCCCGTGTTGTGGGCCATCCTGATCGTCGCGGTGATGGCGGTGGTGTTGAACCGAACGACCTTCGGCCTGCACACCATCGCCACCGGCAGCAACATCATCGGGGCGAGGGAGATCGGCGTACGCACCGATCGGATCAAGGTCTACAATTTCATGATCGCCGGCGGGCTCGCCGGGTTCTCCGGCATCATCAACACCATGCAATTCTCGTCCGCCGATCCCGCCGCGGGCGCCGGCTTCCTCAATCTCGAGGCGATTGCGGCGGCGGTCATTGGCGGCACCTCGCTGCTTGGCGGTTCCGGCACGGCAGTCGGCGCGTTGATCGGCGCGTTCGTGGTGGCCACGCTCAGCAATGGCCTGGTCCTGATCGGCGCCCAGGCCACGGTGTCCGATATCTTCCTGGGCGCCGGGATTCTCGCAGCCATGTTGCTGAACGTCCAGGTCGACCGGCTCCGCACACGGAGACGCATATGAACCCGCAGGATATTCCCGTTCTCGATCAGGACGTTCCCGCGCTCGATCCGGACGCCCCGGTCATCCTCGAAATGCGCCACATCAGCAAGACCTTCGGCGCCGTCACCGCTCTTGTCGACGCCAGCATCAAGCTTCGTCGAGGCGAGGTGCTGGCGTTGGTCGGCGATAACGGCGCGGGCAAGTCCACCTTGATTAAGATCCTCTCCGGGTTTCACCAACTCGACGCCGGCACGATTATTTTGAACGGCAAAGAGGTGCGCTTCGCCTCGCCGCGCGAGGCGCGGGCCGCCGGCATCGAAACCGTTTACCAGGATCTGGCGCTGATCGGCGATCTCAGCATCTTCCACAACATGTTTCTGGGACGCGAGTATCACAAGCGGATTCTTGGGTTGAAACTGCTGGATAACGCGCAGATGCGCGATCTGGCTGTGAAGTATCTCAAGACGATGGAGATCTCGATCCCCAGCGTGAATAGCACAGTCGATCTGCTGTCCGGCGGCCAGCGCCAGTGCGTCGCTGTCGCCCGGTCGATCTACTCGTCGCCGGCCATCTTGGTCCTCGATGAGCCGCTGGCCGCTCTGGGCATACGCGAGGGCGGCCAAGTTCTGGGTCTGATCCAGAATCTCCGCCGGCAACGCAACGTCTCGATCATTCTTATCGTTCACAACTATAATCAGGTCTTCGAAGTCTGCGACCGCATCAACTTCTTGCACTCCGGCAGAATTGTGCTCGACGTTTCCACGACCGAGACGAGCGAGGAGGAATTGATCCACATCGTCAAGGCGGGTCTGGGTCGAAGGGCGATCGCCGCGGCGGCGGCCGAAGTCGGGTCCGGGCCGCCATGACCTCATTGCACGCATCGCTAGGCGGACGCTGCGCGCCTATCCACGACAATTCCGATATGCGCGCCGCCGTCCGGTCGCCAAAGTGAAGGAGTGAAGAGCATGGCTGGTAAATCACCGTCGCCGTTGCCGACCCGACCGTTTGGCACGACGGGAATGAACATCACCCGCCTGGGGTTGGGCACCTGGTCCATCGGCGGTCCGAACTGGGCGTTCGGCTGGGGCCCGCAGGACGACGAGGTGTCGCTCGCCACCATCAGGCGCACGCTGGAGCTCGGCCTCAACTGGATCGACACCTCCGCGATTTATGGCGTCGGCCATGCCGAGGAGGTGGTGAGTCGCATCCTGCACGAAATTCCGCGCGCGGAATGGCCCTATGTGTTCACCAAGGGCTCGCTGGTCTGGGACGAGCGCGACCACAACATTCCGCCCCGCCGCATCGGGAACCCGGCCAGCCTGCGGCGTGAGGTGGAGGCGTCGCTGCGCCGGCTCCGGGTGGATCGCATCGACCTGTACCAGATGCACTGGCCGGCCGACGACACGCCGCTCGAAGTCTACTGGCAGACGCTGCTGGACCTGAAACGCGAAGGCAAGCTTCGCCACGTGGGGCTGTCCAACCACGACGCCAAGCAACTCGAGGCCGCCGAGCGGCTCGGCCATGTCGAAACGTTGCAGCCGCCGTTCTCGGCCATCCGCCGCGAGGCCGCGGCGGCCGAGTTGCCGTGGTGCGCCGCGCACAATACCGGCGTGATCGTCTACAGCGTTCTGCAGAGTGGGTTGCTGACCGGCTCATTCAAACTATCGGCGCTGCCGCCGAACGATTGGCGCGCGCGCGGCCCTGACTACAACGTTGGGGCCGGGGCCGAATTCGCCGGCGAGCCGTTGCGTCAGAACCTCGCGCTGGCCGATGCGCTGAAGCCGATCGCGGCGCGGCGCGGCGTCACTCCGGCGGCGATCGCCGCGGCTTGGACGCTGGCCTGGCCGGGGGTGACCGGGGCGATCATGGGCGCCCGCCGCCCGGCGCAGGTGGATGGCTGGATCTCCGCTGCGACTCTGGAGCTGAGCCAGGCGGACCTGAAGGAGATCGCCGACGCCATCGCCAGCACCGGCGCCGGCGCGGGCCCGGCGCTGCCGCCGCCAGCGTCAGCCTGAGGAGGATCGACGCAAATGAAATCACATCTGTTCGGCCACCTGCCCGACGGCACGGCGGTCCAGGCTTTTTCTCTGCGCAGCAGCACCGGCATGAGCGCGACCATCACGCAATATGGCGCGCGGATTGCCGAACTGCTTGTGCCAGTCGCTGGCGGGGCGCGCAACGTGACGCTGGGGTTCGACCGTCTGGAGCCGTATCTGAGCGACAGCAGGCATCTGGGCGCCGTAGCCGGGCGCTACGCCAACCGCATCGGCGGCGCCCGCTTCACCCTCGACGGGCGCGAGTACCGGCTGCCGGCCAACGACGGCCGCAACACGCTGCACGGCGGGCCGGGCGGCTTCGCCTATCGTGTCTGGCAGGCCGAGCCGGACGGCGAGACGCTGCGGCTGACGCTGCACAGTCCTGACGGCGACCAGGGATTCCCGGGCGCGCTGGATGTGGCGGTGGAATACCGGCTGGACGGCAACGCTATCGTGATCGATTACGCCGCGACCACCGATGCGCCGACGGTGCTGAACCTGACCAACCACGCTTATTTCAATCTGTCCGGCGAAGCGTCGGTGCTGAAGCATGTGCTGCACATCCCGTCGTCCCGCGTCACGGCGCTGGACGCTGAGCTGATCCCCACCGGCGAGATCCGCGACGTCGCCGGCACGCCGCTGGATTTCCGCATGCCGACTGCGATCGGCGCGCGCATCGACCAACCCAACGACCTGTTGCAGTACGGCGGCGGCTACGATCTGAATTACGTGCTGGCCGACGCGCCGCGCGCCGCGCCGGCGCTGGCCGCCACTCTCTCGGGCGGCGGGCTTGTCATGACGGTGCTGACCACCGAGCCCGGACTGCAATTCTATAGCGGCAATTTCCTCAGCGGCGCTCCGTTCGCGTGGCGCAGCGCGGTCTGCCTGCAGGGACAGCATTACACCGACAGTCTCAACCATCCGGCCTTTCCCACCACCGTGCTGCGGCCCGGCGAGCGGTTCGCGTCGCGCACGTTGTATCGCTTCGACGCCGGCTGAGTTGGGCGCGATCGGGCCGTCATGCTCATGTCACAACGGATGCCTGCAGGCTCCCGCCAACGCCGCGAGCCGCCGAAGGCGGCTGGCAAGCGCCTGCAATTACAGATGGTTGGCGATCTTTCCGGCTTTTCGCCAGCACGTGACTCGACGCGCCGTTGGTGACGGCGTGGCGGGCCGCGCGTTTCGGCGTTTATTCGGAAGCTTACCGACTCCGCGCAGCGGCCGTGGCCGCCGGCGAACCCAGTGAAGGAGCCGTCTGATGGACACCCGTCAAGCCATGCACAGCACGCAGGCGAAGACTCTCGACACCGAGGGGCTGCGCCGCCAATTCCTGATTGAGGAGGTGTTCCGGCCGGGCGAGATGACCATGACCTACAGCCACATCGACCGGATCGTGGTCGGCGGCGTCATGCCGCTCGCCGGCCCGGTCGGACTGCCGGAAGGGATCGGCCGCACCTTCGGCGTGGACTTCTTTCTGCAGCGCCGGGAGATGGGAATCATCAACATCGGCGGCCCGGCGCGGGTGGTCATCGACGGCGAGACGGTCCCGGTCGGCTCGAAGGAAGCGGTCTACATCGGCATGGGCGCGCGCGAGCTCGCCTTCAGCAGCGTCGACCCCGCCCGTCCGGCGAAGCTCTACTACAACTCCGCGCCGGCCCACCGCGCCCTGCCGACCAAGCGGCTGACGCTCGCCGACGCGTCCTCGACCACCCTCGGCGACAAGCGCAACGGCAACCGCCGCACCATCAACAAATTCCTCATCCCCGAAGTGGTCGAGACCTGCCAGCTCAGCATGGGCATGACCAACCTGGAGGAGGGCAGCCTGTGGAACACCATGCCGACCCACACGCATGAAAGGCGGATGGAGGTCTATCTCTACTTCGACGTCGATCCCGACGCGGCGGTGTTCCACCTTATGGGCCAGCCGCAGGAAACTCGGCACATCGTCGTGCACAACGAGCAAGCGGTGATCTCGCCGAGCTGGTCGATCCATTCCGGCGTCGGCACCCGCGCCTACAGCTTCATCTGGGGCATGGTCGGCGAAAACCAGACCTACGACGACATGGACCCTGTGGCGGTCGCCGCGCTGCGCTGAGCGTCGGGGAGCACGGAGCAAAAGACATGTTCGATCTGAGCGGGAAAGTCGCGGTCGTAACCGGCTGCAACACCGGACTGGGGCAAGGAATGGCGCTGGCCCTGGCGCAGGCCGGGTGCGACATCGTCGGCCTCAACATCGTGCCGGCCGACGAGACCGCAAAGGCCGCGAAACAAATGGGGCGACGGTTCCAGGACATCGCGACGGACCTGAGCAAAGCCAAGGCGGAGGATCTGATCGCGCGCGCGACGGCGGCGTTCGGGCGCGTCGACATCCTGGTGAACAACGCCGGCATCATCCGCCGCGCCGACGCGCTCGAGTTCAGCGAGCGCGACTGGGATGATGTCATCGCGGTGGACCTGAAGGCGGTGTTCTTCCTGGCGCAGGCGGCGGCGCGGCAGTTCATCCGCCAGCAGGCGGCGGGACAGTCGAAGGGGGGCCGGATCATCAACACCGCCTCGCTGTTGTCCTTCCAGGGCGGCATCCGCGTGCCGTCCTACACGGCGGCCAAGAGCGGCGTGCTCGGACTGACCCGGCTGCTCGCCAACGAATGGGCGAAGTACGCGATCACCGTGAACGCGATCGCCCCGGGCTACATGGACACCGACAACACGGCCGCGCTACGCGCCGACGCCGCCCGCAGCGCCGAGATCCTCGCCCGCATTCCCTTGGGCCGCTGGGGACTGCCCGCGGATCTCGCGGGACCGGTGGTGTTCCTGGCTTCGGACGCCGCGGCCTACGTCACCGGCCACGCCCTCGCCGTCGACGGAGGTTGGCTCGCGCGCTGAGGCGACTGTCCAAGGATCGAGGTTCGTGCCGACTTCGCAAGCGACCCCGGCGCGCATCGGCGAGCCGTAAATCGGCATGGCGTCTGAACGCCGATTGGCGTGCTAAGCCTCCGACGGCATTGGGCTGAGTGGGGTCGACATTGGGAGCCGCCACACAGCCCTAAGCATGGCGACCTTTTCCTCCGTCATCTCTAAATTTGCTCCCAAGACGGCCCTGCGCTTTTTCAACGCCTTATGAGCCGGTCGAACCTTGCCGATCTCGCTATCCGCAATCGGCGCGCGGCTACGCCTGTCTCGACCGTCAAGGCGGCGCTCGCGTCGTGGGGATCGATTGCGGAGCGATTAGGGTGTCGTTCCAAGACTTGACGCCCGAGGAGCAGGCATCGCTTCCCGCCTTGATGGAGGCTTGCGAGACGCCCGCACTGGGGCGCGCATGACGCATTCGCTGGCCGGTCCTAGCGGAAGATCCTAGTCTGTCGCCGATTCGCTGTAGATCATTCCGCGGTGGCGCTTCCGGCTTCCCTCCAGATGTTCGCGCAGGGCGAAGCGCGCGGTCTCGGCGTTGCGCCGCTCGATTGCCCGATAAATGCGCCGGTGCTCCGCCTGGATATGCTCCAGATAAAGCCGGCGCTGATCCGGGGTTTCCGACAGAGGACGGATCGATCGGGGCGGAATGATAACCGGTCCCAAAAAATGCATGAATCGTTCGAAATAGGGATTACGCGTGGCCGCCGAAATCGCGCAGTGAAAAGCAAAATCGGACTCGATCGCAGCGTCGCCTGCCGAGATGGATGCGTCGATGGCGTCAAGCCACCGTCGCATGTGCGCAAGGTCCTCATCGCTGCGCTTTTTGGCGGCGATGGCCGCTGCTTCGAGTTCAACAGCGAGCCGCAGCTCGAGTACGTTCTCGATCACGGTCAGGGAGCGAATCTCATCGGGAACAATGCGAAAGGTCCGGCTCGCCCGATGGTCCGCCACGAATACGCCCGAGCCCTGACGGCTGACCACTAGCCCTTCGGAACGCAGTGAGGCCATGGCTTCCCGAATGACCGCACGGCTGACGCCGAATCGCGCATTCAGTTCCTGCTCGGTTGGCAGCTTCTCGCCGCTCATGAGGCGGCCAGTGCGAATCTCGCGCGCAAACCACTCGGCCAGTTGGACCGGGCGACTGGGCGTCGGGGAAAGGGGAGAGGTTGGGGCGCGCATTATGACCGTTAGAGAGAGTGATTGACCACCTGCCGTTTCCGGCAAGCTCATTTAAGAAACTATATAATAGCACGCCGCTTGTTTCACGTCTTGGAGCGCAAGCCATCAGCGCCTGATTATCGAACTGGCGGGCCCTGAGCCGCTCGCTCGCGTCGGCGCTATGGGGAACGCGCTTCGCGAGCGGCCTGCTCCGCCTCAGCTACGCCACTCCCCGGGACACGATCGTTGTACGGAGCGGTCCGATCCGGGTTGCCCCAGGGTTCACGCGCGTCCCAGATCATTGCGAGCCGCCTGCTCGGACCTGCGCTGAGCAAGGTTTCCCCGGCGAAACGCTTTGTCGTCCACGGCGATGACAGTGCGATTGCGGTTCGCGATGAAGAAGAGGCGCATGCGTTGATTGAGGCCCTGGATGGGGTTTTGCACTCCCATCCCGCCGGACCGTTCCGTCTCAAACGCCGCCCGCAAGCGGATGAGGGGCGGAAACTGGTATACAAGGTTGCATACAAAATTGTTGACCATGATCCTGGGCGCTCTTATGCTTCGAAACGTGGGGGGAACTCGAGGGACGCCATGCGCGTCACGCCCTTTGATGTCGGCCCTCCGCGTCGGGTGGCGCACGGAGCGATTTTGAGCGCCACGTTATGAGAGGCGCTTACGATGCAAAACCTGGATACCGGCAATACCGCCTTCATGCTGCTCTGCAGCAGTCTGGTCATGTTGATGACCCCCGGGCTCGCCTTCTTCTATGGCGGGCTGGTCAGCCGCCGTAACGTATTGACGATCATGATGCAGTCGTACGTCTCGATGGGATGGACGACGGTCATCTGGTTCGTCTTCGGCTACTCGCTTTGCTTCTCCGGCGATGTCGGCGGGGTGATCGGCAATTTCGACATGGCGTTCTTGCACGGCGTTAGTTTGGCGACGCCGTCGCCCACCCCCGGCATCCCGCTCTACGTCCACGTTGCTTATCAGATGATGTTCGCCATCATCACCCCGGCGCTGATCACGGGCGCGTTCACCAATCGGGTGTCGTTCAAGGCGTATATGATCTTCCTGACCCTTTGGCTCGTCTTCGTCTATTTCCCGTTCGTCCACATGGTCTGGGGCGGCGGCCTCCTGCAGAAATGGGGCGTTCTCGACTTTGCCGGCGGCATTGTCGTGCACAACATCGCCGGCATGGCGGCGCTGGCTTCGATCCTCTATGTCGGCCGCAGGCGGGTGCTCGACGGCGGACCGCACAACGTCCCGCTGGTCGCGCTCGGCACCGGCCTGCTCTGGTTCGGCTGGTACGGATTCAACGCCGGCAGCGAGTTCCAGGTCGATTCGGTGACGGCCATCGCCTTCCTCAACACCGATGTCGCCGCATCTTTCGCGGCCGTGACGTGGCTGGCGGTCGGCTGGCTGGTCGAAAAGCGGCCGACCTTCGTCGGCTTGCTCACCGGCGCCGTCGCGGGGCTCGCCACGATTACGCCCGCAGCAGGGTTCGTTTCACCGGTCACCGCCATGATCATCGGCATCGCCGCTGGAGGTGTCTGCTACTATGCCGTCGCTCTGAAAACCCGGCTGCAATGGGACGACGCCCTGGACGTTTGGGGAGTCCACGGCGTCGGTGGCGCTCTCGGCATCGTCCTGCTCGGCGTTTTCGCTTCGACCGCATTCAATCCGGCCGGGACCAATGGTTTGCTCGGCGGGAACGCCGCTTTCTTTTTCAAAGAGATGGCGGCGATCATTGGTTCTTCGGTTTGGGCGTTTGCCTTCACCTACGGGATGCTGTGGCTTATCGACCAGGTCACGCCTGTGAAAGTCAGTCCGACTGTGGAGAAGAGCGGCCTTGACGCTGCGCTTCATGGGGAGACCGCCTACCTCGGCGTGTAGGGGTTGCGTCTTCGTTTTGGTTGACGCCTGTTGCAACGACGAGAGGCGACAACTATCCAGTGCAATGGCCGCTTCGGCATGGGAACAGCGTCGAAGCGGCGATAAGCTTGGCGAAGCGAACACCGAGAACCAAGACGATGCCGACCAGCTCGACACTTAGCGGGCCAATTGTCGCAACGATCAGGGAACGGATCATTAGTTGGCAATATCCGCCCGAGCACCGGCTTACCGAGGAGGCGCTGTCCCGCGAATTCAACGTGAGCCGCAGCCCGGTGCGCGAGGCGCTGCGGGTGCTCGCCACCAGTGGGCTCGTAAAGCGCATGGCGAACCGTGGTTACGCGGTCCGCCAGGTCAATCTGCGCGAGATCGAAGAAATCTATGAAGTGCGTCTGGCCCTCGAGCTTTATGCGGTCGAGACGCTGGCCAGTCGCGGAGGATCGCAGGAGGCGTTGGCGCCCCTTCGCAAGTCCTGGGAGGCCGTGCGCGACGCGCCGGACAACCGCAACGGCGAGGAGTTGGCGGAGCTCGATACGATCTTCCACGAGTCGCTCGTCGCGCTGGTCGGCAACGAAACGTTGCTGCGGAATGTCAAGGCGATCGACGAGCGGCTTCTTGTCTTCCGTATGATCGACTTTCGCAGGCGTGAACGCTTGGAAAGCAGCTGCGCCCAGCATCTCGATCTTATCGAGCGAATCGAAGCAAAAGACGTCGAAGGCGCTCGGGCGGCGATCCGGACGAACATCGGCCACGGCCGCCAGAACGTCCGCGAGACGCTCAAGGAAGCCGTCGCCCGCGCTTATGCGGCTCTTTGACCAGAGGGCAGGACGTGCCCCTTGTCGCGCCGACGCTGGCGACCGCCGCCAGACTCGACCGGCTCACGCGCCATTGCGGCATCATCGGGACCGGCGACGAGAGCTGGCGCTTCAAGAATCGAGCTCGAGCGGAGCCGCGCTCAGGTCTTGGCGACGAGGGCCTCCGCCAGCGACGGCGCGAGGCGCAGCATCAGCGGCAGCCAGCGCGCCTGTCCGGGGTAGACTTCCTTCGTCTCCTTCGCCGCCGCCGCAAGGGTCTGTTCGACGACTTCCGCCGCCGACATCTTGGCGACCTTGCGATGGGCGACCGCCGGCGTGTCGACCACCGGCGGCGCGACTTCGGTCACCGAGATGTTCAGCGGGGCCAGTTGCCGCCGCAGCGATTTCGCCAAGCTGTGCAGCGCCGCCTTGGACGCCGAATAGATCGGCGCGCGCGTCGCCGGCGCGAGCGCGTAGCCTGAACTGACGATGACGATTGCGGCTCGTCCCGCGCGACGCAACCCCGGCAGGAATCCGCTGATCAGATGGATGGCGCCCTCGAAGTTGGAGCGAACCTCCGCGGTGAGGTCGAGGCTCTGCAAATCGTCGCGCGAGAAGTCGATTTCGCGCAGTCCCCCGGCGTTGCTGATCAGCAGGTCGATCTTGGCGTGCGAGGCCAGCGCCTTGTTCGCGAACGCGCGCATGGCGGCCGCGTCGGCGACGTCGACCGCGTGGCATTCGACGCCGGGAAAGTCGGCTTCGAGCTGTCGGAGCTTGGCCGGATCGCGTCCGCAGGCGACGATCGCATAGCCCTGCTTGTGCAGCGCCGCCACAAAGGCCCTGCCAATCCCCGACGATCCGCCGCTCACCACCGCGACGGCAGGCAGAGACGTCTGTGCTTCACGCTGCATGGTTCCCGTCCTCCATCGAAACGCCTGCAAGGGGTTTGGCGCGCCGGCGCCCGCGCGCGTCGCCAAGCCTCATGACGTGACCTCGGCGGCGAAGGCGTATTTCGCCAGCGCGTCCCTGAGTTGCGCGCCGCCTTGGGCGACCTGCACCGAGATGGTCAGGCCGCGCGTCGGGTCCTGGCGAAAGCTGACATTTGTCAGCGCCGCGTTCGTCGCCGCGGCTTCGACGCGAACGACGTCCTCGATCTCCAGCCGACGCAGGTCGGGCTTGAAGATCTTGCCGACGTTGGTGGTCGGAAGTCGTTCGACGACGCGAACGGCTTTGGGCCACGCCGCGCGCTCGGGGATCTGTGCCTTGGCGAACTCGAGCAGCTCGTTCGGGGTCGCGGCCGCTCCGCTCTTGAGCTGAACATAGGCGACCGGCACGTCGCCCGAGTGCGGGTCGGGGCGGCCGATCGCCGCCGCCAGAGCGACGCCAGGATGGCGATGCAGCGGCTCCTCGATCAGCATCGGATCGATGTTGTGTCCGCCGCGGATGATCAGGTCC
>Ga0326727_10012860_pt1 | contig 18873 bp, 13 predicted proteins | sample MB2enrmetagenome_FD_207643 | JGI IMG/M metagenome (GOLD analysis project Ga0326727, IMG submission 207643) | Lab enriched peat soil microbial communities from McLean, Ithaca, NY, United States - MB29MY | ecosystem: Environmental > Terrestrial > Soil > Wetlands > Peat | place: USA: New York...
TTCCTCCCCCGAACCCCCTCCTCCAAAAAACTTCAACGTTTTTTTGGGAGAAAGGGGGGGGCCAGATTCACTTTTTCTAAACGAGGATGTCGGGGCTGACGGCGCGCACCGAGGCCGTGCCGGTGAGGAGCATGGCCGAGGTCAGTTCCGCTTTGAGCTTGTTCAGGATAAAGGCCACGCCCTCGGCCCCGCCGCCGAACGCGCCCACGACCAGGGGCCGGCCGATGAGCACGGCGTCGGCGCCGAGCGCCAGCATCTTGAGCACGTCCGCGCCGCTGCGCACCCCGCCGTCGACGAGAACCAGGGTCTTGCCCTTGACCTTGGCGGCAATACCCGGCAGCACCTCGGCCGTTCCCGGGGTGTGGTCGAGCACCCGGCCGCCGTGGTTGGAGACCACGATGGCCGCCGCTCCGGCCTCGGCCGCGACCAGAGCCTCGTCCGCGGTCATCACGCCCTTGACGATAAACGGCAGCGGGGTCGCGCCGATGACCTCGGCCAGTTCCTCCGGGGTCTTGGGGCCGACCGGCTGGCCCTTGAGCGCCATGGTCACCAACCCCGCCCCGTCCACGTCCATGCCCACGGCCAAGGCGTGAGCCTCTTCGGCCATGCGGATGCGCGTGATAATCTCCGCTTGCGCCCTGGGCTTGAGGATGGCCGCGCCAAAGCCGCCCACCGCGGCAATGGCCGCCAGACCGCTTTCGTACATGCCCGCGTCGGCGCCGTCGCCGCACATGCCGAAAGTGCCGGCGTCCTTGGCACCGCTGATGACGCTGGAAATGAACGCGGCCTCGCTGAGTTTGCCGCCCATGTTGTAGGTCGTGCCGGCCATGGGCGCGGCCAAAATGGGCATGGACAAGGTTTTGCCGAAAAATTCGACCGTGGTGTCCACCGCCTTGACCGCGTGCAGGGTGCGCAGGTTCAGGCGATAGCGCCGCAAAGCCTCCAGGTTGTCCTTAAAAGCCGCTCCCGTGCCGGTCCCGCCCATGCCCGGAACCTCCCCGGAGCAGGCCCGGCCGTCGCACACCGGACAGACCCGGCAAAATCCCTTGAGTGCCTCGCGTGCGCTATTTCTCATCGTCACGATATCCATAACCGACCTCCGTGTGAAAACGACTGTTACAGTCCAAAATCCCGACACCTCAGCCGCATGGATCCGTTTTCGGCCGCAAGGCGTCGAGGGATTTGCTGATATGACGGCGCATGGCCTCCTCGCTGGCGGACGGATCTCCCCGGGCTATGGCGTCGAGCACCTCCAGGTGGTCCGGGACAGTGTCCTCCCAGGGACGGGGCGTGCCGTGCAGATAGAAGGCGGCCAGCATATTCACCGGCGACATGGCCGCGCTCAGGTAGGGATTGCCGGCCAATTCCACCAGCCGCCAATGAAAGCGGCGGTCCATATCAATGAATGTCCTGGCGCTGGCCGGGGTGTCCGGCAGTCCGGCCATGGCCAGCCACTTCACCCGCAGTTCCGCCGCCTCCTTGTCGGGCATGCGCCCGGCGGCCAGGCGCGCGGCCAGGGGCTCCAAAACCTGGCGCAATTCAAGCAAGGAGACGAGATCGGCTTGGTCCAACTCCTTCACCGAGATGCCCCGCCTGGGCACACAGGACAACAACCCCTCCTGAACCAGGCGTTTGAGCGCATGCACCAGAGGCGTGCGGCTCACGCCGAGTCTCACCGCCAAATCCTCTTGCACGATGCGACTGCCCGGCGCGAACTCCCCGGCGGTGATCGACGCCTTGAGGCGGCCATAGATCTTGTCGTCGAGGTTTTCGCGCACGATGACCATGGATTTGGCGCTGCCCGGGGCCCTCTTCTTATGCACGTCTCTTTTTACCGGCATCATGACGTCCTGTTCCGAACTTTGGCTCACGCGCTACGGAACGGGAGCCTGTTGCAAAGGTGATCGGCAAAGAGAAAACCAGAACCAATGTTTTCTTTCCCGGAGGCTGCCACCCCCATTTCAGAATAGAGAGGCTGCCGCTCCCTGTCCCCGCTTCAAAAGAGAGACCCTGCCGTCCCCAGCTCCCTGCTGAATGAGCGCGGAATTTTCCGCACACGGGATACTCCTGCCTGCCTCCACATTTTGGAACAAACTTTTGCCTGCTTCTGCTCCTGTTGTCAAGATTGAATTTTAAATTTTGTATTCAAAATGCGCGGCAAATGCTTTCATTTTATCTTTATAAAATAGTGTATTATTTTATATAATTACAGCCTCAAACAACCACCGTGCGCAGTCCGGAAAGGATCACACACAGCGCCGGCGCGGCGATTTTGCCTGCCTGACGCGCCTGCGGCGCGCCGCGACGCCGGCCCCGGCTTCGACCGGCCTTCCGCCTCTCCCCGGAGGGGCCAACGCAGCCGAGGTTTCGCTCTGTTCACGGAAAATGCAAAAAAATGCGGACTACCGCATAATATTTCGCAAATTAGCCCCGGACAACTTGATTGTTTCGGCCAACCCCATTATCACATGAAAAAATTGATAGGAGGGAGTCCATGAAAAAGTTTATGGTTGCCGCTATTGCCCTGTTCCTGCTGACCGGTGGCGTCGCCTTCGCCGGAAAAGCCAAAACCAAGAAAGCCGAAAAGCCCAAAACCGTCGAGTGCCAGGTTGGCGAGAAAAAAATGATGACCGCCTCCAACCTGGAGTGCACCAACATGGGCGGCATGGTGCTCAATTTCCCGGCTCCGGCGCAGGAAATGCCCAAGGCCGTGAAGAAGGCGAAGACAAAGAAAGCCGCGCCCAAGGAAATGAAGAAAGACTAAACGGCGCAGTTTTGCTTCCGGCTGCCGCCGGGGAGCCATTCACGGCAGGCCGGTCGGCGGCGTTTTTCGTTTGAGGGGACTTTTTCCAGGGGGGGGACGGGACGTGCTGTCCCGTTTCCCCCTTTTGTGATTCGTTTTGGCCCAGGCAACCAAAGCGCCGTGTTTTTTTTACGACCGGCGCAAGCGAAGCGACGGCCGCCGCGGCCGCGGCACTTTTTCATTTTCTTTCCGGCGGGGTCTCCCCGGACTTTAAGCCCCCGCCGTCGCGCTGCGTCCGCGCACGTCTCCATCAAGGCAACTTGGTGTCGCGCCCCAACTGGGGGCTAGGTCAAGCGCCCGTCCAGGCCGCCCCCCGACGTGCATTTTTTCCCACCCGATGGTTGCCAGGGCGGCGAACTCAGGGCAAAAGGGTCTCGGGGCGGCCACGGCGCCCAAAAAAACGCACACCACCGCAAGGAGCCCGTATGTCCGATCCGTCCTCTTTCACCCTGTTCAGCGGCGGCGCCCAGGGCGCCGAGGCCTTTTTCGGCCGCCAGGCCGAGGCGCGCGGCGTCCAGGAAGTCAATTATACCTTCGAAGGCCACAAGATCGAGCGGACCAGGGGCATCCGGGTGCTCACCCCGGAAGAACTCGCCCGCAAGGACGTCAGCCTCACCTACGTCTCCAAGCTGCTGAGCCGCAAATTCAGCGACGCCCACCAGATCCGCATGGTCCTGCGCACCATCATGTACCAGGTCGATTCCGGCCTGGAGGTGTTCGTGGTCGGCAGCATCAAGGAAGACCAGACCGTCAACGGCGGAACCGGCTGGGGTGCGGAATTCGCCAAGATCTGCAACAAGCCGCTTTTCGTATTCAACCAGGACGACGGGGTCTGGTACAAATGGAGCCAGGAGCGTTGGGAGAAAATCGAGGCGCCGGTGATCACCAAGTCCCATTTCACCGGTACCGGCACCCGCTTCGTGAACAAGGCTGGCGAAACGGCCATCGCCGAACTTTTCGCCCGGTCCTTTTCCTGATCCCTTTTTCCTCGTCGATGGCATCCAGGCGCCGGGGCTTGAACCGACGCCTGGATGCGTTTCCCCGCCCGCTTGGGCCGGACGGCCGCCCGGACGCCCCCCCGCCCGACTGTTGCCCTTTCTGTAAAGAATACGTATTATGTAATTAGTGTCGCCATAAGACGCGACACATCAAAGTCCGGATTTCCGCGAACGCTTCGCCTGCCCGGCCAGGCTCGGCCATGGCCCCGGAGTTCTTGTCGGCCTTTCGCGGCATATTTGGGAGGTTCCGTGCGACCGCTCACCCTCGGCGATCCCATCGACACCGTCGGCCACATTCTCAATGTCTTTGGCGAACTGCGCAAGCTCAAGGGCGTCGACGCCGTCCTGGACAGGCTGCTGTGCGAGGCCAGGTGGCTGGCCAAGGCCGACGCCGGAACCATATTCATGGTCAAGGGGGGGCGGTTGGTTTTCAGCCTGGTGCACAACGACAGCCTGTTTACCGCCAACGAGATCAACAAGAACTTCTATCTCCACGCCGACATGCCCATCGACGATTCCTCCATCGCCGGGTACGTCGCCAATCGCGGCGAGGCGGTGCAAATCGACGACGCCTACAACATCGATCCGGCCTATCCCTTCCGGTTCAACACCGCCTTTGACGAGAAGACCGGCTACCGGACTTGCTCGATGCTGGCCTTGCCGATCAAAAATTCCCGGGAAAAGATCATCGCCGTCATCCAGATCATCAACTCCCTGGACGACACGCACAACCCTGTCCCCTTTTCCAAGGAATCCCACGCCTACGTCTCGCTGCTGGCCCACCACGCCGGCACGGCCATCGAAAACGCGGTCATCACCAGCGAGCTGGTTTTGCGGATGATGAAGATGGCCGAGTTGCGCGATCCCTCGGAGACCGGCGCCCACGTCCAGCGCGTCGGGGCGTACAGCGCCGAGATCTACCACAAGATCGCCCAAAACCGGGGGGTATGCACGGAAGAGCTCAAACGCACCAAGGATTTGATCCGCGTGGCCGCGATGCTGCACGACGTGGGCAAGGTGGGCGTATCCGACCTGATCCTCAAAAAGCCCGCCAAACTCACGCCCGAGGAATTCGAGGTCATGAAGATGCACACCATCTACGGCGGTCAGCTTTTCGCCAACGCCGCCTCGGAACTCGACGCCCTGGCGGGGGAAATCGCCCTCAACCACCACATGCGCTTCGACGGCGGCGGCTATCCGGGCAAAATCACCGACTTCGAAAACCCGAAAATGCCCGGCCCGCCCATACGCGGCGACGAGATCCCCCTGCCCGCGCGCATCACCGCCCTGGCCGACGTCTTCGACGCCCTGACCGCCCGCCGGGTCTACAAACCGGCTTGGCCGGACGAAAAAGCCCTGGATCTGATCATCAGCGAAAACGGCAAGCAATTCGATCCGGAAGTGGTGGACGCCTTCCTCGCGGTCATCGATATCATCACGGCCATCCGCGAAAAATTCATCGAACCGGGGGTGGCTGCCAAAGCCGAGGAGAAACCCGCGTCGTAACCCTTAGATCTCCACGCTTTGGCCTTCCCGGGCCATGTCGATCGCAATCCCCGTCGTCTTGAAGCGTTCCCGGATATCTTCCAAAAAAAGCGTCAGGGCCGCGTCCGTGCGGGTCGGCTCGTGGTGAGTGAGAATCAGCCGGCCCACCCCGGCGGCCTCGGCCAAGGCCACGGCCATGCTCGGCGTGGAATGTCCCCAGCCGACTTTTGAGGGATATTCCGCCTCGGTATACTGGCAATCGCTCACCAGGACGTCGGCGCCCCGGATGAAATCCGCGATCTGGGCGCGCTTTTGCAGGATGATGTTCTCGTATTCCTCGTAAAACGGCTCACCGGGCTCGTAGATGTTGGCGAAATCCTCGTGGTCGCCGGTAAAAAATACGGACCTGTCGCCGCGGCTCACCTTGTAGCCGAAGCTGATCACCGGATGGTTCATGATCACCGGGGTGACCCGGACGTCACCGAGAGCCACGGTCTGCCCCTCGCGCAAGGTCAGGTAGGTGATGTCAGCCAAAAGTTCCGCGCTGCGCACCGGGAAATAGTTGTAATCCATCTGCGCCGCCAGGACTTCGCTTAAGTCCTTGTTGTGCACCGGATCGAAAGTGCCGCAAATCTTGATGGTGTTGCCCGGCACGAAGAGCGGCACGAAAAAGGGCAACCCCTGGATATGGTCCCAATGGGTGTGGCTGATGAAAATGGAACAGGACACCGGCATGCGCCGGGCCAGTTCCAGGCCCAGGGCGCGGATGCCCGTGCCCGCGTCCAAGATGATCGTTTCGCCGCCGGCGGCGATTTCCAGGCAGGTGGTGTTGCCGCCGTAGACCACCGTATCCGGCCCCGGCACACCGATCGATCCGCGCGTGCCCCAAAACGTAAGCCGCATAGCGAACTCCTTTGTGCGAATCTGGGGGGAACCCCCTTTTGTGCACAAAAGGGGGTTCCCCCCAGATCTTCCTCTCCTCTCTAAAGTTGCAGCATGACCCGGGCGTTTTGCAGTTCCTCGGGTAATTCGGCCAGGGCGTCGGCAACGACGTCGGAATTCAGCATAAGGCGTTCACGCACCCCCGCCGGCATGGGAGACAGAACCGGATTGCCGGAAAAACCCAGGTTCCTGCGCTTGACCACCTGGTTGGCGACGAACACCACATCCGTGAGTTGGGAGGGATTTTCGTCGCTCGGCGCGTGATGGCCGGCCAGGGCGCCTCCCAGAGGCTCGGGCAGGCCCCAGCGTTGGGCCAATAGCGCGCCCACCTCGGCATGCGTGGCCCCAAGCACCGCCTGTTCACTCACGGTCAAATCCACCTGATCCAGGGCGGCTGCTTCCAGGGCGCGCGCGAATCGCTTGGGCTCGTACCTGGCGTAAACCAGCTTGCCCACGTCGTGCAGCAGGCCGGCGACGAAATAATCCTCGGATTCGGACCGTGAAACGCCCTTGGCCTGGGCCAGGCGCCTGGCGGCCAGGCCCACGGCCAGACTGTGCAGCCACAAAGCGTCGATGTCGAGCCCGGCCTCGTTTTTCCGGGGCAACACCCCGAGCATGGCCAGGGAAAGCGCGGTGTGTTTGAGGGTGTTCAGCCCGAGAGTGACCAGGGCCTGATGCACGGAGGTGACCCTGTTCGCCAGCCCGAAATAGGCCGAATTGACCAGGCGCAGGATCTTCATGGTCAGGACGGGATCGCCCGAGACCACTTCAACGAGGGTCTTGGGCGAACAGTTGATGTCGCCGGCCAGCGAAAGCACCCGGCTGACGCTTTGGGAAAAGGCCGGAATTTTTTCAACCAGCGACAAAAGCCGCTGCGCGTTTGTGTCTTTGCCCTCGTCCGTCACCTGTTTGCGGTCCTCCGAATGCGCTGTCTTCCTGGCGATTGTCCAGCCTTTGCCGTCACGAATAAATGCCGATTTTTTTCGCCGGTTCCCCGCGCATGACCGTTGCTAAGACGGGAAAACTTATTATATATTACTACTAGATCAGGTTGAGTACAAGCATGCTCGCAACGCCACCGGTCCCACGTCCGGGGGGGCTTCGTTTTTTTCTGATTATTGCATCATCGGTGGCGATGACACGCGGCTGGGATTTGGACGGAGGTGATCATGTCGTTACGATTCATGCGCCTCGAAGACCGGATCGTCCTGGATGGAGCCGCCGCCGCCATCATCGCCCAAGCCGTCGCCTCGGCCCCCTCCGGCTCGTCGTCAAATTCTTCCAGTTCTTCCTCGAACTCTTCTTCTGGCGGGACCAAAAGCAGCGCGGGGCAAAGCTCATCCTCCCCGGCCAATACGGCAGCGTCCTCCCCTGCCAGAAGCGACGTGGGAACCTCCCAGGCGGGTTCTTCCGCGGCCTCTTCTTACACCGCCACCAAGCCGGCCGACTCGGGCTCCGCCGCCGTCAAACCGGCCGACGCCCCCCAGACGACAACGACTTCCTCCGCAACCGGCGGCAACCACGGCGTCACCAGCCACGACGCCTCTTCAGGCTCGGGCGCGTCGGACATGACGACGGCGGGCAAATCCGGCGTATCGGCCCCCTCCCGGACAACCACCGATTCCAGCCATGATCCACAAGGACCATCCGCGAGTCAGGCCGACGCCGGCGGCAAGGCCCAATCGAGCGCTCAGACCTCAGCCACGTCCCCGGATTCGAGCTCCGGTGGCGCCTCGTCCTCAACCGCCGCGGCCTCGCGCGCAACCCATTGGGAAACCTCCCGCGATGCCGGAAACTCCGCCGCCAAGGCGACGGCCCAAACGCACTCCCCGTCATCCGGTCCGGACAAGACCGTATCGTCGTCTCAGAATTCGAACGACCCGTCGACTTACGCGGCCAGGACCTCAAGCGCCGATTCGGCCACTGCGGCCATGGCCACGAGCGCCAAGACGACGGCCGAGGCCACGAGTTCCCCGGCCCGCGCGGACAATACCCAGACAGCCGCCCCTGGCTTCGCCAGGGCCAACGATCCATCCTTTGTTTTCTCCAATAGCACGGCCGGCGGACTTCAAGGCGCCTCATCCGCCCCGGACTACGTGCGTAACCTGGTGGACGCGGCCGTGGGCAGCCAAAAGGCCCAAAACTCCAGCCTTGCCGTGGGCGGCGAGGCACAAGGCGGGTCCCGCCAGATCGCGGACGCTGGAGTCAATTCGGGCTTCCAAGCGCAAAATTTCTGGAAAACGGCCGATTCGCTGGCAGGCGGGAATGGGCAGCAGAACGTTGCGCCCGGTTACTCCGGTCTTGGCCACATGACTTGGGCCCTGCTCAATTCGGCCAACGCCCTCGCCGGGCCGAACGCGGCCACTTCGGCTTACGCCTCGGGCAATGCGCAGACCTCCCAGGCCTATTTCAACGCCGCCGGGCTCACAGGCGCATCCGCCATGGCGGAGGGCGCCTCCATGCACGGGGGCAACCTCGCTAAAACCACATCTTCCACGCAACCGGTGCGGGTCATCGCCATTTCCTCGGAAGTCCAGGGCGCCCAGGCTTTGGCTTCGGACGTGGCCCCCGGGGTCATCGCCATTGTGTACAACGAGGCGGAAACGCCGGCCCAATTGCTCGCGCAGATCACCCAGGCCCTGAATGGACAACAGGCCCAGAGCATCGCCATCGCCAGCCATGAAAATTCCACCGGCTCCTTCGACCTGACCGACGGCAACGTCGCCAGCGCCGGCACGGTCATGGCCAACTCCCAAATGAACGCCTTCTGGGCCGGGGTGGGCGGGTTGCTCACCACCAACGGAACCATCGACATTCTGGCCTGCGACCAGGCGTCCACGACGCAGGGCGAGATGACCATCGCGGCCATCACACAGGTTTCCGGCCACACGGTGGACGCCAACTCCGATCCCACGGGCAACGCCAGTTCCGGAGGCACCTGGATTTTGAATCAGGGCAACGTGAACGTCGCCACCACCTATTTCATTGCCGGCAAACTCGGCAATTTCACCGGCACGCTGGCCGATCCCGGAGTGCAGAACCCGGCCGCGTCCGGGGCCACTCCCGCGCTCGGGGCCGAGATCACCTCCGTGGCCGTGGAGGCGAACGGCCAGATCGTGGTCGCCGGCTACACGTATAACGGCACGAATGACGACTTCGCGGTGGAGCGTTTCAATACCAACGGCACCCTGGACAGCACCTTCGGCACGAACGGCCTGACCGTGACCGATTTCAGCGGGGAGAACGCCGAGGCCACCAGCGTGGCCATCCAGGCCGACGGCAAGATCGTGGCCGCGGGCGAGGTCTTTAACGGAACCAACTACGACTTCGCCCTGGCCAGATACAACGCCAACGGCACCCTGGATACGACCTTCGGCGCGGGCGGCAAGGTGGTCACCGATTTCAGCGGCCAAAACGCCCAGATCAATTCCGTTGTCATCGAGGGCAGCGGAACGGGCACCGAGATCGTGGCCGGCGGATACATATCGAGCGGGACCGTCACCGACATGGCCGTGGCCCGGTATACCGCAAGCGGCAGCCTGGATACGAGCTTCGGCAGCGGACACGCGAGCGGCACGGTCAACGGGGTAACAGTCACCAACCTGGACGGCGCGGTGGTCACGGATTTTAACGGCCAAAACTCCCAGATCAACGCCCTGGCCATCGAGGGCACCCAGATCGTGGCCGCGGGTTCCGTTTACGATGCGAGCGCCGGGCACGACGACTTCGCCGTGGTGCGCTACAACAATAGCGGCAGCCTGGACACGAATTTCGGTTCGGGCGGCGTGGCGCTCACCAACCTTACGGCCGAGGCCCAGGCCAAGTCCGTGGCCATCGAGGCCAGCGGCCAGACGGTCCAGATCGTGGCCGCGGGCTTCGCCGACGCGGGCGCGGGCGGGGCTTCGGAATTCGCCGTTGTCCGGTACAACGCGGACGGCAGCCTGGATACGGGCTTCGGCGGGGGCGGCGTGGTGACCACGGCCGTCGGCCAGGGCGACAGTTCAGCCACTTCGGTGATCGTTGAAAGCACGGGCCAAATCGTGGCCGCGGGCACGGCGGTCGACGATGCGGGTCATGCGGACTTCGCCGTGGTCACCTACAATACCGACGGCAGCCTGAGCTCCTCGGTCATGCAGGACTTCTGCGGCAACGGCGATACGGCCCGGGCCGTGGCCGTGGACAGCGTCACCGCTGACGTGATCGCGGCCGGGTTCGCCAGCAACGGCGCGGGACCGGAATTCGCCCTGGCCGCTTTCGCAACCTCCGGCGGCGTGGTCACCAGCAGTCTCGACAGCAGCTTCGGCGACTCCGGCCTGATGACCTCCAACGTCAGCAGCCTGGTGGACACGACCGGCGCGCCGGTGCGGGCGATGGCCATCGACTCGAACATCCAGGGGGCGCAGTTGCTCGCCTCCGACACCTTAACCGGGGTGATCAACTTCGTGTACAACGAGACCGACACGCCCGCGCAGGTACTCACGGAACTGGAACTCGCCCTGGGCGGGGTGAAGGCCGACTCCATCGGCCTGGCCTCGCACGGCAATTCGGACGGGTCGTTCGACCTGACCGATTCGGCCAACGTGTCGGCGTCCTCGGTCCTGGGCGACGCCCATATGCACGCTTTCTGGACCGGCGTGGGCGGGCTGCTCAAAACCCACGGCGTTGTCGACATCCTGGCCTGCGACCAGGCGGCCACCGCCCAGGGCCAGATCACGCTGGCGGCCATCGCGCAGGTGAGCGGCCACGCGGTCGACGCCTCCGACAGCCCCGTCGGCAACCCGGCGGCCGGCGGCGTCTGGTATCTGGATCACGGCAACGTGGATCTGACCGCGAGATACTTCGCGGCGGGAAAGCTGGCCAACTATACCGGGCTGTTGTGGTCGCAGACGGTGGCAACCGACCTCACGTCCTCGGACGGGACGACGGACAACCTGTTTGGTTCGAGCGTGGCCATATCCGGGGACTGGGCCATTATCGGGGCGTATGGCTACAGTACTTCCGAGGGCGCGGTGTACTTTTTCTACAACGGCGCGTCCGGCTGGCAGCAAGTGGAGGAGATTGTCGACCCGGGCGCGACCGCTGGCGACGAGTTCGGCTACTCCGTGGGCATTTCCGGAAACTACGCCATCGTGGGCGCGCCGGGAACCACGGTAACAATTACTTATCCTAGTCCTGCTCAATATGCCGGTGCTGGCGCGGCCTATATCTTCAGCCGCAGCGGCACGGGCGGCTCGGCCTGGAGCAAACTGGGGTGCGCCCTCACGGCCTCCGACGCAGCCGCGGGCGACAACTTCGGCTCCTCCGTGGCCATTTCCGGGAACGTCGCCATCGTGGGCGCCCCGGACAAGACCGTGGGAAGCAACGCGTTGCAAGGCGAGGCCTACATCTTCAGCCGCACCTCGGACGGCTTCACGAATCAGCAGATCCTTTCGGAGGCGAGCGGGGCCCCAAGCGACCAATTCGGCTACTCCGTGGCTATCGCCGGCAACGTCGCCGTCGTGGGCGCACCGGGGGCCAACTGCTGTCAGGGCGCGGCCTCCATCTTCGTTTATGACGGCTCGGAGTGGGGCGTTCCGAGCAGCGCAACCTATGTCGCCAATCAGACCCTCACCGCCTTGAATGGGAGCGCCGGCGACAACTTCGGCGCCTCCGTGGCCATCACCGGCGTCGGAGACCACGTTATCGTGGGAGCGCCCGAGCGCAATGGGGATCAGGGCGCGGCGTATCTCTTCGTCAACACCGGCACCAATTGGAGCACGTATTCCCAACAAGCGGAACTGACCGCCGCCGACGGGGCCGCGGGCGACTACTTCGGCGAAAGCGTGGCCATCGACAACGCCGGGGACACGGCCGTCGTGGGCGCGTACTACCACACCGTGGGCAGCAATACGACGCAGGGCGCGGCGTACGTCTTCGTCCGCACCGGCGACTCTTCCTGGGTCCAGGCGGCCGAACTCACCTCCTCGGACGGGGCGGCGGGCGACAACTACGGCGGCTGCGTAGCCATTTCCGGGGACACGGTCCTCGTGGGCGCGCCGGACAAGGGTATTACCCACATGAGTGACATGCCTTATACCGCCTCCGCTCAAGGCGAGTCCTACATCTACAACCTCGCCGGCAGCGCCTGGAACCTGCAGGCCGAAACCACGGCCGGGACCGGCGGCATCTTCGGCTACAGCGTGGCCATCTCCGGCAACACCGCCGTCGTGGGCGCGCCGGACCAACTGGTCGACTACGCCAATGAAGGCGAGGTCTACATTTTCACCTGCTCGGGCAGCACCTGGACTTTGCAGCAAGCCCTCACCACCTCGCCTTCAGGCGACGACGGCGCCATTGACGGCGCCGGAGGCGACCAATTCGGCTTTTCCGTGGCCATTTCCGGGGACACGGTCCTCGTGGGCGCGCCGTACCACGATAATCAAGGCGAGGCCTATGTCTTCACCCGCACCAGCGGCTCCTGGAGCTTGCAGGCGGAATTCACCGCATCCAACATAAGCAACGGCGACACGTTCGGCTATAGCGTAGGTATTTCCGGAGACACGGCCATCGTGGGCGCGCCGGAGCACACTCCTATCAGCGGCAGTCTCCATCAAGGCGCCGCCTACATCTTCACCCGCACCGGCGCCAGCTGGGATACGGGGGTTGAGCTCACCGCCTCGACGGACGCCACCCAGGACGCCTACTTCGGCTTGTCCGTGGCCGTTTCCGGGGACACCGCCATCGTGGGCGCGCCGTCCGCCTCGCCGACAATTAATAGTATCTATAATCCTTACACGGGCGCGGTCTACATTTTCACGCGTTCCGTCGACAACGGCTGGGACTCCGCCACGCAGCAGGAAATCACCGACCCCGCTCTCACCGAGTATGACAACTTCGGCGGCAGCGTGGCCATCTCCGGGAACAACGCCATCGTGGGCGCGCCGGCGGGGACGTACGGTCATGTCGGCGCGGTATACTTCTACACGAATACCGGCGCGGACAATACATGGAGCCCGCAGGGATCGGCAATTACCGACCCCGGCGGGAACAGCGTCGACAATTTCGGCTACAGCGTGGCCATCTCCGGGGACAACGCCGTCGTGGGCGCGACGGGAACCACGGAAAATGGGAACGCGGATCAAGGCGCGGCGTACGTCTACAATCTGACCCGCAACGGCTCCAGCCTGTACTGGAATCTGCAGCAGACCATAACCACAACCGCCGTCGATGGAGGGGAGAACGACTATTTCGGCGCCAGCGTGGCCATTGCCGGGGATAAAATCATCGCGGGCGCGTATGATCACGCCCAAAGCCAAGGCGCGGTCTACGCCTACGCGCTCGACACCTTCACCGCCGCGCCGACCCTCACGGCCCTGAACGAAAGCGCGCAAAGCGTGGCGGACAACGCCACGATCAAGCCGTTTTCCGGCTTCACCATAGCCGCGGTGAATTCCGGCTATATGGAAACAGTGACCGTCAGCCTGTGCGATGCGGCCAAGGGCTCGTTCACCACCCTGAGCGGCTTCACCGACAACCACAACGGCACCTACAGCTTCACCGGCACGGCGGCCGAGGCCCAAACCGCCATCGAGGGCCTGGTCTACACCCCCACGGAGCACCGCGTGACCCCGGGCTCATACGAGGACACGGATTTTAAAGTCACGGTAACGAACGCCCTGGGCTCGACCGCCCAGGCCGGCTCGCTGAATTCCGACAACGCCATCAGCGTGCGTTCGACCGCCGTCCACGACTCCCCGAGCCTGACCATGGGCGGCCAGAGTTTAAGCAACTTGAACATCACGGTCGTCGAAAACACCTCGCCAGCCGGGATGACCGTATCCGCCCTGCTTTCCGGCTACTTCACGGACCCGGATCACGGCGCGAGCCTGGGCGGCATCGCCGTCATCGACAATACCGCCGCCAGCGGGGGCGTGTGGCAATACTACACTGATGAGGGCGGCTGGCAAGCCATCCCCGATTCCTCCGACGGCGGCTTAGCCCCTTCGTTCGGAAACGCGCTGATGATCTCAGCCTCCACCCCGATCAGATTCTTGCCCAGTACCGGTTTCACGGGCACCGCCCCGCAACTGACCATAATGGTGGTGGACGGGATGTATGGCGGGTCTTACTCCGACGCACCGGCGTACGCCAATATCTCCGAATCCTCGTACTTCTCCAGTTTTTCCACGTCTTCTTACGTCCTGGGGGGCACGGTAATGGCCGCGCCGACCACGCCAACCACGCCGACATACACGCCGCCGACCACGATCACGCCACCGACCACGATCACGCCGCCGACCACAATCACGCCGCCGACCACAATCACGCCGCCGACCACGACCACGACGACAACCACCACCACGGTCAGTCCCGTGGTCACCAATTCCTCCACGAACCCGACCGCCACCTTTGGGCCGAACCCAACCGACACGGGGCTCACGGAATCGACAACGACATTCGGCTCCACCTCGGTGACAACGTCGTTCACCACCATCGGTGTGGGCGACACCACGGGATTGGGCCTCGGCTCATCCTCGTCCGTGTTCCAGTCCCTGAACACGGCCCTGTCTCAGCCGATCACGATCACCGTCACCACGACGCTCAGCCCGACCCAGACCGGCGAGACCGGCAAAACCGTGGAAATCGCCAACCAAATCACGACCGCCCTGGATAAGGCCATCGTCACCAAGGACATCACGGACACGGCCAAGGTCCTCTCCGGCGGCAACCAGGTCCAGGAAGCCAAGGTCGCGGACACCATGTCCACTGTGGCCAAGGATGTGGACAAGGCCGTGCAGCAGAAGGGCGACCCGGCCACGGCCAAGGCCAGCATCGAGGCCGCCGTGGCCAAGACCGCCGCGGCCAAGGGCATCACCGACCCGGCGGTGGTCAAGGGCATGCAGACAGCGGCCGTCACCATGTTCAACCAGGAGCGCGCGGCCAATTCCAGGGCGTTGCTGCAAATACTGATCCCGCGTAAGAATTAGCTTGAGCGAACCCGGCCAGCAAAACCGCCCGGCGGTTTTGCTGGCTTGCTTTCAAACGACCCGGAAGGACCCGCGCCCATGAAACTCTCCCGCACGAAAGCCGCCTGCTTGCTCGCTTGCGCGGCCTTGCTCCTGGCGGCTTCGCTCGCCGCCCAGAACCTGGGCGACAAGATGCTCGACCTCTTGGAGAAAGACTACAAACCGGAAGCCCCCTTGCTCGCGCCCGATGTCACGGTCGTCCAGGATTTCAAGGACACCTCCAGCGAACCGGCCGGACTGGTCGAGTTCGTGGAAAACGAAGCCTATATCATCCACGCCGAGGACCAGCATACCGCGTACAAGGCCGCAAAAAACAACATGGTCTGCGTCGGCGACACGCTCGTGGCCGAGGCCGGCTCCAACATGGCGGTATTGCTCAAGGACCAAAGCAAATTCACCCTGGCCGCCTATTCCAAGATGACCATCGACAAGTCGGTCTACGACCCGGACAGGAACTTTCGCGACACCGTTCTCGACCTGGCCGCGGGCAAAGCCCGGGTGGTGGCCAAGAAACTCCAGGCCGCCGGGGACGAGAACTTCAAGGTCAAGACCCCGGTGGCCACTTGCGGCATCCGCGGCTCGGATTTCGTGGTCTCGCTCGTCCCGGCCAACCAATTGCCGGATTGGCGCAGCACCTTCTGGGACAGCCTGGGCCCGGCGAAGGCCTACGCCCAGGCCTCCGGCGGCTTCCAATCCCCCGGGGGCGGCCTGTCCCTGGTCGTGCTCACCGGCGCGGAAACCACGCTCTCGGTGACCGGCCCGGTCGGCCCCCCGGTGATCATGGAATCGTTCAGCATCACCGCCTCGTTCACGGACCGGCCGACCCAGCCGCCGTCGACCGTGCCGCCGTCGCGAGTCCCGGACGTCATGAACAAAGTCGGGCCGAACATCTCGGTCATGCGTATGCCCAAGGTCTTCGAATAACCAGGAGCGCATCCCGCAGAGCTTCCGATGACCGGCCATCTCCCCTCGGTTTCTTGTCCGCGCCCGGCGCGTTCGGTCGCGTCCGGGCCTCGCGTCGTCCTGTTCGCGGCCCTGCTGACGACGCTGCTTACGCTTGGTTGCGCCGCCAAAACCTCTCCAACAGCTCCCGCCGCGCCCAGGCAGACCGAGGACCAAGCCGCGGCCTCGCCGGGAATAGCGGCCATCGCCGCCGCGATCGCGGACCGCGACGACAGCGCCCGCGTCTGCCGGGCCATGCGCTACGTGGGCGAAAACCTGGCCTATGACCCAGACGGCAACAGGGAACAATTCACCAAAACCGCCGCCGACCTCTTCAATGATAAAATCCTGGGCGGCTGTTCCGACTTCGCCCTGGCAGAGATGGCCCTCATCCGGGCCATGGGCTTCAAAGCGCGCCTGGCCCTGACCGCCAACGTCAAATGGATCAAACTCTGGCGGGAAAATCCCCTGGCCGTGGGCAACGGCCACAGCTTCATCGAAGTCTTCCTCGACGGCCGCTGGCACCTGGCGGACCCGACCTACTTCATCCTCTACGACGGCTACGATCCAAACCAAAAAAATCTGCCCTCCGGCGAAATCGCCATGGCCAGGGGACGCGACTTCGCCTCCCTCGGCATCGACTCGGTGGATCAGGCCAACACCCTGCTGCGCAAGGCCGCCGCGGCCTACGGCGACGATTACCGCGATCCGGGACTCACCGTGCGCTGCCAGGTCGATTTCGACTTCCCGGCGACCTTCGCCAAACTCGGTGAGCTCTTCCTGGAAAAAGGCGTCACTTCCTCGGCGCTGCGGTTGTGCCGCAAGGCCGTCGAACTCGATCCCGACCGCCTGGACGCCCAACTGTGCCTGGCCAGGGCCCAGCTCAAATACGGCGACCGAACCCGCGCCGCCAGGGCGCTCGACGCGGCCGAAAAACTCGACCCGGCCAACCCGCTCGTCCCCGCCCTTCGCCGGGAACTGGACAAAACCAAGGGGCAGGCCGCGCCCTGAAGAATTTGCGAGAGAGGAACCGAGAGGGGGACCCTTTGTGAACAAAGGGTTCCCCTCCCGGACCCTCCCCCTCCCAAAAACTTTAGGACTGTCCTGGTCAACGAACACCAAGTCCTATTTCTCCTCCATATATTCGGTTGGTTGAAGAGCATTTCGCGCTGTTTTCAGCGAAGGCCGGCGGCAGCAGCCCTTGCTCGTTCAAGAGCGGAGACCTGGGGTGGCAAGCCCCCCGGAAATGGACCAATGGCCCAGGTTTTGGATCTCTCAAAACGAGGGCCGGAGGCGATAGCCCAGGCTTATTCGAAAGCGGGGGCCGGGGGCGGCAGCCCCCTGGGAAAAGAACAGTGGTTCTGGTTTTGATTCTCTCAAAACAAATAACAAAGACAGCCGTGCGAGCCGCATTTCGGACCGCAAAAAATCGCTTGACGCATCCTAGACGACCGGTCTATTAGTTATCCCGTGAAACGCGACGCCAAAACCGACATCCTCAACGCCGGGGCCGATCTCATCCATCGCCAAGGCTTCAACCGCACCGGACTCAAGGAAATCCTGGACGCCGCCGGCGTGCCCAAGGGATCGTTCTATTTCTATTTCAAATCCAAGGAAGATTTCGGGACGGCCCTGATCGACCACTTCATGGGCATCATGGGTGAAGCCGCCCGCCCCGTCCTGGGCGATCCGGCCACGGCGCCCATCGAACGCTTGAAGCGCTTCTTCGGCACCAGGCGGGAGCGATTTGAAGCAGGCGGCTGCGAGCGCGGCTGTTTCATCGGCAATCTGGCCCAGGAAATGAGCGATCTCTCCCCGTCCATGCGCCAAGGCGTCTGCCGCGCCTTCTCCGCCCTGGCGACGACCCTGGAGAACCTTCTCAGCGAAGCGGCGCAATGCGGCGACATCCCGGCCGACATCGAGCCCGGCAGGACCGCCGCCTTCATCCTCGACGCCTGGGAAGGCGCATTGTTGCGCATGAAAGCGGAGAAAAGCGTCGAACCGCTGCGGCGCTTCGAAGACATGGTTTTCAACCGGCTGCTGCGCTGAAACGTTTTTTTGCGACCAAATAATAGACGACCGGTCAACTATCATACAAACCCACAACCAGGAGGCAACCATGTTTCTGCTCAAAACCGTCACCCCCGGACAAGCCGCCGGCAAAGTCGCCGAGGCGTACTCCGTTTTCCCCAAGGAATTCGGCGTGCCCGCGCCGCTGCAACTGATGAGCGCCAGCCCGGAGCTGCTCGCGCAGCGCATCGAAGGCATCCGCTACTACATGTCGCACAAGAAATTGACCGCCCCCCTGCTTGCGGCCATACGCTACCTCGCCGCGTCCAAAGCCAATTTTCCCTTTTGCACCGAACTCAACGGCGGCCTGCTCATGAAAATGGGCATGACCGCTGAAGAAACGGCCACCCTGAAAAACGACCCCAAGGCCTCCAGCCTCGAACCGGACGAAGCGGCCATGTTGGCCTTTGTCGCCAAAGCCCTAAATGACCCAGCCTCCGTCGCCCAGGACGATATCCAGGCGCTTCGCGACCTGGGATACGCCGACAGCGATATCTTCGACGCCCTGGCCCACGCCGCCAACATGACCGCCGGAGCGCTGCTGTATAAGACCTTTGCGAGGGAGTAGAAAACCGGGGGGAAACTTTTTTGTAAAAAAGTTTACCCCCGGCCCCCACTTCAAAAAACT
>Ga0326727_10012862_pt1 | contig 18870 bp, 17 predicted proteins | sample MB2enrmetagenome_FD_207643 | JGI IMG/M metagenome (GOLD analysis project Ga0326727, IMG submission 207643) | Lab enriched peat soil microbial communities from McLean, Ithaca, NY, United States - MB29MY | ecosystem: Environmental > Terrestrial > Soil > Wetlands > Peat | place: USA: New York...
CCCCACCTGCACTATGAGGTGCGCGTACACAACGTGCCCGTGAATCCGCACAAGTATCTGCGCGTGACATGACCGGCTATCCGGTCAATCACCTGATCGAGTTCGCCGCGGCCGCGGACATCCGTCCGGTCATGGTCCGTCAGGAGCGCATCGGCATCCACATGGCCGACGCCATTTCCCGCCTCTCCTCGGGCCGCAGGCTTGGCGCCTTCTGTTGCCAGTACGGGCCGGGCAGCGAAAACGCCTTCGGTGGCGTTGCGCAGTGTTTCGGCGAAGGGGTCCCCGTGCTGATCCTGCCCGGCGGCTACCCGCGCCGGCTGGCCCATCTCACGCCCAACTTCAACCCGGCCGAGGTGATGCGCCCGGTGACCAGGTCCGCCGAGTCGATCGACCTGCCCGGCGAGGTGGCCAACATCATGCGGCGTGCCTTCACCCGCCTGCGCAACGGCCGTCGCGGGCCGGTGGTCGTGCAGATCCCCTGGGACATGTTCGAGGAGGAGCTGCCGGGCCCGCTGGAGTACGAGCCGGTACTCAGCACCCGCTACGGTCCCGATCCGGTGCACGTGAAGCAGGCGGCCGAGCTGATCGCCTCGGCCCGCCGCCCGCTGCTCTATGTCGGCCAGGGCGTGCACTACGCCCAGGCCTGGCCGCAGCTGAAGCGCCTGGCCGAGAAGATGGCGATGCCCGTGTTCACCAGTCTGGACGGCAAGAGCGCCTTCCCGGAGACCCATCCGCTGTCGCTCGGTTCCAGTGGCGTATCGATGCCGGACGCCGTGGTGCACTTCCTCAGGGCCGCCGACGTGATCTTCGGGGTCGGCTGCAGCTTCACCGAAAGCCCGTTCGCGGTCAGGATCCCGCCGGGCAAGCGGATCATCCACGCCACCCATGATCCCGATCACCTGAACAAGGACGTGCGCGCCGAGATCGGCCTCATCGGCGATGCCGCCCTCACGCTCGATGCCGTGCTGGCCGAGTTGGACGCGATCAGTCCCGGCGATCGCGACGCCAGTGCGGTGATCGCGGAAGCGAGGCAGATCCGCGAGGCGTGGCTGGCCCAGTGGATGCCCCTGCTCAGCTCCGACGAAACCCCGCTCAACCCCTATCGCGTGCTGTGGGACCTGATGCACACGGTGGACGTGCCGAACACCATCATCACCCACGACGCCGGCAGCCCGCGCGACCAGCTCTCGCCGTTCTGGCAGTCGGTCGAGCCGCTGACCTACATCGGCTGGGGCAAGACCACCCAGCTCGGCTATGGGCTCGGGCTCGCCATGGGGGCGAAGCTCGCCCATCCGGACAAGCTGTGCATCAATGTCTGGGGCGACGCCGCCATCGGCTTCACCGGCATGGACTTCGAGACCGCGGTGCGCGAACGGATCCCGATCCTCTCCGTGCTGTTCAACAATTTCTCCATGGCGATCGAGCTCAAGATCATGCCGGTCTCCACCGCGAAATACCGCTGCACCGACATTTCCGGCGACTATGCGGCGATGGCGCGGGCGTTCGGCGGCTACGGCGAGCGGGTCACCTCGCCGGAGGAGATCGTGCCGGCGATCCGCCGCGGCATCGCCCGCACCCAGGCGGGCGTGCCGGCGCTGCTGGAGTTCGTCACCGCCAAGGAAACCCGGATCTCGCGGCGCTCCACCGAGTCCACGCATTAGCCCCGCACCCGCCCGCTCCGTCCTGGCGGGCGGGCGCCGGTCACGGCTGCCTTGCCAGCGTCGCCCGGTAGTCCCGGTTCCAGGTGGGGCAAAGCATGACCTCGTTGATCACCAGCCGCTTCGGCAGGCAGGCGATGTAGAGGATCAGGTCGGCGACCTCCTCCGGTTGCAGCATGCGGGCGCGATCCTCGGCGCTGACTGGAGTGGGGCGCTTATTGAGGATGGGCGTCGCCACCTCGCCGGGCGACAGCACGGTGCAGCGGATGCCGTTGACGCCCTCCTCCATGTTGATGGTGTGCCCCAGCGCCACGACGCCGTGCTTGGCCGCGGTGTAGGCCGGCCCGCTCAGGACGCCGATGAACCGGCCTGCCATGCTGGCGGTGAGGATCACCAGCCCGTCCTGCTGCGCCCGCATGATCGGCAGCACCGCCGTCGCGCAGTAGAACACGCTGGTCAGGTTGCCCTCGATCAGCGCGTCCACGCCCGCCGGGGTCAACACCGACCAGGAGCGGGGGCTGATGTTCACCCCGGCGTTGGCCAGCAGGATGTCCAGCCGGCCGAAGCGGTCCCGGATCCCGTCGGCGATCGCCTGCACCTGCCCGGCCCGGGTAAGATCGCCGGCCTCGACGACGGCGGCGGCGCCGATCCGGCTCGCCACCGCCTCCAGCTTGGCCCGCGTGCGGCCGGTCAGCACCACCGTGGCCCCCTCCGCGGCCAGCGCCACCGCCGCGGCCTCGCCGATGCCGCTGCCCGCCCCGGTCACCCACGCCAGCTTACCCTCGAGCCGCGTCATGCCTGATTACTCCCACGCTCTTGTGGCATGGGCCGAGCCAAGGAGCACGCCCGCGCCATCAACCCGCCAGAGGATGCACGGAGTTCGTTGGATATCAAATCCTTCCCGATGGTGCGCGGCGGATTTCATGAGTCCGCGGGGCTGCCGGCGGCATTTCGGGCTGGTCTTGCCGGCGATCGGAGCGGCCGCCATCTGCCCGCTGCCGGTCCCGCTCGAAAGGGCATATGACGGGGGGTTGACAGGATATCGGAACGCTGTTCATAATACTGAACAAACGCGCTGGTTACCCGCCTCTCTCATGAACCAAGTTTCAAACCGACGATGCCCGCCTCCGATGCGATGCCGGCTTGATGCCCCGGAAAGGGATGGACCAGAATGATGGTCGATTGCCTTTGTGGGAATGAAAGGTCCATGACAACGAACGAGTCAGTCAGCCGCGCGATTGATATTATCAAGCTCGTGGCAAATGCCGAGCGTCCGATAACGCTCACCGAAATCTGCAAAAAGACCAACATCCCGAAGTCGAGCGCGTTCGGCATCCTGCATACGCTGGTCGAGAAGAACGCTCTTGAAATCGCCGACGAGAACGCGAGAACCTTTCGGCTCGGCCTGGGCCTTTTCGAAACCACCCTGGCCGCGCTGTCGAGCACGGATCTGCTGAAGGCGGCCCGGCCGCTGCTCGAAGAACTCAACCGGCTGACCGGCGAGACCGTGCTGTTCGCGGTCGAGGACGCCGGTCAGATGGTGTTCCTCGACATGCTTGAGGGCGCCGCCTTCCTGCGCGCCACGGTCAAGCTCGGCGCCCGCATCAGCATGCATTGCACGGCGATCGGCAAGGCCGTGCTGGCCGCCTTTCCGGAGCCCGGGCTGCTCGAGTTCCTGAACGCGGTTCCGCTCGCCCGCAAGACCGACCACACGATCATCCGGCGTGCCGACCTCATGAAGGACCTGGCGCAGACACGCGTGCGCAAACACTCGATCGATAACGAAGAGAATATCGACGACATATGTTGCGTGGGCGCCCCGATCTATTCCCGCACCCACAAGGTGATCGCCGGCATGAGCATCACCATGCAGGCATCCCGCGCCGACGCCGATAAACTGAGCTACTACGGCATGTTGGTCCACAATGCCGCGCTCAGAATATCTCGCCGAATGGGATTCAGCGAGACCGATCTCTATTGGGATTGGGACAATCTGTCCGGTGCGCAGCTGAAAGCCTCCGGATGAAGCCGAACGTTGCCTGACCACAGGAGGGCCCGATGGGCATCAAGACGACCAAGGAACTCGCCGAATACGCACTCGATCTGAAATACGGTCAGTTGCCGTCCGGCCTTGTCGCTCATGTGAAGGATATCGTCATGGGCTACATGGCCTCGACACTGGGCGGCTCCGCCCTGCCCTTCGGGCGCATCGCCACCAGATACGCCAAGGCCCAGGCCACCGCGGCGCTGGCCGGCGTCTCCGGCGGCGGCTTCAAGACCACCCTCGAGGCCGCGGCGCTGGCCAATGCGACCATGGCGCACGCCACCGAGCTGGAAGACGTCTCCTTCCCCGACGGCCTCTATAGCCTGACCGTGCTGGCCCCGGTGTTCGCCATCGCCGAGCATCGCCACATGTCCGGCAAGGCGGCGATCGAGGGCTTCGTCGTCGGCTACGACATCGCCAGCAAGCTCGGCGTCGCCTGCGCCGACGCCGGCTCCAAGGGCTGGATGCTGTCCGCCACCTTCGCCTCGGTCGGCAATGCCGGCGCCGCGGCCAGGCTGTTCGGGCACGATCTCAAGCAGACCATCTGCGCCATGAGCCTCGGCGCCTCCCAGGGCACCGGCCTGGTCCGCCAGTCCGGCACCGGCGCGCATACCTTCGAGGCCGGCTTTGCCGCGCGCAACGGCATCACCGCCGCCATCCTTGCTGGCTATGGCCTCGACGGCTCGCCCACCGTGCTCGAGGGCCCCGGCGGCATGTGCGACCTCGTCGGCAGCATGCCTGACTTCGAGCTGGTCGATGGCTGTCGCGTCGCCGAGGTCGGCATCCGCAAATACCCGTGCTGCGGCCTGTTGCAACGGACCATCGACGGCATGTCGGACCTGGTCGCCGAGCACAACCTGCGCGGCGAGGACCTCGAAAGCATCGATGTCGAGGTGAACCACACCTTCTCGATGTATGCGGGTTTCCCGGAGCCGCAAACCGCGGCCCAGACCCGCTTCAGCATCCACCACGCCATGGCCGCCTGCTTCCTCGAGCGGCCGGTCTTCCTCAAATCCTTCACCGACGAGGCGGCGCACGATCCGGCCTACATGGCGCTGCGTCCGAAGGTCAGGATGATCGTGCATCCCGAGTGGGAGCACGGCTACTTCCCGCAGCCCGCCCTGCTGACCGTTCGCATGAAGGACGGCCGCGTACTGAAGCGCGAGTGCGTGTTCGCGCGGGGCGACGCCGGCCACCCGATCAGCCGCGAGGACGTGACAAGGAAGTATCAGGGCGGCATCAACTTCGCCGGCACCCTCTCCGCCGCGCGCGCCGCCGAGGCCGCGAAGCTGATCGAATCGCTCGAGGATGTGCGTGACGTCTCCGACATCATGAACATCTTCGCCTTCCCCGACCTGCTGAAACAATAGGCGCGCCGCCCTCCCAGGCACCGCGGAGCGGGCGTTCCCCGAGCGTGTGGGATTCGCCCACTCCGCGGGCCTGAACGGAATCACCGCCCGGAGACGTCATGAGCAAAGAAGAACACCAGCAGGCCCCGCCGCCCGCCCCATCCGCGCCCGGGATCTTCGATCCCGCCAGACTCTATCACGTCGCCATCTGCGTCCACAGCGTCGCCGAAACCGCGCACTTCTATGAAGAGAAGTTCGGCATCGGCCCGTTCTGGTTCCGCGATGTCGACTATCCGACTGCCACCTTCCACGGCGAGGTCGCCGGCTATCGCGGCCGGCGCGGCTTCGCCCAGTTGGGCCCGCTGCTGCTCGAGCTGGTCGAGCCGGTGGCGGGCAGGACCATCCACGAGCCCTTCCTCAAGGAGAAGGGCGAGGGGCTGCATCATCTGGGCTTCGAGGTCGACAACCTCAGCGAGGCGATCGCCGAGGCGGAGCAACGAGGCTTCCGCATGACGCAGACGTTTCGGCGCCCGGACGGCTCCGGGTTTGCCTATTTCGACTCCGATACCATCGGCGGCACCGTCTTCGAGATCGTCGAAAAGCCGCGGCAGAAGGGATGATCGCCAACGCGTGGCAGGCACGATCAGCAGCGCCTGAAGCACGTCAGAATCTCCGCAGAAGGAAGCTTGCAATGTCGACAGAGGGCGCCCCCGGGGCGCGGTCAATCGGCGGCGAAATATCGGGCGGCAGCTTCATCGCCGCCACGCTGAAGGGCTACGGCGTCACCCATGTCTTCTTCATGGAAGCCGCCCTGCGGCAGACGCTGATCGAAATGGAGGCGCTCGGCATCCGCCGGGTGCTCGCGCATTCCGAGGCCGGCGCGGTCTACATGGCGGACGGCTATGCGCGCATCAGCCACCGTCCCGCCGTGTGCCTGGCGCAATCGGTCGGGGCGGCCAACATGGCGGCGGCGCTGCAGGATCCGTTCCTCGGCCTGTCGCCGGTGGTCTCGCTCACCGGCAAGAAGCCGCCCGCGGCGCAGTACCGCAATGCCTACCAGGAAATCCAGCACGGGCGGATGTACGACCCGGTGACCAAGTTCAACGTCGCCGTCGAGACGCTGGAGCAGCTGCCCCGCCTGCTTCGCCAGGCGCTTCGCGAAGCCACCTCGGGGGCGCCGGGCCCGGTGCATCTCGATATCGCCGGCGGCACTGCGGGCGAGGCGATCGATGGCGCCAAAGCCAACCTCGACGTCATCATCGAGGACGCCTTCGCCCACCTCCCCGCCTTCCGGCCCGAGCCCGAGCCGGCATCGTTGGCAGCGGCGGCAGCCCGGCTGGCGCGGGCGGCGCGTCCGATCATCGTCGCCGGCGGCGGCGCGCGTTCCTCCGCCGCCGGGCCAGAGCTTCTCGCCTTCGCCGAGCAGTGCTCGATTCCGGTCGCCACCTCGCTCAATGCCAAGGGCATCATCGCCGAGAACCATCCGCTCGCGGTTGGCGTGGTCGGCAGCTATTCACGCAAGAGCGCCAACCGCGCCGTCGCCGCGGCCGACCTCGTGCTGTTCGTCGGCAGCCACACCGGCGACCAGGTGACCAACAACTGGACCGTCCCGCCGCCCTCGGTCCCGGTGATCCACATCGACATCGACCCGCGCGAGCCCGGCCGCAGCTACCCCGACACGCTGCCGATCCTGGCCGATGCCAGGATCGCCCTGGCGAAGCTGGCGCCGCAGGTAAAGCCGAAGGCCGAATGGACGCACTGGGCCCAACAGTGCCGATCGTTCGTCGAGGAATGGTGGCGCGAGTACGCCGAGCCGTGCGCCAGCGGCGCCTCGCCGATCCGCCCGGAACGGCTGTGCCGGGAACTCGCGAAGGCGCTGCCGGAGAACGCCATCCTGGTCGCCGACACCGGCTTTTCCGGGATCTGGACCGGGGCGCTGATCGACATCACCAGCCCGCGCCAGGACTACATCCGTGCCGCCGGCTCGCTCGGCTGGGGCTTCCCCGCCTCGCTCGGCGCCAAGTGCGCGGCACCGGAGCGGCCGGTCATCTGCTACACCGGCGACGGCGCCTTCTGGTACCACCTCAGCGAGCTGGAGACGGCCCGGCGCTGCGACATCGCCACCGTCACCATCATCAACAACAACAGCAGCTTCGGCCAGTGCATCGACGGGGTCGCCCGCAACTACGGCAACCGCGGCGGCAGCCAGCAGGAGCTCTACACCTTCTCCAGCGTGAACTTCGCCGCGATCGCGAACGAAATCGGCTGCCTCGGCATCAGGGTCACCGAGCCGGACCGGATCGCCGATGCGATCAGGCTGGCGCTCGCCTCCGGGCGGCCGAGCGTGATCGACGTCGCGACCGACAAGGATGCGCGCGCACCGGCCCCCTGGAGTCCGCGTGGCGCCTGAGTCGCACTGAAGCCCTGCCCCGGCGACGCCAGTCCGCGAACTCCACGGCGGCGCCGCGCGAGGCAAATGGTTGGAGGCAGACATGACTGGTTACGAACACCCCACCGTCGTCGTGGTCGGCGCCGGTGCGATGGGCTGCGTGTTCGGCGGGCTGCTCGCCGAGGGCGGGCTCGACGTCACGCTGATCGACATCTGGCAGGAGCATGTCGAGGCGATCAACCGCGACGGCCTCCGCCTGTCCGGCCACGGCGGCGAACGCTTCATCCCGCTGCGGGCCATCACCGACGCGACTGCGGTGGCGCCGCCCGACGTGGTGTTCTTCCAGTGCAAGGCCACCGCCAATGCGGCCGCGGCCGAGAGCGCGAAGCCTCTGTTCGCCAACCCGGCGACGGTGGCGATCAGTTTCCAGAACGGGCTCGGCAACGAAGAGGAGATCGGCGCGATCATCGGCGCCGATGCCATGATCGCCGGCCTGACCGCGCAGGCGGCGATCCTCGAAGGGCCCGGCAAGGTCAGGAACTTCGCCGCCCTGCCGAGCTACATCGGCGAGATCGCCGGCGGCCTTTCGCCGCGTGTCGAGCAGCTGGCCGCGGCGTTCAGCCGGGCCGGACTTGAGACCCATGCCAGCGCCGAGATCATGCGCCAGAAATGGAGCAAGCTGCTGGTCAACACCGCCTTCGCCGGCACCAGCGGCATCACCGGGCTCACGCTCGGCGAGGTCATCCAGCACGGACAGCTTTCGGTGGTGGCGCGCCGGGCGATGGAGGAGGCGGCCGCAGTCGCCGCCGCCAGCGGCGTCGCCCTCGATGCCGAGGCACGGCGCGTGGTGTTCGACCAGATCATGGCAGGCGCCGCCCGCAACAACAAGGCCAGCGTCTATGCCGACCTCAGCGCGGGCCGCCGGAGCGAGGTCGATTACATCTACGGCTCGGTGATCCGTCTGGCCAGCCGGCACGACGTGCCGGTTCCGACCCTTGGCGTCCTGTTCGGGCTGATCAAGGGCCGGGAGCAGGCGATGGCCCGGGAACGAGCCTCCGGGTCCTGAAAAATCAGGTCAAGAAGTCGAACGTTCGGGAGAACATCCATGACGAGCGAGCTCGCACAACGAACCATCAGCAAGGTCGCGTGGCGACTGATGCCGTTCCTGTTCGTGTGCTATTTCTTCAACGTCCTCGACCGCGTGAACGTCGGCTTCGCGGCGCTGACGATGAACAAGGATCTCGGCTTTTCGGCGACGGTGTTCGGCACCGGCGCCAGTATCTTCTTCGTCTCCTATGTTTTCGCCGAGGTGCCGTCGAACCTGCTGATGCACCATTTCGGTGCCCGGCTGTGGATCGCGCGGATTCTGATCACCTGGGGGATCATCTCGGGCCTGCAGGCGTTCGTGTGGAACGAGACCAGCTTCTATTCGGTACGCTTCGCGCTTGGCCTGGCGGAAGCCGGCTATTTCCCCGGCCTCGTCTACTATTTCGCCCGCTGGTATCCGGCGGCCTACCGCTCGCGGACCTTCGCCCGCCTGATGGCGGTGAGCCCGTTCTCCAGCATGGTGGGCGCACCCATGTCGGCGGCCCTGCTGGGCGTCAGCGTGTTCGGGCTGGTCGGCTGGCAGTGGATGTTCCTCCTGGAAGCGGTCCCCTCGGTCCTGTTGGGCCTCATCGTCCTCGTCTATCTGACCGAGCGGCCGCGCGACTCAGCCTGGCTCAAGCCGGAAGAAAGCGAGTGGCTGGAAGGGGAACTCGAGCTCGAGCGGCAGGCGCGCGAGCGGGTGCGGACCTACACGGTCTGGCAGGCCCTGTTCGACTGGAAGGTCCTGCTGCTCGCCGTGCTCGAGTTCGGCCTGGTCATGGCGAACTGGGGCATGAGCTTCTGGATGCCGCAGATCGTCAAGGAATTCGGCGGTCTCAGCAACATGCAGATCGGCTGGATCAGCGCCGCGCCGTTCGTGGCGGCACTGATCGGCATGCAGTTGTGGGCGCGCAGCTCGGACCGCTCGCTCGAGCGGCGCTGGCACCTGGCGATCGCCTGCCTGGTGGCGACACTGGGCATCGCCGCCGGCGCGCTGCTCGCCTCGCCGGTGCTGAAAATCATCGCGTTGTCGCTCGGCATCGTGGGCTTCTGGAGCGCGCTGTCGGTTTTCTGGACCGTGCCGACGGCATTCCTGGGCGGCATCGCCGGCGCCGGCGCGATCGCCTGGATCAATTCGCTGGCCCAGTTCGGCGGTATCATCTCGCCGTGGCTGATGGGCTATTCGAAGGATGCCACCGGCGGATTCACTATGGGTCTGCTCGTGATCGCCGGCTGCTGCGGCCTCTCGGCGATACTGAGCCTGTTCGTCGCGGGCGGCTCACGCGAGCTGGAAAGCGCCGGCCCCCGCTACCGGCACGGGTAGCCGAAGCCCGCAAGGCAGCGGCGCCTCCGGCCATTCAAGGCCCGCCCGGAACGCCGCACGGCGGATGGTCCGGGCGGGCCCGAACCCTGCCGATCCGATTCTCCCCACCCCTTGTGGCACGCACCGCCGTGATGCACTGTCGGCGGCGCCGACCCGCTGGAGCAAACCATGAAAATCACCGGCATAGAAACCCTTCGCGCCGACGCCGGCTGGCGGACGTTTTGCTTCCTGAAGATGACCACCGACGCCGCCATCACGGGCTGGTCGGAATACAACGAGAGCTTCGGCAGCGCCGGCCTCACGCAGGTGATCGAGGCGCTGGCGCCGCTGGTCATCGGCCGCGATCCCCGGCGCACCGAGCAGGTCGTCTCCACCCTGCACGTGCTGACCCGCCAGTCGCGCGGCGGGCTGACCCAGCAGGCGATCGCCGCGATCGAGAACGCGGCTCTCGACATCAAGGGCAAGGACCTGGGCGTGCCGGTCTACGCCCTGTTCGGCGGCCCGCTGCGCGAGCGCATCCCGCTCTATTGGTCGCACACCGGAACCTACCGGGTGCGCAACGCCGCCCTGATGGGGGTGCCGGAGCTCAAGAGCTACGACGATCTGGCCCGCCACGGCGAGGAAATCCGCGGCCGCGGCTTCAAGGCGCTGAAGACCAACATCCTGCCCAGCGCGGGCGGCCGGCTGGTCTCGTTCAGTCCCGGCTTCGGCCGCACGCCGGGCTGGCCCGAGCTCAACTGGGACGACGGAACTGTGCGCGCCGCCACCGACACCCTGGCCGCGCTCAGGGCCGGCGCCGGCCCCGAGATGGGGCTGATGCTGGACATCAACTTCCACTTCAAGACCGAAGGATTCCGCCGGATTGCCGAGGCGGTGGCGCCGTTCGACCTGAGCTGGCTGGAAGTCGATACCCACGACCCCGCCTCGCTCAGGCTGATCCGCGACCGCGCCCCCTGCCCGCTGGCGAGCTGCGAGACGCTCTGCCACCGGCGCGACTTCAAGCCATACTTCGAGGCCTACGCCATGGACGTGGCGATCATCGACGTAATCTGGAACGGGCTCGCGGAGTCGCTGAAGATCGCGGCCATGGCGGAGCCGTACGAGATCAATGTCGCACCGCACAATTTCTACGGCCACTTGTGCAGCGTCATATCCGCCCACTTCTCGGCCGTGGTGCCGAATTTCCGCATGATGGAAGTGGACGGGGACAGCGCTCCGTGGCGCGACGAGTTCGTCACCGCAGTACCGCTGATCGAGCATGGCGAGATGGTACTGCCACGCGGGCCAGGATGGGGTATCGATATCAACGAGGCCGCGGTGCGTGCAAGGCCACCGCGCACCTGAGCCGAAACCAAGGAGCAACAAACGTGGCGAAATTACGCATACTGACCCCAGCCGGGGAAAGCTTCACCGTGCTCAAGGACGACTACCTGGACGAATCGAAGCCGCTGGAGGGGCTGGATTTCGAGTTCGTCGAGTGTCCGCTCAGCGAGGCAGGCTTCATTGCGGCCGCCCCTGAGGCCGACGCGGTGTATGCCAAGGGCATCCCGTTCACCCGGCGCATGATCGAGGCCCTGCCCGCCAAGTGCCGCGGCATCGTGCTGGGCAGCGTCGGCGTGGACAGCGTCGACGTCGACGCCGCCACCGAGCGCGGCATCCCGGTGACCAACTGCTCGGACACCTTCATCGAGGAAGTGGCCGACCATGCCATGGCGCTGCTGCTCGCCGGCCATCGCCGGCTGATCGAGCAGGATCGCATGGTGCGCGAGGGCCGCTGGCGGGAAGGCCGGCCGCAACTGCTCAAGCTGCCCCGGCTGATGGGCCAGACCCTCGGCTTCTTCGCCTTCGGTCATGTCGCCCGCCTCACCGCGCGGCGCGCCAGGCCGTTCGGCCTGCGCATGAAGGCCTACGATCCGTTCATCGAGGAACTGGTGATGTCGGAATACGGCGTCGAGCCGGTCTCGCTGGAGGAGATGCTGAGCACGTCGGACTTCGTTTCCATGCACGCACCGGCGACCCCCGCGATGCGCGGCGCGTTCAAGGAAAGCTACTTCCGGATGATGAAGCCGACCGCCTGGTTCATCAACACCGGCCGCGGCCACACGGTGGACGAGAAGGGCCTGATCCGCGCCCTGCAGGAGGGCTGGATCGCCGGCGCCTCGATCGACGTGTTGGAGCAGGAACCGCCGCGGCAGGACAACCCGCTGCTGCAGATGACCAACGTCCTGCTCAGCCCGCACAACGCCTCCGCCTCCGCGCGCTTCGACCCGGGCCGCAAGGCGCATGTCGGCCGCGAATTGTTGCTGCTGCTGACCGACCGCTGGCCGATGAGCTGCGTCAACCCGTCGGTGCTGGTGAAGGGCAACCTGCGCCGCTGGCAGCCGTACTCGATGGAGCGGGGCCCGAATTCCTGACGCCGGAGCAACCCCGACCGGCGCGGAGAACGGCGCCAGTCGCGGCTATACGCTAGGGGCGTTCCTGACCGTCGCGTCCATGCTGTGCTTCGCCAGCATGGACGCGGCCACCAAGTACATCGTCCACGACTATGGCGTGGCGCAGATCTTGTTCGTGCGCTCCGTCATCTTCCTTGCCCTCGCCGCGGCGTTCGCGCACCGGCGCGGTGGCCTGCGGCGCGCGCTCGCGGCGCGGCGACCCTGGCTGCAGATCGTCCGCGCCGCCCTCGCGGTGGCCGAGAACGCCTCCTTCGTCCTCGCCTTCCGCTACCTGCCGCTGGCGGAGACGCACGCGATCGCCGCCTCCTCGCCGCTGATCGTGGTGGTGCTGGCCGCCCCGATGCTCGGCGAGCGGGTGGGGCTCGATCGCTGGCTGGCCGTCGTGGTCGGCTTCGCCGGCGTGCTGCTGATCATCCGCCCCGGATTCGCCGCCCTCAACCCGGCGCTGCTGATCCCGCTGGCGGGCGCGCTCCTGTGGGCGCTCTACCAGATCCTGCTCCGACTGTGCGGCCGCACCGACACCAGCGAGACCACGGTGCTGTATTCGGCGGCGGTGTCGCTGGTGCTGACCAGCGTCGTCGGACTGCCGGGCTGGACGCCGCCCGACGGCTTCGGCTGGGGGATGCTTCTCGCCATCGGGCTGCTGGGCTGTTTTGGCCATATCACGCTGACCTTTGCCCTGGCCGCGGCCGAAGCGGCCTCCATCCAGCCCTACAGCTACACGCTGCTGCTCTGGGTTTCGGTGCTCGGCGTGGTGGTGTTCGGCAACATCCCCACCCCCTGGACCATCGTCGGCGGCACCATCGTGGTGCTGAGCGGGCTGTTCGCCTGGTACCGCGAGCGCCACGGCATGCGCTGACGGCCAGGTCCGGCGCGCGCCGGACCTGGCGGAGCGCGAGGCAGCGCCTCGCCCGCCGGTCGGTTTCCACAGCAATTAAACGTTCACATTTCGTTCAGACATGGTCGCATCTCCTACCCGCAACGCGGGGAACAGACATGCGTTGGTGTAGTGTCGGGTGCAGTCGCCGGAGACGGCGGTTGGCGCCGCAGAGCGGAGGGGAGGATGGCGGTGGTCGCAGTTCGGCCGACGCTGGGGGATCGGGCCAGGAGGGCGCTCGCAGTGTCGGCGATCGCGCTGGCGATGCTTGCGGCCTGCTATGTCGGCGGCCCGTTCCTGACGTTCTGGCGCATCAGCCGGGCGCTCGATGCCGGCGATGTTGCCGTGCTCAACAGCGCGATCGACTGGAACGCGGTCCGGCAGGGGCTGAAGGACGATCTGGCGGAGGGGCTGATCGGCGTGCCCCGGGAGACGCTGCTGGCGAGCAACGCGTTGCCACCGTTCGGCGCCAGCTTCGCCACCGGCATCGTTGCCTCGGAGGTCGACGGGGCGGTGACGCCCGAAGCGCTCGGGCACGCCGCCCACGTGCTCGACCCGCCGTCCGGCAGCGGCTTTGAAATGCCCGCCATCGTCGGCGCCGGCTTCCATTCGCTGACCGGGTTCGACCTGCGCGTCCGACTGCCCTGCCAGCCCGATGACGAGGAGCCGTTGCACCTTCGCATGGCGTTCCGGGACGGTCGTTGGCAGGTGGTGCGGGTCTGGGTGCCACAGGACCTGATGGACCTCGCCGCCGCCCGGACCTGACGTCCGGCTCGCCGCATCGATAGCGAGGCGCTGCCTCGCGCTCCGCCCGGGCTTCGCCCGGGACCCACCAGGCCCGGCGCGCGCCTTCGCGCGACGGGCCGAGAGGCCCCTGGACCCCATTTATTTGGGCGCTTCGCGCCGAACGGTGCCGTGGCGAGGATGGCGCGAAGCGCCCGATTCGAATGGGTTCAAAGGGCCTCTCGGCCCTTTGCGGGGTCCAGGGGCAGCGCCCCTGGCCTTCAACCGGTGGCCTCAGCGGACGAAGCCTTCGAGTTCGTTCTGCGCCCAGGCAATCACGTCGTTGATGGACTGCCCGCTCAGCAGCTTGGCCAGCATCGTCGGCTGGGTGGCCTGGTTGTAGATCTGCACCGCGATCTGCGGGGGCGCCGGCATCCCGGACACGTGCGGCGCGGCATGGTGGGCGGGGCGGATCGGGTAGTTGTAGAGGGTCCCCTTGGGCGGCTCCGCGAGTTCCCAGACCTTGAAATCGAGCATGCTCGCGAACGGCGGCAGGTCGAACCCGCTGGTGGCGTTCTCCCGTGCCTCGACCTGCTCGCGCTCGCACAGGAATTCGAGCAGGTCCTTCGCCGCCGGCTTGTTCTGGGCGAACTTCCAGAGGCCCCAAAAATACTGGAAGTAGGGCACGAACCGTCCCTTCGGCCCGGACGGTGAGGTGAAGTGCCAGATGTCGGAGGCGATCGCCGGCGCGTCGTGCTTGGCCACCGCCCAGGGCGAAGGCGAGTTGAAGATCAGCGCGCTTTGGCCGGAGATCATGGCGCGGTTGTTGGACGCGTCATCGTAGCTGACCGTGTCCTTCGGCAGCACGGGCACCAGGCGCCGGCCATATTCCAGCACCTGGCGCACCGCCTCGGAGTTCACCGTGATCTCGCCCTTGGCGTTGACCAGCTCGGCGCCGAAGGCGGCGAACAGCGAGCCGGCGAAGCAGACCGAATCCGACGTCGTGCCGAGGCCGATGGCGAACGGCTTGCCGACCTTGGCGCACGCCTCGGCGGCCTTGAGGTGGGCGTCCCAGGTCCACACCCCGTCCCCCGGCTGCGGGCCGGCCTGGGCGGGAAACAGCTCCCTCACGTCGAGGCCGGCGGCGTCCTTCAGGATGCTGATGCGGCCCTCGGCGGGCTCCATCTGGGTCCCCGACGAAGACGGAACGCCGAACCAGTGGCCGTTCGACTTGCCCAGGTATTCCGCCACCTGGTTGGCCGGGCCGTATTTCGCAACCAATCGGCTCATCACGTCGTCCACCGGCTCCAGGTCATCCAGGTGGTTATGGATTTCCCAGCTTTGCAGGGCGTAGATGTCGTGCCCGGTCTTGGCCATCGCCTCGGCATTGGCGGTCATCAGGAGCTGGTTGTTGGCGGAGCTGAGGAAGTCGGCCTGGACCGCCACCTTGTTCTTCTCGGCGAACGCCGCGACCTGTTGGCGCATCACGGTGTTGCCCTCGGCCACCCAGTGGTCCCAGAAGGCAATCGAGACCTTGCCGGCCGCCCCGGCGGTGCTGACGTGCACCAACGGCAGCGCCGAGGCGGCGGCACCGATCTTGAGCGCGTTGCGGCGCGTGACCTTGCGTCCGAGCATTTCCTGAACTCCTTCCATGGCCGGCCCGTCGTGGTCCGGCTTTGTCGTTGCACGTGGTATCAGCCGAGCGTCACCTCGGCATCGAGCGGGAACATCGGCCGGCGGAGCCTGGTGTAGGGCAGTGCGCGGAGGTCGGACGTGCAGGGCCCGCGCGTGCGCAGGGTAAAGCTCGCCGCCGCGATCGGGTCGTAGGCGCGGCGATGCGCCACCGCCGCCTTGACGCCGATGATCGCGAACCGTTCCGGATCGATGCCCTGGCTTCGCCACTCGCCGAGGTCGAAGGGCGGCGTGGGGAGCGTGGTCAGCAGGATGGTGATGCCGCGGTGGCGAACCACCGCCGATGGGCCCATGTCGACGTAGCGCCCGACCATGGAGGCCAGGTGCGAGTGCGGGTCCTCCAGCGTGAAGCGGCCGTCGCTGCGCGAGATCAGGGTCACGTCCAGCTCCACCGGGCCGAGGTCGAGCCGGCTGCCGCGGCCGCCGAGCGCCAGCCGCGCGCCGCCGCCGATCGGCACCGTCTGCAGCGCCGCCACCGATCGGGGATCATTGAGGATGACGCCGGCGTTCTCGGCGTCATGTCGCAACAGGGCGCGCAGGATGTCGGTGCAGTCGCCGGGCGCACCGCCGCCGATGTTGTCCGCCGGCTCGAGCAGCAGCACAGGGCCTTGCCGAACGGGCAGGATGCGGCGGAGCACGTCATCCGGATCGTCCTCGGGCGGGATGCCCTTTTCCTTCAGCGACCAGGCCAGCTCGGCCAGGCCGGTCAGGGCGGCGTCGGCCAGTGCATCATCCTCGGTGATCGCGCCGAACGCCATGCCGGCATGGTAGATGTCCGCGAAGGCGAACCCGGCCATGACATCGACCGCCCAGATCTGGGGGTGCCGGCGCTCGATTTCGCGGGCGAGCGCCTCCAGCGGCCGCAGCGGCTCATCCGCGGTCGCGGTGCCGGTGGGCGGCAGCAGGATGGGGGTGCCGCGCCAGCGCATCCGCGGCCGCCGCCCGGTGGTGATGCAGCGCGCCAGCAATTCGGCGGCGCGCACAGCGGTTTCGAAACCATCGATGTGCGGGGTTTCGCGGTAGCAGACCAGGGCCTCGGCGCCGCTGCACATCGCCGGGGTCAGGTTGGCGTGCATGTCGAGCGAGCCGGCGATCGGCACCGCGGCGGCGCCGGGCATCGCCCGGATGCGGCGCAGCAATTCGCCCTCCGGGTCCTCTTCGGCGGTGGTCACCATGGCCCCGTGCAGGGTGAGGAAGATGCCCTCGAGGCCCTCGGCCAGCGCGCGAGCCAGCACCGGCTCGACGTCGTTCCAGAATGCCTCGAAGACGGCGTGGTCGATGCACCCCGAAGGAGTGGCGCTGTAGTCCGCCGCGGGCACCACCTGCCACCCCTCCCGTTCGGCCACCGACAGGAACCCATCCATGGTCGAGGCATCGCCCCGGCGGGCCGGCAATTCGGCGCCGCGCCGGATCCGGAACGCATCGAGGCGGGTGATATCGTCGGTGAAACAGTGGGTTTCGTGGTACAGGCCGGCCAACAGCACGCGTGCGCGCATGATCGCTTTCTCCCAGGAGGCCGGCGCCCTCCTCCCGCCGTCGAACCGTTCGGTCGCGCCGCGTCCTCGCGGCGGATTCAATACCGCCGCGGGCCATTGCTGGCCACAGCTTCGTCGGCCGTACCAACCGGGCTGAGCCTGAAGGCGCACGACGTCTCCGGTGGCACTCGTCGGGGCGTCAGCCACCCTCGGGCCGGTGTTCCCGCCGAGCATCACCATGGTGATCTACGGCTCGATCGCCAACGTGTCGATCGCCCGCCTGTTCATCGGCGGCTTCGTTCCGGGCATCTTCGCACGCTGTCCATGCGCGACCTGCTGGAGGTTGCCTACACGTCCGCCTGGTCGACCGCCCGCGTCATGTTCGTGCTGGCCGTCGCCTCGGCATTCTCCTGGATCCTGGCGCGCGCCGGCGTCCCGGACCAGCTCGCCAGGCTCCCGGTTTTCGCTGACACCGCGCATCCGATGCGGCTGCTGCTGGCGATGAACGTCCTGCTGGGGCCGGAATAGCCGATCCAAGCCAGGAGAATGGCTCATGTTCAACGTGGCAATCATCGGTGCCGGCGTGTGGAGCGAAAACCACCGCACCGGCTGGAACGCGCACCACGATGCCCGGATCGCCTGCGTTGTCCGCTCCTCGGCGGCCGCCGCCGAGGACACCGCCAGGCGATGGGGAGTCGAGGAATGGGACGACGATTACCGCCGCGTTTTGCAGCGTGACGACATCGACATCGTCGATATCCTGCTGCCGCATCACCTGCACGTTGACGTCGCCCTCGCCGCGCTCGCAGCGGGCAAGCATGTCCTGATGGAAAAGCCGCTGGCCATCACGCTCGGCGATGCCCAGCGCCTAATCGACGCGGGGCAGCATGCCGACCGGAAGATCATGATCTCGGAGAACTGGGACTACGCGAGTGTGGTGCGCTGGGCCAAGGAGCGCCTCGACGCCGGTGACATCGGCGCGCCGTTCCTGCTCCGCACGACGCTTGAGATGGATGTCCGGGGCGGGTTCACCAATCTTCGCTGGCGGCATGATGCAGGGAGCATGGGCGGCGGCGCGTTGCTGGACGCCGGCACGCATCCGGTGTCCGCATGCCGCTAGCTGCTTGGCGAGATCGTGGAGGTGGGCGCATTTGTCGAATCGATGGGCTTCGACTCCATCCGTCCGCTGGAGGACACGACGTTGCTGCTGCTCCGGTTTGCCTCCGGCGCGGTCGGCTCGCTGATCGTTTCGTGGACCGCGCAGCGTGAACGGCCGCGCAGCGAGTTCACGATCCTGGGCTCGGCGGGAACGATCGAATTCGACACCCACGGCCGCAGTGTTTTTCTCAGCCGCGACAGCAAGCGCTGTGAGCAGTTCCTCCCCGCCGCCTCGCGCGGTTTCGTCGAGCAGATTGCCCATTTCATCGACTGCATCACGCTGAACCGCACGCCCATGACCTCGCCGGAGGAGCAACTCGGGTCGTTGAAGACCGTGCTCGCAGCTTATCGCTCAGCCCGCGAGCGGCGTTTCGTTCGTGTTGCGGAACTCTAGCCGGGGGCGCTGCCCCTGGACCCCGCAAAGGGCCGAGAGGCCCGCGGGTCCCATTCGTTTCCCGCTTATCCACGAGTTGGCCGGGGTCCTCGCAGCGGCACCGTTCGGCGCGAAGCGCCCCAACTAAACAGAAACCGGGCTGATGAGCCGACGACCGTGGCTTGGCGCGCCCGGAGACCACATCGGCGCTCCGCTCCGTGCGCTTGGCGACTTGGCGACTTGGCGGTTGATCGACCATCGCAGGAACC
>Ga0326727_10012863_pt1 | contig 18870 bp, 14 predicted proteins | sample MB2enrmetagenome_FD_207643 | JGI IMG/M metagenome (GOLD analysis project Ga0326727, IMG submission 207643) | Lab enriched peat soil microbial communities from McLean, Ithaca, NY, United States - MB29MY | ecosystem: Environmental > Terrestrial > Soil > Wetlands > Peat | place: USA: New York...
CACGGCGTTGAGTGGGCACTTGCTCGCGCCGACGTCTTGCAGGATCCTGATGCCCAATTCGAGTTCCTCTGCGTCGCCGTTGCAGAGGCCGTCGAGCGAGGCGATTGGCTGGGCGTTGAACAGGCCATCCAGCAGATCGTCATAGGGAAACACGCTCATTTCGTGTCTAGCTACGGCAAGCCTGAAGTTTTGGCAGATCTCCCTCGCGATCGCAGAGCCCTTCGCACCCCTGAGGCAGGTTTTCGCAAGCGCGCCTAGGCGGTAGTCTTCACGGGCGTTGGTCGTCGTGAATGCCAGCTGCCGCATCAGCTCGCATCCTGCGTCGATTAGTTCGGGGGCGATTGCCTTCTTGTCGTGCTCATCGGAAAAGAGCCGCATGTGGAGTATCTCGGTCGCGACATCGCGTCCGGAAGGCGTTGCAGCAATCGAGAGCACCAGCTCTTTCAAGTCCTGCGCGGGAAGCCGGTCAACGGCCCGCCCGTAAGCCAGACGCCTATACCTCTCTATTGGCGCCTTTCCGAGCGCAAGCGAGCGCTCCAGTCGTTCGACATCTTCGTGCTCGATGTCAACGGCCACCTGTAAGACGGGGTACCACGGAGCCAGTGTTTCATGCTCCACCGCATTATCAAGCACGGCGGTGGCGAGGGTTGGATTTCTCGCGCGCAAGTTGTGCAGGAACCCCGCAAGGACTTGTGGTTTGCGCAGGCTCTCGTCGGTCTTCGTTAGTGCTGATACTAGGCGATGCCACACCATCTCGGCGTCCGTGGAGCCTTGAAGCAGGCCGCGCCCGAATTCCCACAGACGCCCATTGTTGGATACGAGTTCGGGAAGTAATTCGTCGAGGACCTCGTTCTTGGCTGCCACGGCTTGACCTAGCTGCCGTACTTCAAGGTCGTCGAAGTCTACGTGCAGGCTGGTCGAAAAGACCATGGAGCGCACCTTCTGCAAGAGGTCCGCCGGACGAAGTCCCACCTCGATCGCTGTGAGCATCGCGAGGCGATCGGGTTCCAGTCCTTTGCCATCGAAGTCCAAGGTTTGCCAGACGGCGACCCATCCCTCCGGCCAGAACCGGTTTCTTCCAATGACGCAGCAGACGTTTGCTAGTTCGTCGGGGACGCGCTCGCCAAGCCAGAGGCCACGAAACTTCTCTGCGAGCGCCGTACGTGCGTGCGTTGCTTCCGGGCCTTCCGCACAGGCCAGGGTGGCGACTAGTTGAAGGGTCGTGCCGAACCAGTGGTCGATTTCTTCTCTGGTGCGGGGTGAATAGCCGTAGTCGCGCGACCGGGCGCCAAACTCGAACCTGCAGTTGGGGTTGAAGTGCAGCGCTTCGAGCGCCGCCTTCAACGCGAGCGCGCCGAGGTCGCGCCGCTTTGCGTCGGGAGAGGTTAGGAGATGTTCAATGACCGTCAATCGCTGTTCTATCGTTGCGTGCGTGCCGGAGAGGCAGACGTGGAAGAGATTGGCGAAGAGCTGCGTCTCGTGTGCTCGTTCGGGGACGTCTTCGGCAGCTAGGATCTCGACCATTGCTGCGATGGACCTTTCAAATAACGCCGGATCATAAGCAAAAGACCGAAGAAGATCGAAATGCTTTTTGCATGCGGCTGTTCCTTGCGGCTCGGGAAGCGTTCGCTCGATCGCCGCCAGTACATCCTCGGGCGCGACGGGCGCAACATTTTCGAACATTGACAGGCCAAGGTCATTTAGGATGCCTACGTTCCCAAGCAGCCCGCCAATCCTGAGCCAGTTCTTGACAATCGCGTTTGCTTCCTCGCTCGTATGGAGATATCCCAGTCGACGCGAGAAGGATTTCATCAGATGGCCCGAGGGCGCGCCGAGGAGCTGTTCATCGATGACTACATACGGGATGTTCTGAAGCGCTATGGCAGCGAGGCGATTTGCAATCGCGTGCGGCAGGACGGCTCGCCAGACTCCACGCTGCTGCACGAGATCGCGTCGCCGGAGTTCGGCGACGTGTCGGTAGACCTCTTGCGCCGTCTTTCCGATCATGGCGCCGAGGCGGGTGAGCTCGGCGTCGTCGCCAACATCGACGCGTTCTCCCTCGAATGAGTACACCAGCGAGCATGCCTGCGCGACAAGGTAGAGTGACTCGTCAGGCGCATGTCGTTGGACAAAGAGCCGTTGGAACAGCTGATCGTCGGTCAGTCCCGCCACAGTTCCGTTGGACTCGATTGTTGCTGCGAGCGCGATCGCAATGCGGGCGTTGCCCCCGGAGAATCCCGCGATGGTGCGCGCGTCGATTTGCGAGATTGCTGGGAAGCGTTGTCGGAGAAGCTTCTCGATTAACTCGGGTGAGGACGTTTCGAGCGTAAAGACTTCGGTTCCTTCGGGGTCATCCTCTCTAATGTCGTATTCCACCGTGATCACGCTCAACTTGCTGCGCCTTTGCCTGCATACTTCCGATAGCCGCTGGTGCAGCTCTGGTGGACAGTTGTCGACGTCCAGGATCGCCGGCGTCCTGGCAAGAACTAACTCCGAGGCGATCTCGGTTGGCTGTGGATCGGGGCTGTCCGCCATGTTCGTATAGATGGCCAGCGACGGGTTAAGGTTCTCTACTCCGACGCGCTCATCGAAAAGCGCTTGAACGAGCCGCGTCTTTCCTACACCCGACAGGCCGACCAAGCGGACAACGCTTCGTGGCTCCCGCAGTTGGTTGCGCATTTGGCGAATACCTTCGAGGGCTGACACGCCGCTGCCGGTATCGCGTCTGTTTGGGTGAATTCGGAGTTTATCGTCAAAGAGGTACTCGGCGGTCACCGGATCGGGTGCATAAGCCCAGGACCCGTAGGAGTGCCACCCGACGATCGCACGGCCAACCTGCTCTCTCACCCAAGGAATCAGTCCTTCGTGAGAGCGGACCCAAGTCGCCAAGCGGGTGCGGTCGTAGAAGTCCAGCAGGAGCTGATCTGCGTTGGGGACTCCTTGCATGGCTTCCACCATCGCGTCGCGCCGACTAGTAAGTGCGGTGTCGGCCGTTGATCCCTGTGAGCTGACGATGATGTACGCGCCGGACCGGTCAGCGAGAGCCTGGATCGAGGGTCGTATGATGCCATCAGGGCGCATCTCTTTGAGAATCTCGGCGCGGCGCATGTCTTGCTGCTTGGCCTGGAAGCCCGTTGCAGGCCGTGGAACGAAGCCGTCGATCGTGGAATCGGGCGGTAGTGCGACGCGGACATCAATTCCACCGTCGCTCGCGCTCTGATTTCCGCCCCACGTGACGCACGACGAACTCAGGCCGCGTTGTCGGAGTTCTGCCTCGCACAACCGTGCGACGACGGCGCGGAGCTTTTCGTCATCGAGCCTTGCGATATCGTCAGCGGTGATCTCAAACATCCGATACGCCAGCCCCCGAACGCTGTGTCATACCTCAAGCCTAGAACGGAGACCTGAACTCTGGCGGCCTCGATGCCGCTAATGCTCGGACAATCAATCGGGGCGCCGGAAACGCACGCGGTCGCGTTCAACGATCCACAGCTCACCGTCCGGTGTTCGCGTGGTCAGGAGAGCGGCAACGCTTCGCACGTATTTCAGGACGGTCGCCTTGTCTTGCGCCTTGAGCCGCAGCACGATAATGCCGGGATAATCGCCGGGAGGATATGCCTGAATATTGGCGAAGTCCAGATCCAGCGTGAGCAGAGTTCGCGACTCGCTGCGAAGCGGTTCGCGATGCTCTGGTCTTCGGCGCCCGACAGACCCTCATCCCAGACGGAGTCAGCGTCGAACCAACGTCGCGGAGTATCTCGGCGGCTTCCACGGGGAGGTTCTCATCTGTCTTGAACTTCACGCGCTCAGTTCCAGCGGGAGGTTCGCTGTTCCCTCGCGGGCCAACTCCGCGGCGTAGGCGAGGGCGGCGTCGATGTCCTGATCCTTTAAGGAAGGATAGCTGGAGAGAATCCCGGCGCGGTCGACACCGGCGGCGATATTGTCGAGAATCACGGAGACCATGATTCTTGTGCCGCGAATGCATGCCTTGCCGTGGCACACCGCTGGGTTTACGCTGATCCGCCCTCTCCAGTCGTCCATCGCTCAATTCTACCCCTTGGGGGCTTTAGGCGGTCTGAGCGGCCGCCGCAGGCTATGGAGGGGAAACCTGCCTCGCGGAAAGCCATGCCGCCGCGGTCAAACACAATGTAATCACGATTGAGAAGGCGATGGGTATGACAAACAGGTATCTCCAGCTCACAACCGTGGTGGCGGCAAAGCAAAGGGCGAACGCCCACGCAGTGCCGCGCATGAGCGCCAAAGTCGCTGGCGGAAGGCCACCGAGCTGCCACGCCAATATCGCCGCGATTCGATAAAACAGAGATGCTTTCATGGTTGCCTCCAGAGATCACGGCAGTGGGCAGCACTATCCCGCCGCGCAGGTTAAGACTGTAGCACCAGCCACGATTCCGAGGAAACTCCCGGGCGGGCGGGGATGACCTGTGCCCGATTGTGGGCAGTGTCTTAGTTTGAATTCCTGAGCGCAGGCCGTCGGGCGAGTCGCGCGATTAAGCAGGAACGTACGTCAACCGAATCGCGTCATCGGCGATTAAATCGCTGGCCACCAGGTGGAGCGGCGGCCGGGGGCCGGCGAAGAATGGCTTGCCACCACCAAGCACGACGGGGCGGAGATAGAGCCGATACTCATCGATAAGACCGGCCTCGGTCAGGCTTTGCGCCAGGACTGGTCCGCCAACATGAATCTCGCCGGCCAGCTCAGCCTTCAGCCTGCGTATCACCTTCTCGAAGTCATCCGCGACCAGCGTGGCGTTGGGGCCGACTGACTTGAAGGAATGCGACACGACCCACTTCGGCTGGCTCCGCCACGCCACCGCGAAGTCGCGCGCCTCCGCGCCCCAATCAGGAAGATCTTCGTCCCAATAACGCATGATCTCGTACATGCGGCTACCGTAGATGAGGCTCGTCAGGCCACGCACCAGCTCGATGAAGTGACGGAAGACCGCGGGCACAGGCGGCCCGAGCTTCATGTGGTCGACGTAGCCATCGAGGGACTGGCTCAATCCGTAGACAAGTTTTGCCATGCTGCAAATCTCCCTCCCACGTTCTTCAGAATACTTGAGCCGACAGTCATGGAAGGGCGGCGATGATCCGAATCGCGCCGACTGCACACGCGTGGCTTAAAATCAAAGGCGATGTCCTTCCTTCGGATTTTCCTGATTGCGCTGGTGGCCGTGTCGGCCGGGACCGCGCAGAGCACGCAGAAGTTCCTGGCCGATTTCGAGAAACGCGTCACCGAATTCACGGTGTCGAACGGGCTGCACTTCATCGTTCTGGAGCGGCATGACGCGCCGGTGGTCTCCTTCCATTCCTACGTGAACGCGGGTTCGGTGAACGATCCGCGCGGGGAAACCGGCATTGCGCACATGTTCGAGCACATGGCGTTCAAGGGCACGCCGCAGATCGGCACGAGGGATTATCCAGCCGAGAAGCAGGCGATGGACGAGGTGGAGCAGGTCTACGATCAATACGACATCGAACGCGCGCGCGGCACGAAAGCCGACGCGGCGAAGCTGCAGGCGCTGCAGGAGCAGTTGAAAGCGGCCATTGAGAAGGCGAATTCCTACGTCATTCCGAACGCGTATCCGGAGATCATCGACGAAAACGGCGGCGTGGGGATGAACGCGGAAACGGCGGTGGATGCCACACAGTTCTTCTACAGCTTCCCCTCGAATCGCATTGAGCTGTGGTTCCTGCTGGAGGCGGAGCGGTTCGCCGAGCCGGTGTTCCGCGAGTTTTATAAAGAGCGGGATGTGGTGCGCGAGGAGCGGCGTATGCGCACCGAATCGGACCCGGAGGGAATGCTGGTGGAGGCGCTGCAGGCCACGGCGTTCGAGGCGCATCCTTATCGAGTGGGGTCGGTGGGATGGGCCAGCGACATCGAGAATTTCCGTTTGACTGAAGCGGTCCAGTTCTATCGCAAATACTATGTGCCGGCGAACATCACTATCGCGATCGTGGGCGACGTGGATCCGAAACAGGCGCGGGTGTTCGCGGAGAAATACTTCGGACGCATTCCCGCGGGGCCGCTGCCGCTTGGCGTGCGCACGGTGGAGCCGCCGCAGGATGGGCCGAAGACGGCCGAGGTTGAATCGCCTTCGCAGCCGCTGGTGCTGATCGCGTACAAGAGACCGGATGAGAACGATAAGGACGATCCGGTTTTCGACGTGATTTCGGATATTCTCTCGTCGGGGCGCACGTCGATGCTTTATACGGATATGGTCCGCGATAAGCGGCTTTCTCTGGCGGCGCAGACGGGGGCGACGTATCCCGGAGGAAAATATCCGAATTTGTTTGTATTTTTCCTGGCGCCGAACCTGGGGCACACGCTGGATGACAACGAGAAGGAATGCTACGCGGTGATCGAGCGGCTGAAGAACGAGAAGGTGGACGAGGAGACGCTAAAGCGCGTGAAGACGCGGATACGCGCGGGGCTGATCCGCCAGTTGGACAGCAATGAGGGGCTGGCTACGCAGCTCACATTTTATTACGTGAATTACGGCGACTGGAAGAAGATGTTTACGGGGCTTGACGATATTGACCGCGTGACCACCGACGATGTGCAGAGGGTGGCGCGGAAGTATTTCGTGCCGGAGAGCCGAACGATCGCTTACATCGCAGCGCCGAACGCTGCCGGGCCAAGTGCGCCGGAAGCTCAGGGAGAAGCGAAGTGAAGCGCGTTTGTCTGTTCGCCACACTGGTTGCGGCCTCGGCTTGCGCGCAGAGTACCGCTCCGACTATTACGGTTCCGTTTCCCGACTGGCACGATCTGAAGTTCCCGCCGCTGCGGTCGCCCAACATCCCAAAGCCAACGGAATTCACGCTGCCGAATGGCATGCGCGTCTACCTGCTGGAAGATCACGAGCTGCCGCTGATCAGCGGCACGGCGCTGGTGCGTACGGGAAATCTGTTCGATCCCGCGGATAAGGTGGGGCTGGCGGAGATCACCGGTACCGTGATTCGCTCGGGAGGAACGAGCAAGCTGACCGGGGATCAAATCGATATCCAGCTTGAGAATGTCGCCGCGTCGGTGGAGAGCGGGATCGAGGAGAGCAGCGGCAGCGTTTCGTTTTCGTGCCTGAAGGAGAACACCGATCTGACGCTGGGCCTCTTTCACGATGTCCTCACCGATCCGGCGTTTCGCCAGAACAAAATCGATCTGATCAAGACGCAGTACCGCAGTTCCATCGCGCGCCGCAACGACGATCCAGGCGGCATCTCGAACCGCGAATTTGCCGACGCCGTCTACGGCCACGACACGCCTTACGGATGGCTGGCCGAATACGCGACCATCGATAACATTCACCGTGACGATGCGGTGGCGTTCTATAAGCGCTACTATTTCCCGGCGAATATCATGCTCGCGGTGATTGGCGATTTTCAGACGGCCGAGATGCGCGAGCGCCTTACCGCTCTTTTTGCCGGTTGGACGTACACGCAGCCGCCCGTGCCGCCGTTTCCGCCGGTGAAGAAAGTCGACTCGGCGGGAGTGTACCTTGCGACAAAGACGGATGTGAACCAGACTTTCTTCGAAGTGGGCCATTTGGGCGGTGTGCTCAGCGATAAGGATTTTCCGGCACTGGATGTCGCGGCCGACATTCTGGGCGGCGGTTTCTCGAGCCGGCTGGTACAACGCATCCGCACGAAGCTGGGTTACGCCTACGGCATCAGCGGCGTCTGGGGCGCGCATTACGATCATCCCGGGCTGTTCGAGATCGCCGGCAGCACGCAGTCGAAGTACACGGTGCAGACACTGCAGGCAGTTCGCGAAGAGATCGAGAAGATGCGCACGAGCGAGGTGAAGGATGAAGAGTTGCGCATCGCCCGCGACAAGGTGCAAAACAGCTTTGTTTTTTCCTTCGATCGCCCGGAAAAGACCATCGACCGTGTGGTTCGCTATGATTATTTCGGTTATCCGAGTGATTTTATTTTCCGGTTCCAGAAGGCGGTGCAGTCGGTCACGAAAGCCGACATCCTGCGCGTTTGCCGCGAATACTGGGACCCGAAGCGCCTGACGATTATCGCGGTGGGGAACCCGGCCAATTTCGGGCATTCTCTTGACGAACTGGGCGTGCCGGTGCGGCCTCTCGATCTGACCATTCCGTCACCACCGGGAGCGCCGCCGAAGTAACGGATGGTGGCTGTGGCTACGTCCAACGTATGCAGACTATGTGCCTGACCCACCGGCTGAGCGCAATTGGCGCTGTGATTCTGTTTGCCGTATCGGCACACGCCGAAGGTTCGGAGGCGCGGGCAAAGCGCATTATTGATGAGGCGATCACAGCACTTGGCGGTGACGCCTTTCTGAATATGACGGACCGGGCCGAGAGCGGCCGTGTTTACGCCTTCTATCGCGAGAAGCTCACGGGGCTGGCCTCGGCGACAATCTATACGGAATACGTGACACCGCCTTCCGATCCGCACGAGCTGGCTGTACGCGAGCGCGATTCGTTCCTGAAGAGCAATACCAACAGCAAGGAGGTGTACGCCGACCTGTTCACCGACAAGGAAGTCTGGGACATCAGTTATCGCGGCATTCGCCCACTCGCCGCGGACCGCTTTCCGCGTTACAAGGATTCGGTGCGGCACAACGTCTTCTATATCCTGCGTGAGCGGCTGCATGAGCCGGGCATGATATTCGAATCGCGTGGGTCCGATGTGGTGGATAATCGGCCGGTGGAAATTGTCGACATTACCGACGCCGATGACAGCACCACTACCGTCTATTTCGATCAAACCACCAAATTGCCAATGCGCCAGATTTTCTATCGCCGCAATGAAGTGACCCACGACCGCGACGAGGAAGTGACCATTTTCGCGAAATACCGCGACGTGAACGGCGTGCTGTGGCCTTTCGATATTCAGCGGATGCGCAACGGCGAGATTATTTTTCAGATCTACTCCGACTCGGTGAAGATCAACTCGAACCTTCCCCAGACGCTGTTTGAGCTGCCGGCGAACGCGCCGAAGCTTAAAGAGCAGGACTGAACGATACGTTATTCTCCGGCAAACGCGAAGAGCCGACTGTCAAAATTGAGAGGTTCGGTCCACGCGATGCTGGCTTCGAAGCCCTCTGCCTCCGGAAACAGAACGTAATTGTATTCGCGAGGAACGATCACGGAGGGCAGGCGAATCACCGGGCGATTGTAGGAGGTCCTAAGGAGATCGACGTTCCGTGGGCGGTACACGCTCCGCCCCTCGATCTGAATTGCCATGACGAAATAATCGTTCGGTACTTCCGATTTGTCCACGTGCACAAGCACTTCGAGAAGGGCCAGCGCGATGCTTTGTGACGAATAGATAGCCGAGACACCGGGAGGGTTGAAGCGTCCTCCGTAACGCCGGGCGCCTTCGCCGCTCAGGCCGGCAAACTTACGCCGCACGACCCGATAGCAGATCATACATAGACGCCGTAATCGATGCGAACGAGTTCGGCCTCAACGGAGGAGGGATCGGATTCGAGAACCTGTCCTGGCGCTTTTCCCTGAAACAGCGGATTAGGGCGGTTCATCCAATGCTCCGCTTTTTCCGCGGACCCGAACGTGTCCAGCGCATGCGCCTGCACTGACCGCGATGTGATGGCGCGTCCGCGTTGGTGCGGCTTCTGTTTGCGGGGCGAGAGCTTGCCGGTTGTAGCAGCGACCGGTTTGCCGGTCTTTCGATCATGCTCCCAAAGTTTCATCTCGCGGGGCATCCAACCTCAGTATAGCGGCACGTTGGAAATGATGCCGCCGCCGATGAAACGCCATCGCTGGCCGATAAGCAATTCGTGCGCCTGCGTTCCTATCTCATGATGTTGCTGTGGACTGCGTTGCTGGGGGCGCAGTCGGCGAACGCTCCCGCGCCACTGCTGAAAAACGGGCAGCCCGTGGATTGGTGGTTTGCGTTCAAATTCAATACGGAGTCTTTTCCCGGTTGCAGTGGCGGCGCGCAAAGAGCGTGCATTTTTGGAGGAATGGTCCAGCACTACGGAGAATACAGTCAGCAGTTCGCTTATGCGAGCAGCGCGGATGGCGGTCTGCAATCTGGCGGAGGGTGCCTCGGTGACACCACCATCGATCCGCTGGGGGTCACTTTCAATCAGGTGTACAACGGCGAATTGTTTTATGTGGTCTGGAACGATCAATTCTACGGCGATCCCATGGACACGGAATCTGCGCCCGCGGGCCATTCCAAAGGCGTGCTGGCGTGGGACGAGGACGGCGACGGATTCGTGTTGCAGGTCTCGACACCGTCGTGGCCGGGCTCGGGCAGCTCGGCGCATCCCCGCAAAACCGACGGAAACACGCTGGGGTGCGTGAAGGATGACGACGTCCTGTTCAGCCAGCACTTCTTTTCGCTGAAGCTCGACAAGGACGATGTTGTCGCGGTGCTGCACGCTCTGCAGAACGCGAGCGTGGTGACGGACCCGGCGAATCCGCAGATCGTGAACAACGGCGGGCCGGCGGATATCCAGGCGCTGGTGAAGACTCTTGGGGAGATTTCGGCGAGCAGGAAAGCGACGATGAACACGCTGTCGAGCCACGTCGTGCTGATTTCGAAACCTTCCGGATTACATGTGCCGCCGTGGCAGATGGTGTCGGCGATGCTGGGCGGCGAGCCGCTTCGCGTGGCGAGTTGGTGGGGGACGCCGGAGATTCCGACGACTACCGCGGCCACCGCGATCGGATGCTGGGACAAATCGCTGGGGATACCGGGCGCGGTGGAAATTGCGGCGACGGGAACGTGGGCGGGAAAGATCATCGGACTCGAAGGACTGGACGATCCCGATGGCAATCACGCCAAGATCGGCGTGTCTACCGGCGCACATTCCTATGCCATCTTCGGCGACATGAACCAGCAGGGGTCGCTGGCGGGACGCAATTGCGGGAGCAGCCAGAATGGCCGCGGCGGGCTTTTCTATGTGGTGGACGATGCCCAGCTTTTCGACAGCGTGCGGGATCTGATCGCGGGCGAAACGGGCCGATAGCGTGACGCAACTGGCGGAGCGGCCGATGGGCCACCAGCTCCGAGTCTAGGACTTGGCCGACTTCACGAGCCCGATCATGTTACCATCCGGATCCGCGAACCACGCAAACGTACCAGTCGGAATCGCGATCGGCCCGACCACTGTCTTGCCGCCGAGTTCCGCGGCTTTGTCGAGCGCAGCCTGCACGTCCTCAACGTCCACGTAGAACATTGTGTAATGCTCCGGCTCATGGCCGAGCGAGGTGATGTGGCCCGAGATGCCCTGCGGGCTCCCGGTTTGAATGTTCGAGGCCGGGCCGGCTTCGGTGATCTGCCAGCCGAACAACTTCGAATAAAAATCGCCGGTTTTGGCGCGGTCACGGCATCCGATCTCAAAATGAACAACTGGCCGTCCCATGGACTTCTCCCTCTTTTGGCCGAGTAGCTGTGGCGCTACCGCTAACATGAGCGCCGCGCGACGCGAAAGCATATCCGTCGAATGAACTTCGTCCATCTTACTCGCTCCGCTCGCGCATCGTATCAGTCTATACCGGCTCGCCTCGACGACGGGATGGGGAATGCCGGAAAGTGGCGGCACCGGTCCTGTAGCGCTATTCAGCCTGCGATCCGGACCGTTCAGCCACAGTTGCAACTCACTTGCTGATTTTGGTTGACGGCGGGTCCTTGCCTCACCTAATCTGGACCTAATGAGTCCTAGTTCGTTAAGTCATTGTAACCGAATAGCAAGGATCGTCATATCGGCCTTCGCACTTGGCAGCGCCGCGCTTTATGCCAGCGATGGGGGCACCTTACTTGGAACGATAATGGATTCCAGTGGCAGGTTGCTCCCGCGCGCCAAAGTGACCACCACCGATATCGCCACGTCCGCGAAGCGGACCGTCGCTGCCGACAGCGAGGGCTTCTATTCGTTTCAGGATCTGCCCATTGGGCGATACGACGTCGAAGTGAATGCGCCCGGGTTCAAACCGCTGCGGCGGACCGGCGTGGCGATCGCGGTGGACAGCAAGGTGGAAGTGGATGCGTCGCTCATCGTCGGCGAGAGAACCGACACGGTGACTGTCTCGGAGGCGGCCGCGCACGTTGAGACTGTGGACACGCAGACAGGCCAGGTGATCACCGCACAGCAGATCACGGCCGTGCCGCTCGATGGGCGCAGTTACACGGACCTGCTGGCGTTGCAATCCGGTGTGGTTCCGATGACCTCGCTGACCGCGGACACGACGCAGGACGTGGGCGTGAGCACGTTCTCTCCCTCGGGCGACTTGAACCCGGGAACGATCTCCATCAACGGCCAGCGCGAATTTGCCAACAGCTTCGTATTGAACGGGAGCGACGTCGAGGAAGACGTCAACATGGGCGCGGCCATCATTCCCAACCTTGATTCCATTGCCGAATTCCGCATTCTGACGAGCAACTTCGATGCGGAGTACGGCGAGTTCAGCGGAGGCCAGATCAGCGTGGTGACGAAATCGGGGACGAACGAGTTCCATGGCGACCTGTTCGAATTTCTGCGCAACACGGATCTGGACGCGCGCAACTTCTTTTCGCCGACGCGAGGAACGTTCGATCAGAATCAGTTTGGAGGAACGGTGGGTGGTCCGCTGCGGAGGAACAAGCTCTTCTTCTTTGCCGATTATCAGGGCACGCGGCTGACGCAGGGAGTGGACACCGGACAGATTCCCGTGCCCTCTCTCGCGGATCGGAGCGGCGACCTGTCCGACCTCGCGAGTTCCTTCACCACGGTGGGGCCGAATGGAAACACGATTCCGACAACGGTAAGCGGGCCGTACTGGGCCAGCCAGCTTTCTCAAAAGCTCGGGTACACGGTGACGGCGGGCGAGCCGTATTACTTCCAGGGATGCACCAGCCCTATGCAATGCGTGCTCCCGAATGCGATCATCCCGCAGCGGGCGTGGTCGGCTCCTGCTGCAAATCTGTTGCAGTACATCCCTGCGCCAAACAACGCCAACGGCACTTTTTCGACATCTTCCTCCGATGAGACACTGCAGGATGATAAGGGAGCATACCGGCTGGATGGGGCGACGCGCTGGGGAATGCTGTCTGCGTACTATTCTCTCGACAACTGGTCTCAGAACAACCCATACCCGGTGGCGCAGGGAGGCGCGAACGTTCCCGGGTTCAACGCGCTGAACTTCGGACGGGCACAACTGCTCGCGCTTGGAGACACGAAAGCATTCGGTTCGACGGCGGTCAACGAATTCCACTTCAGTTTCATGCGCGACGCCACGGACCTTGGCCAGCCGGTGGGCGGCGTGGGCACAAGCCTCGCGTCACAAGGCTTCGTTGTGGGTGAGAATACGCCGGGGATTGTTCCACTATCACCCAAGACGGAAGGCGTGGAGAGCGTCAACTTCAATAACTTCTCTATTGGCACGAATACGAATGAGCTGAAACAGGTGAACAATACCTTTCAGTGGCGCGATGGCTTCTCGAAGATTGTGGGAACCCACACTATCCAGACGGGCGCGGAGTTTCACTACGATCAGGTGAATGTTAACCCCATCGCCCAGTTGAACGGTAATTTTATCTTTTATGGAACCGAAACGGGTGTTGATTTCGCGGATTTTCTGCTGGGCATTCCGAGCCAGTACAACCAGAGCCAGCTTCAACCATTTTACGGGCGCAACAAGTACGCGAGCCTGTATGCGCAGGACAGTTGGCGCATCAGGAAGAATCTTACGCTGAACTACGGCCTGCGATGGGATCGCATCGAACCCTGGTACGAGAAATACAATCAGATCGCGACCTTCGCGCCGGGACAGCAGTCGGCGGTTTTCCCGGGCGCTCCGGCGGGCATTCTGTTTCCCACCGATCCTGGCGTTCCGCGCACGCTGGCGCCTCCCGGAAATCCGGACTTTGCACCACGCCTGGGGCTAGCGTGGTCGCCGAACGCAGATGAAGACAGCGTGCTCGGCAGGATACTGGGCGGGCCGGGCAAAACCAGCGTGCGGGCAGCCTATGGAATGTTCTACACCGCGATTGAGGCGTTGACCATCGGCATCATGAGCGCCAATGCGCCGTATGGCACAACGTACACCAGCCCGGCGCCGCCATTGTTTGCGACACCTTTTATTACCGCGGCCACTGGCCAGAACCAGGGCCAGTATTTCCCCGTGCAGCTTGCGCCGCTGAATACGACTGCGAGCAACCCCGATGCGAATGTCGACTGGTCGCAATTCGAACCGATCAGCGGAATTCCCGGTTATTCCGGCAACAACAAGATTCCCTATACCGAGCAGTACATGTTCTCGATCGAGCGCGGTTTTGGAAGCAACAGCGTGCTTGATCTGAGCTATGTAGGCAGCCAGTCGCATCATCTTCTTGTGCTGGAGGAGGCGAATCCCGGCAATCCCGCGCTCTGCCTGCAGCTCAGCAATCCGGCCAATCTCGCGCCGGGCCAGACGCCGTGCGGTCCGTTCAACGAGAGTAACGTTTTTGTCACTGCGACGGGCCAGACCATCGATGGTACACGCGGGCCGCTGGGGCCGAGTTTCGGAAGCGATACGAACCAGACCACTATCGGCAACTCGACCTACAACTCTCTGCAGGTCACGCTGCGGCACACCAGCGGGCCGCTGCAGTTGCTGGCGGCATACACATACAGCAAATCGATGGATCAGTCCTCGAATCTGGGCGAAGAGGTGAACCCGCTGAATCCGTCTCTGAGCAAAGCGCTCTCGGCCTTCGACCTGACGCAGAACTTCGTGGTGAGCTACGACTACCATGTCCCCTTCGAACGTCTCTTCCGGGCCAGAAATCGTTGGACCGAAGGATGGGAGCTTTCAGGCATCACGCGGTTCAGCACCGGCTTCCCCGTGACACTGATCAATTACGGCGACAACTCGCTGCTGGGCGCGGAGCCTAACGGGATCAACAACTATGGCGTGGACGAGCCGGATGTGGCGCCTGGTTCTCTCAACCTGAATCGCAATCCGCGCAATGGCCAGCCATACTTCAACGCGGCGCTGTTCAGCGAGAATACTCTGGGCACACCGGGCGATGCGTCGCGGCGCTATTTTCACGGCCCCGGCATGGAGAATTTCGATATGGCCTTACTGAAGAACGTCCGGCTGAGCGAGGCGAAGTCGCTACAGTTCCGGCTGGAAGGCTTCAATGTTTTCAATCACGCGCAGTTCTTCGGGCCACAGGCCGTCGACGGCAACATCAGCAGCGCAACGTTTGGCCAAGTGGTGAGCGCGACCGCTCCACGGCTGATTCAGGCCGGCGCAAAGTTCACTTTCTGAGCGAGGCCGTGAGCGCCTCGGCTGGGCGCCGGCAAAATAAAGCTGGCTAAGTTGGCCAAATAGGAATATACTCGTGGCTAGGCTTTTTACTAGTAGAGCATCGCGGTCCCAGGCGACCAGGCTGCCGCCCATGCGCCTTGTTCCGAGTGGAGGAGCGGTTTGAGCCGCCTTCCCGGAAAGGCCATTAGGATGGTTTCTCCCGCCGTAAACGGCGCACACCCCTTCCCGATTCTGCGCAGTTCAGAAGAATCGGCACCGTTCCCACCGTTAGGCCCGAACATGAAAGTGCTCATGGTGTGGCCGCGCTTCCCGCCATCGTTCTGGGGCTTCGAGGGTGTGCTCAAGATGATCCCGGAGGAGGCTATGTCGCCACCGCTGGGCCTGATTACCGTTGCTGCGATGTGTCCGCCGTCATGGACCATTCGGCTGGTCGATCGTGCATTCCAGGAGCTGCTCGACGAAGACCTTTTGTGGGCCGACCTGGTGATGGTGAGCGCCATGCATGCTCAACGCGCCGACACCATGGCCACTCTTGCCCGTGCTCGCGCCCTGGGGCGACGGACGTTCATTGGCGGTCCCTGGGCCAGCAGCCAGCCGGAGCTGATGCTCAAATCGGCGGATCACGTCCTGGCCGGAGAAGCGGAAGAGGTCTTCGCGGAGATCGCCACCGAGCTGGAACAGGGTACCGCGAAGAGCCTGTACCGCGTTACCGAGAAGCCCGACATGTCGCGGAGCCCCTTGCCCCGTTTCGATCTGCTCCAACTGAACAAGTACGCGCAGATTACGGTGCAGTTTTCGCGCGGGTGCCCGTTCCAGTGCGAGTTCTGCGACATCATCACCATTTACGGCCGCAAGCCCCGGTCGAAGCCGCCGGCCCAGTTGATCGCGGAATTCGACGAGTTGTACCGGCTGGGATGGCGCAATGAGGTGTTCGTCGTGGACGACAACTTCATCGGCAACAGCAAGCGCGCCATGGAACTGACGCTGGCGTTGAAGCCCTGGCAGGAACTCCACGGTTCCGCCTTCACGCTTTCCACGGAGGCCTCCATCGACCTGGCGGACCGTCCCGATTTGCTGGCGGCCATGGTGGAAGCGAACTTCATGTACGTCTTCCTCGGAATCGAAACGCCGTCGGCGGAGGCGCTCAAGAGCTCGAAGAAATTCCAGAATCTGAGGCGCGATAATCTCGAACAAATCCGCGCAATCCAGAACGGCGGACTCTGGGTATTGGGTGGATTTATCGTGGGTTTCGATTCCGACGACGAGACGATTTTCGAACGCCAGCGGGAGTTCATCGAGCGTACCGCCATCGCCTGGGCCATGGCGGGCATGCTGCAAGCGCTGCCCACCACGCCTTTGTTTGACCGTATGAAGAAGGAAGGGCGTCTGAACGAGGACAGTCAGGCGACGTCCAATTTCAGCGCTCCCGATTTCCGCACTATTATGCCGCTGCCGGCGCTGCTCCACGGAATGAGCTGGTTGCTGGCGACGCTGTATGCTCCGGAGGCTTTCTTCGCTCGCTCCTTCCGCTCGTTGGAAGCATGGCATCCCCGCGCCCCGCAGCGCCCACCTGGCGCGCCGCTGTCCTACCTGCTTCACGCGCTTTTCGAGTCGATATGGACACAGGGAATCCGTTCGGATTACCGCTTTTCGTACTGGCGATTCCTCGGCCGCGTAGTTTGGAAGTGGCGGCGCGACCCGGCAAAGCTGTGGATTGGATTCATGGCGCTGTTGTCGGCGCACCACTTTGTTCTTTACGCGCGCGAAGTGGCGGAGGAACTCGAGCGGGAGTGCGCGGGACTACAGCCTGCGCAGTTCACGCCTGATCAACGGGAGGCTCCGGTGCTGGAGGCCCAGCCACTGGCTTGCGACGGTTGAACGGCCCTGCGCCCAAACAACACCGCTTCGACGGCGGCGAGGTTGCGATAATGAAGCGGGCGCTATGCTTTCGGTCGTCATCCCGATCCACGACGAAGAGCCGTCGATATTGCCGCTTTACGACCGGCTCACGACGGTGATGGAAGGGCTGCGAAAGCCGTATGAAATTCTCTTCGTCGACGACGCCTCCACCGACCGCAGCTTCGATCTGTTGGCCAACCTGGTGGAGACCGACCATCGTCTCAAAGTGATTCGCCTGCGCCGCAACTTCGGACAGACTGCCGCGCTTTCCGCAGGTTTCGATGAGGCTCAGGGCAGCGTGATAATCTCGCTCGATGGCGATCTGCAGCATGCCCCCGAAGATATCCCGGCATTGCTGGCGAAGATCGATGAAGGATACGACATCGCCAGCGGCTGGCGCAAAGAACGCATCGACAATGCGGTGACGCGGCGCATTCCCTCGCGCATCGCCAACTGGCTTATGGCGAAGGTGTCGGGCGTGGAATTGCGCGATTTCGGCACCACCTTTAAGGCATATCGCGCGGAGATCCTGAAGGAGGTCCACCTCTACGGCGAGCTGCACCGCTTCATTCCGGCGCTGGCCAGCTTCTACGGCGCGCGCATCGCCGAAGTGCCAATTCGCAACGTGCTGCGCACGAACGGCGCATCGCACTACGGCCTCTCGCGAACGTTCAACGTGATGTTCGACATCATGACCATCAAGTTCCTGCTGAAGTACTTCACGCGGCCCATGCATTTCTTCGGGCGGCTGGGACTGCTGGGAACGCTGTCGGGCGTGGGCATTCTGGGAACGCTGGGAATCCTGCGCGTCACCGGCCGCGCGCAACTGGGCGATCATGCGCCTCTGATGCTGCTGGGAGCGCTGCTGCTGCTGACCGGTCTGGTGATGTTCTCGACGGGACTGCTGGGCGAGGTGCTGATGCGCACGTACTTCGAGAGCCAGGGCCGGCGCATCTATGCGGTTCGCGAAATACGCTGCCGCCGCGAACAGGTGACGCCGGGAAGCTGAGGTGTGGGGCAACGGCGTGCCTCGCTTCCTTTCGAGGCTGCGCCGCAGGATCTCAAGACCTTTCCCAGGCCGGTGCAGCGCGAGGTGGGTCAGGCTCTCTATGCAGCCCAATGCGGCGAAGAATACCCTTCGGTCAAGGCCCTCACGGGTTTCGGTGGACGGAATGTCCTTGAAATCGTGGCTTCCCATGACAGCGGCACCTACCGAGCCGTCTACACTGTTTGCTTTCATGACGCGATCTATATGCTCCAGGCATTTCAAAAGAAATCGAAGAAGGGCGTTACGACCCCTCACAAGGATATTGAGGTAGTGAAGCAGCGGCTCGCCGCGGCGGAACAGCACTACAGGGAGAGGCAGAACTAATGAGGAAGAACACCAGGACGAAGGTCAGAGAGAGTAGCGGCAACGTTTTTGCGGATCTCGGTTTTCCCAATCCCCAGCGCGAGCAGCTCAAAGCCCGCCTCACGCTCCAGATTTATCGATTGATCAAGGATCGCGGGCTTACGCAGGCAAAGGCCGGGGAGATACTGGGTATCCGGCAGCCGCACGTTTCCGGCCTGATGCGCGGGATGTCGGGTAACTTCTGGGTGGAGCGCCTGATGGACTTTCTCGCAGCCCTCGGCCAGGACGTCGAGATTACGGTGAGGCCGACCCGACGAGAACATGGTGGCGTGTCGCTGGTACTCGCGCCTTGAGCCCCGTCTCGATGCG
>Ga0326727_10012864_pt1 | contig 18869 bp, 18 predicted proteins | sample MB2enrmetagenome_FD_207643 | JGI IMG/M metagenome (GOLD analysis project Ga0326727, IMG submission 207643) | Lab enriched peat soil microbial communities from McLean, Ithaca, NY, United States - MB29MY | ecosystem: Environmental > Terrestrial > Soil > Wetlands > Peat | place: USA: New York...
AATATCGCCTCGGACGAGAAAAAGTAAGGAGACTCCCATGGATTTCAGTTTCAGTGAAGAACAGCTCCTCATGCAGCAGACAATGCAGCGGTTCTGCGAGAAGGAGCTGAATTATGAATATGTCAGGTGGATGGATGAGAATGTTGATTTTCCGCCGGACGAACTCTGGAACAAGTTCGTCGACCTCGGGATTTTTTCCGGGCCAGTGCCGGTGGAATATGGCGGACAAGGCCTTGGCGTCGTTGACAGCATGGTGGGCTATGAGCAGATCTGCAAGGCCTCCATGTCCGTGGCCCTGGCCATAGGTGTCACATCGGGTTTCGGCCTGCGCTTTCTGAATGAACTGGGGACAAAGGAACAGAAGGAACAGTATCTGCCTCTCTTGGCCCAGGGGAAGTTCAAGACATGTATGGCCCTCACTGAGCCGGGCGGAGGTACGGATATTCTCGGCGCATTGAAAACCTTTGCTGAAGACAAGGGTGATACCTGGGTGATCAACGGCCAGAAGGTCTTCATCACCGGCGCCCATGTGGCCGACTCACTCTTCACGGTCTGCAAGACTGAGCGCGATGCAAAGAAAAGCAAGTCCTGGACCACCATCATGGTGCCGCGGGAAACCCCGGGCGTGACCATCCGCAGAATCGGCAAGATTAGCTGCCACCACTGCGAAAGCGTTGAGATCTTCTACGAAGATGTGGTTGTGCCCAAGGAGAATACCATCGGCACGCGAGGAAATGCCTTTTATGAGATTATGACCGTGCTCAACCCGGAACGCATCGGCGTGGCCATGATGGGCGTGGGTATTATCGCCGCCATCTATGATCACTGCTTCAAGTACGTCCAGGAACGTAACGCCTTCGGCGGACCTATCAGTCGCTTCCAGATCCTCCAGAAGTATCTGGCGGACATGTACATCAACCTGGAGAACTCCCGTAACCTGACATACAAGGCTGCCTGGCTCTGCGATAACGGTAAGCCCTACCATATGGAAGCCACCATGGCCAAGCTCGTGGCGGCCGAGGGCGCCCGTCACGCAGGGACCTTCGGCGCCGAAATTTTCGGCGGGTACGGCATCTGCAACGAGTATCCGGTGTCCATGTTCCTCCGGGATGCATATCAGATCCAGTTCTCGCCCATATCCAACGAGATGAGCCGCAACATGCTCATGCAGTTCCAGGGCCTGCCCAAGTCATGGCCGTGATGAAACATTTTTCAGGGCGGCCGCAAAAGTAGTCGCCCCCAGGAGAGGAGTTGCACGATGTATAACCTTGGTGATATCCCAAGCGCCGCGGCGATCCACTATCCGGATCGCATTGCGGTCGTATTTGAAGGCCAGCGCTGGACCTATCGAGAATTCAATGCCCGTATCAACCGCTTTGCCAACGCCCTGGTCGCAGTGGGATGCAAGAAAGGCCAGCGCCTGACCGTAATGGCCGACAACTGCTCCAAGTACCTTGAGGCCTATTTCGCGGTCGCCAAGCTCGGCATGAGTGTCACCCCGCTCAACACCCGTCTTGGAGACGATGAGATCGTCTTCATCATCAATGATAGCGAGGCCACACGCCTGATCGTGGGCGACGGATACGAGGAAAAGGTCAGGATCTTGATGCCGAAGCTGAAAAACATAGAGACCTGGATCAGCTTTGATAACCCCCTGGATGGCTTCCTCGACTATGACAGCCTCCTAAAGGATGCTTCTGATGCCGAACCCGACCTTGATGAATATGACGTGCAAGAGGATGATCTGGCCATCCTCATGTACACCGGCGGCACCACCGGGCTGCCCAAGGGCGTGATGCTGTCGCACCGCAACTGCATGCTCTCGGGCACTATGGCCGCCTTGAGCATGAACCTGAACCGCGATGACGTGACCTGCTACGTGCTGCCCATCTTCCATGTTTCATGGTGGCCGATCCTGGCGATCATGACCGTGTGCGGAAAGGTCTGCATCAACCGCAAACCCGATCTCGATATAATCTTCAAGCTCATCCAGGACGAGAAATGCACGCACATGAACCTAGTGCCCACGATCTACGGCTGGATGGCGGACTATCCCAATATTGAAAAGTATAATCTGTCCAGCCTGCGGATCTTGTCCTATGCCGGCAGCCCGTTCCCGACCGAGGTCCTTGTCCGCTGCATCAAGAAGTTCGGCAACATCTTCGGCCAAGGATACGGCTCCACCGAGACCGCCGGCGCACCTGTGACTATGCTCAGCTGGGATGATCATCACCTGCAGGGACCCAAGACCAAGTATCTCACCAGTGCCGGCAAGGCCGCTCCCTGCTCGCGCATCAAGATCGTGGATGAAAATGACAACCCCGTGCCGACCGGTGAGATCGGCGAGATCTGCGTCAGGGGTAAGCACGTCATGTTGGGCTACTGGAAGAATCCCAAGCTCACCGCCAAGGTCCTGCGGGGCGGCTGGCTGCACATGGGCGACATGGGCTACATGGACGCGGACGGCTATGTTTACATGACTGACCGCAAGGCTGACATGATTATCTCAGGCGGCGAGAACGTGTATCCCAAAGAGGTCGAGGATATCATCTACCAGCATCCGGCCGTCCTGGAATGCAGCGTGGTTTCCGCGCCTGATGCGAAGTGGGGTGAGATCGTTCAGGCCGTGGTGGTCCTCAAGCCGGGTCAGCAAACCACGGAACAGGATATCATCGAGCACTGCAAGGCCAGACACGCCGGCTACAAGTGTCCCAAGGCAGTGGACTTCTGGGATGCCATACCCAAGACCATCGTGGGCAAGATCGAGAAGAAGAAGATCAAGGAAAGGTTCTGGCAAGGACACAAGAGAACAATCAATTAATGATGGGAATACAATTAAACAAAAGGATTGCCTCAGATTTGATTGATAGAGTTATGCATACATCGAACGAAAGACGAAAGGCTTTGGTCACCGGAGCGACAAGCGGTATCGGCGCCTCCTATGCAAAGGCTCTGGCTGAACGAGGCTATGATCTCATGATAACCGGCCGGAGACGGGATGTCATTGAAAGCGTCGCACGTCGGATCGAGGAACAGTTTCAGGTAAGAACACATGTGGCCATCGTTGAACTGTCCGATCAAAGAGATCTTGATCTGCTCATGGAACAGATAGGGAGATTCGGATCGATTGATATCCTTGTGAATAATGCCGGATTCACTACCAAGGGCTTCTATTATCAGGAGGATATTATTCAGCAGGAAGAGATGGTTCTTGTACATGTGATCGCCATGATGAAACTGACCCATGGAGTTCTTCCCGATATGATGGAAAGGAGAACTGGGGCAATTATCAACGTGGCGTCTCTTCAAGCGGTTACTCCCATGTCCCTTAGCTCTACATACAGTTCCGCCAAAGCGTTTATGAAAAATTTCTCCATGTGCCTCCACTGTGAGGTAAGGGCATATGGAATAAAGGTTCAGTGCGTGCTTCCCGGCTTCACAAGAACTGACCTCGGCAGAGGAATCGGTGTGGACATGAATGTTATTGAGGACAAGCCGACGAGAAAATGGATGCGGCCCGATGAAGTCGTCAACGCTTCTTTGCGTGAGCTGAAGAAAAAGAACAGCGTAATATGTATTCCGGGTATGGGAAATAAGTTCGCTTATATGGTGGCGAGGATGTTACCGGAGCATCTCTGGTACATGATCGAGCCGAGCATTGTGAGAAATATGCCGTAGGCAAAAAAGAGTGCATGCTGAGGTACTGCTTAATGAAGTGTGAGCCAGATGCCGGGGGATCGTCCAGGCCTGAGAGGAGATCAAACAGAAGTTCTGGGAAGGAAAGTCCCGGATGATCAGTTGAGCAGTTTCGGTAACATGAACAACATTTCAAGAAGGAGGCAATAACATGTCGAGTAAAAGTGAATTCAAGCACATCCTGTCACCTATTAAGATCGGTCCCATCGAGCTGAAGAACAGGATCGTAATGGCTCCGATGAACGAGGCATTATCAGGGGCGCATGGTGAAGTGGCGGAGCCGTATATTGCATACTTTGGCGCTCGAGCAAAAGGCGGAACCGGACTGATCACTACGGGTGCGATCATGGGCACCAAGCTGGCGGCAGAGTTCCCGGCCGGCAGGAATCCGCATCTCTACCATCAGGGACACATGCATGGGCTGGCCAGCCTGACCGATAGGGTTCACTATTTCGGATCCAAGGTGGCGGCTCAGATGACGATTGGTTTCGGTAGGCAAGGTCATTCTTATGATCACCATAAGCTGGCCCCGGCTGCGACTGCCGGTCTGCCCTATGAGATAGCAGCTGAAAAATCGCCCAACCATCTCGCGGATCTTTATAGCGCTATTGAATATACTAGATACTATATGACAGGGCAAATGACGCGGGAGATGTCCATAGAAGAGATCCGCAGCGAACAGAAGGAATTCGCCAATAGCTGCCAGCTCGGAGTCGTCTGCGGGTTCGATGCCATAGAGATTCACGGCCCGCACGGCTATCTCGAGCATCAGTTCTTATCTCCTCTTTCCAATAAACGCACAGATATGTACGGCGGAGAATGGCGCAACCGCAAGCGTTTCCTCATGGAGGTCGCCGAACAGATCCGCTATGCCTGCCCGGGTGTTGCCGTCGGGTGCCGGATCAGCGCGGAAGAGCATATGCAGGGCGGCCTGACGGAGGAAGAGATGATCGATGTTGCCAAGGACTTGCAGGCTCTAGGTCTGGATTATATCAGTTTGTCCGACGGTGCCGGCTACGAGGAAAGCGGCCACCTCATCACGGACATGGACCGTTCCAGGCACATCCCCGAGCATGGAGAGGCATTCAAGAAGGCGCTCAAGATCCCTGTTATTGTTTCCTCTCAGCACGATCCGGTCAAGATCGAAAAGAACATAGCCGAAGGCAAGTACGACCTCCAGGCAATGGGAAGGCAGCTTTACTGCGATCCGGAATACGTGAACAAGCTTGAAGCCGGAAAAGCAAAAGAGATCGTACGGTGCTCGCGATGCAATACATGTGTCATGCGCTTCCTTGCTGCGCTTACTCCCGCATGCACGCAAAATCCGAACTTGGGCAGGGAATATGCCATGGATGAATACAAGATCGGCCCGTGGCAGAAACATGAGTCTCTTATCCCCGAGGGTGTGATGAGAGCGCCTATGCCATCACTTGATCGACCGTGGTGGAGGAACGAATTGGGCTATATCGAAAAGAGCTGGAGGCCGCTGCAGGGGCGTACGCCACGGTAGGGACCGGAATGAGGTAAGCATTCAAAAGGAAGAAAGTTGAATGACTCATGAACAAACATAGGAAAAAGGAGTTATTATCTATGACTACTGCTGCCAAAGGAACAGACAATTATTTCAAGGTCGACCCGGAGTGCCACCTCATCGGGGATATGGATCATCTGAACTATTTCCCGGGTGTGCAAATGTGGTGGAGGGCCATTGAGAATATCAAGAGGCCGCTCATGACCGGAGCCCCGTGGGAAATGCTGGCACCGTATGCCGAGGGTATGGAAGAACGAGAAGCGACCAAGGATGCTTCACCTGAGAACATCATCTGGGCCATGGACAAGTACGGTGTCGACATCGCCTGCCTGCTGCCCGAATCCATGATGGACTCCACCGGATACACGGCCCGTTGGGTGACCAACGGCCAGATGGCAAAGATCGTGGAGACCAATCCGGACCGGTTCATGTATCAGCCCAATGTCTCGCCCATCAAGCACAAGGGTGTTCAGAACACCATCAAGGAGATGACCTACTGGGTCAAGGAGAAAGGCGCAAAGATCTTCAAGTTCTACCCGCCGGAAGACACATACATGAACGACCCAGAGATATGGCCGTTCTATGAGAAGGCCCAGGAACTCGGCATCGTGCTCGACATACATACCGGTTTCTGCTGGGTTCCGCCGGGAAAGAGCAAATACGCGCTGCCCGTCCAGCTTGATGACGTGGCCCGTGATTTCCCGGAGCTCAAGATAAACGCCTTCCATATGGGGTACCCGTATAGCGACGACCTCAACATGATCGCCATGCAGCACCCGAATGTCTATATCTGCATGAGCCTGCTGGTGCCTTGGTCCGTTACGGCGCCACGTAAATTTGCCAAGCTTCTGGGCGAGGCCATGAGGTGGGTCGGTCCGGACAAGATCACCTGGGGAACCGACTATGCCGGGTATGCAGCCCAGATCAGGGGTGCAGTGATGGGTCTGAGAGACTTCCAGATCCCCGAGGACCTGCAGATGCAGTACGGGTATCAGCCCATCACGGATGAGGACAAGGCAAAGATGTTCGGCGGAAACCTGGGGCATCTTCTGGGCATCGACACAACGAAGAGGCGGATCAGGAAGGCGAAGTGATCCCAATCATTTTTACAATAGGATAGTGAAAGGAAAGCTCTCTTCTAACCCGGGGTTCCCAAAGGTGTGTTTCTTTGGGAGCCCTACCTTCAACAGCTGAATGAATTTTATAGTTGCCACGTAACTACCCCGTAAAGACTGGAAAATGAGTCTCAGCCTCATATGGATGGTATTCAAATCCCCGCTTCCCGACCAATTTCTCATTAATTTACTTTCTCATCTGATCAGGTATAAGATCGGGGTGCTTGGAACGCAGCCATGCCAGAACATCTTTTTCCAATAATTCAGCAAATTCGATCAACTCATCGGCGTTGGCACCGGTCGCTCCGCCTACGTAGTCATATTCAACAATGTTACGCTTGGTCCGGCATGTTTCGAGGTAGGCTGCATCATCCTTGCGGTCTATGCCGAGTGTAAGGGATAACGACTGCAATGTTCGATAGTGTGCAAGATTTTGTACCGGGCGGTAACCTTCTGCATAAAGAAGAACCGTACAGAGTTTGAGTGCGGCATTGTAAGCAATGCCGAAGCGCCAGTCATCAGAAATGACACGGGCATTTGCATCACTCAGATCGCGATGCACGATCGCCAGTAAGTTGCTGATTTCCTGGCGACTGGTTTTATGTGGCCGTAGCCACCCGTTTTCAACCCATTGCTTCAAGGTCATGTTCCGTACCTATGATAAATATCCTCGGTGAAGCCAATACTGAGGTCAGGAAGTGATCCTGCGCACGGACCCGCTTTCCGAACTCTGCAGGACTCATTACATGAGGATTAACCTCTCGCCCCAACTGATTACCAACGCCGGAAAGAAGAGTGGATACCTTCCTCAGGCCGATTTCTCCAATAACCACCAAATCTATGTCGCTTTTCGCTTCAGCTGTCCCACTTGCCATGGAGCCGAATACGAATGAGCACCGGATTTCATCGGTGCTCAGCAAAGCAGCAAGAATGTCCGCCATACCAACAGTCTTTAGTACTATCCGGCGGATCTCTTCGTACAGTGGGTGGTTCTCATTGGCTGTATAATAGACCCGGTTGCCGTCCTTTCTCCTTATAACCACACCAAGCTTGACGAGTTTTTCAATATCCTGGCGTACTGTTCCGAGGGCAAAGCCACTCTGCCGTTGTATCTCCCGCAAGTGCAACTCTCCAGCCCCTGGACCGAACAGTACACGGAAGATCTCAGCACGCACACGCGAGCAGATCAGTTGGGCTAATGTGTTCATACGTTCGCTTTTACCATACATTTGTGCGGTATGACCATACGAATAATACGACAATCACCAACATGGTATTTCTTGTACTGTCCAAATTTGGGAACCCTAAAAAACCTCTTTGATGTTGCGTGAATAATCCAGTCATGCAACCCTTCATACAAGATCTCGATTATATGTTAAGCAACTTGCTTGTAAAGGTTTGTTTATATCCCGCGCTGTTGCTGGATCCAGCTCAACTTTCCATGCCATGGCGTTTCATGATTTTTTCGAGTGGTATGGTCTTTGTACGGCCCGCCCGGATATCTTCCAGCCGTTTCTCGGCAAGATAAATATCCTCAAGGTCGTCGATATGCTCAAGGATTGCTTCGCGGGCATAGAAGGTTTTCGTGCGGCCTGTGGCTTTTGCCAAAGCCTCAAGCCGGTCTTCAATTTCTGCGGGGAGTCGGATAGTAAGCATAGTTATATTCCTTTTATTATAGATGTAGATCATATCGGGTGTAAGATTCAATCTGAATGATAGTGTCCTAATTGGATCAAAATATGAAAGCCGGGGAGGGGTGTATATAAATCTTCTTCGCCTCCACTATTTTTGTTACTTTCACGTAATTTTCACGTGGTGGCCTGTGGATTGGCTTATATACTATATGGTTTCGTGTTTCAAATCTCCGCTTCCCGGCCAATTTACTATTTGACAAACATCTTAATGTTTATTACATTGAACTATGTTTAAATTGATTATCAATGTTCATCGGTCGATCTAAGGGAGATCGTTATGGAAAATCCTGTGAGTCTTCAGTACAGGCATAAGGGGAGCTACTCAAACAACATACTCAGCAGTATCAGAATGAATGTTGCCAAAAATCCTGATCTACCGGCCTTTATCTGCGAAGATACATCGCTGACATGGTCCGAAATGTGGCAAAAGACCAACCGCCTGGCCAACGGTCTTTCAGGTCTCGGGCTCAAGCCTGGTGACAGGCTTGCCATTTTCCTGAAAAACTGTATCGAGTTTTCCGAGACCTGTGTCGCCGGGTACAAAACTGGACTGATCCGTTCTCCGGTGAGTTCCAACTTCAAATCCGACGAGCTTGCTTACCAGCTGAACGACTGCGGTGCTGCGGCAATCGTTACGAGTCCTGATCTCTTTCTCATCGTCAAGGATGTACAGCTCCGTGTTCCCGGCCTGAAGCACGTCATCGTCACCTGCGATAACACCCCCGAAGGGGTCATCTCATACAGCGCCCTCGTTCAACACTCCTCTCCCGATGACACCGGGTATGCCCCTGCGCCAGAGGATATCGATCTCATCCTGTACACTTCCGGCACCACCGGTAAACCCAAGGGGGCGATCCGCGGCATCATGGAGGATTATCACACCGGCATCACCGTATGTGTAGACTGGAAAATACGTTCAGGGGACGCGCAGCTTGTAGCTACACCTCAATACCATGCCGGTGCCATGGCATGGTTTATCGCAACGCTGGTCTCGGGAGGCACCCTTGTTATCCTTCCCGGTTTCGACCCGGTTAAACTGCTCGCTACGATTGAGAAGAACAAGGTGAACTGGTTGATGATGGTTCCGGTGATGTTTGACGTGGTTACCTCTCTGCCAGCTGAAATACTGAACAAACATGACCTGAGCTCACTGAGAACTCTCATATCGGGCGGTGCGCCGCTGCACACACCTACCAAGCTGAAGATCAAGGAACTGTTCAAGAATGCGGAGTTGAACGAGTTTTACGGCAGCACCGAACTGGGTGTTTCCTCGTGCCTGCGAGATGTTGACCAGTTGCGCAAGGTGCGCTGCGTGGGCAAACCCTGCCACGATCTCGAATTGAAGCTCTTTGATCAGAATGGCAACGAGGTTAAGCGCGGCGAGAACGGCATCCTCTACTCCCGCGGTCTCGGTGGTTTCCGCGGGTATTGGAACAACGAAGAGGCCACGCGCGAGGCATTTCTCAACGATGACTGGGCCACGGTCGGTGACATTGCACGCCAGGACGAAGAAGGTTATTACTATATCGTCGACCGGTTGAAAGATATGATCATTACCGGCGGAGTCAATGTTTATCCTGTGGAGATCGAGGGGGTATTGCTCCAGATGGAAGGAGTGAGGGACGCCGCTGTCATCGGTGTCCCGGATAAGCAGTGGGGAGAGGCGATCAAGGCCATCATCGTGAAAAAAACCGACACCTCGGTCACCGAGGAATCTGTAATCGCTTACTGCCGTGAAAAGCTCGCCAAATACAAGGTGCCCAAATCAGTCGACTTCGTTGATTCCATACCCCGGACACTCACGGGAAAGATCCTGAAAAAGGACCTGCGGAGAGTCTACTGGGGTGAGAACGATATACAGGTGAGCTGAATCATAACATAAAAGGGATGGTAACCATATCCGTGAATACAGCATATTCAACAATCAAGAACCTCAAGAATGATGGCCGCAGCATCCTCGGGTGTTTCCCCCTCTATCCCCCGCTAGAGCTTCTGCACTCAATGGGTTTTACACCGGTGGTGCTGTGGGGGCTGAGGGAATTCTACCAAAACGTACCTCTCAGCGACCGGCACCTGCAAACATACACCTGCTCCGTGGGGCGATGCATCGCTGAATTCATACTTAGGCACGGCCCAGAGCTCCTCGATGGGATCGTCATGTATAATGCCTGTGATACCCTGCGAAACCTACCTGAGATACTGCAAAGCGGCCTGTTCGAGCAGGGGTGCAAGCTCCCCTTTTTCAGGCTCCATATTCCGGTTGCACCTCCGGACCGGACAGGGAGCACAGAATATTTCAGAAACAGGATTCATCGGTTCATTCAGGAATTGGAAGAAACCTTCGGGATCTCGTTCTCAGCCGAATCATTCATGAACAGTGCGGCGCTCTACAGAAGGCAGCGCGAAATCTCCGGCAGGCTCGATGAGCTTGTTGCACAAGGTCGGATCACGTTCGGCGAGTTCTGCAGGCTCATGAGTGCAGGCAGCTTTATTCCCGTGGAAAAGCACCTGTCCATGCTCGAGGCTGCTGTAGAACGGGGCAATACGGCACAGAGATCCGGCCAGGACTTTCCCGGAGTGATTGTCAGCGGGATCATGCCGCCGCCCCCCGGGATCATCGACTGCATCGAGGCTTCAGGCATGAAGGTGGTGGACAACGACATCGCCGCATTCAAACGTTCATATGGTTTCACACCTCTTTCCGAACAGGAACCTGAAGCGTACTATATCGATCTTTTCCATAATCACCACCCCTGTCCCACCATCCTTCATACCGGAGATGCCAGGATCGGAAAACTCAGAAAGACGGTCCGTGAAGGTAATATCAGGGGATTCATCTTTGTCGGAGAAAAGTTCTGCGAGTACGAATACTTCGAGGTTCCCTATATCAGGAAAATCCTGGCGGAAGAAGGGATTCGCATGCTCTGTCTGGATTTTTCCCTCGAGGATGAAGAGAATATCGGATCCTACCGGACCCGTATCGAGGGTTTTGCGGAAACGCTTCAAGGATAGGTTCCGCAGGAAAGGGGCTATTATGCCGGATATGAAAGAACGCTCTGAGGGATTCAGCAAGAATATGTCGGGCAAGCGCCTGAGCAGGCTCATGGCCGACCACTATATGTCCCTGCATCAACGGGCTTCCGACGGTGCCTTCGTGGTCTGGATCGCCATCGTCGTGCCGGCAGAGCTCTTCGCCGGATTTGATAACGTGGTCTATGCAGTGCCCGAAAGCCATGCCGCCATGAGTGCGGGCAAAGGCGTGGGTCCTCTGCAGTGCGAGAAGGCCGAGCAGATGGGATATTCCACTGATCTATGCTCCTATGCCAGAATCGATATCGGCACCGCGTTTGACGGGGGAAAGGATTCACCCACTTTCGGACTGCCGAAACCCCACCTGCTCGTGAGCAACAACAACAACTGCTCTCTGCTCGTGAAATGGTTTGACATCTATCACCGTGAATGGGGCGTTCCCCATTTTATTCTCGATGTACCGTTCTGTTATGAGAAGCAGGGCAGAGAAGATCTGAACTACATCCTCTCGCAGTTTCAGGATCTGATCAGCACCATCGAGAATCTCTCGGGCCAGCATTTCGACATCGACAGGGTGCGCGAGGCCGTAAGCCTTTCCAGCGATGCCTATCGGGAATGGAGACGGTTTCTCGGCTTCGCATCTAACCGGCCATCGGGAATCACTGCATTTGACTCTTTCGTTCAGATGGCCCCGATTCTGACATCCAGAGGAACATCCGAACTTAAGGAGCATTACCGTCTCCTTGCCGACGAGACGGCGGGGCAGGTCGCCGTGGGCATATTCCCTGTACCGGAAGAAAGATACCGCCTCTACTGGGACAGCATCGCTCCCTGGCATCAGCTTCGGAAAATGTCATCCAGGCTTGCCGGGTATGGCGCAAACATTACCACGGCCAGTTATACTTACTGCATCGGAACAACAGAAGGTGAAACAGAATTCTTTTGTTTCGACGGGAAAGATCCGCTGGCCTACCTCGCACGATCCCAGAACTTCTCTGTGTGTCCATACGGAATGGCCCTGAGAGGAAAGGCCATGAAAGAAGCCGTCAGGCTCAACGGCATCGACGGTATCGTGTTCGCCAGCAACAGGTCCTGCAAGGTATATTCACTCATGCAGATCGACCAGATGGAGCACATCAAGAAGGAGCTCGGCATTCCGTGCGTCATGATAGACGTGGATCATGCAGACGTACGGAAGTACAGCGAGGCAAATGTATTTCTGCGCATGGAGGCCTTGATCGAGATGATCGAATCCCGGCATTAGGCGTTGTGCCGGGCTCGGATACAGGCGGACCGCAAGGATACCGGAAAGACGCCCACCCTCTGCAGTGACTGGGAGCAGATCGTATTAAGGCACCATGTGGAAGGAGACATCATATGGCTCATAGTCTACTTGTCGACATGAAAGACGTACAATTTGTGGTGTTTGAGATGTTCAAGGCCCATACCCTCACCGAGTATGCAAAATTTGACGGCTATGACCTTGAAATGTTCAAGGACACGTTGAATCTGGCGGAAAAGATCGCCTGGGAAAAGTTGTACCCGGTCGATGGTCCGGGCGATGAGGAAGGCGTACACTACGATCCCCAAACCATGACCGTGACCGTGCCGGAGATCTTCCATGACCCCTACCGGTCCATGACCGGGGCAGGATTCATATCCGTGTCCGATGACCCTGAAATCGGCGGCATGGGCATGCCTCAGTGTATTTCGGTGGCCTGCAAGGAATACTTCTGTGCCGCCAGCGCGGCGCTTGCCTTTTTCACCCTGCTCACCGGCAGTGCGGCCGGTCTCGTAAGGCGCTTCGGAGACGAGGATCAGAAAAGGTTGTACCTGAAGAAGATGCTTCAGGGCATATGGGGTGGAACCATGTGTCTCACCGAGCCCGAGGCGGGCTCCGATGTGGGAAACATCAAAACCAGGGCCGTACGCAAACCTGACGGGACCTACCGCATCGAAGGGCAGAAAATCTTCATCTCGGCCGGCGAACACGATCTGACGGAAAACATCATACACCTGGTGCTCGCAAGAATCGAAGGAGCACCCTACGGCACCAAAGGGTTATCTCTTTTCATTGTGCCCAAATATCTCGTGGATTCGGGCGGTTCTCTGGCGGAAAGGAATGGAGTGTTCTGCCGGGGCGTAGAAAAGAAGATGGGATTCCACGGCTCACCAACCTGTGCTCTTTCCTTCGGTGACGAGAAACCCTGCACGGGGTTCCTCCTGGGCAAGGGGGGTTCCGGCATGAAACTCATGTTCAAAATGATGAACGAGGAGAGGCTATTCTGCGGTCTGCAGGGCCTGGCGGCCTCGAGTAGCGCCTATTTGCACGCCGTCGATTATGCCAGAGCGCGCCTCCAGGGGCCCCATGCAACGAAGATGCTCGACCAATCAGCCGAAAGGGTGGCGATCATCGAGCATCCGGATGTAAAGAGGATGCTCCTCTGGATGAAATCCCATGTAGAAGGAATGCGCATGCTCACCTACTATCTGGCCTTGTGCCTGGACCTCACAGAGATCGAGACTGGGGAGAAGGCCTCTGAGGCGAACGCCATGGTGGAGCTGCTCGTTCCGATCTGCAAGGCAGGGAACACGGATATGGTATGGCTCATTGTCTCCGAAGCCATCCAGGTATTCGGCGGTTACGGATTCTGCAGAGACTACCCGGTGGAGCGCCTGGCCCGTGAATGCAAGGTCCTCTCCATAGTGGAAGGCACGAACGGCATCCAGTCAATCGATCTGGTCATGCGTAAGATCCTCATGAACCCAGTCCAGTACAACTATACAGTCTTCAAGAAACATGTAATGGAGACAATCAGCAAGGCACGATCCGTGGTGGATGAGAGCTATCTGCTCCTCCTGGAGCAGGCGATGGAGAAGATGGATGAGATCGTATCCCTTATGTTGGATCATCTGAACCAGGGGAGATTCATCCATCTCTTTGCTCTGGCCACCCAGGTTCAGCAGGCCATGTACATGCTGTGTCTTGCCTGGTTGCATATCTGGAGCCTATGCAACACCATACCGAAGCTGAAGGAACTTTTAGGAGACAACAGTATGGAAATCAGCAGCCCAGAGACAGAAATCAGCCCGGAAACGGCTTTTTATCGGGGCAAGGTGCTTACATCTCGGTTCTATCTCGGTACTGAGTTTCCAAAATACTTCGGCAGGGTCCAGAGCATCCTGCGAGGAGAGGAGGCATTGATTCTCGCGGATTCCACGGCTTTTCCGGAATGATCCGTATCATGGAGGTTGATTGAGAGGCTGTACGGAGAGTATGTCCTTTTTGGCCTTCAGATGATATACTGCATAATGTAATGATTCCAGAGGAATTAAATGGACGGCAAAAAGAAGAATACCTTTGGTAAGCTCAAGGACAGAGAGCGTATGGTGCGCAAGGAGATGATCCTTGACGCTGCTGAAAAAGTCTTTGCAAATAAACCCTTCAGTAAGGTCAACATGCGGGAAATCGCCAAAGAAGCGGGCATTTCTCCCGGTTCCATCTACACATACTTTCAGGACCAGGAGACACTCTTTCTCGATGCGGCATTCCGGGGCAATGAAGACCTTGTAAAAATTTTCACCAGGCTCATTCGTGAAGAAGATGCATCAATCGAAGAGGTCGCCAATGCCTATATCGATTATATCATGGACCACTATGAATATATGCGCATGGTGCAACATTGCATTTTCTTCGGAAAGTTTGCATCCCAGGAGCCTCTGGGCAGGGTTTTCTCATCGGAACAGGTCCTCATGAGCCTCTTCGATGAGCTTTTCATGAGGCATACCGATTATGCCAAGAAAGATGTTCGGCTTCTGTCCCACCTCTTCTTCGCATCACTCAACGGTATTCTTTTCAACTACGGCAGGTTTCCGAGCAAGAGCAGGGCACAGCTTCTTGGGCACATGAAAAAATTGACAAAACTCTTCGGGCGCCTGTTCGAAGAGAGGCAAAGGAATTGAGGCCGGTCGTATAATCCGGATGAATGAATCGTCATAGATCTCCTTTATCTCCTGGTATGCCGAAGGTTTCATGCAAAAACTCATGGGTAAGAACGTCGGCGTGCTCGGGAACAGAGCTAAACATACCGCTTGTATTTGTTATATGGGTCCTTCAAAATACCCCCGAGGTAATCCTCACGGTGTTGCTTTCATACCGGTCAAAGATGAGGGGGACCATTGCTTCCCCTAGTCGGCCACCTCGAGCACGATCTTCCCGATGTGCATGCCGCTTTCCATGAGCCGGTGAGCCTCACCGGCTTCGGCCAGCGGGAAGACCTTGTGTATCACCGGGCCGCAGCGGCCTGCATCCAGAACCGGCCACACGGATTCGTGCAGCTCGCTCGCGATCCGACCCTTCTCGGCAGTGGTACGCGGCCGCATCATAGAGCCGGTTATGACCCGCCGGTGAGACATCACGTGCATGAGGTCGATCTCGACCATTGATCCCTGCATAACGGAGATCTGAACCAGCCGCCCGTCCATGGCAAGGCAACCAAGATTGCGCTGCGTGTTCGGGGCGCCTACGATATCGAGCACCACATCAATGCCCCTGTCTCCCACAAGCCCGCCGATTGCTTCCGCGAAATCCGTCTCGCGGTAGTTGATGGCAGCGTCTGCGCCGAATTTCACGCAGGCGCCGCACTTCTCCCTGCTCCCTTCCGTAGCAAAGACGCGGCAGCCGAATTCACGGGCAAGCTGAATAGCCGTGATACCGATGCCGCCTGCCCCTCCGTGCACGAGCACCGACTCACCCCTTGTAAGCCTGCCGATCTGGAACAGGTTCGCCCAGACCGTGAAGTAAGTCTCGGGGAGCGCTGCAGCCCGGATTGCATCATAGCCCTCCGGCCAGGGCAGGCACTGCGGAGAAGGGGCGGCACAGTACTGCGCGTAGCCGCCGCCATTGGTAAGGGCGCAAACCATCTCGCCCGGTTTCACTGACTTTACTGTCCGACCCACGGCCGCTACCTCGCCCGCCACATCCAGACCGATCACCGGACTTACACCTCTCGGCAGGGGGTAGACACCCATGCGCTGCAGAACATCCGGATAATTCACGCCTGCGGCCAGCACCCTGATGAGAACCTCGTCATCCCCGGGCTGCGGTACGGGTCCGGTGCCCAGCCGCATGACCTCAGGCCCGCCCGGCTTGAGCATTTCAATAAAATTCATCCGTTCCGGTATCTTCATGGTTCATTCTCGAATACAACCGTTTTCACCCCTGCGATCAAGGTGCCGGCCCTGGGAACGCCTGCCGCGAAATCCGCCCCTTTTTCTTTCAGGATCGCTGTAGCATAACTCCCGATATTCCCGGTCGCACCGGTGACGAGATTTTTTTCGCTCATTATGGCCAGTCTCCTTTCCTGGATATTATTAATGGTAATTATCCCTTGGGGGTAGGTAACCAGACCAATGAAAATTGCTTGTAGACATCAAGGCATCGAAGGTGCTATTTTTACCTTTCACAAGCCGACAATGAGGCAAAAAATTCTCACTGTTAAGGTTTTTCATACACACGACGATATCACAGATAACAGCAATCCGTTAATATAAAAGATGAAAAACCAAGTTCATATATATTTGTCCTGTAGGCATATTTTTTGCGTTAATTTACTATATAAAAGGAGAGTGTAATATGTCATTAGGTATAGCCTTTAAGGGTCCTGAGGGTATCGTATTAGCCGCAGATAGTCGTGTTACATTGATGATAACCGCAGTCCAGGCACCCAATCAGCCATCCATGCCATCTATGCCGCCTATGCTTCTTCCTTCGACATATGATAACGCAACAAAGATGCTCAGAGTCAAAGGGCAGGATCATGTAGGGACTGTTACTTATGGTGTGGGGGCTTTAGGTGCTCCAACAGAGCCAAGAACTGCACATAGTTATATCCCGGAGCTAGAACACAAACTGAAGGATGTTGGTAGGCTTGGTGTAAAGGATTTTGCAGATAAACTCTCAGATTTTTTTCTCGAAAAATGGAACACATTGCATTTGCCAGTCATCCCGGGCCAAGATATGGTTTTTTTAGTGGGCGGCTATGACGAAGGAGCACCTTATGGAAGGGTATTTGATATACTGATTCCATCGCGACCTACTCCGGTAGAATATTATGCCGATGCAGGACAATTTGGCATTGTTTGGGGAGGACAACGCGAGCATGCCGATAGATTGATTCATGGCTTTGATAGTAGGCTTCCAGAGCTTGTCAAAAATTTCCTGAATCTTGATGACCAAAAGCGAGATGAATTATGTAAACATTTAAAGACGCTTCTACAAACTCCTGTTCCGTTTGCCTTTCTGCCCCTTCAAGATAGTGTAGATCTCGCGATTTTCTTAATAAGGACTACTATTGTAATGCAACACTGGCTCTTGGGTTTAAGAGGTGTTGGTGGTGCTATTGATGTAGCAATTATAACAAGAACTAATGGTTTTAAAGAAATTCAGAAAAAAGAGATAAAAGGAGAAGACCTATGAATAAAACACAACAAGTAAATCCGCTTCTGCCCAATAGTGCGTGTACAGCTGATTGGATAGGACAATTAAATGGTGGTGCTATTTACGCTTATGATATCACCAGTTCAATTCCTCAACGTACAGAAGTAATACAATTCAATAAAGAAATTTTTGAGGATGACCTAAAAAAGGTTTGCCAGAAAGTTAAGAAATAGGCTTTATTTGAGCTATAATTGTCTTAAACATAGGCATGTCGTCTTTTCGATGATTATACCTGAAGGTGTATTCGTTCAAATATGATTGAAGATATTTTGCGCTTACAGAATGATATACTCCCGAAATGCCACGTTTTAGTAAGCTCCAAAAGCCCTCAATTGTATTAGTGTGAATATCGCCCATAACATATACTCTCAACGCATGATGTATTCGGCGATGCACATAACCCATAGACGATAACTTGTTATAACTAGGCAATTCGTCTGTATATATAACAGTATTAGGCAATACACATTCTTTGATAATCGGCAAAAGTGTTCTGGCTTTTACATTAGGTATGGTGTTAGCTATTATCTTCCCCTTGCGCTGTGTTATACCAGCAACAGGTGTTTTTCCTTCAGCGCCACGCCCTCGTTTGCCATGTCGTTTACCACCCATATAAGTTTCATCGGCCTCGACGTGACCTGACAGATTATTGTTATTTTCCTCAAGCATGGATCTAATCTGCTTAAACATTCGCCATGCTGTCTTATAAGTAACGCCTGTTTCACGTTCTATTTGTTTGGCCGAGATACCACAACGAGTAGAACTCATAAGGTAGATAGCATGAAACCATAGTTTTAATGGTGTAGGTGATTTCTCGAAGATCGTGCCAGCAGTGGGGTGAACATGATGTCCACAAATATCACAGCTATAAGAACGACGAGCCATTATCCGATGATGCTTTGTTATCTTGCCACATTTTTTACAAAAAATACCATCAGGATAAAGATGATTTTTGAGCCATTCTAAACATGCAGTATCATTGGGGAAATCATCATTGAAATTTGTTATAGTATATCGGTCCATATGCTTTACCTCCCTTGAAGTATAATATAACACCCAATATACCTACTGTCAAGGGATAATTACCTTATTAATTAATAGATTCGTCTCCCTTTTCAATATGGTCCGGGTAGACGGAATCAACCACCAGACAAGTTTATGAATGAACGTCCCCTCTTTGCGTTGATATATAAAAAAGTAAATAAATAATATTGACATATAGAAATAAGTAATATAATAATAACAACATACATTATTGATCTGACCCATATTCCTTGGGAGTTAGCATCACTTGTAAGTTAGGG
>Ga0326727_10012865_pt1 | contig 18869 bp, 17 predicted proteins | sample MB2enrmetagenome_FD_207643 | JGI IMG/M metagenome (GOLD analysis project Ga0326727, IMG submission 207643) | Lab enriched peat soil microbial communities from McLean, Ithaca, NY, United States - MB29MY | ecosystem: Environmental > Terrestrial > Soil > Wetlands > Peat | place: USA: New York...
AGATAGACAACCTTTTTGTTATGGCACAGAAGCAGATGTCAGCCGGCTTCTCCGGCGGCGGTTGTTGTGCATTTCCTCTTCCCGGGCGAGGGTAGCCAAGCCAGGTCAAAGGCGCTAGGTTGAGGGTCTTGATCAAGGTTTGTAGGCTATATCCCGGTAAGAAAAAAAGTAATGGGCGAGGGTAGCCAAGCCAGGTCAAAGGCGTTAGGTTGAGGGCCTAATCTCGTAGGAGTTCTTGGGTTCGAATCCCATCCCTCGCACTTTTCGGCAGGTAGTTTGTTTTCAATATTCATGTTGCTCTTTTGTCACCTCTGAAATTCCTTCAATTCTTTGTCGGATTAACTTTATTACTTTTGTGAATAGTATACTATTTTATGTCCCTTAATGAGATTGATCTTAAAATAAGCAATTTGGTAAAGGCGATCAACTCGTACCCTGGACTTGTAACGCTCATGTCTTGCGGGGGGCATCAAAACCCCAAGATCGGTCATAGCCAAGTACCAAAAAATCAGTTTTATATTGAATTTAAATTCATGATGCAGCCACCGACACCGGAGGCATGGGCATCGTTCCAGAGTATTTCAGAATTAACAGATGAAGATACAAAATATGATTGGTTTATTAAACCTAAACATTGGGTAAAAATTGAAGTTTGTGGATCAAACAAATTCCTACTGCACGGCAAGAATGTTGAACCTGATGAATTAGCCAAGATGGTGAACCGTGAGATTAGCCGGTAAATCAAAGGGTAATTCGAGCAGACAATGTCCCAATGGTCATGGGGCAATGCATCGCGCGCACATTAAAACCACAAAAGAAGGTAAGCAGGCTTGGAGTGCAATCCCATGGCAGTACTGCCCGACATGTAAGATGATGTTACCGGATTAATCAAAGTCCCGGCTGGAGCGTACCTCTTTTCAAGTTCAAGTCTTTTCTTAAATGATTGATTGAACACTATTCAATAAAATCATATGAAAAAGATAATCGTATGATAAATCCCATTTTTATTCATGACCCTATATGAGTCATTCATACTATGGATAATTTTTACTCTCCTCGGCATCCAAATGGTAGATTTGACAATTATTATTGCAATTGCGACAACTATTACGATATTAATTTGGTTGCCTGGATCATTCTATGTTGTTTACAATCTGGGACGTTACCCCCCTCTTTTGAAGAAGTCCAGTAGATCCATGGAATCGTCAAATGTCGGCGAATATTTTGATGAGAAAGTCCACCACGTTTTTAAATCCAATTTATTTATTGCTATATCCCTCTTCATTACTTTAATATTCCTCTTTAATACATTACCATCAATATTTGTGGAGCCTTCAAAAAACATATTACTTCAAAATTTTACAATAAACTTTTCTAGTTGGAGCATTCCGATACAGATATCACAATCACAATTATCGACTGCTGATGTTGCATTCAATCTTACCCTTTACGTTATCCCGGCATTTCTTTTATCATTGAGGCTTTTAGCAAATCCTAGAAGAGATTCAAAGTTGTTCATTTTTACTAATATTTCCAAAGATAAGGAGATTAATAGGATCAGGTATTTTAAAGACCAGGTAATTTCATTATACTTTGGATTCATTGCAACAACAATAGCGATATTTTATTTTGCAATATGCTTCACAGCAATGAAGTATAGTCCTATTGGAGTTTTAATGGTGCTCTTATCATTTACCCCCGACTATACCTATTATGCTGTTGTTTTTTTTATTATAGTCGAAATCTTTAGTATTTTAATCATAACAATTGCCTGTGAAAAATATTTAGAATATTTCGAGCCAATCGATAAAGAGTGAAAATTTAACAAATCTTTTTCGTCACAATATTCAACTTTGTTAAGATTCCTGTAAATTCGTGTGTGATTTCCCCTCCGTTCGGTCCCTGTTGGAGCCATACTAAATTTTCTCACAGTTTGAATTACAGGTAGTACTACCCAGAATGTAAGATGATTTTCTTATCTTTTAAATTACGGTCTATGTAAATATTTCGAGCTGAAAATGATAATTGCCCAAAATATGCAAATTAAAACCAAAAAAATAAGAAATCCCTCAAATGCAATAATCACACCCCCAAAACTTCCAAGATATTTTTGGATATCTGCTGATAATTGCATTGGATTCGCTGTTATTTGCACCCATAAAAGTAGTAATGTGGATACGGCAACAGCACCCAAAAACAAAGATATTATGATCATTAAGAAATTAGTTAAATTTGCAGAATCATTGGATTTAGTTGTTATCTCCTTAATATCTCTCAATAAATTTACAATTTCCAAATTATAATCAACTACTCCTCCTTGTTGGGTTGATGCAGATTGTTGGAGTGATCCAAGTTGTGGATTAGTTCTCGATCTAAGTGTTTGGGTAGTAGCAAAACTGTTAAATTTATTTATAGTATTTTCAATATCTGCGATATCTGCTAAAATTTCCTGATCAGCATTTGGTGGATGTTGTTTGTAATAATCAATAACTGGTTGGATACCTTGGCTTATAATATTGTGAATTTCGATTATTTCTTCACTATTGTTTGGGACATAATTTTTAAGATGAGAAACTGCTCTAAAATCCCATCTCAGCTGATGAAGTAATGTTTTAAAGGCATAATTACCATCGACTATTAAATTGTTTTTGAATGATCCATCAAGGTTTCGGTAATTATATAAATTGATTGTCATGGAAGCTATCTTTTCATTAAATTGTACATAGGCTAACGATTCAACCAATTCATCTGTTTTCAAAGATAGCCAAATTGCTATTGAGGCAATAGCAATAGCGAAAATCCCCACTCCGAGATTTTTACCGATAATAAATATTGCAAACATGCCTGAAATAAAACAAACCAACATGCCAAAAAGGCTAATTTTTTCCATTGTTTTTCTGAATTTGGATCTCTCCATAAAATATCATTTGTATACCGCAGTTATATATAATTTTATTCCATTGTTCCGAGAAATGAAAGGTACTAAATACCCAAAATATTATGGTAGTTTTTATCTTTCTCCGGAAGCACCGACTTTGAACTGACTATTTTGAATTCTTGAAAATCTCATCTGTTATTATTGAAATATAGAACACTAAATTACAAATTAAAATAATTGTGAAAAATGTGATCACCCAAAAAATTACGCTAAACGCATAAAATGTAATCCCAAAAATGGAGACATTAAGTAAAGGATTATTAGAACTCAAGTAAGTGAAGGGATAAACAAAAATTGATAATAGCATGATAAAGGCTGTTATAGTGATAAAATCTTTAAACCGATCAATATTCACTAAAGGATTCTCTTTTAGTGCCTTAATGATATTTTTTGGATTTATGGCCATCGCTGCAAATGCAACCGATAATATTGCAATATCAATTGTAATGTAAGTATTGAGGATATTTTGAGCATCTTTTGGTTCGATACGGTTTGTTAATATCGGATAACCAATCATAATGGCAAGGAGAACGATTAATAAATAAAAATTCCTCCAACCATGTTCTACCGTTAACTTTTCTGTGATATAGATTAAGATACCAGTAATAAAAAATCCGACTCCTAAACACCAAACAATAAAAAAGATGAATGGATTTACAGACATGCAGAAAGAAGTGATGACAAAAAGAAGGAGTCCTATCCCCATTAGAAGAGAATAGTGATTTTTTAACAATTTCCCAAAATCATACATAATCTTCGTTCCATAAATGCAAGCATAAACCTTTCCCTACCAAAAATTAAGGGGGTTCTATTCCTTTCTTAATTTCGATTCGTCGGTTATTTTCTGGACCATTTCCTCAAAGGTATACGATTCAGGTAATATTGGAGGCTTTTTAGATTCATAATGTGCATAAACGATGATACTCAAACCAACAAGTTCGATGATAACGCCCAACACCAAAATCGCTAATCCGAGTAAATATGGAAGACTCAGCATTATTAACCACATAAACATACCGAGAACTGCTACTGTGGAAATCCAAAACATTCCAATCAAATTAATTTGGTCAGCTGACAACGAGGACCGATATTTCTTTAACTGATATTCCCTATTTTGTAAGCGTAGTAATATCTCTTCTTCAGTCAATTTTGTCTGGATTTTATCGTAACTTGCAAAGCCTAATGCAAATATTGCCAAGGCTATTCCAATAAGTCCTAAACCGCTGGCAAACACACCACCACCTAATTTTTTTAAATATTCATTTTGACTTATGGTAAAATTATTTGATGATATATTCTCGTCAGTATATTCAGTGATATTTGTTAAAGTGAATGATGCAATTGGTGTAAAATTTTGAGGGTTTGTGAGATTAGGCGTATTAAATGAAATGTTTGTTATCGTCGTGGAATTAAGGGCGACGACGTTACTTCCTACAGAATTAAAAGAAAGCATTAATGCGCCTGTTAATAATAATAGAAATCCCATATACGAAAACAATGCAAAATTTACACCATGTGCTTGTAAATTTCTATCATACCCTAAATATTTGTAATATAAATGTGCAGATAGAAGAATCAAACCCAATAAAATGGCATTAGTCTCACTAAATGAGAATGAATTGATGAGAACTCTAAAAATATAATCTGATACTGAAAGGGCATTTTGTAAATATACTGTATACAGTGTATAGATGGAAAACAGCAAATAAAGAAGAGACGCAAATACGAGTAATGGTTGATTTTTTTTAATTTTCGTTTCAATTGATTCTATTATCCTGTGATATGAATCATGTTCCCCCCACGGTATTTTTATTAACGTACGGGCGAAAAACAAAATTGCTAGTATTAGGGTAATAATAGCTAAAATTAAAGAAACATTAGTGAAAGTGATTTCAATCATTTTTCAATCCCGACTTTTGTTTTTGCTTCTGTATCTTCACTTCCATTTTTAAACCATTTGCATTCAGTTATAACCACTATTACTCCCTCCACGTATTCTAGGTTTCATTTGGTGATATCTGACTATCCATATGGATTATTAAGGTATTCAAGCAACTGGCCCTTCGGAAGATTCAGATTAATAATTCGCTTGAGGAGTTTCCTCACATAGCATCGAAGTAATTTAACATCATCTGGTTCCCCTACTGCACACCATATCATCTCTCCTTCGTGAATCAATTGTGATCTTTTCGAATACAGATCTGAAATATCATATTCAACTTCACCGATATGATATTGGGAAAAGTCGCCTAACAATGTCCCAACATTTCTGATAATCTCTCCCGAAAATCGATAACTTCGTTGAGGTTTAACCAATACTTCAAGGGAAATCATAAGCGATAAAAACGCATGAGAATCATTATCGATAAAATAGGATACTTCATAATTCTCATGTGCTAAGGTTAAGTAATTAGCATGAGAGGGTAACGGCGTTGTTTCAATGAAAGATTGCGCCTTCGAAATTTCATCGTCACTAAGATGATAATTATTTTGAAATTGTGAAGAATGGAGGCCCCTTGCGAACAGAATGACAGGGTCATCGTTTTTAAAATAATAGACGATCCAGTACGGAATGTGTACATTACCCTCTTTGAATAATCGTAAAAGGCGAAGTGGTTTTTGAACATTCTTTTCCACAAAATCATAAATGAACCTGAAAAAATTACTATTAATTTCGGTTTTTCCGACATCATCTATCGGAAGATCGAACGTGAAGGAATTTTTTATAAAACACAAGCCTCCGGATTGAAACACGGTATGACTGAATGGCCAATATTCGAAAAAATTATCGATAGGAATCTTTTGAATTTTAGCGATAAATGAGAGGCCATCTTTGTATGTCATTGAGTTAAATTCGAAGCCCTCATGCAGTTTAATTTTAAGAATTGACGTATCCGCATTAGCTACCGGTGCAAAAAAGTACAATTGTTGGGTTGGCATCTTATTGATTACTGAACACGGATTGACACATTAAGGTATCCAATTCGTTCTTATTGAAATATGAGAGTAAATCTCACCATGATGTGATTATTCTTGTTTGACAGGAAAAATTCGAAGTACCTTTTAGACGAGATTATAGTTAGCTCCCTCGTACATTGTCCACTGATACTTTTTGTCAATACGCTCGACTTCAACAAAATTTAATGAGGTAAATCCGTTAATGCTAAGGGAAGAAGAAAGAAATGAACAAAGGTAAAATGGAGATAATCAATTCAATTGCAAATAGCTTCTTAATCGGCCATTCACTGCTTTCTGAGACCTTTTCGTAAAGATCAAGATAGTACAGATTGTTTTCTTTGTTTTCGGTATTGGTGAAATCAATAAAAGAGATTTTTTGTTCCAGCTGGGAGAGTACCTCCTCCTTACGGCGTTTAATGCGATCGTGGAGTATGAGTATTACTAGGAAAGCCAATAAGATGAAACCAAAATACAATTCTATGAATCCAACATATTTTGAAAAAGTGTCAACTGGAATGGCACTAACTGATTTTACCAAATCAGCCCTGATAAATGTAGTTGTATTTCCAAGATTTTCTGCCGGTATTGATAGGTGTGATAAAAAACTCAGATCGATTTTTCCAAGGAGGGGGAAAAGAGGGATAATCCCAAGCGCCAATGAGACAAGATAAATACAATTTACAATAATTTTCCCAAATGGTCCCGTCCCTCCCATATCATGAAAAGGGTTGATCTCTACCGGCAGGAATCGGACAGTGATCCATAAATAAAAAAAGATCACCGGGACGGTGAGAATTGCCAGGAATACCATAAATGCTAGAGTGCAAACTATACTCAAAGCGGCTATTGATAAATAAAGCGAGATCAGGGAATCAACACTATGCGAAATGAATATTCCCCAGATCAATCCACCCAAAGAATCTCTCATTAAATAAAATTCTTCGAAAATCAGAGGCCAGATAATCAGTGAAGACCGCACATAAATATTTAACCCGAAACCGGAATTCCACTCTACCCTCAACCCACTAAAAAATTGTCGGAAAAATGCAGGATAGTCTGCAATTGTGTTTGGAATTTTGTGAATAGCCGGTAAAAATTTGTCACGCGTTAAATTTTTGAAAGACTGGATTATGTAAACATATCCTGCCCATAATAAAGAAGAAAGGAGTGCAATAACAAACAATTGACCAAATAATACATTTTTTGAAGGGTCATTCGAAAGATATTCCATTGGCAGATAGTAAAATACGTCGAATAAGACGAATAAAAAAATAAAAAAGATAATCATATCTACCAAAAATTGATCAAAGGAGAGGCGTCCATTCCGGTCAATCCTTGAATTTAAGAGCGATCTTAAACCGTCAACAACATTATAGAATATTTTTTCCGGGATACATTTTACATCGAGAGCATATCCATCTTCTTTTATATGAGGTATCAATGCACCGGAGTGATGTGCTCTCCAATTAAGCATGACTTGGATTATTATTTTTTCGACTGATAAAAATATCTGATGAAAACGGAGGATGAAATTACGTACAAAATATCTTACTTACGATTAGAAGAAAACACAGATTCTAAAAAAGCACATTTGAATATATCAAGGAGACATTGAGAATTATAATAACGATGGTGATAATAGTGAAATCGATAGCGATGGGGAGAGAATGATAAATTGAGTTCATTAGACTGGAATGCAATACGTCCGATTGATGGGTCTCAGCAAAGGGGGTTCGAAGAATTATGTGCACAACTGGCTAGCCTTGAAGTTGGTATGCCTTTGACTCGGGTGGGGACACCTGATGGAGGTGTTGAGTGCTATGCTGTTCTCAATAATGGTAACGAATTGGGGTGGCAGGCGAAATATTTTAGACCGATTGGAGATTCTCAATGGTCGCAGATTGATAGATCGATAAAAACTGCATTGAAAACTCATCCTCGCCTCATCAAATACTTCATTTGTGTCCCATGGGACCGTCCAGAGGGTCGAATTAAAAATCGTAAGTCTGCGAAAGAACGATGGGATGAACATGTCATAAAATGGATGAGTTGGGCATCGAAACACGGAATGAAGGTTGAATTCATCTATTGGGGGAGCAGTGAACTAATCGACCGAATCAGCCGCCCGGAATTTGCATCGAAATATCGTTTCTGGTTTGATGGTCGCGCATTTGATAAATCTTGGTTCACAGCCCGCATTGAAGAGGCTGTGTTCGCAGCCGGCGTACGATATACTCCTGAGATTAATGTTGATCTTCCGATAGCAGCCGAGTTCGAAGCCTTTGGAAGGACCCAGCGTTTTTTCGATAAAATCAAGTCGCATGCCCGTGAGATCCGCAAAACGTGGAATTACTATCGCAACGAGAGAAAATCAGATGAATCACCAATGGCGGCCTTGACTTCAAAATTATCAGCACAGGTACCTGAGCTTCTAAAAGAATTAGGGGCAATAAAAAATCAACCCGTTGGAGACCTGCCCTTCACTCGAATCTCCGATAGCATTAATTCCGCAATATCTGTTGCCGATGAACTCCATCAACTCCTATTTGAAAAGGAACAAGAATATTATGCAAAATCTAGGCAAACGACTGAAGGCGTCAAATCCGAGCCTCAAGAGACAAATCCATTTAGTAATCCCCGGTTATATCTTCTCCAATTATTAACCGCGTTGCGATATGCACTGCAAGAACTCGATCATGGAGATAATGTTGCTGGCCACAACTTGATGATCCTTACTGGAGATGCCGGAACTGGTAAAACACACCTTCTATGTGATGTGGCCCTGCAACGCAACTTGAGTAATCGACCAACCGTCCTTCTTATGGGACAGCAGTTCGTTAGTCATGATGCACCTTGGACACAGGCATCCCAGCAACTCGATTTACCTGGAATCTCCGCTGAAGATTTCACTGGCGCGCTTGAATCTGCCGCACAAGTCGCTGGCTGTCGTGCTCTCATACTTGTTGATGCCTTAAATGAAGGAGCGGGAAGACAGATTTGGCCGAGTCACCTCTCATCTTTTATTTCCCATCTTCAGAGGTCTCCATGGATTGGTGTCGTGTTATCAGTCCGGTCATCGTATGAAAATGCTATTATCCCGGAGGAAATCCGTTCTCACGCTGTATCAGTGGCCCACTGTGGTTTCACTGACTGCGAATATGATGCCATACGGATATTCTTCACCCACTACAATCTCGAACTACCTTCGACTCCGCTATTAGATTCCGAGTTTCGCAATCCGCTGTTTCTCAAAATACTGTGCGAGGGGCTCCATAAAAAAGGAGAACGTCGGCTACCCCGAGGATTCCACGGAATTACGGCCGCATTTGCTCTTTATCTTGGATCTATCAATATTCATCTCTCATCTTCACACAATTTCGACAGCAAAGATCCACTCGTTCTGCGTGCGCTTGAAGCATTAGCAAAAGAGATGGTCAAAACTGACGAACGTTGGGTTCCCCGAAATAAGGCAAAGGAAATCATTAACACACTTCTACCAGTATGTGGGTTCGAACAATCGCTGTATCAGGGGCTGGTTGTTGAAGGCATACTTAAAGAAGAAATTGTTAAAACAGGTGGTACAATAGATGACGAGGTAACGCTTGTAAGCTATGACAGATTCTCTGATCACCTCATCGCAAAGATGCTTCTTGATTCCTACCTGAATCCGAAAGACCCTGCTGCTGCGTTTGCAGCCGATGGACCCCTTTCTTACCTTAGTGATGAGAACCGTGACGTTTCCCCCGGTCTTCTCGAAGCGTTATGCATACAGGTTCCCGAACGTGTCAATAAGGAATTGGTAACTCTTTCTCCCCAGATACTTGATACCCGCTGGAGTATCGGAGATGCATTCAGACAAAGCGTTGTCTGGCGAATCCCTGAATCATGCACGACCGAAACTTGCGAGGTTCTTAATAAAATTGATCAGATAGATCAACATTGGCAGGTCACTCTCGATACCCTCTTGACTGTGGCAACCATACCGGGACATCCATTCAATGCAAGGTTCATTGATCGCCGTCTCCGTCAGGATACAATGCCGGATCGTGATACTTGGTGGAGTATTTACCTGCATGATTCATGGCGAGAAAAAAGTGTAGTTCGTCGGTTTGTCGAATGGGCTTCCTTAGCAACCAAATTAAATACAATTGATGAAGAGAGTCTCGATCTTTACTCAATAATTCTGGCATGGACGTTCACTACCTCGAACCGATTCCTTCGGGATCACGCTACGAAGGCCCTTGTAAATATATTATCAGGAAGATTCGATGCCGCTATCCGTCTCATCGATAGTTTTTCCGACGTAGACGATCCCTATGTTGTTGAGCGGGTTTACGCTGTAGCTTATGGTATAGCGATGCGAAGCCAAAATGCAATAGAGGTTGGCAAATTAGCACAGAATGTTTATGATCGCATTTTTTCGGCCGGAGAACCCCCAGCAGATGTTTTGCTCAGGGATTATGCCCGCGGAGTAATTGAACGCGCAGTTTTTCTCGGTTCTAATATTGAGATTGATCAAGACCGAATTCGTCCACCATATAAAAGTTCATGGCCGAAAATTCCAACAAGAAAAGATATTGAGCCCTATTTACCCGATGATGCCCGTGGGGCTTGGAGAGGAGGCGATTTATGGGCACGAAATCGAATTGCGAACTCAGTATTGAATGATGATTTCGCGTTTTACGTAATCGGCACAAATTCCTCAAAAGAATCGAGTCATTGGCTCTCAATCCGGCTTCAAGATCCTGTGTGGTATTCACCGGAAGAACGCTTATCCACACTGGTAGAAAATCTCTCGCCCAATGAACGGTTGGTATGGGAAACTTTCCAAGAATCTAATGAAAAATTGCGTCAAATGTGCTGGAAATATAGGCAAATCGTATATGTCTCTGTTGAGGAAAACTCAGAGAATGCGACAGAAACCGAATGCGATCAATCTGAAGAGCCCGATCCTAAAATAATGCAGATGCAGCAGATACGGGAAACTGCACTTAATGCATTTAAAAATGAATTAAGCAAAGAACATTTGAGCATTTTTGAGACAATATACAATGACCTAGCTACTGATGGTAAGAATCCCCCCCGGTTTGATCTCAGCCAGATCCAGCGTTATATTCTACGGCGGGTTTTCGACTTGGGCTGGACAACAGAAAGGTTCGGTCAATTTGATAGATTTTCAATTGGATTTAAGGGTCGCGATGCTAAAAAATCTGAGCGAATCGGGAAGAAATACCAGTGGATTGCTTATCATGAAATCATGGCTTTTATTTCAGATAATTTTCAGTACTATGAAGAGTTTAATAGAGACGAAATTGACCACACTTACGTCGGACCTTGGCAAATTCACATGCGGGATATTGATCCATCCTGCATAGCGAGATCTTCACTTAACAAAACCTCCCGAAATGAAAGCTCACCAGTCTGGTGGGCACCAATATTGTATGATAGGTGGGAAACTCCTCTTAATCAGCGAGAATGGATACAGGACATCGATAATTTACCAGATGTAAAAAAAATCTTAAGCGTCAACAATCCAAAAGACGAATCTCATTGGCTGAATTTGTATGGCATCTTTACATGGAGGCAGCCGACTCCGCCAGATTATAGTGATTCAGAAGTAGAACGACGTGAGATCTGGTATACACTCACAGGTTTTCTTATTCACAAAGAAGATACAAAAGATTTTCTGGAATGGGCAAAGAGTGCCGATTTGTTAGGATATCGAATTCCACAACCTACAGAACAGCGGATTATGCTTGGAGAATATGGTTGGGCTCCCGCGTATCAGTATTATCAATCAGAATATTTTGGAAATTATGATTGGATACGGCCAGACGATGATTGTCCAGTAAAAGTACTAATTGCCGCAGCAAATTATGCATCAGGATCCAACGGATTCGATTGTTCTCAAGAAGAGAATATTACATTAAAACTACCAGCCATTGAAATCGTTAAAAATCTAGGTTTAAAATGGAATGGGAATGCGGCTGATTATTTAGACTCATCAGGCAATCTTGCTGCATTGGATCCAACCGAAGACCCTGAAGACCCTGTCTGTCTCTTGATTCGAGAAAATTTGATGAGAGAATTTCTCGATCAGAAAGATCTTACAATTTGCTGGATAATCAATGGAGAGAAACGCATTTACGGGGCACATTATTCAACGGAATATGCGCCCCTTGATATAATGGGTGCGTATGTTCTAAATGATAAGGGACTCGATGGTTTCTTTAAATTAACATCTGAAAATCCCTCTTCAGGGTAAGGTGCAAGGATCCGTTGTATCCCATCGGAAGGGATGCGTCACGAGATAACCAATGCATCTCTTTGTCCTGTCGGAGGATCACCGGCATCCGGTCGTGGAGGGCTCCAGCGGGATATCGGGTACCGCGGCAGTACCGTCCGAGAACTACAGGTACTGTGGCAGTACCATGTCGGGATTGTGTCGGGTACCGCGGCAGTATCGTCCGAGAACTACAGGTACTGTGGCAGTACCATGTCGGGATTGTGTCGGGTACCGCGGCAGTACCGTCCGAGAACTACAGGTACTGTGGCAGTACCATGTCGGGATTGTGTCGGGTACCGCGGCAGTACCGTTCGAGGACAAAGTCAGGTACCGTAGCAGTACCATGTCGGGATTGTGTCGGGTACCGTGGCAGTACCGTTGAATCATTTAACTAAGATGTACTCAGTCGCCTTTCCCTTCTTGTCATGTTTCCTGAAAATATTCCGGTCAATGAGATCTTTGAGATCCCGTAAGGCTGTCCGGTCTTTCACATCTGTAAGCTCGCGGTACATCTTGTTGGTGATCGCGCCGTGCTCTTTGGCATACAACACAGCCTTCACCTGCCGCTCCGAAAACCCGAGGGTCTTAAGCCGCTCGCTCGTATAGATGTCTTTGGAAAAGGTTACGCTGAAAAAATCAGGTTGAGCAGAAAATTCCGGCTCAAGGATCCCGTGTTTCCTGCAGAGCGTAATCATGCGGCTGGTCCCGGTCCCCCACTTCTCCAGCAGTTCACCGTAATAGAAAACCTGGGCAAGCAATGTATTCCGAGGCATGGACCGGTGCCCTTCCCGTTTAAGTTCCTCGACCGTTATTCCATCAGGAAGAGTTCCGGGATTTGTGATTACTACGTGTTCATCGTAGACACGGATCTGGATCTCGGCCCCGGTCTGGAAATAATCCCTGTGGATAAGGGCGTTGATTACTGCTTCACGCAGAGCCTCGATTGGATAATCCCAGATTTCCTTGCGCTGCATCGCTGAGAGTGGTTCACCCTCGCGGGATTTCCCTTCGAACTCATATCGTACCTGAAGATAGGTCCGGAACAACTGGACCGTGCCTTCCAGCTGATCAAAGAGATTGCCTTTCACTATTTTGTCATCGACGATAGTAATATCGTCTTTGAACCGGCCCATGTGAACCTGGGAGCTGGTGAACTGGGCCTGCGGGTTCTTTCCGAACAACAGAACCGCACCTCGGGTTACCTTCCCGTCCCGGATCAGACTTAGCTTCTGGAGAACACCTTCAACCGATTCATTATCTCGGGCAAACGGCAGACGGTTCTGTGCGAGTTCAAGAAAACGCTGAACCGCTACCTGATCGATAAGCTCAAGAGAATATCCATCTGTCACGCTGTCCCATTGAATCCCCAGTTTCGCAATGAAATAGCGGCCTAGTTGGTCTGCTGGGATCTCCCGTGTTGAGTTCCCGACGCGATGATAATACCGTCCCCGGCATACGACAAGTGTTAAACTGGGTTCCACCTCAATAATGAGAACCCGTTTTCCGTTCTCTTGGTGGATCGATACTGCAGGATGAACCCTAAGGATTTCGACAATCTGGTTGATAACGAGTTGCTGATCGGGATCCTTGCCATCCCAGCCGATGACTGTTCCATTATCTTTTACACCGACGAGAAGCGTTCCTCCGTGGGTATTAACAAATGAAGCCAGTGCTTCAAGGCTATGGTCGTTCCATTGTTCCTTGAATTCCAGATTCTCACTCTCACCTTGTTGGATAAGTGCAGCTAGATTATCCATTGATGTGCTCCCTGCTCGTGTCAGGTTTCTGTCTTCAAGATACGGTTTGAAATGTTATTGATTTATGGATAATTATCTGGATTGTGATTTCCTAATATGAATTAAAGTTCAATTGTGTTGGCGGTTGATTGGAAAATTTTTACGCTTTCTAGATAGATACTTTCAGTATTCTAATGTATCCCCTTTTATAACGTATTTACGCGGCTTCTGCGGGTCATAGCTTGCAAGAATGTCACCAATGATTTTCAACGATTCAGGAGGGATCACCGGCACCGGGGGTTTAACCGGTTTGACGGTAGTATTGATCTGAACGGCGGTTTGTGCGTTTGTACAGAGCTCTCCGGTAACCTTGCCGAGCAATTCCACACATCCACGTGCTTCCCGAACGGCGCTGATGGCTGTCCGAAGATCACCGGCGGCCTCGGCCTGATTCATATACGAAATCGTTCTGCCAAGTAGGCCTTTTGTGTATCTAAGAAGATCCTCGCCCTGTGCGATCTGCTTTGCCTCCTCGCTCTTAGCAATGGTCGCCGGTATGTGGCCTGCCTTTTGATGACGGTGGAGGGACATGTGCCCAACGTTATATTGTAACGAAACGTCACGGCAAGAGGTGCCTCCTACGAGAGCACGGTTAATCTTGGCTACTTTCGGATGCGTGCAGATTGAGCATTTTTGGGACATCAGCTCACCCCGGTGTCCGTCGCAAATGAACCTTTGAACCTTTTTTCCGGGAAGTGTAAGAAAAGGGTTAAAATAGCCATTTTTCTGGCGTGAACCTTCTCTAACCGTATACATACACAAATATAGTTAATAAGGTTCATCCACGAGGTGAATGGGTGGTTCATGGGTAGGTTCATCGCGGGTTCATTCTGCAAAGACTGCATACGCACCCTTGAACCCTGTTTGAACCTTCTTTGCACGTATGATATTAACCCCCTTTGAATCGTGAGCTGTGGATTGTGTAATGGTGTACCATCCGGGAGTCTTATCAATGAGGCCCCCGGCAATATCATTCTGTTTCCCTCCGTCTCCATAGAGCAGTTTTCTGATTGCGTTCTGTGACTTGCCATAAATGATGGCAATCTCGGATTCGTTAAACTCTCGTTCATCATTTTTAATCTCTTCTTGGATTTTTTGGTGTAATGCGGTTTCAGCCCGGGTAAGCCTACCCTCGACATCGCCGTTGTTCATGCGGAACATTTCAAAATTCAGGGCCGCGGTAAGGTCATCCTGGTTTGGGGTTACCGTAACAACACCGTGGTTTTCAGTGAACTTCCGCTGCATGTAATTCAGAATGGCAGAAGCCTCCACGAAATCGAACAGGATATTGATCAAGCGCTTGTCATGGAGGTATGCAAACCGTATCCGGGGAATGGTTACTACAAACTCACGTTCCCGGATATGCTTCATCATTGCCCGACAGATTTGGATATGATCGTTCATCTGAAACTCCGGTCGTCCCTCAGTACGGCGTTGGGACTCGAACTCGTAATATTTTTCATCATCCGACGGTGTGTTGAGGATACCAACCTGTACGGTCCGGTCGTTATATTGATCATCGCCGGCACCGTTGACCGTGGATCCCATTATGACGATCCGCTTCGGGATAACGAGTTCAACTGGCTTCCTCTCAACAAGGGTACTATGAACGGTTTCCCTCTGGAAATTCGACATAATCTTCTTTACCAGATTAACAAGCTCGTCAGATAGACGCTCATCAATATAGATGATGCATCCCTGGGGCGGCGGTTTGTAGTAAAGGAATTTCGGAGAGAACCCGGAATCCCAGACATATGCCTCCGGCATCAGGAACAGGGTGCTGACTATTGAGTGAGACTTCCCGGAACCTTTCGAACCGGTGACTTCGGGCTGGATGCCTTTAGAAGTCGCGCTGGACTGTGCACAGAATGCATATATGATTGCCCTGGCGTTTTCCTCGTGACCTGCATGATTGTACCGGAACCCATCGAGAAGGAAATTAAGAGGATTACCGGTCTTCAAAACAGCGATTGCATTGTCGCGAAGTTTCCGGTCCTCTGATAGCTGAACGGTTTTATCGTCCAGTTTTTGAAAATTCTCCCGGTTTTGCATTTTGGCGTCGTTTTGCTTTGCCGATACAATTTTGAGATACTCGATTTTGTACTTCGTTGTCGTTCCCGGTGGGAAAAAATCCGGGTGTGCAGATTCAAAGTCCAGGACTTCCTGAGGAACTGGAGCCGGTTGCTCTGCCGCATGTTCGGCGACTGACTGGTTCAAGGCAGCCACAACGGCTTCGGGTGTCTTTGTGTCCGCCGAAGTCGCCCCAGTTGATATGATCCCGGTCATACATTTGCACCGCATTGTGAAAGTTTGGTAAGGAGGTACTGGCGAGCTGCGCAGGCATTCTCTATCCGTCTCTGCGCTTCATTGAGATCACTGCTATCGAAATGAATTTTCATGCAGCCGCCCTTACCGGGAGTTCCTATCTCGATACTGTCGGGATAAAGTACCCGGGTAGTGATAATTTCAGGCATCAACAATCGCCCTTTGATACTGAAAAATTGTGCAAAACAACTTGTGATGCAAGATAGTCCGCTGCCATATCCCCGAGGATCGTGCGGATGCGACCTAGTGTCCACGATTGCAACCGGGGAGGGAATACATGGAGGTGTGCGATTACATCACGCCATTGCCCTGAAGTTTTTACCTCTCCCGCTTCGATTGCATCGATAATTTTTTGAGCGGTCGCGCCTGGATTCCGGTACAAGCGGATCATGATCCTCCGACCATTTTATTAGACGTACTGACACCGGGGGAATGGTTACTGCGGGAGGCTTGTATCTGCTCCATCACGGTAAAGTCAGAATCGAGATAATAGAGGCGTCGTATTGCGGAAATCTGATCAGCAGTCAACCGATCCAAATCCCAATCGGTAGACTCAAGAAGTGTTTCGCAACCCCGGCGTGTAACTGGGATGAGTTCAGGATTGTATGGCAGCGCCATGTGAATCCCCTTGGTTCCCACAATGTGACCGTACGGTCTGTCCAGAAATTTCTTCGATGACTACGCGACCCGATAAAATCAAAAATTCGGCAAATAGCGGATCAGTTTTCTTAAATGCCTCGATCGCTGCACGAGGAACCCGTATTGGGACGTGAGAATCTGAGACATCTTTATAGGAAGGGGAATTCAAAGAATCATCACCCTACCCTTTCTTATGTCCAGGTAGTGGCACAGGGGCGTCCAGCCGCCAAGTTGAGGCGCCCCAACATTCATTTCGCTTTTCATGTCGATATACTCCCATTAAGAAGAGAGGGATTCTGTTCAATCTGTTTCATGCCAAGATCGAGTGCACGTTCGACAATCCGACTACGGGGAACCATTCCTCTAGTCTGATCTATCTTTGTGACAGTTTCTTCGGCGATAGTTACAGAAATTGGTGTTTTCATAGTAACTCACATTCTTACAAATTATGCGATATTCCGTATCGCCTAGAGTATTATATAGGGGAATGTCCGGATTCATCATAATCTTGGCAGCTTTCCTAGGTATGTTCGGGTCAATAAAAACGCCAATTATTCACGGATTATACTTTTTCGGCGATGTTAAAAAAGAGAGAATCGTGTGAGAAATCGATCATTTTTCCTTATATAGCATTAAAAAGGGATTATTTCTGTTGCTGACTCCGAACCTTCAAAAAGCCCGAATAATCAGAAACAGTATCGGGATCTTCTTTGGTCTTTTGCAGTTTTTCGATATACATCAACGCTTCATCGGTCAAAGCTGCACTGCACCGATCACAAAAAATTGCATCGGGAGCATTAGATTTCTTACACCTAGGGCAAATCACCGGTGCCATGGGATCCGCTGCTGGCTCTTCCTCCGGCTTGACGCCATCCACTGCGAGAATCTTGTTGTCGATATCACGGCTGGACAAATGTACATAAACTCGAGCCATACTGGATCCCGGAGACCATCCTGCATATTCACGGAGCTCGGACTCGGTTAGCTGCCTGCCCCGAACAGTAAGTCGCCCATGCCGAAATGCGTGAGGGTTGGTGTCTTTAGGACAACCTGCCAGGTCACCAAGTCTGGCAAAGATGTTCTGGACCCTGCGCACAGTAAGCCGGGATAGCGATGTGTTCCCGCGCCTCCTTGAAGTAACGAATAAAGGGGCATCCGGATTGCTTTTGAGCGGATGAATATTGACCCAGGCTTGTAGGTCCGGTACTGAACTGACAAGCCGGATATTACGGCGTCCTGTCTTCCCGCTCACACTGATTACTGCACCGTATCGGTCAAAAGTAACATGGCCAATATTTGTATCAAGCAACTCGGAGATACGAGCCGCACTATCCCACACCACGGCCACCAGAGCTCGGTCCCGCTGCGACTCGCAATATTCAAGAATCCCACGGATGTTTTCGGAATGAAGAACCTTTTCTGGAGGCAGATCTGACCGAGGTTTCTGTGGTTTAAACTTGACGAGATCACTATCCGGAAGTAACCATCGGAAGAAAAGAGCAAGTTCCTGAATATCACCAAATGCGGTGATGGGAGAACGTTCTTTTCGACGTTGTAGGTAAAAGTTCTCCATGTCCTGTTGTCGAGCGGTCTTCGCATCCTGGAATTCAGACCAGATCAGGTATCCATAGATTTTCCAAAGTTTTGTCGTTATTGTAGTTTCCCGGATGTTCCGTAACCGGAGGAACCGCAGATAATCAGTAAAATATTGACGATTGATGGGATCCAGACGCCTGTATTTTGCGAGAAAATCTTCCATGATAAGTATTGGGCTTCATTCTAATATAGTGCCTTTCTTTGACGCTAGGTTGAGGGCCTAGTCTCGTAGGAGTTCTTGGGTTCGAATCCCATCCCTCGCATTCCTCCCTCATAGTCAAATCTGTTCTCGATCGCTTTTGAAAAGTTCAGATCCTTGTTGTCTGATAAT
>Ga0326727_10012867_pt1 | contig 18868 bp, 8 predicted proteins | sample MB2enrmetagenome_FD_207643 | JGI IMG/M metagenome (GOLD analysis project Ga0326727, IMG submission 207643) | Lab enriched peat soil microbial communities from McLean, Ithaca, NY, United States - MB29MY | ecosystem: Environmental > Terrestrial > Soil > Wetlands > Peat | place: USA: New York...
CCATTTTTTCATGCGCTATCGTGACGCCGGCGTCGATATTGACGCGGCAAGCCAGGCTAAAGCTCGCATCAAGCAGTTGGCGCGCAGCACCTTCAGCCCCCGCGTTTTGCGGGAGGTCGGCGCCTTCGGCGGATTCTTCTCCTTGCAGGGACTGCCGCGCGACGCCGTGCTGGTGTCCAGCGTGGATGGCGTCGGCACCAAACTGAAGCTCGCCTTTGCGCTTAATCGCCACAACACCGTGGGCGCGGACCTGGTGAACCACTGCGTGAATGACATTGCCGTGCACGGCGCGGCGCCTCTCTTCTTCCTCGATTATCTGGCCACCGGGAAGATGCACCCCCAGGTGGTCACCCAAGTCGTCAAAGGTCTGGCCGGCGCCTGCCGCAAAGTGGGCTGCGCGCTGGTGGGCGGTGAGACTGCGGAAATGCCCGGCTTCTACCCCGAGGATGAATACGATCTGGCGGGCTGCATCGTCGGCTGGGTCAGGCGCAAGCGCATCATCGACGGCAGCAGCATCCGGCCTGGAGACGCGATCCTGGGAATGCCCTCGATGGGTCTGCACACCAACGGCTATTCACTGGCGCGCAAGGTTTTGCTGGAGCAGGAGCGCTTGCCCTTGACCGAGATCATTCCCGAACTCGGCCGGCCGCTGGGCGAGGAATTGCTGGCGCCGCATCGCTGCTACTGGCCCGCCATCCAACCGCTCCTCGCGCGCGGCTGGTTGAAGGGCTTGGTGCACATTACCGGCGGCGGCATTACGGACAACACTCCACGAATCCTTCCCGCCGGCGCCCGCGCCGAAGTTGACTTGGGAAGCTGGCCCGTGCTGCCCATCTATGATTTGATTGCTCGACGCGGCAACGTGCCGCCTGACGACATGCTGCGCACCTTCAATATGGGCCTGGGGATGCTCCTCATCGTCTCGCCACGCGATCTGCCCAAGGTGACCTCCAACCTGAAGAAGCGCCGCGAGAAATTCTGGAACATCGGCCGTATCATCCCCGGCCGCCCCGGGGTGAAATACCTGCTGTCAGCACCGGGATAAAAGGCCTCCGAAATCATCAGTCTGAGGGGAGCCAGACCTTGAGAGCCTCTTCGGCGGGGACGCGGTAAAAACTCTAAAGCAGACTCTATACTTTTGTATAAATGGCTCACTCCGCATCAAATTCCAGACCGGCCGTCCATAGATAACGCGACCCTCGCGAACGTACTTGGGGTGGTCCGTGTACCGCGGCCAGCTTCCGGCAAGCCGACTACGCGTCCAAGTTCTGATTGGCGAACGGGCCTGTTCGGCACGTCGGTGCAACACCGGCTAATTCCTTACGGCTCTTCTCGCTTGCAGCATCTTAAGGAGGTCGCGCCTGGTAACGCGCTTCCACCGCTGTTGCACGGATTCTTGGCGCTTCGACACACCCAATTCCGCCGCGGGGGCGTTGCTGACGAAGGTCGAGTCCTGAATCAAATACAGCATGCCAGGCACGCTGGAAGTCATGTCAGTCTCCATTAATACGGCAAGGCCCGACGCTCCCCAGCGGGAAAACGCGAAGGGAGTCCCCTCCAAATTACTGAGAGTGATTGAGGATACAGGTGTAAATGCCTTCTGGTCGAATGACTGGATCGTGTAGTTGTTGGTGTTGGCCTGCGCCGACGTCTGCCCCAGGATGAAAACGCGATTCAGGGAGGAGTCCGGTATGAGCAGGCCCGCAGCTTTGTAGGATCCCACCGTCACCAGGGTCGTAGGGTTCGCGACGTTGCCGCAGTCGCTGTAGATGAGGCCGGTTCCAAAGTCCGAGTGGATTTCGCCGCCGCATTGATTGAAGCTGTTGTCGCTTCCCATCGCCAGGTACGTCACTCCGGCCGGACTTACCTGAAGTCCCATGAGGGATCCACCTGCTTGGGTAGCAGTCAGGACCTCGTCTGTCGCACCCCAAGCGACAGTGACATAATAATATCCAGGGCCGGGGCCGCTGCCCGGGGCTCCCAGGAAATCGGGCCGTTGCACGTCATCGTCGTAAATCACCAGCCCACCGGTCGGCGGCGCCCCATAAAGATTCTGGTTGACGAGGGTCACGGCCGTCGTGTGGGGACTCACGGGTGCCGCTGCGATATCCCCGGCAATATAGACGTCCGACGAAGTGGGATTGCTCAACGACCAGTTCAGGGGCGGTGACATGGCCGGAAGCGGGAGTTGAGTCAGAATGGTCACGCTATAGTATCCCACGTAAAGATATTGCGCGTTGGCGCTGAGAGCGAGCACAAAAGGACTAGTGCTCACGGGCTGGGACTGCGCGATAGTTCCTGTCTGGCCGTTGATGGCTACCACGGAGTTGGGATAAGAACCCTCGACGTCCGTTGTGGCCACATAAACGAGGTCACCCGCCGGAGAGGAGGCCAAATCGAACCCGCCCAGATTGATCGAATTCACTTGCGTCGTGCTGCCGGCGACCGAAGGCGACGTGATGGTGAACGTCAACGCATCGCCGGAATAGAGGTTCGAACCGGAATCGTAGACGTCGATGGGCAGTGTTCCCGGGCTCCCGAGCCGACCCGCCGGAATGGTGGCGACAAGTTGATTGGAACTGATGTAGGTCGTGGGGAGGTAATCGGGTCCTACCGGGCTACCAGCTAAGTAGGCCGTGCTTTCGGGCGTAAAATTGCTGCCATTGATGGTTATCGTCACGTCCGAACTTCCGGCGGCTGCCTGCTGGGGACTGATGGACGATAGCCAGCTATAGGGCCAGGTTTTGGCGCCGGAAGCTACGTCCGGAGAAACATTAGGATTGACGCCCGCGCCGTCAATCAGAAAGAAGCCGCCACTGCCCCAGTTAAGGTAGGTCTGGGTAGTTAAGGCGAGACCGGCATTGCCCCAGCGGACCAGATCCTGTGGCGCCCCGGTGATGGGCGAGGCCGGCGAGCCAGGGCACCCTCCCAGGCAAACCCGTTGGACCAGCGCGTAGTTGCTAAGGTTGAAGACCCACAACTCATACCACGGCTCCGGTGACGGCACATCCGACCCTGGCGATGACAGTACACAGTAGTAGTGCCCCAAAGACGAATCGGAGGTGCAGGCCCCGCCCCCAATAGGGCCATTTATGACGAGTGGCGCCACATTGAACATCCCGACCTCACTGCCATTTGCGGGGTTCAAGGCCAGGGTATACGCATAGAGCAGCCCGGTCCCAGGGTCATACTGCGTGGGTCCATAGTCCATGTCGCCCGGTTGCTGCCCGTTGAAGCTGCCGAAAGTTACGCCGGACGAGGTGACATTCAGAGTCGAAATCCCTCCACCCTCGAAACTGAATGAGTCGCCGTAAAGTGTGGAAGCGTTGGCGCCCCATTGGACCCACTCGGTGTCTTGAGGATTGCTTTCGGCGGGATAATCAGTAGGCCTTGCCGTAGCATCATCGTAGACGTACACGCTGTTACCATCCGGCTCGTAACCCCAACTCCCCGCAAGCAGCGCCACCGTGTGGGGGCTGGCGGGAGCCGCCTGTAAACTAACCGGTTGCAGGTTCTGAGGCACGGGAAAAGAAATGTCCTTTGTAAGGCCTGGGAGAAGCAAGCGCTGCACGGCATTGGCTCCGTCCAAGCCGACCCACAGATACGAGTAATCCGAGGAAACCGACAACAGGTCTGGGTTGTTTCCGACTACAGCCGAGTAAGTGGCAGTGCCGGCGATGGGATCGATGACGGCGATGGTGTTGGCCCCAGTCGAGGCCGTGGAGGGGATGGCGAGGTAGAGTTTTCCATGCGCGGCGTCCCAGACGGTATTCGCTGCCTGGTACGGGGTGGTGTTGGTCGCGAATACTACGTTCGGTACGCTCCTTACCCAGGTGGTGGCAGCCGGCACCGCGGTAATCTTGAATGTCTGGGTGGCGGAAGTACCACCTCCCGTGCCCTCGTTGAACACCGTTACGTTGGCGCTGCCGGCCGCGGCAAGGTCAGTTGCAGGAACGGTCGCTGTCATCTCGGTCGCACTGACCCACATGCTATTGAGCGGGACGCCATTCCACTGGACGACAGCATTCTCCTGCAAAAAGTTCGAGCCATAAACTGCCAGGGTGATGGCGGCGCTGCCCATCACCGCGGTGGAGGGTGCAATCGCCATCAGCGTGGGAATGTTCTGGGGCGTTCCACCTCCCCCACCACCGCCACTGCCGCCGGAACTTCCTCCGCCGCAACTTGCCATCAGTGGTGCAAGGACGAAAATGGAGAACATGCAAGGCAGTCGTTTCACGGGTTCCTCCAAGTCGCCGAAGGTCTAAATCACCAAAGCTCGCCAGGGCATTGCACGCGCCTGTTTGACAGAAGATACAGAGGATGTTGGGGTGCGGATGAAACCCTGCGGAACCAGGTCCGGTACGATTAGAATCGGGTGTGACCTCATCAGGCACCTCCGCGGTCGGGTCAATCCTGGCGTAGGCGGCTTACAGCGGTCGGGGCGAACAAACAGGGCGAATTACGCTGGTTCCGGAACGCTCGACCGCGCGCGCAATGGCAGGTCGCTCGAGCGGCGAACCTTGTCTTCCAAGGCCGAGGATTCTACGACGATCGAATGTGAGGTGCAACAGGGATTGTGCAAACCCGCCCAGAGCAACAACACTGATGTCCGGTAAAGGACGTAGCATGTGAAGTGCTCTACGCTGCGAGCGACCACGACGCGGCCATGGGATTGACCCGTGATAGCCACCGCGTGCGACGTGTTTCAACATTGCCTCTCCTGTTGAGTGCGCAGGAGGGTAGTTGCTTGCGCTGATAACCGCTCGAAACTTGCCGGACTTGAAGTGTCGGGCGGTTCACCTGTACGCGAACCGCAGGGGCGTCGTTGTGCCCGAAAGCAACTTTCTCAACCGAGTGGCTCCTGCCGAACCGGCGAAATTGGTCCCCTTTCAGGCCGGTGCTAACAACCTGCACGGGAAGTAAGCCACCATAGCGCCCCGACGCATCGGGGCGGTTCTTACTGAGACTCACGCTCCGGCATCTGAGGACAGGCGTCCTTCTTTAAGAGTCACGGCTTTTGCAAAGGAAGAACCGCGGACCCCAAAGCCGGGGGTCACGCTACACCTCATTTCTGCGCAAGTGCCTTCAGCTTGCGGGCGCAGTTCTCGTCGTGTGGAGCGATCTTGCAGGCCATCTGCAAATGCTCGCGCGCTTCGGGGTGGAGCCCCAGGTGCTCGTCGGCGATGGCTAATTGAAAATGACCTGTGTAACTTTCGGGCGTCAAGGCCAGCACCTGTTGAAAGCGCAGGCGGGCTTTGGCGTAATCGCCCTGTGCCAGCCAGTATTCGCCAATCGACTCGGCGGCAGGAGCGTATTGCGGGTCCAGCTTAAGGGTGGTCGTCCATTCGCGCAGGGCGTCTTGAGGCTTCTTAATTTGGAGGTAACACTCGCCCAAATGGAATCGCGCCAGCGTGTTTTGGGGGTCCGATTTCAGGATCGACTGAAGCTTGGGGAGGGCCGCAGCGGTGTGCCCTTCCGTGAAATCCACAAAGGCGCTCTGATAAAGTTCGAACTCCGCGAAGCGGTCCTTCGGGTCGGGCCCGGTGTTCTCGATTCTCCCGCGCGGTTCCGCCGCAAGGTATCCGAGGGATTCAAGCTGCGCCAGTGTTTCCGGCGATAGAGCGGCAGGAGTGGAGCGTTGGCGGGGAGCGTAACGGGTGAGCACCTTCGCCAGTTCGTTCTGGAGTTCCGCCGCCATCGCGGAGTTCTTGTGCAACAAATTCGCCTGTTCATGCGGATCGGCATCGAGGTCGTAGAGTTCCGCCTTCGGTGCTTGAATGTACTTGTACTTCCCCACGCGCAGGGCACGCAGTGGCGCCCAACGGAAAGCGTCGTGGGCGTAAAGGCTTTCGCTATAGACGGCACTGGGCCTCGCGGACTCACCTGCCTTGAGTGCCCCTAGTTGGCTCTCGCCTTCAAACGAAGCGGGGGGGGGCACGCGCAGGTAATCCAAAATGGTCGGGGCCACATCGATCAAGCCGACGGCCTCGCTAAAAGACGAAACTCGAAAATCGAAATTCGAAACTCGCGCCGAATTTCGATTTTCGAGTTTCGATTTTCGATCTTCTTGCGGCCAATGGAAGATCAGCGGCACGTGCAGCGTGCTTTCGTAAACATAGTAGCCGTGGTCAGTTTCCCGGTGATCGCCCAGGCCTTCACCGTGGTCACCGAACACCACCACCAGTGACTTTTCCCACCACCCGGTGCGCATCAACTCCTGCTGAAAGTGGCCCATGACCTTGTCAACGTATTCGAGTTGCGCATCGTAGCGGGAGATCCCCTGCTGGCGAGCGACTTCCGCTGGCAGCGTGTACGGGAAATGCAAATCAAACAGGTGTACAAACACGAAGACGGGCTGGCCGCGGTGAGCATCCAGCCACTGGCGCGCGGCCCGCACCACCAGAGCGCCATCGCGCCGCAGGCTCATTGCCAGGGGATTGACCATGCCGGTGGGCTCGAGGCCGAAGGGGCTGTCGTAATCATCGAAGCCCTGGTCCAATCCGTAGCGCTTATCCATGAAATCGCTGCCGATGAAAGCGGCGGTTTTATAACCGCGCGATTGCAGCACGGACGCGAGCGTCACCACGCCGGCGGGAACGCGCTCGCCGTTTTCCTCCACACGATTCTCGAAGGGATAGGTGGAAGTGAACAGCGACATGTGCGATGGGAGCGTGAGTGGAACCTGCGCCTCGGCCTCGGTGAAAAGCGTGCCGCCTTGCGCGAAGGAGTCGATGTGCGGCGTGTGAATCTTCGTGTAACCGTAGGCGCTCAGGTGGTCGGCGCGCAGGGTGTCAATGGAAATCAGGATGACGGGGGCCGGCGGAGCCGCGTCCTGCGCGGCGCAGAGGGTGAGCGGGCAGCCCAGCATCACCAACAGTCCGAGAGTTGACCCGACGCGGAGAATGCGCCGCGTCCCGCGAGGCGGAATCCGGCAAGGCCGGACCCATGGCAATCGGCGTGTCATAGCATCGGAGATCAGTATATCTGATGGCGCGAACTAGAAGCTAAACCGCACCGAGAGATCGATTCTCCGGTTGGCGGCGTTGCTGGAGAAGAACCCGCCGGACAAGGCATCGGGCTTGCCAAAAATGGGAGAACTGAGGCTGCCCACAGGCGACGAATAATTGACGTTGTTAAAGATATTGCGCGCCGAGACGCTGAAGGTGAGGTTGAACCGGCGATTCGCCGGGCCACCGCTGCGGCCAAACATACTGCCGCTATTGCCCATGCTGCTGAGCCCGCCGGGACCAAGGCCGCCACGGCCGTGGTACCCGCCCCCACCGCCGCCCCCGGGGCCACCTTGCACTTCTCTGCCGAAGCCGAAGGTCTTGCTGAGGCGCAGGTTGGCGGTGAACTGGCTGAAGCCGATGCCGTGGTTAATGGGAATGATGGTCTCGCCGGCGACGGGCACGGTGTCAAATTTTCCCCAGGGAGTGCTGACGACGTTGGCGGGATTGGATAGATTCGAGGCGAAGGCGGGCCGGTCATTGAAAATGGAATCGCCGTTCAGATCCTGTCCCACGGTGATGTTGAAGGGCGGGGCGGAACCCGCAAATATAAAGGGCGACAGCGCGATCCCATGCGGCAAATTCCAACTGCCCCCCAGGAAAAGGCGGTGACGCACATCGTAGGAAGTGCGCCCGTAATCCTCTTCCAAATCGTACTGGTTCATGGGGAAGCCGCCCGCCGTGTTGCCGTCGGCGTAACTGAGAGTATAGAAGCCGAAGAGCGAAATCCGCGAGGTATTGAAGCGGAAGTTGGCAATCATCTGGTTCTGGTTGAAGAGGCCGGCGGACTCGTATTGATATAAGTTCGAGGCGTTGGGATTGGGCCGCGCGTCGCCGGCATTCGCCGGGTCAGGCGCATTGATGTTGCGCGAAATGATCTGATGGACGCCGTGGGTGTTGAGATAGGTCACGGAGACGGTGGCGTTTTTGTTAATTTGCCGTTCCAGCCCGGCCCCTGACTGCGTGGTGTATGGCGTGCGCATGTTGGGAGCGATTTGATAGATCGTGGGTGTAACCAGGCTTGCCGTGAGGGTGCTGACGGGCGGAATGGTGGGGAAAAAGGTGGGTGAGGCGACGATGTATTGCTGCTGGTTAATTCCGTTGTAACGCTCCGCGTTGAGGATGTAGTTCTCCGTGACGCGGTCGTAGAAAACTCCAAAGCCGGCCCGCAGCACGGTCTTGGTGGACTTGCCTTTTCCCAATCCCCAGGCGATGCCCAAGCGCGGGGCGAAGTCCGCACGGTCCTGAATGTGGTCTTGGGTTTCGAAGCGCAGCCCGCCGCTGATGGTCATATTGGGGCGCGCCTTCCAATCGTCCTCCACGTAGGGCTCGAAGTTGTAGTAGCTCACCTTGGCCAGGGGATTTCCCGCGGTAAGCGAGAACTGGCTGGCTCCACCGCCGTTGGCCTGAATCTGCGCGGGGGTCAAGCCCGCTTGCAAGCCCTGTTCGGTGATCTGATAGGCCTGCAGAGATTGAAAGGTGAAAACACCGTTGAAGTCAGAGGTGGAAGTCGAGGTCTCCGGGTAATCGCGGAGCCGGGCTCCAAACTTCACGAAATGCCTGGCCAGGGAAATGGAGGTGTAATCCTGGAGCTCATAAGAATACTGTTGGGTGTAGCTCGCGCCCGCGCTTGTCCCGCCGCCGTAGAATGCCCCCGGCACGGATATCGTGGGGAGCAAACTGGCGGGAGTCAGATGATCAGAGTCACGGTAGAAACGGAACCGAACCTCCGTCACCGCCTTCTCATTGATCACTTGCGCGTCGCTCACCTGAACGCTCTGGTACCTTTCGCTGACGTTGTAAGCGGCGGAGGGGAGGGTGAACTGTCCCACATTCGGATTGGTCTGACTGTTATCCCAAAGGCTATAGCGGAAGGTCAAGGTGTTGTTGTTGCCGAATTGGGTGTCAATGCGGGGAGTAAGTTCCATGCGAATTTGGGGCGTGGGGATCGCCTCCACCAGCGAAGTCTGATTGAAATTGGGGTCGAGGATGATAGCGTTAACGATGCCGTCGTCTTCGATATTGCGGCGCTCGCCGTCGAAGTAGAATGACGTCTTCTTGTTGATCGGCCCACCAACATTTCCTTCAAATTGCTCGGAGTGATAGGACGGAATCTCGGCTGCGATGGGATTCCGCGTGTTGAAATCCGTGGTATTCCCGCTGACGTAAGCCGAGCCATGAAGTTTGTCGGTGCCCGGCTTGGTAAGGATTTCAATCCTCCCATAGCCCAACTGATCATATTGCGCGGAAAAAGGATTCTGGTTGACGCGAATTTCGCGGATCGAGGATTTGGGCGGCAATTGACCGCCAGTAAACCCGTCGATGTAAATCTGGCCGCCGTTGGGTCCCGCCGAGGGCCCCGCCAGGGCCTCCAGTTCCGATTGCAACTCATCGGGATCGTCGGAGAGCGATTCCAAGTCCTTGCCTTTGATCGTCAGCGAACTGGCGTTTTCGTCGGGATTGACGCTGACCTTCGTGGTCGTGTCCGTCACCGTAATCTGTTGCTTTTCCTCGGCCACTGACAACGCGGCATTCACCACCTGCGGCTGGCCACGGACGATAACGATGCCCGCCTTCACAAAGTCGTTGAATCCCTTCAGGCGAATGGTGAGCGTGTAGGTGCCCGGCGTCAGGTTGCGGAAGGCATACTTGCCTTGATCGTCCGTCTGCACCGCCAATTTCATGCCCGTGGGTCCCACCACGGTAACGGTAAGGGCTGGGACGGCCGCGCCCGAGGGGTCCAACACCTGGCCGCGCAAACTCGGCGCGGAAGTCTGCGCCAAGATCAGCGGAGGGAAGATCAATAAAGACGAAAGCAGAAATCCATAAACCCATAGACGAACGCTTCGATACAAGGGCATTTCTCCTCAAGAGTGTTCTGCGCAGAAATCCGCGAAAGGACTTTCTGTTGCGAGAGGTTGCGGGTCGAACCCGGGTTCCTGAACTCAAGCATCTCGCCGAACGCGCATTACGTGGGCGCTTTAAGGCCCACCTTCACCACCACCACCGCCGAGTTGCAGATTCCAGGTACCGAGGTTCACGTCCCCGCCGCCCCTGGGTTGCGCGGCAAGAATCGGCTCCACGCCGGTAAGGATATAAATGGCGGTTACTTCTGACGGACTCGCGCCTTCCGAACTGAATATGACGATGGGCTCACCGCGTTTAAGATCGTTAAGAGTTATGGCCGGCATGTTTTCCAGCGCCTGACTGAGATTGCTCATGCCGCCCCGGCGCATTCCGCCGCCCCCACCTCCACCACCTCCGCCTCGGGCGCCTCCAGCACCTTGCCCGCCGGCGAAACCGCCGCCTTGACCGCCGGCGCCACCGGCACCCTGGCCACCGGCACCACCACCGCCTTGGCCGCCAGCGCCACCCGCGCCGCCTGCCGGAGGACCTCCCGCCCCCCGACCGCCCGCCACCCCACCGGAGCTGAGCCCGGCGATCATCGTGGCAAGGAAGGGAGGAAGTTCGTGCATCTTGCAATCCGCGTTGGCATGCACAACGATCTGCTGCTTTGTGGAAAGATTTCTCACGGTCACGGTGCTGGCTTGGGTGTCGACGGAAACGACGGTCGCTCCGATGTTGTGGAAGGTTCCGAATACCACCTTCTCAGCGGCGTAGTGACTGCCGTCTTCACTGGCCGTTCCCAAAGCGCGCAATTGGTCGCCCACCTTGACCCCGGCAATATTGCTGGTCTGGGCGTCCGCGAACTTGACGGAGTTGGGTGCGTAACGCAAGAGGACCGTTTTCGCGGTCGTGGTCAGGGTCACGGGATGAGTCAGGTTACCCGGCGTCGGAGGGTGGTTCGGCGCGGCGATGGTTATTTCCATCTTGGCCGGATCCACGTTTTTCACTACTCCTTCGATCCCACGGGTCTGCCACTCCCGGACCTCCGCCTCATGGAAGCTCGTAAGGTCCGACTTTGACATCACCACCACCCGCGTGGCCTGTATGGTCTGCTGGTCGTCGGCGAGATGGCCAAGAACCACGGCACGGTCGCCCGGAGCGATGTCGGTGACGGTGATGGGAACCGCGGAACTCAAATCCTTGGCGCCGGGCGGGACGCGCAAGAGCTTGACGCCCTCGGGCAACTCAACTTGGACTTCGCCCTTTCCCGTATGGACCGTAAGATGTCCGGGCTGTACCTGGGTCACATCACCGGTGGCGCGCGCGGCCTGAGCAGCCGGGGGATTTTGCGCGGAAGCCTGCGTGTGGGCTGAATATCCTGCCCACAAAAACCCAGCTAAGACCATCACGATATAAGAACTTACCCTCTTCACTGGCGTCTCCTCCACCAAAGGAACTTAGACGGTCTGGCAATTGTTCGCGTTACGCATCCTTAACTTTTTTTACATCCATGACGGCAATGCGCCCAGGCAGATGAATCCATTGCACATCCCGTACTTAGGTCTTCTCCAGCAATTTTATAACAAATTGCCGCCAAGTGTATACAGGATTGCCGACTTCGGCCATCAACGGGCGGTCGGCCATCGGGCCATGGGCAAATTGCTCATCGAGTCATCGAGTCATTGGGTCATTGAAAGGCATCGTGCGCAGCCTTCACACTTCATCCTTCACACTTCATCCTTCATCCTTTCTTCTAAAATCCCCCCTTCCTTTCAATAACCTGCGGGCATCGCACGTCCGTGCCAGGTCGCGCAGCACGGCCGACCTGCACGGGTCCATCGGGGCTCTGGCCATTGCGGATCATCGGGGCGCCCCTGACTGTTTGTAGCCTATCAAAGCTGCATCTCAATTTCATCAACCTCGCGCCCAACGCCTTTCTCCTTTATTTTCATCAATATCGTGGAGAGAATAGTGCAACTCTGTTGTTTTCATCAACATAGTGGAGAAGCGGAGAGTAGACATTTTTTCTATATTTGTTTTCAATAACATCGGGAGGGTAGCCTTCGTTTTTTGACCCCGCTTTTTTCCATGACTCCTGCTCCTCGATGTTTTTGTAACTTCCCTATTTTCAGTAAGATAGTTTTTCTCGCAATTTCCGCGGTTCATGGCTAACTACCTTTCGTTTCTGTAACATCGTGGAGAGCCATTTTCCTTTCACCGTTCCGGATTTCGAAATTCAGGCTAACTCCCATTATCTTAAGGGAATAGAGCGCTGAGACATTCTTACCGAAATCGACGAACCCATTTGTTTTCTGACACATAATGGCGAGCCGCTGCCCATTTCCCGATCCGAATCCTGCATTTCCTACTAACTCTCCTTACTTCATGGGCTTAGCGCGTTGTGACATTTTGACGCTAAACATCGAACTCCTTTTGTTTCTAATACATCATGGAATGATGCGGCCTCAGGGGCTAGGCGCTGGGGGCTAGAGATACGCCAGAATCTGACCCTCGAGGTTCGAACCAGCCCCGCCTTCCGCGACGTGACGCCGGCGCCTTGATCGCAGCCCCTGGCACCCGCCCCGCCGCCTCAGCCTTTTTCGTACTGCGCGATTTCACGCGCCTTTCGCCCTCCCCAATAGTAGCCTAGCACTTTGGCGGCCATTCCCCATGCGATTACTTGCGGATTTCTACCGGGTTGCAGGTATGCGGCTCCAGTATCTGCGGGGTACGGTCGCGCGACAAAAATGCGCGTTGGACTGCGGCGGCTCGACGCCGCTTGGAAATAACGCCAAGAACGTTGACCATAGCAGCTCCCCTGCATTTTAAGATCACGACGAGGAGAATGACCAAGGCGGCGTCGAGCCGCCGCAGTCCAAGGTGCGCAAGGGCAATTGCCCAAACAATTTTGCCCGCTTGTGCGGGGACGCGGTCGGATGTAGATTACTGGCGCGTTGAAGCAGCGCGGCGAAAATGCCGCGGCATGTGACACTGGTCATTGGAGCTTCCCATGTCCCCAACTGAACCCCGCACGGTGGATCCAAGGCAGATCCTCATGAAGCTGCGAATGGTCTGGGCGGTGATGTTGTTTTCGCTGGGCATGTACGTAGTGGTGCTTGCCCTGATTCACGACTCCGCAGTGGTGCCTCCCCACCGAACAGTTCAAATCGCCATCACGCTAATGGGAATCGCGACGGGTGCAGTGGTCCTCTATCTGCGTTTTGTGCGCATCGCTGGCCTGTACTCGCCGATCGAGCCGATGGATGCTAAGACGCTGGCCATCCAAGCTAATTTCAATTACATCCTCTGCTACGTTTTATCTGAAGCCACATCGCTATTCGGTTTTGCCCTGGCGTTCCTGCACGGCGCCCCCAAGTTCTACGCCCCCTTGTATCTGGGCGGGGTGTTATTGATGCTGCTATGCTTTCCCCGGCTCCCGGCGAACGAGTCACAATGAAAAATCGCGGAGCGCCCACCAGCCTTGGCCACCGCGCGTGCCGCACAGCTTTTTCATAGAGGAGCAAACTTATGGACCGACGAAGATTCGTACGCGATTCCTTGATTTCGGTGGCGGGGTTGTCAAAGCTACTTGCTGATCCGGCGCGAAACCCGTCGGCACTCTTGGGCGCGACACCCGCGGGCGGAGGCTCAGTCGATCCGCTGGCCACATCTCTTTTCCCCACAAATCTTGCGGCGTCGAAGTGGGTGCAGTTTATCGCCGCGGGTTTTTCCCACCCCGTCACGGGAGTGATTTACCGCAAAGCCCAGCCCGCCACCAACGGCATGCCGCTGGGCGGCGTTGACACCGGTTGCATTGACCTTGAGACCAGCGGCTTGTGGGGTTACTCCACCATTTTCAACAGCCACGTGCCGCGCCGCGGGCCCCTCAACTTGCCTTTTCTGGGACTCAGCGTGGGCGGGCAAACCTGGGTGATGTGCGATCCCCAACAAATCAAGCAATACCAGACAACGGACGGCATCATTCCCGTCGAGGCCTACAACACCGATTTGGAACTCAGCGATGTCCGTGTGCCCAGTGAAATTTATTACTGGGGGCACTACCCCATCGTGGACATGGAATTTGACACGGACGCTCCCCTCAGCGTGGGGTTGCGCGCGTGGTCGCCTTTTCTTCCCGGTGACATCAACGCGTCGCTGCTGCCCGGCATGGTGCTGGAAGTTCGGTTGCGCAATGCCGGCGCCTCCGCGCAGAGAGGAACCGTGGCGTTCAGCTTCAACGGCCCGTCGCGCAAGGAGGCCGAGACGGACCATTTCTCCCGCCAGCCTCTGGAGGGCGTGGCGGAACAACTGACCGGCGTGTTGGTGAACGGCGGGGCGACCAGCACTCCCCTGATGGCGCCGCGGGCCAGCTACGTGCTGGGGGTGGTGGGAAAAGAAAAAGTCCGGCTGGGTGGAGAACTGGGCAAGGACGGCGAGGCTTGGGCAAAGATCGCGCAGCAACTCCCGGAGGAAAGGGTCAGCCGCGGCGGCTCCTCGGCGGCGGTGGATTTTGAACTCGCTCCGGGTGAGAGCCGCACCGTCAGGTTCCTGGTGGCGTGGCACAGTCCCCGCTGGAAGGGCGGAGGGTATCCCGCCTCGGACAAGGGGGATACGTTTACGCACATGTACGCCCTGCGGTATCGCAGCGCGCGCGCCGCGGCGCTGTTCCTAGCGCGCGAGCACGCCTCCCTGCTGCGGCGAATCCTGGCGTGGCAGGAAGTGGTTTATTCCGACCCCACGCTGCCCGGCTGGCTGCAAGATTCCCTCATCAACAACCTGCATCTGATTACGGAGACCGGCATGTGGGCGGCCGCCGAACCGCCGCTGCCCGATTGGGTGCGGCCTGAGGACGGCTTGTTCGGCATGGATGAGTGCCCGCGCGGCTGCCCGCAAATCGAGTGCATCCCGTGCAGTTTTTATGGAAACATCCCAGTGGTTTACTTCTTCCCGGAGTTGGCGCTTTCCACCTTGCGCGGATATAAGGGCTATATGTACCCGGAGGGCGCGGTGCCCTGGATTTTCGGCGGCGCCACCGGCGGCACCCCACCGCTGAATATGAATACGCCCACGCGCGGTTACCAACTGACCACCAATGGAATTTGCTATGCCGCCCTGGTGGACCGCTACGCTCTCTGCTGGGGCCACGATAAACGCTTCGCGGAGGAATTCTACGAAACCGTGAAGCGCAACACCATCTTCACCATCAACCTTCGGCCCGAATACGCCTTGGGCGACCGCGTCATCTCCATGCCCACGGGGAATGAAGGCACCGAGTGGCTGGAAGCCGACAAGCCGGGATGGTCGGGAATGGTGGCGCACGTGGGCGGACTGCACCTGGCGGAGTTGCGCATCGCGCAGAAGATGGCCGAGCAGGTAGGCGACCAGGACTTTGCCCGCCAGTGCCGCGAGTGGATCGAAGCCGGCATGAATTCCATGGAAACCAAGATGTGGACGGGAAGTTACTACCTGAATTTCTGGGAACCCGAGTCCGGGACGAAGTCCGAATTGGTTTTCGGCTACCAGATGGATGGGCAGTGGGTGGCGGATTTCCACGGCCTTCCCCCGGTATTCCAGCCGGACCGCGTGAAGCGCACGCTGGAAACCATCAAGCGCTGCAACGTGGCGCTGAGCAAGACCGGCGCGGCGAATTACGCGCACGCCGACGGCAGCCCCGCGCCCGTGGGCGGCTACGGAACTTACAGCTACTTCCCGCCGGAAGTCCTGATGCTCTCCATGAATTACATGTACACGGGGCAGCGCGAATTTGGACTGGAGCTGGCGCGCCGCTGCTGGGAGAACATCACCTGTACCTGGCGCTATACGTGGGACGCGCCCAACATCATGCGCGGCGACAAGGACACGGGGGAATCCGTCTACGGCCACGACTACTACCAGGACATGATGCTGTGGTCCCTGCCCGCCGCCCTGGCGGGCCAGCCTATGGATGGGGTGGTGAAGCCGGGAGGATTGGTGGATCGCATTTTTAAGGCAGCGCGAGAAGGTACCGAAAGCACGTAGGGGTAGGGCTTGCCCTACCCTGGCGGGCCCATGGCCTTCTAAAGAGGGGGCGGCAAGCCGTCCCCCTACGAGCGCTCCCGAGAGGTCAAATGACACGACGTGAATTTCTCGCAACTTCGATGGTTTTGCTGGTTCCTTCCCAGGACCGCGTTACGCGCGAAATTTTTATTCGTTCCCCGGGCAAGGGCACGGCGGTGGGAGCTTGCGCGTTCTACACGCGGCCCTCAGGTGGCGCCATGGTCTCCATGGAGGAACGCTCCAGCCGCTCCGATACGATCGACGTCGCCTACCTCCGGCATTCCACCGACAACGGTCGCACCTGGAGCGAGCCGACCGAAAGGAAGATCCGCGACAAGCGTCCGGAGGGCACGTGGCGGCTGGCACCGCGCGCCGGATACGTGGATCCCATGACCGGGCGGTACATCGAGTTTTGGAATGAAGCGGTTTTGCCCACGGATGATCCGATGGAGGGCATGCGGCAGTGGACCATCCACTATTCTGTGGAGGAACCCGGCCGCCCCTATGGCGGGGGATCCGCTGTTGTCCCCACTTATCCCACCCTGCCCCCTTACCACCCCATGGCAAAAAGCCCCTTTCAGGTGATTCAGCAGGGCAAGGAATTCAATGCGCGCCATCCGCTGCCCGGCGTCTATGCCGGCAAGAACTGCTTGATGCTCGGCGATGTGCCCTCACTGCCCATCACGCTGAAGGACGGCTCAATCGTTCTGCCCGTGCAAATCGCTCCGCTCGGCCCTGACGGCAAGCTCTACAACCCCGGCGGTGGTTACACCTACACCGACGTGGCGATATTGCACGCCCGATGGAAGGGTGAGCATTTGGTGTGGCGCATGGCGGAACTGATTAAAGGCGATCCGGCCCGAACCACGCGCGGCATGATTGAGGGAACGCTCGCAACTCTGGCCGACGGCCGGCTGATCGTAGTGATGCGCGGCTCCAACGACCGAAAACAAAGTCTGCCGGGCTACCGCTGGATTTCCTATTCCTCCGACGGCGGCTGGCACTGGACGGTGCCCGCGCCCTGGACTTACACCTCGGGCGAATCGTTTTATTCCCCCAGTTCCTGCTCGCAGCTTTTGCGCCACCCAAACGGCAAGCTCTACTGGCTGGGAAACATCAGCGCCACGAATCCCCGTGGGAATCTGCCGCGTCGCCCGTTCTACGTGGGCGAGGTGGATCAGGACACGGGCCTGCTGATCCGCGACAGCCTGCTCCTGGTGGATGACCGGCAGCCGGGCGATGACGAAATCCTGCTGCTGTCGAATTTCTATGCCCGCGAAGATCGCGAGACACATCAGATCGTTGTGCACATGACCCGGATGTTCACCTTCAAAGACGGCTGGGTGGGCGACGCTTACCTTTATCGAATCGAAGTCTAGTTGGGAAAAAGGACGGATCACATGGTTGAAAGAAAATCTTACCGGCGACGCGATGTGCTGAAGGCCTTGAGTTTTCTTCCCGCGGTATGGATGCCACGGGGCAAGCGCGTTCCCATGGTCCCGCCGGTGATTTTTTGCTGTTCGGCCTCGAATGATCTTTACAAACTCGTGGCCCGGAGTGCCAACGCGACGGCACGCTTCGACACGCCGAAAGAGGCCATAGCACGATCTCCGCATGGCTTCGGCGTGTTGATTTTGGCTGAAGGTTACCCGGAAAAAACCACCCAATTGGACCAAGGAATTTTCAAGGAGGCGGCGGAAAAGAATCTGCGCCTGTATGTGGAATTCCCGTCCTTCGTACCGGGGTTGCAAATCGGTGAGCCACAAGGAATCGCCCGAGGAAAAACCGGCAACCTGCTGGAGCGCGTCTTCGTTGCTTCCGATGCGCTCAGCCCCACTCTGGAGAAACTCAGGATTCTGGATTTCCACGATGGCCGGTATGTGCCGGTGGAATTCGCCAGTCCAGACCTGGTTTTGGCGCGGGCAGCGGGTTTTGACAAAGCGGTTTTTGGGCTTCCCACCGACGGAGTTAAGCCAATCCTTTTCCGAACTTCCGAGGGAAACGTTCTGGTGTCCACCACCAAGCTCAGCCATTTCGTTACGGGGCGTTATGCGCCCACAGAGGCATGGGGCCTTCTTTGGAATTGGATTATTACCTGGCTAGGTCGTGGGGACCATTTTCGCTTAGGGTACTGGAGGCCCGCCGTAAGTCCGTCCTATCTCCCCACCTACCCGCTGCATGAAAACGCCGAGTTGGACGCATTCCAACGGGGAGTGGAGTGGTACAGCAAGGCAAAACTGTTTGTCGACGCTGCGTGGCTAAAAACGCAGGCTGAACGCGCCATTCCGGGCGTGGTTTCACCGGGACCGCCCACGGACTGGCCTGCCGGCGACGGCCGGGGAGGAGTGTTGGAAGGGTTTTCCAACACCATCGAGTACGATGGCAGCCAAGTGCTGGGCTGGGGCCGCCGCAATGACTGCGCGGGGGAAACGTCCATGGCCATGGCGTGCTCCCGGGTGGTCAGCGGCAAGGCGCGCGATGGTGAAATAGCCGCCAATTTGAATGACTTCATCTACACCCTCTCGCCGCTCGCGCAGGGTCCGCGCAACGATCCGGCAAGCCCGAGTTACGGACTGGTGGGGTGGGCGGTGCCCAACTCCCTGGCAACCTACTATGGTGATGACAACGCCCGCAGCTTCTTGGGGACCCTGGCGACGGCGGCCCTGCTCAAATCCGATCGCTGGGACGAGCCGGTGCTGCGCTGCATCCTGGGGAATTTGCGCACCACCGGGAAGCTGGGTTTCCGCGAGAACAGCTTGGACGAAAAGCGGCTGCAACCGAATGGCTGGCGGTATTACTACGATGCGGAAACCATCAGCTACTCGCCGCACTTCCAGGCCTACCTATGGGCGGCCTTCCTCTGGATGTACCACAAGACTCACGACGCGCGATTCCTGGACAGGACGAAGAACGCCATTCGCATGATGCTGGCCGCCTACCCGGACAAGTGGCGGTGGACGAACGGCATTCAGCAGGAA
>Ga0326727_10012868_pt1 | contig 18868 bp, 16 predicted proteins | sample MB2enrmetagenome_FD_207643 | JGI IMG/M metagenome (GOLD analysis project Ga0326727, IMG submission 207643) | Lab enriched peat soil microbial communities from McLean, Ithaca, NY, United States - MB29MY | ecosystem: Environmental > Terrestrial > Soil > Wetlands > Peat | place: USA: New York...
CTGTCCCATTGGGAGTATGCAACAAGCCACTCACAAAAGTAACTTCTTCCGGAGCCTCGCCCAACTCACCCTGCACGATCTCGCAGGCGCCCTCCACGGGAATCGCCACGGTCTGCTGGTTGCCGCCATAGCTGCATTCGGCCACCACGTAGACGCTGCGAGACTTTGGCGCTCCAAAGGCAGCTCCCAGATCGCAAACCGGAATCACCGTACCTCGCCGGACCACCACGCCTTCAACAGCTTGCATGGTATGGGGAAACGAGTAGATCCGGTTCGGCACCAGCAACTCCTTGACCTGGCTGGAGTTGAGCGCATAGCGCTCGCCGCCGAGCGGGAAGGTCACGAACCGGGTCGTGGAGTTCATTCCTGCTCTCCGAGGATCAGCTCTTCCGTTTGCACCTTCCGCCAGTATTCCGTCCTCACCAGCGGAACTACTTCATTTTCAAGCAGCAACAGTCCGCGGTACCACTGGCGTTCCGCTCCCAGGAACATTCGAGGCAGTGGGACCAGGCGGGAAAGAGTTGCGATACGCTCCACTTCGGAGACGCCGAGCCAGCATTCCCCTGGCTTCAACACCACGCAACGAGCCAATGATCCCTCGCCCAAGCCCACCTGCAAAGCGAAATCTAAAGGTACAGGCCCCTTTAGTTTTCTGAAATCAGCACCTTGGTCATAATCTCGTACCTCCTGAACCTCGCTGGCCTCGACGGCGAAGCGTTTTCCGCCCGCGCTGAACAGGATCACCGGCACCGTGGCGGGCGTCACCGTCTGCTTGCGAAGCGTAAAACGATCTCCGTTCTCTCTGGCCAAAGCCATCTGCTTCTTCTCTTCTACTCTCCGCTCTTTGCGGCCCGCGGGAAGACTGACAGTCGGCGCGAGATCGCGCCGGCAATCTGATCCAGCGGAAGCACCTGCTCGACGGCACCGCTCTTGATTGCCTCCTGCGGCATGCCGAAAATCACCGAGCTGGCTTCGTCCTGCGCGAGCACCAGGCCACCGTTCTCCTGCACCGCCAGGACGCCGCGGGAGCCATCGTTGCCCATGCCGGTAAGGACGGCGACCGCCGCTGCCGATCCTGCCAGCACCGCCACCGATTCCAGCGTGACATCGATGCTCGGCCGGTAGCCGGCGATTCGCGGCCCGTGGTCGAGAATGATCCGCGCCGGCGGAGCCACGCGCAGATGGCAGTCTCCCGGACATACATACACGTGCCCTGCGCGCATCATCTCGTTGTGTACCGCCTGTTTTACCGGCAGCCGTGAGACCGTGGACAACTGCTGTGCAAACTGCTGAGTAAACGCTCCCGGCATGTGCTGGATGATCAACAAAGCGCCGGCGAAGGTCGCCGGGAACTGTGGCACCAGCTTCATCAGGGTCGCCGGCCCTCCGGTGGAAGCGGCCAGCACCGCGATGGGGAATCGGCCTCCGTTTGGTGCGGGAGTGCTGATAGGCATGGAAGCGGCAGGCTCGCCGCTCCTGGGTGGCGCAGCTGCCTTCGGCTGCGGACTACGCATCAGGTTCCGAATCACCCGGACCTTGGAAGCGGTGCGCAGCTTGCGAATCAGTTCATCGCGCACGCTGGACATATCCAGATCGACGCCGCCGGTAGGCTTGGCGACAAAGTCCACGGCTCCCATCTCGAGCGCCCGCAAAGTAGAAGCGGCACCGTCACGCGACTCGACGCTGACGATGACAATCGGGCGCGGCTCGGTGGACATGATGATCTCGGTCGCCTGCAGACCGTCCATGTGCGGCATGTTGATGTCCATGGTGATGACATCGGGACGCAGCAGAAGGCTCTTCTCCACCGTGTCACGGCCGTCGCGGGCCTCTCCCACCACTTCAAATGAGCCATCGGAGTCGATGATGCTGAGCATCACTTTACGCATGAAAGCCGAGTCATCGGCCACCAGTACCCGTATCTTGTCGCCGTTCGCCATCGTTACTCTCTCACTGAACTTCGGGCGCCACTGCCTGCCCTGAGCTTCCAATCAACTCCTCGACCTGCGCGATAAATGTCTCTTCCTGCACAGGCTTCACCATAAAAGCTGCTGCTCCCTCTTTCAGCGCGCGCTCGCGATGCTTGGAACCTGCGCGCGAGGTCACGACCATCACCGGAACCCTGGCCGTCGAAGGTGTTTGGCGCAGGTGCAGAATCAGTTCATATCCGTTGGTGCGCGGCATCTCCAGGTCGGTGATGACCAGATCGCAGTCGCTGGTGGTTGCGATCTCCAGCGCTTCCAGGCCATCAGAGGCCAGCTTGACTCGGTAGCCGGCTTTCTCCAGCATGCGGCCAACAAAACGGCGCACGCTGATGGAGTCATCGGCGAGAACCACAACTTTCTCGCGCTCGACCTTGTCGATGGCCGCGGCGGGAATCGCGCCGTGCGGAATGTGGGCTGCCGCCGAATGCCTGCGCGCCTGCAACGCGGCCTTGAGCGGCCGCCGCTCGATCGATTCGCCCATGATCAGGCGGTTGAGATCGACCAGCAGGATCAGGCTGCCATCGGGAGCGATGGTGGCTCCCGGGAAGAGCTTGACGTTGTGCAGGTACTCGCCAAGGCTCTTGATGACGATTTCATCCTTGCGCAGCACCTCTTCCACCACCACGCCCACCTGCCGTCCGCCGACGTTGACCAGCACCAGCCGCAGGTAGCCGTTCACCGGCTGCAAAGGCGAAAGCTGTAACGCATCGTCGAGGCGCACAACCTCGGTCAGCACGTCGCGAACCCGGGTAATCAGCTTTCCGCTGACCTCCTCGATCTCCGCGGGACTGATGCGGCGAATCTCTTCGACAAAGCTCAGCGGGAAGGCGAAGGTCTGCTCGCCGCATTGCACAAAGAGCGCCTGCGAGATGATCAGCGTAAGCGGGACCTTCAGCGTAAAGCGCGAACCGATCGCCTTCTCGGTCTCAATCTCGATCTCGCCGTTGAGCGCATTCAGGTTCGAGCGCACCACATCGAGGCCGACGCCGCGACCCGCCAGTTCGGTGCGGCTCGGAGCCGTGGAGAAGCCTGGACGGAAGAGCAGGTCAAAGAGCTCGCGGCGTCCCAGGTTTTCGGCATCCTTGGCCGGAACGAAGCCGCCCTCGACCGCCGTCTTGCGCACGCGCTCAAGATCGATTCCGCGTCCGTCGTCTTCCACCTCAACGTAGATGTGGTTGCCCTTGTGATAGGCGCGCACGGCGATGTGGCCCTCGTCGGGCTTGCCCGACTCGTAGCGCTCTTCCGCGCCTTCGATTCCGTGAGCAACCGCGTTGCGAACCAGGTGCAGCAACGGATCGGCGATCTGCTGAACGATGTTGTTGTCGAGCTCGGTCTCTGCACCCGCCAGCGATAGCTCCACCTTCTTGTTGCTGGCCTTGGCCGCGTCGCGAACTGTGCGCGTGATGCGCGTAAACAGCCCTCCGATGGGCACCATGCGCGCCTGCGTAATCTCATCCTGCAGGCGATGGGCGAGCTTGGTGAACTCGTCGATGTCGCCATCGACGCGGCGCACGAAGCTGTCGAGCTGGTTGAGCACCTCGGTGATATCGGCGGAGATCTCGGTCAGAGAGCGCGAGAGGATACCGAAATCGTCGTAGCGATCCATCTCCAGCTCGCTGAACTCCGACTGTCCTGCATCGATTCCGCCAAAGCCGAGCGGGGAATGGCCATATCCGTTGCTGAAGTCATCCAAGCCGCTGCTGAGTGAAACGCCTCGCCAACCGGGCGGAGGCACCACGATTGGATTCACGCCAATCCGGCTGAACTCGTACTTGTCCTGGAACTCGGTGACCTTGTCGGTCATTCGACCCTTGGAGAAGTTCAGCACGTCGGCGAGCTTTTCCAGCTCTTCCAGGCGGCCGAGCATGCGGGTGCGGTTGATGACCAGCTCGCCGACCGCGTTCATCATGCGGTCCAACCGCTCCAGCGCGATGCGCACCGACTTGGATTGCGCCATGCCGACCGGCGGACGCTGCGCCACCAGCCAATCCAGGCTCTCGATCTTCGGCTCTTCGTCGGCAGGCTTCGACGCGGACGTCTTCGAAGCCGCGGCGGCGGGCTTTTCAGCGGCTCGTGGTGACTCGACCTCCAGAATGCGCGGGATCGTCGGAAGCAACGGCTCCAACGGAGACAATGATTCAGCCGCCGCAGGCTTCCCGGTCACCATCGGTTCAGCAGGCGTTGATTCAGGCGGCGCTTCCGGAATCGAGAAAGGTTCGGCGGCCACGGGAACTTCTTCCGCGGACTCCACTTCGGCTAACGGCATCTCCACCGGACTGGGAGCGGCTGGCGGTTCGACCACCGCTTCGGCGGTCTTCGCCTCCGCAGCTTCGGATGGAACGGCCTGAGCTTGGACGGCCTGAACCTCGACGGCTTGGACTTGGACGGCTTCCGGTTGGACGACCTCCGGCTTGCTCTCAGCCTCATGCCGGCCGATGCGTCTCATGCTCTCGATCAGCGAATGGGCAGCGGACTGGAACTCGGCCTCGCTCTCCCACTGCCGGTAGATCATCTTCTTGAGCACATCGACCGATTCCAGACACAGGTCGATGACGGCGGCGGTGGGCTGCAACTCGCCATCGCGCATGCGGCCCAGCAGATCCTCGGAGCGGTGCGCTACCGCCGAGATGCGCCGCGCGCCAACCTGCGCCGCCGATCCCTTGATGGTGTGCATCGAGCGGAATACGCGGTGGATCTCCTCGGGATTCGGCGATGCTTCCAGCGCGAGCAGGCAGTCGGTGATCGTCTGCAAATGCTCCTCGACCTCGGGGATGAAGAACTCCAGCACCACCGCGGGAAGCGGAGGATCGGGATGTGTCAGGGCTTCGAGATCGGCAGCACGCTCGGCTTCGGACTCGGCCAGCTCAGTTTCGGACTCCGCCGACGCAGCTTCGGTTTCCTGCGGCTCACGCTCCGCCGCTTCGGGTTCGGGAGACGCTGCCGCCGCGGGCTCGGCTGGCGCAGCCACCGCGGGCGCTTGGACTTCAGCCGGAGCTGCCGGGGTGGGCTCGGGCTCAGGCGCGGCAACGGTCTCTTCCGCCGGTGCAGCGACGTGCGCAACTTCAGCAGCCGGTGCCTCGGCTTCGGGATGCTCGGGGATGGATTCTGCTTCGACCCTCGCCTCGGGCTCGGGCGTAACCGGCGCGACCAGAATCTCACTCACAGCCGGTGCGGCTGCCTCAACCGCAGGCACAGCTTCAAGCGGCGGAGCAGGCGCAGGCTTTTCAATCTCTTCAGGCTTTTCGGCAGCAACCGGCTCGGCCGCCACGGGCTCAGGCTCTGCTGGAGCAGCTGACTCTGCCGCCTGTGCGACGGACTCAGGCGCGGCGGGAGCAGGCGCAGCTGGCTCCTCAGGCTCGGGCTCGGGTGGAGGCCCTGCCTCCGCGGGCGCGGTGTGCTCGGGATGCGCCGCTACCGGTGCGACAGGCTCAAGCGCAGTCTCTGCCGGAGCCGCAACCGGCTCAGCAGCGGCGGGCGGCTTTGAGGGCTCGGGAGCGGATGGCTCGGCGGCTGCCGGCACGCTTGGCGAAGCTGCCGCAGATGCGGGCTCGGCCGGAGCGGCGGGCTTTTCTTCCGGCGTCTCGGCCGAGGCCTCTTGCTCCACGGCGGCGGGAGCCGGCTGGAAGGCAAATGGATAGCGCTGCTTGAAGCTCTCGATCTCCTCGACGGCCTCGACCGAGTTGGCGCTGATCATGATCAGGTCGCTTTCCAGCACCGCGATGGCCTCGTAGATGAACTCCACCAGGGGAGTAGCAATCTCCTGGCTGATGGTGGCATTCATCGCGTAGTGGAAGATCTGCGCCAGCTTGCTTGCCACTTCGTTGAAGAGCGCATAGCCGTAGGTGCCGCCGGTTCCGGCGACGCCGTGCGCGGAGATGTACAGCCGCTCGATGTCCTCGTGCAGGGGATACGGATCCTGCAGGATTCCCGAGTACTCCCGCAGGAACTGCAGGTGCTCGCTCGCCTCCTGAAGAAAGAGGTCGATCATCTCCGGATTGGGTCCGTCGATCATGCCTCTCCTCCGGTCGAAGCCGAACTCTGCTTCAGCGGCTTCTGCAGAAGCCGCGCTCCGTGCATCACTTTCTGCTCAAACTTCACGGGAACATTGGCCACTGATTCGGCATGGCCGAGGAAGAGATAACCGCCCGGTTCCAGGTAATCGTAAAAGCGCTGAATGAGTTGCACACGCAGCTCGGTGCTGAAGTAGATCAAAACGTTCATGCAGAAGATGCAGTCGAAGTGGCCGGGATACATCGGCTGAGCCAGGTTGAGCGGCACAAACTTCACCATCTCGCGCACTATGGGTTTCACCTGGTATCCGTCTTCAACCGGGCTGAAGAAGCAGCTGATCTGGCCCGGCGTAAGGTGCTCCAGCACGCGCTTGCGATAGATGCCGCGCTCGGCGCGCTCCAGCGCGTTGCGGCTGATATCGGTGGCAAGAATTTCGGCGCTCAGCCCCTCGCGCAGAGCGGCGGCCTGCATCACGCTCAGCGCAACGGAATACGGCTCTTCGCCGCTGGCGCAGCCGGCGCTCCAGACACGCAACGGCCTGCCCTTCGCCCAGGCCTCGCGGCGGAGCATCTCCGGCAACACGTGCTGCTCGAAGGCCGCAAACAGGCCGGGATAGCGCAGGAAGCGCGTCTCCTGGGTCAGCAGGCGCTCGAGCAGATTGTCATATTCGACGTTGGAATTACGGATGAGGCGCAGCAGTTCAGCTCCAAAGTTGAGCTGCTTCGACTGCATGTGCTCGATGACGCGTGAGGTCAGGAAGCGCTCGCGCGACTCGTCGAAGACGACGCCGGAGCGCTGCTCGATCAGCAGCTGCAGCTCTCGGACCTCGTGCCCGGTCAGCAACGGATTGTTGCCCGCTACATCCATCGTCTCCAGCCGTTCGGACGGGATCAGCACCCGGCCGCTTCACCCTGCCATCCTCAGTTGCGCGCTCCCGCCTGCAGCTCTTTGCGCGGCGGCTGGTTGCCAGCGGCGGCCACCACGCGGAACTGCGAAAGCGTCTCGTTGAGCTGTTCGCTCATCTTCACCATCTGCTCCATGCTCTGCGCCGTCTGCCGCGCGCCCTGCGAGGTCTGGCGGGTGATGTTGGAGATGATCTGCATGGCGTTGGCCACGCCTTCTGTGCCGCGTACCTGCTGTTTGCTGGCCAGCGAGATCTCCTGCACCAGTTCGGCCGACTGCCGCACCACGGCGGAGATCGCCTCCAGCGCCTTGCCGGCCTGGTCGGCCAGCCGCGCGCCGACTTCCACCTCGCGCGTTCCTTCTTCCATCACCACTACGGCCTCGTTGGTCTCGGCCTGGATCGCCTTGATCAGCGCGGCGATGTCTTTGGTCGCGGTGCGCGAATGCTCGGCCAGTTTGCGTACCTCGTCGGCGACGACGGCGAATCCGCGTCCGGCCTCGCCGGCACGCGCGGCCTCGATGGCGGCATTCAGCGCCAGCAAGTTGGTCTGCTCGGTGATGTCATTGATCACGTTGATGATTTCGCTGATCTCCAGCGAACGGTCGCCGAGCGACTTGATCTTCTTTCCGGTGGCCTGCACGCTGGAGCGAATGCGCTGCATTCCTTCCAGGGTATCGCGCACCGAGCGGTTGCCCTGCTCGGCGGCATCCAGAGCGCGACGCGCCGCCTCGGCGCTGGCTTCGGCATTGTTGCTCACCTGCTTCATCGAAACCGTAAGCTCTTCCACGGCAGAAGAGGTATTGGTGATCTCGTGATCCTGCTGGGTTGCGCCGGTGGCCATCGCTTCGGAGGCGACCAGAATCTCATTGGCGCGCGCGGCCACGTCGCTGGCGGCGTCACGCACGCGCCCCAGCGCCTGCGTGAAGTTGTCGAGCATGTAGTTGACCGAGTCCACCACGTTGCCCAGAGCATCACTGGTCACCGCGCCGCGCAGGGTCAGGTCACCGCGGGCGATCTGGCTGACGATGGTGAGGAAGTCGGTGACCGAGCGCTGCAGATCGCGCTGCGCCTCTTCGTCCTTGATCGCCTTTTCCGCCTGCCCGGCGCCGGAGTTCAGCAGTGTGGCAATGTAGCCAAAGTCGTCGTTCCGGCTCACCTCCAACCGCGTCCGGAAGTCGCCGCGGCCGACCTTTTCGGCATATTCGGTCAGCGACTTCACCGGCTCAGCAACCAGGTTGGAGAGACGGAAGAGCACGAAAATCGTGCCGAACAACAGGGCCGCCGCAGCACCCAGCATCATGAACAACGCATCCGACGGCAGCTCCAGCGGCCCACGCCCGCCGGACTTGGAGCCCGCCATGAAAGCCAACGCGAGCACCGCAGCCGTAAACAAAAGGTTGATCACGACCAGAATGTAGATGGCCGAATTCAGACGACCTTTCATAGATCCTCCAGGACAACGCCGCGAAAATCCGCGTCGCCTCTTTCAACGCTCTTTCCCAACCGGAGATGGGGGCTTCCCGCCCCATCCCGGTTAAACCGTGCCCACCGGATACTCTTCCAGCATCCGTTTCAAATCCAGCGCCAGAGCCAGCCGGTCGCCGTGCCGTAACATTCCTGAACAATAAGGCACATCGCGCGGGGCCTCGTCGCGCATCAGCGGCTCGCGCGTGCTATAGGTTCCAATCACCTCGTCCACCGCAATTCCCGCCTGCACATCCGGAGCCTCTCTGTTGTTCCGCAGGCAGGCCACAACGACCTGCTTCGGCGGCAGATCGGCCCGCCTTCCCTCAAAGGCGATATCCACCACCGGCACGATCGTCCCGCGCAGGTTGAACACGCCCATCAGAAACGGCGGAGAGAGCGGCAGCTTGGTCAGCCGCGGCCACTCCACCACTTCATCCACATCCAGCACGTCCAGACAATAGCGCTCGCGGCCGGTGCGGAAGATGCAGTATTGCTTCTCGGGCAGCTCCGGCTGCTCTTCCAGCAACTCGTCCATCTCAAAGCCCGGATCGACATGAACCGGTTCGGGCTTTGTATCGCGTTTGGGCGGCTGAACCATTGCTTATCCAATCACTCTCTGAACTTCGCCGATCAGCTGCTCGCTGGTAAATGGCTTCACGACGTATCCGTCTGCGCCCTGCTGCATCGCCCAGAACCGGTCGCTCTCGCCGCCTTTCGAGGTGACCATCACGATGGGAATTTGCTTGAATTCCCCGTTGTTCTTCAACTCGCGACATGCCTGAAAACCGTTGCGTCCAGGCATCACCACATCCAGCAGAATGAGATTCGGATGCTCACTTTCGACCATCTGCTCGATACGCGTGGGATCACTCAGGGCGACGGCCGTATAGCCCGCAACCTGGAGGAATGCCTGCATCAGCCGGCTTTCCGCCTGCGAGTCATCAACGATTAAGACTTTCTTCGGCACGGTGCACCTCGAACTCAATTGCCGGTGGCGAAGCCGGCGCCCGGCTCCTGCGCCTTCTCCGCCATTCGCATTTCCATCTCCAACGACGACATCCGCTGCAGAATCTCGCAGATCCGCAGCGCACTTACATGAATCGTCTCCAACTGCCCGCGCAGATCCGGCGGCATCCCTTCGGTCTCCAGCAGCACCAGTTCGGAGTTCCCCAGAACTCCGGTCAGGGCGTTGCCCAGATCATGGCGCTTCTCGATTACATAGCGCCCGACGGCGACAAACCTGGCCGCTTCGCGCATCCGGCGCTGGAGATCGGTCAACTGCTCCTCGGCCCGCAGCCGCAGCACCGCCTGCTCCGCCAGCGCCGCGGCGATCTCCGCCCAATGCCAGTCGCGGCTAAGTTGAACAACCCGGGGACGACTCATGGTCGCTGTCGCAGCTGCTTCACCGGAGACAATCGCGATTGCCAGGAAATGGTCATCGCGCAGACCGGCAAGCGCATCGGCTCCATCGACCAGAACAATCACCGCCTCCCGGGGAAGTTCCCCGCACCGGGAAACCACCGCGCTGCCAATATCCGCAGCACACGAATGCGACTGCCAGCTCTTCGCCCATGTATCGGCAAAGCCGGCATCGCTGGAGACGATCCAAATCTTCACAACAGCTTCACTCCTTGGGCCTATCGATGCTCAAGCCCAAAGCTACCGTGTAAATTAACAGGCAAATGACCACCGTAACAGTAACTGAAAGTAGACATTCCCGATACCGCCGGAGCAACACCTCTCAGCTTTGAGACAAGAGTATCACCGGCTTCTCGCTGCTGCGAGCCTTACTGCTCTCCTCTCTTTGCAGCGGCCCTGCGATCAAGCCGTAGCGCTTGATCTTCCGGTAAAGAGTTGCACGAGAGATTCCGAGCAGGTGCCGCGCCTTCTCTTTGTCTCCGTGAACCTGTGCCAGAACCCGCTGCATGGTGATCCGTTCCAGCTCTTGCAGGTCGGTACATGGAGTCCAGGGGTTCCTGCTTCGCAACGTGTCGCGCAACAGGTCATTTTCCCGCAGCAGTCGCGCCTTCTCGGCCATATGCGTCAGGATCAGCTTCAGCCTCTCCACCCGGAATGGCTTGACGATGAAGTCGTAGGCTCCCATGCGTATCGCTTCAAGAGCACTTTCCGGTGAGCCGAAGGCGCTCATGAGAGCAACCTCGGTCAGGGGATTGCGGCGCTTGGCTTCGTCCAGCAGCTCCAGGCCTGACATATCTCCCATGACAAGATCGGTCAGCACCAGCTCCGGAGCATGCTGCTCCAACTGTTCCAGGGCCTCATGCCCACTTGCCGCCTGTTGGCAGACCAGTCCGGCGCCGTGTGCGATTGTCGTGCACAGCCTCCGGACGCTCGCCTGATCGTCGACGATCAGGATCTGAATCGGAAACTCATCCGGCATGGAGCTGCTCACTCCCCGCTGTTATGGTGTTGATCAACTCGATGAGAAGAGCGATCCGGAATGGTTTCTCGATGAAGAGCGCGCCGGTGCGCGCGCGCACTTCCAGCGCATAAGGGTCGCTGACGTTGCCGGTAATGAACAGGAAGCGCGGCGCCAGCCCGGGGCGATTCTGCTGGACCCAGTCGAATATCTCCGCGCCTCCGATGGCTCCCGGCAATTTCAGATCGCAAACCACACCGGCGAACTGCTGTGCTTCCAGTAGCTTGATCGCAGCTTCTCCCGAGGCTGCGCCGATCGATTTCACCCCGCCGCGTTCCAAAGCAGTCTTAAGGAATGCGAGCAGAAGTTCCTCGTCTTCCACAACCAGCACCGGCAGTCGTTCGCTCATAGGGTCCATCGCATTTCCGGCCGCGAAACGAAATCGTCACGTACTTCAGCCCGAAGATGATCGCGCGGCCTGCAAACTCTGGTGAAAGAACTGCGTTAGTCAGCCGCAACTCCGCTTCCGGGAAGTAACCTCAGCCTAGGCGTGGTCTCATTTTGAGTCAAGATCAGACCATGGCGTCCATAATCCTTTGGTAACAGCTCAAGGGGAACTTGCGGGGTACTTCCAAGCTGCCACTAGGTTCCTAAGCGGATGAAAACAGGTTATAAAAACTTCGGTGCTAGTTCTTTTGCTCCTTTCCCAATGCTCGAAAGGTTGTTATCAATGTGAGCAGGTTCACTTCCGAATCCGATGAATGCTCTGCGACGAACTCTGCAACCGGGGGCTAGGTCTTCAAGCGTGCTTTCGTGTTGCCTGTGGAGGTTACCGCATAGTCATAGATGGGCTGATCGGAGGTAGATTAGCCGAGTAGCAGCAAGTCGGGTGGATTCATAGATAGTCGGACCGTCGGTTGCATCGGCGGCATGGAACCTGTGTAGCGGTTCCGGAGGTCAAAGGATGAAGATTCGCAACAAACTACTCCTGGGCTTTGCCATCACGCTCGGCGCTATGACAGTCGCCTTCGTTGTGATGTTCTGGGGACTTCACCGCGAGGGCGCGACCAAGACCGCTCTCAGCAATGCCCTCGATCTCTCAGAGGCGACCGAGAATGTGCGTCACCAAATGATGGAGAACCGGCTGGCTCTCAGCAATTATCTGCTTACCGGAGCCGGGACCGAATTGGATCGGCTGCGCGAGGGAACGACCCGCACCCAGGATCTGCTGGCGGAGGCTAAATCCAAAGCCGTCAAGTCCGACCAGATTGCCGGCCTCAATCGCATCTCCGCCATCGAGCAGGAGTGGTTCAGCAAGTTCGCCGACAGGTTCATTCAGGAGCACAAAGATGTGGACGCCGGCAAGATCACGGCGAACCAGCTTCTGGACGATTACACCCGGGCCGAGCCGATGGAGCAACTGAAGCGCTCCAACGATGTGGTGAACGAGGTCCAGAAGGCGACTCGTGACGAGTTGGAGACGAGCCGGCATGCTGATGATCGTGCCGCCCAGTTCACCATCTGGTTCGGATTCGCCTTCTTCCTGCTGGCCCTCGGAACCGGAATTGCCATTGCGCTGCGCACGGCGCATTCGATTACCGCGCCGCTGGAACACCTGATCAGCGTCGCGCGAGAGATCGGCGACAAGGGCGACCTCGACCAGGAGATCGATTTCGAAGGCACCGACGAGATCGGAACGCTGGCTCAGACACTGCGCAACATGGTCGTCTACTTCAAGGAGATGGCTGCGGTTTCGCAGGCCATCGCCGGCGGCGACCTGGCCGTGGAAGTTACACCGCGCTCCAATCGCGACACGCTGGCCCTGGCCTTCTCGCAGATGACCAACGGACTGCGCGCCCTGGTCCGCTCGGTTCGCGATGCCGCTGCGCAGGTGGCATCGGGCTCCAACCAGGTTGCCGACGCCTCGGAGGGCGCGGCCAAGGTCGGCGTGCAGACTTCTTCAGCCATCGACGAGATCACCAGCACCATGCACGAAACCACCATCAACGTGCAGAACATGGTGAAGAACACGCAGATGCAGGCCTCCAGCGTCAGCCAGACCTCGGCTTCGATCGACCAGATGGTGGCCAGCATTCAGCGCGTGGCCGATACCGCCAAGGTGCTGCTGGATATCTCCAACCGCTCGCGCGATGAGGTGCAGAACGGCATCGGGACCATGCAGAAGACCACCGAAGGGCTGAACCGCATCAACAGCTCGATCAGTTCCTCGTCGGGGATCATCGTCAACCTCGGCGGCCGCGCCAACAACATCGGCAAGATCATCGAGGTCATCGACGATATCTCCGAGCAGACCAACCTGCTGGCGCTCAACGCCGCCATCGAGGCCGCCCGCGCCGGCGAGCACGGCCTTGGGTTCGCCGTCGTCGCCGAGGAAGTTCGCAAGCTGGCCGAAAAGAGCGCCAACTCCACCAAGGAGATTGGCGACCTGATCAGCAGCATTCAGCAGGAATCTCGCCGCGCGGTGCAGAACATGGAGCAGAGCACGCAGATCGTCAACGAGGGGCTTTCTCTGGGCAACGATCTGAGCGTAGCGCTGCGCAAGATCTCCAGCGTAGTCACCGAGGTTTACAAGTTTGCGCAGGAGATCGGAGCCGCCACCAACGAGCAGTCACATGGCAGCTCGCAGATCGCCAAGGCCACCACTCGCCTCAACGAGATCACCCACGAGATCACGTCGTCGGTGGAGGAGCAGGCGGGCGGCGCGCAATCGGTGGTTCGTGCCATGGAGCGCATGCGCGAGATCGTGCAGTCGTCCACCTCCGCCTCGGCAGAGCTGGCGGCCTCGGCAGAGCAGATGTCGAAGATGGCTCGCTCGCTGCTGGAATCGATGGACCGTTTTGTCCTGGAGGATCACGTGGAAGAGCCTCGACGGCTTAATAACTCCAGTAAATACGCACTGGCGGGACCGGGCCGGTAGAAAGTTGGTCAAGAGATGGCAAAGCCTCTCCAAATCGTAGGATTTCGCATCGGCAAGGAGCATTTCGGCGTGCCCATCGCTTTTGTGCACGAAATCGTGCGCATGATGGAGATCACCGTGGTTCCGGACGCGCCAGCTTACATCGAGGGCGTCATCAATCTGCGCGGGAAGATCATTCCCGTCGTCGATCTGCGCAAGCGCTTCGCCGAGAAGTTCTCCCCCGACCGCCGGAACCGCATCCTGGTCGCGGAGCTCAACGGCCATCAGGTGGGGCTTGTGGTGGATGCGGCCAGCGAGGTGCTGCGGCTCAGTCCGGATGTGATCGAGCCGCCTCCGAACATCCTCGATCGCGGTGAGCTGAACTATGTGACCGGTGTGGCCAAGCTTGGCGACAAGCTGGTCATTTTGATCGATCTGGAAAAGATCATGCAGAGGGGCGAGCTGCGACGCATCTCTGAAATCACTGAAGCCGTCGCCGGCGCGACGCCACAACAGTAGAGAGCAGGGACTAACGCGACCATGTCGTCTCCATCACCGATCGGATTCAGCGAACCTGAGCTAAAGCTGCTGCAGACCCTGATCTACCAGGAGTGCGGGATGTACTTCGACGAGCGGCGCACGCACTTCCTGCAGGACCGCCTGCAACGCCGCCTGCGGGCCTGCAAGGCAGCATCTTTCTACGATTATTACCGCCTGCTTACCAGTCGCGAGGGCAAGATCGAGCTGGCCGCTCTGCTGGAAAATCTCACCGTCAACGAGACCAGCTTCTTCCGCAACCGTCCGCAGCTGGATCTCTTCCAGAAGACGGTGCTGGAAGAAGCTCTGCATCGCAAGCAGGCCCGCCGCGATTGGAATATCCGCATCTGGAGCGCCGGCTGCTCCACCGGCCAGGAGCCTTACACGCTGGCGATGATGGTGGCCGACGCCCTGGCTTACTACTATCTCCGCAATCCCCTGCCCTTCGATATGCCCTCGCCCAAGCCGCTGATTCCGCCGCCGTGGCGGGTGGAGATCCTGGCCTCGGACATTAACTATTCGGTGCTGCGCGCCGGGCAGGAGGGCATCTATCTTGAGCATCACATGGAGTCGGTCGACTATACCTACCGGTTGCGTTATTTTGACAAGGTGGGGCCGGAGCGGTATGCCATTAAACAGTCGCTGAAGGAATTGGTTCACTTCGATTTTCATAACCTGAAAACCGAGTTCCTGCCGCAGCGCAACGATTTCATCTTCTGCCGAAACGTCATGATCTATTTCGACCAGGCCGAGCAGAAGCGGCTGATTCAGAAATTCTGGCGATGCCTGAATTCGGAAGGGTATCTCTTTGTGGGACATGCCGAGAGCCTGTTCGGACTCACCGGCCAGTTCCGGATGATTCACGAGAACAACGGCACGGCATACTGCAAGATCGAGGAATAGGACGTGGGTATTTTCTCGGACGATCGCGCCAACGAACTGCGCAATATCTTCTTTGACAGCTCGCAGGAGATTCTGCAGGCTCTCAACGAAGACGCGCTGCTGCTGGAAAAGTCGCCAAGCGATCCTGAGGTGGTGCGCAACCTGAGACGCAGCGTGCACACCCTGAAGGGAGATTCGGCGGCCTGCGGTTACAAGGAACTCAGCGAGCTGGCCCACAACGTCGAAGATGTGCTCACCCCCGAAATTGCCGCGCGCGATGGCGACGCGGTGGTTGAACTGGTTCTGCTCGCGTCCGACGTTTTCGACGGCTTCCTGAGCGCCTATCGCAGCAATCTGCAGCCGCCGCCCGCGGAGCCGCTGCTGAGCTGCATCGAGTCGATTCGCAATCCGCAGCCCCGCGCCGAGAGCGTCGCGGGACCACGCTTCCACTGGAATGAGACCGAGCTGCAGAAGATCGGCAAGAGCGCGACGCGCGGACAGCGTGTGTATAACCTGGCGTTGACCATCGATCCCATCTGCCCCATGCGCGCTGCCGCGGTGCAGCTGATTCGCAACGTGATGGAAGAGGTGGGAACCATCCTGGCAATGCGCCCGGAAAGCGATGCTATAGAGATTCCCGACGTGGTCGAAGTGGCGCTGGCAACGCATCATGCCCTGGAGTGGGTTGAGCGCAAATCGACGATTCCCACGGTGGTAAGCCGGGTGGATGCAGCAGAGGTCGCCGGCGATTCCTTTGCTGCTGCTCCTGCTGCGCCCCCAGCTCCGGCCGCCGCTGTTCCTGCTGAGCCTGAGCCGCAGCCGGAGCGGCAGCCGTCCGCCCCGGTTGCCGCCGTGCCATTTTTTGAGCAGCCCAAGGCTGAGCCCAACACCGTCGCAGTTGCCCGTCCCGCGGCTCCGCGCTTCTCGCAGCGGGAGAAAGACCGCGTTCGGGCCGCGCAGCTGGCGAGCACGGAAAATGTGCTGCGGGTTGAAACCGAACGCGTTGACCAGGTGCTCGATCTTGTCGGCGAGCTCATCATCGCCAAGAGCATGATGCAGGACCTGCTCAACGAGGCGAACCGGGCGCTGGGCAACAGTGCCATGCGCGTGCGCACCGCCGACGTGCTGGTGCTGCAGGCGCAGATTCTCACCAAGCTGCAGCGCGCGGTGATGAAGATTCGCATGGTGCCGGTGGAGCAGATGTTCCGGCGGCTTCCGAGGGTGGTGCGTGACGCCGCCAAGCAGGTGGGTCGCGAGGTCAACGTCATCATCGAAGGCGAGAATACCGATCTCGACAAGAGCATTCTGGACGCGCTCGCCGAGCCGATGATGCACCTGCTGCGCAACGCCGTCGATCACGGAATCGAATCAGCCGAGCAGCGTATCGCCGCCGGCAAGCCTGCCGAGGGCACGGTCCGGCTCAACGCCTTCCACCAGGGCAACCAGGTCATCATCGAGGTGAGCGACGACGGCGCTGGAATCAACCTTTCGAAAGTCGTCAGGAACGCTGTCTCCCGCGGCCTGATCACCGCTGAGCAGGGAGCTCGCATGAGCGAGAGCGAGGCGCTGGAGTTGATCTTCCAGGCCGGCCTCAGCACCTCGGAGGCGGTCACCGAACTCAGCGGGCGCGGTGTCGGAATGGACGTGGTCAAGTCGGTGATGGACCGCCTGAAAGGCACCATCAGCGTGCGCACTGTGCAGGGCCAGGGCACCACCTTCAGCCTGCGGGTTCCATTGACGCTTGCCATCATCAAGGCGCTGCTGGTGCGGGTCAGTGGCAGGCTGTACGCGGTTCCGCTCAGCAACGTGCTGGAGATCATCCGCTCGAATGAGAACGAGGTTCATCTGGTGGATGGCTACGAGGTCTTGCGGGTACGCGAAGAAGTGATCCCGCTGATTCGCCTGAGCCGGATGCATAACATCGTCGACCGGCAGGACAAGCTCTTTGTTGTGGTAATCAGCTTTGGCGAGCGCAAGATCGGCTTCGTGGTCGATCGCCTTATCGGCGAGCAGGAACTGGTGATCAAGGCGCTGGATGACGCGATGGTGAACAGCGAGCTGGTCAGCGGCGCAAGTATCCTGGGCGACGGGCGCGTGGTGCTGATTCTGAGTGTCTCGGACGTGGTGGAGAAGCTCGGGGACGGACTCTCCCGTGGCCTCGCGATGGCAGCAGAGATCGGAGTACAGTCGTAATGCAGTCACGTGATTCAATTCGAGTGCTGGTCGTGGACGATTCCGCGTTGATGCGCAAGCTGATTCCCCAGCTGATCGAGCATGACCGTTCGATTCACGTGGTGGGCACCGCCATGGATGGCGACTTCGCTCTCCGAAAGATCGAAGAGTTAAAGCCGGACGTGATCACGCTCGACCTGGCAATGCCGCGCATGAATGGCATGGACACACTCAAGCAGATCATGCGTGACTGTCCGACGCCGGTGGTGGTGGTCAGCGCCCATAGCACCGACGGAGCGCGGGCCACGTTCAAAGCGCTGCACATGGGCGCGTTCGATTTTGTCGCCAAGCCGGTAGACGTTCTCAGCTCGGGGATGAACGAGATCGGCGATGAGCTGATCGCCAAGATTAGGGCAGCCGTGAACAGTCCTGTCCTGCACCGCCCATTTCCCAGCGGCCGGGAAGTCTCCATCGCCAAGCGGCCAAAGTCTGCGGTGCGCACGCCGGCCTCAGCCGTGGTGGCGATCGGCGTCTCGACGGGCGGACCAAATTCGCTGGAGTACATGCTCAGCCAGCTTCCCGCCGAGTTCTCCGGCGCCTTGGTAGTGGTGCAGCATATGCCTCCGGGATTCACCGGGGCCTTTGCCAAGCGCCTGAACGAGTGCTGCCGCCTCGACGTCAAGGAGGCGCAGTCCGGCGACCTGCTCTCTGCCGGCCAGGTGCTGCTCTGCCCCGGCGATCGTCATGTGCGCGTGCGCCGCATGCCCATCGGCGATGTAGCCGTTTTGTCCGACGATGCCAAGGTCAACGGCCATCGTCCTTCGGTCGATGTGCTCTTCCGCTCCGTTGCCGCCGAATTCGCTCAGGGTGCCGTGGGCGTGCTGATGACCGGCATGGGCGAAGACGGCGCCGAAGGATTGGGGGCGATGAAAGCCGCCGGCGCGATGACCATCGCCCAGGACGAAGCTTCTTCCGTGGTCTTTGGAATGCCGCGAGCCGCCATCGAGCGCGGTTATGCGCAGCGAGTTCTTCCCTTGGAGAGCATTGCGAACACCCTCCTGGCCCATTGCGGCGAAATCCGTCCGCAAGGCAAGGAACCACTTTCGGTCCGGAACACCGGACAGATGTGAGGAAACTATGGAGCAATTTGCCGCTCTGTTACGTGCTTCCGATCGCCGCCCCGTCAGCTACCTGGTGGTGGACGATTCGGTTTTCGCGCGCAAAAATCTGGCGCGTATCATCGACTCCTACGGCGGGACCATTGCCGGCGAAGCCGCCGACGGATGCACGGCAATCACTGAATACAATCGCACCCGCGCCGACATCGTCCTGATGGATATCACCATGCCGCAGATGGAGGGCATTGAAGCTGCCGAGCGCATCGTGCGACAGCATCCGGATGCCCGCGTCATCATGGTGTCCAGCGTCGGCTACCAGGAGAACATTGTCGCCGCCCTGCAGAAGGGCGCCCGTCACTTCGTGCAGAAGCCGGTGAAGCCGGAGCTGCTTTACGAGGTGATCAAGTATGTGCTGGGCGACGATGCTGTCATGGGACCGGGTGCCATAGCCGAAGGATCGCCATCATGAAAATGGAATTGATTCAGCCTTTCATCAAT
>Ga0326727_10012869_pt1 | contig 18867 bp, 13 predicted proteins | sample MB2enrmetagenome_FD_207643 | JGI IMG/M metagenome (GOLD analysis project Ga0326727, IMG submission 207643) | Lab enriched peat soil microbial communities from McLean, Ithaca, NY, United States - MB29MY | ecosystem: Environmental > Terrestrial > Soil > Wetlands > Peat | place: USA: New York...
CGGGCCGCTCTCTTGATCGCGCTGATCCAAACCCCTCATCGCTTCCGTACCAAGCGGCAACTGTGGGCCTATAGCGGGCTTGCTCTCGAGACGCACAGCAGTGCGGAATACCACTTCGTGGGAGGTCGGTTACAACGCTCGAAGAAACAGCCGGCGCTTCGTGGTCTCAATGATAACCACAACCATGATCTCAAAAACATCTTCAAGAGCACAGCCGCGAAGGCCAGCAGTTCTGCCGGGCCCTTCCGCGATTTCTACCAGGCTCTGTTGGCCAAGGGCATGAAGCCTTCGATGGCTCGTCTCACCTTGGCACGCAAGATTGCGGCGATCACTTTAATTCTCTGGAAGAAAGGAGCACGTTTCGACGCTGAAGAATTGAAACCGCAAGCGGCTTGAGCGTCTCGAGTCGAGAGTCCGTTCCATCCCCTGGGATCAACCTGGCGGTGGGCCAATCGGGTTCTGGAGACGTTCGGGTTCGAGGGCAAGTATCTCTAGTGCTGTTAGGCCTCGTGCACTTTGCACCTGAGTCTCTACCGATACCCTATGCTCCCTCGGATAACCCAAGAAAGCTATAGGCCACGAGTCTCAGATAGAACCATGGGTTGCCAGTTGGCAGCCGCTTCGCTTGCCAAGTTTTCAGGAGCCGAGTGGCGTCGTCACAACAGGAAGATGCAACTAAGGGGACGGAAAAGCCAGGCAGCCTTGTCGCTGCTCGGGACGAGCCGAGTTGACACGTCAAAGAGCCAGAGCAGAGCCAACAGGCTCCTAGTGGGTCACAGGGGCTCGATGCCGAGGTCAATATTCCCTCGGCCTCCGGTCGAGGGGGAATTGTTTCTCTTGACATCGCCTTTTATAGAACAGCACTAAGACTTATCATTCCCAATCCAGAATATAGGCAGAACCCCCTGAACGGCAGCAACTTGCGCTGCGAAGGCGATTAGTTTCTGTTGCGTCCGTATTCGAGTATCTTCCGAGTGGTCGAAATATGTTCCGGACTCGTCCGGGCGGCGATGCGGAGTCGGCTTTCGAGAGCCTCCGATTTGTCAACATGGTGTTCGACGTGTCGTGCTAAGATTCTTTGGTATTCAGCGGACCTCCCAAATCATGATTGGAACAACGGTTTCGCACTACCGCATAGTGGATAAGCTCGGCGGCGGCGGGATGGGTGTGGTCTATAAGGCCGAAGACACCAAGCTCCGCCGCTTCGTCGCGCTCAAGTTCCTGCCGGAGGAAATGTCCAAGGACCATCAAGCCTTGGAGCGCTTCCAGCGCGAGGCCCAAGCCGCCTCCGCCCTCAACCACCCCAGTATCTGCACCATCTACGACGTCGACGAGCACGAAGGCCGGCCGTTCATCGCCATGGAGTTGCTGGAGGGACAAACGCTGAAGCACCTGGTCAGCTCCAAGCCCTTCAACACGGACGAGATTTTGGAACTGGGCATCCAGCTTGCCGACGCTCTCGACGCCGCGCACGCCAAGGGCATCGTCCATCGGGACATCAAGCCAGCGAACATTTTTGTGACCGAACGGGGCCAGGCCAAGATCCTGGACTTCGGCTTGGCGAAGCTGGCGCCAAAGGCCAGGCGGGCGGCGGAAATGACGGGAGCCTCTGCGCTGCCTACCGCCTCCCTCGAGCCCGAGCACCTCACCAGCCCAGGCGTGGCGATGGGGACCGTGGCCTACATGTCGCCGGAGCAGGCGCGTGGAGCAGAACTCGACGCACGCACTGACCTCTTCAGCTTCGGCGCGGTGCTGTACGAGATGGCGACGGGCCAGCCCGCGTTTACCGGGGCGACCACTGCCGTCATCCACGATGCGATTTTGAACCGGGCGCCGATCTCGGCAGTGCGCCTCAACCCCGAACTGCCGGCCAAGCTGGAAGAAATCATTAACAAGGCGCTGGAGAAGGACCGTGACCTGCGTTACCAGAGTGTTGGTGACATTCGCACGGACCTGAAGCGCCTGAAGCGCGGCACGGAATCCGCGCGTGCAGGAGCGGGGCTTGCCCCGCCCGCGGGGGCGCAGCAAGCAGCGCCCCCACGGAAGCGGTGGATTGTAACGATAGCCGGGGCAGGGGTCATGCTGGCCGCGGCGGTTCTCATCGCGCGGAACGTGGGCGGACTGCGTGACCGATTGCCAGGTCGAGCTGGCGCGCCACGCATCCAGTCGCTGGCGGTCCTGCCGCTTGAAAACCTGATGGGAGACCCGCAACAGGACTACTTCGTCGATGGCATGACCGAGGAGCTGATCGCCGACCTTTCCCAGGTCAGCGCGCTGCGGGTAATTTCGCGGACCTCGGTGATGCAGTACAAAGGCACCAAGAAGTCGATGCCCGAGATTGCGCGGGAGCTGAAGGTAGATGGGGTGATCGAAGGCTCGGTGCTGCGCTCGGGCGATCAAGTGCGGATTACAGCGCAATTGATCCAAGCGGCCACCGACACGCACCTCTGGGCCCGGAGCTACGAGCGCGACCTGCGGGACGTCCTGGCGTTGCAGGACGAAGTGGCACGGGCAATTACCAGAGAGATCAGAGTCAAGCTGACGCCTCAGGAGCAGGTGCGCCTGGCCAGCGCCCGCCCCGTAAACCCCGACGCCCATGAGGCCTATCTCAAGGGCCGATATTATTGGAACAAGAGGACACCGGAAGCGCTCAAGAAAAGCCTTGAATGCTTCCAGCAGGCGATCGAAAAGAATCCCAGCTACGCGCTGGCTTACGCCGGGGTGGCTGACTCCTACGCGATGTTGGGAGCCGGCGATTATCAGGTTTTACCCCCCAAAGACGCCTACCCAAAAGCCGAAGCCGCGGCGAGGAGGGCCCTCGAGCTCGACAGCACGCTTGCCGAGGCCCATGCCTCGCTTGCTTGGTCGAAAATGGTTTTCGATTGGGACTGGAAGGGCGCTGAGAGGGAATACAAACAAGCCATCGAGCTAGATCCGGGCTATGCAAACGCCCATCATTGGTTTGCTCTGTATCTTTCTGAGATGGGGCGACACGCCGAGGCCATCGCCGAGGACAGGACAGCTGAAAGCCTGGACCCGCTCTCGCTCATCATTAGCGCGGATTTGGGAGAGGAGGCCCTCGGCCCGGCGGGCCTGTACGACCAAGAGATGGAACAATGCCGGAAGACACTCGAAATGGACCCTAACTTCGCCGAAGCACATCACTGCCTCGCGGATAGCTATATAAATAAGAGTATGTATAAGGAAGCCATCGCGGAGTTTCAGAAGGCGCTCGACCTCTCAAAGGACAACCTGACATACGTAGCCCTCCTGGGTAATGCTTATGCGCTGGCGGGTAGGCGAGGCGACGCGATAAAGATACTGAACGAGCTGAAGGCTCGGTCGAAGCGAGAGTTTGTGTCACCGGATCATTTCTGCGCCCTCTATACGGCCCTAGGCGACAAGGACCGAGCGTTTGCCTGGCTGGATAGGGCCTATGAAGAGCATACTGACGCCATATCTAGCCTCAAGATATGGTGCAAGTACGATCCCCTGCGCTCCGACCCGCGTTACCGAGAACTCCTGCGCCGTGTCGGCCTCCCGCCGTAAAGTCGCCCGCGTCTTTTGGCTCCCCCGTTTCTTACGTCTGCCTCCGATGCGATTCCGTTCCGCACATCTGCAGCTGCGGAATCGACGGGCATACATGGCCGCAAGGGAGAACAGCCCTTCGGATCACCTCTGCCAGAGAGTGCCTGTGAAATGCCCATCCCGCGCCGGAAAGCAGCCAAACGCCAGGATCGTCGATGGGAAGCCGACTTATCATTCCCAATCCATTTTGTATACACCCCGCACCCGTGATGCGCACAGGAGCCCTTGGGGAAATCTCGGCCTGCTGCCTGGATCACTTCGCGGTGGATCCAGCACGGAGAGGTGCTTCTGCAGACAGCCCTCATGCGACCTGTCCCGGTACTTGAACTGTCCCGGATAGTCCTATTGCGTGTCCTATCGCGTTGACGTAGCTGCACGTGCAGTCTATAATAATTTTCATCGGGGCGACATTACGAATCGTACATAGACATTCACCCATGGTCGGCCAGACCGTTTCCCACTATCGCATCGTTGAGAAGCTCGGCGGCGGCGGCATGGGTGTGGTGTACAAGGCCGAGGACACCCGGCTGCATCGCTTCGTCGCGCTCAAGTTCCTGCCCAAGGAATTGGCAAAGGACCATGAGGCCCTGGAGAGGCTCAAGCGCGAGGCGCGTGCGGCTTCTGCCCTTGACCACCCCAATATCGTTACCATCTACGAACTCGGACAGGACGGTTCCAGTCACTACATCGCGATGGAGCTGGTTGAGGGAAAGACACTGCGCGAGCTGCTTGTCTCCGGCTTGTTGCCAATGCGAAAGGCAATTGAAATCGCGGCGCAGGTTGCGGAGGGTCTGACCAAGGCTCATGACGCGGGCATCACGCACAGGGACTTAAAGCCCGAGAACCTGATGGTCTCTCAAGATGGATTCGTCAAAATCCTCGACTTTGGCCTGGCGAAGCGCATCTCGACCAGCGAAGAGCTCTCGGATATGTGCACACTGTCCTCGTCACAGACTCAACCGGGTCTGATTCTAGGAACGCTGGGATACATGTCACCGGAACAGGCCAGGGGTGATCGGCTGGATTTCCGGTCAGACCAGTTCTCGTTCGGCTTGGTGCTCTACGAGATGGTGACCGGAAAGCGCCCCTTTCAGAGAAGCACGGCAGCGGAGACGCTGGTGGCCATTCTCCGGGAACAGGCCGAACCGGTCGAACTGCAAAACCGCGCCGCCCCCGCTCCGCTGTGTTGGGCTATCGAGAGGTGTCTAGCGAAAGAGCCCGATAAGCGTTACGTCTCTACCCGAGATCTCGCACGGGAACTTGCAGCCATACGAGACTGCTTCTCGGAGAAGCCAGTTAAGCAGGTGGAAACCCGCTCGATAAGTCTTCCTGTGTCGCGGACCCGATTTGTGGGGCGAGAAAAGGAAGTAGCCGCCGCAAAAGAACTCCTGCAGCGTCAGGATGTGCGCCTGGTCACAGTCACGGGTCCAGGCGGGATCGGCAAAACGCGTCTCGCGGTGGAAGTGGCCAGCGGCCTTATCGAGCGGTTTCCAGGTGGGATCCATTTCGTCCCGCTCTCCCCACTGAGCGATCCGGACTTGGTCGCTTCCGTGATCGTTCAGACGTTGGGGATACGGGAGGCTGGAGGTCAGTCACCGCTCGAAATACTCAAGGAGAATTTACAGGATTCATTGCGCGAACCAAGGCTGCTCCTGCTGGACAATTTCGAGCACCTCGTTCAAGCTGCACCTACCGTGGCAGAGCTCCTAGTCATGGGTCCCAATCTTAAAATCCTAGTAACGAGTCGCGCAGCGCTGCACGTGTACGGAGAACATGAATTTCCGGTGCCGCCGCTTGCGCTGCCGGATCCGCGGTCAATGCCTTCTGTGGAGGTCCTGTCACAGTACCCCGCCGTCGCGCTGTTCGTACAACGCGCCGTCGCTGCCAAGCCGGATTTTGAACTTAACCGAGAAAACGCGCCCGCCGTCACCGAGATATGCGCCCGATTGGATGGTCTGCCTCTCGCGATCGAGCTCGCAGCCGCCCGGGTCAAAGTTCTTTCGCCCTCTTCCATGCTGACACGTCTGGCGAGCCGGTTGCAGTTATTAACGGGCGGCGCACGGGACCTGCCACTGAGGCAGCAGACGCTTCGCGCTGCCATGGATTGGAGCTACGACCTGTTGAACGCTGCAGAGCAGAAGCTTTTCCGCAGATTATCGGTGTTCGTGGGGGGATGCAATCTGGAAGGTGTGGAAGCTGTGTGCGACACCAAAGGTGATCTCGATTTGGACCTTCTCGACGGTATGGCATCCATGGTGGACAAAAGTCTGGTGCAGCAGGTCGAACAAGCGAAGGGTGAATCGCGGTTCGTGATGCTGGAAACGGTTCGCGAGTACGCTCTGGAAAAACTGGAGGTAAGCGGGGAGGAGGCCTTGACGAAACGCGCCCATGCCGCCTACTGCCTGGTGCTGGCAGAAGAGGCGACGGAGGAGAGCGGCGCGGAAGGGGCGGAGTGGCTGGAACGCTTCGCGTTCGAGCATGACAATTTTCGCGCGGCCCTCGAGTGGCTGACAGAAACCGGAGATGCGGAGTGGGGCTTGCGTCTCGGCGCGGCCCTGTTTCACTTCTGGGAGACGCGAGATTATCTCACCGAAGGCAGAGCCAGGCTGGATAAGCTGCTGAAGCTTGCAGGAGCCGCAGCTGCCACGAAGGTCCGAGCGCGTGCGCTATTTGCCGCAGGCGTGCTCGCCGGCGGTCAGGGAGATTACGCCTCGGCAGACGCGCTCGTCGGGGAAAGTCTGGACATCACACGTGAGTTGCACGACAAGCAGGGCGTCGCCGTCTCCCTCAACGCCTTAGCGGTCCTTGCGAAGGGCCGGGGTGACGTCGCAGTCGCGCACTCGCTGTTAGAAGAAAGCCTGGCGGGGTGGAGAGAATTGGGCGACCTGAAGGCTGTCGCTCGTTCTCTCAGTAACCTGGCGAATGTGGTCACATTGCAGGGTGACTATGCGCGCGCGCGCTCCCTATATGCGGAATGTCTCTCAATCTTCCAGGGACTGGGAGATCGGACAGGTGTCGCTTGGTCGCTGAACCACCAGGGGGATGTCGCTCGCGATCAGGGTGACACCTTAGCCGCGCGAACATTGTACGAACGGAGCCTGGCTATTTTTCGGGAACTCGGTGACAGCTGGGGCATTGCCGGCGCACTGGCTGATCTGGGAACCTTGGCAAGGGAACAGCAGAATTGTCCGGAAGCGCATACTCTGTACAGGGAAAGCCTAAGAGTTTTTCAGAAACTGGATCATAAACGTGGAATTGCCCGCCTGCTGGAGTGTTTCGCGTGCTTGGCGGCGGCTCAATTCCGAGCAGAACGTTCCCTGCGGCTGGCAGGCGCAGCGGCTGCGTTGCGCCAAAATATTGGTGCGCCACTCACGCCCGCGGAACAGCGCAAACTGGATGCCATTCTGGATCCGGCACGGAAGGCATTGACCAACACTGCTTGCACGACGGCCTGGTTAGAGGGTTGGGCTTTGCCGGTCGAAAAAGCTATTGAGGAGGTGCTGGTGCCTGAGGCGGAATCTCCTCCGGGTTAGCGCCCGGGCAGCCTGACGCTGATGGTTAAGGAAATCCGCATGCCGCCGGAAGGTTCAGTCAGCGCTTACCCCGCGCTTGACGGGTCGATGAGCCGGCGCACGGCGGAGACGCGATTGGCAGGAAGGCCAACGCGCTTGGCGTGTTCGTGGATGATAGCTTCGTTCGCAGCGATGTAGATGCAATACACTTTGTCGCCGGCCACGTAGCTATGCAGCCACTGAATCTCGGGACCTAGAGCCTTCAAAACGTTGACGGACTTCTGGGAGATTTCCCGCACTTGGGCGTCTGTAAGACTGCCGGCTCCCGGGACTTCGCGTTCGATGACGAATTTGGGCATTGGCATTCTCCTTATGAGCACCTATGCTAGCATGGAACTGGAGCAGCATCAACACGGCTTGGCCGAAGCTGCCCTAGTCAGTGAAAAATGGCCAAGAACAAAAGAATGAGGTTGCCGTGGATCTTCGATCGCTTCAGAAGCCGTTGAAAGAGCAATACCGCCGTGACCCGAATGCGTCGCGAATCACCCTCCGGGCGAAAGGCGGGCAAACGGATGTTCCGGTGTCATGCTCAGTCGATCTGGGGCGTGCCATCTATAATGCCGAGGCGCACAAGGGTGTTGGAGGCGCCGGTGCAGGCGCGTGTTCCGGTGACCTTTTACTTGGAGCGCTGGCGGCTTGCGCGCAGATCACCTGTCAGATGGTGGCCGCGGCGATGGGGGTATCCACCGAACGGATTGAGGTGACCGTGGAGGGAGACTTGGATCTTCGAGGCACCCTTGGCATATCAAAAGAGGTGCCCGTCGGCTTTGAGGGCATTCGTCTGTATTTTGATGTTGCTGCGCCGAAGGCAACCCCGGAACAAATGAGTGCATTGCGAGAGAAAACGGAACAGTATTGCGTGGTGATGCAAACCTTGACACGGCCACCCAAACTGCAAATCGAGTGGGTTGGTCACGACTGAACGCGCGGCCGCGATAAGCGCGAAGGTATCCCTCCCAGCGCGGGATTACTCCGTGGCTCTTCATGGTGCATGTCAATAAACGTGTGGGCATTTTTCGGATTCAGCACCGCGGAGTAGTGTGCTGCTTGCCCAACTCCGCGCAACTTGCTTTCCGAAACGCCGGGTTAGGCGTGCACCGCTTCAAGCTTCACGCCACGCTCGTTCTTGGCGATCATTTCATCCACCGTTAGGACTTAAGCGAAGACCTTGGCGAGTGTGACGTGGGTGGCCTTTTGCAGCTCAGCCGCCGAGAGATCTCCAATGCTGAAGGTTGCGGTGCCATCACTCAGGAACAACACGCGGAAATCGCGGACGGCAGCCTCCCGCGCGGTTGTTTCGCAACACACGCCGGTAGCGATGCCTGTGATGATAAGCGTGCCAATGCCGCGTGAGCGCAAAATCAATTCCAGGTCGGTACCGTGAAAAGCGCCGAACCGCGGTTTGTCGAGGAGGAGGACAGGTGACCCGGAACCAATGGTGAGTGGGCCCTTCGCCGGATTGGGAATGAAAAACGCCCTTCCCGCGCCGGAACCCGGCCAAACGCCAAGATTGTCGATGGGCAGCCGACTTCAGGCCGAATCCTTAACAGCACGGGAACTATCTGAGCGGCCGCAAGTGGCGGTGACGCGGGCGAATAAATTCCTCCGCGAAAAACTGGAAAGTAGTTTCCTTGTGCCCGATGATAAGCACCCAGGTTTCCCCACTCAACAGAATCATTGTGCTGTTGCACTTCCAGTCCGCTGTGCCTATGTATTTGAACTACCTATGGGGAAGATTCTGCACGTCGATGCTGTCTATCCTCCTGTTGCTATCGCGAGACACACCGACGATCATGAATTCTAACGGCTCGCTGCCGGTATTCTCAAAGGAATGCACCTCGTTCAGTTGGATCGGGATCGCATCACCCGCCTGGATCGGGGCAACTTCGGAACCGCTACCCTCATCCGATATCGTGACGGCGCCCTGGCCACTCATTACGTAGTAAAATTCGGCCACCTCCCGATGCAGGTGGGGACCCGTCGAAGTATTTGGCGGAAGCACCAGGTGGTCCACATAGGCCCACGGGCTGAGGAAGACAGACGGATCAAGTGCGCGCCGATACTGTACCGTTCCTTTGCCACCGCTCATGCCGTTCACGGGGTGAAGCAGCGCACGATCTAGCCGCAGAGTCATGAACACCGGGATCGGATCAATGGGCACGTCCCTACGGTCGTCACCGAGGTCGAAATTGTCGTAAGTGCCCTTCATCGCCGTCACGTTGATGTTCATGAACTGAATCCGCTTGTCGGTCGCGTTGTAGATCGCGTGGGAATGGCCCATTCGGCAAAGGGCACCGGCCGGTCCTTTCAGAACGGACGTCCGGCCATCAATGGTAAACTGCGCCTCGCCGTCAAGGATTACAAACATCTCCTCGCATTGGTTGTGAAAGTGATGGCCTATACCGCTTTTCGGCTCGAGAATGCCCCGGTGCAGGAATAGCAGATTGGTGTCCAGCGAGTGCGCATCTAACAGGGCCATGTAATGCATTTGGCCGGCTCCGCCGTGGACGGCTTTGGCGGGCCTGTATTTACCCGGATCCGTGTGCGCGATACGTTGGGTTAAGGGCTCGCGCGCTGCCAGTGGAAGAATCATTACGAGCATGAGCCAAAGCGTTTTCATGTTCATTTTCCACTCTCCTTTCTGACCAATAGGGACGGCGCTCCACTCGAACTCTACTGCGGCGGACCCGTCTTGCGAGGTTTCTTTCCGCTGCTCAAAGCGCGCCACTAATCCACATCGAACAACAGGACTGTGTAGTTCTTGGACGACAGCGTGTTCTCGATGGTCGGCCAGACCCTCTGATGCTCTGCTGAGGCCACCCATTTCTGTCGTAGTTCCTCGCTCTGGTACGTCAAGGCGAACCGATAGTTGATACCCGCGGGAGCACTCCCCTGTATTGCCGTGCGCAGCTTCAGCAGCTTCACACTAATATACCCAGGGTGTTTGGCGGCTTCGGGTCGGAAGATGGTCTCGAAGTTGTGCAGCAACTCCTTCTCCTTAGTCGGGTCAACCGCCAAGTCGACGTGCAGTTGGATGGGATGCCCCGGTGCCACCGCCTGGGCGCCGGCCGCACTGGCTCCGGCTGCGAGCATTGCCTTCAAGCAGGTCCTACGCTTCATTTTCCCTCCTCTGGCTCACTGCCGCTCACTGATAAAGTTGCTTCTCACCTGCTACGGAGAGCTTGATCCGGTACAAGCCGGTACGTGCGGTGATGTAGAGCGATTTCCAGTCATCACCCCAATTGCAGTTTGCCGGCACCTCAGGCATCTTGATCGTTCCCAGGTGCTTTCCCGCCGGCGAGAACACCCAAATCCCTCCAGGGCCGGAGGCCCACATGTTGCCCTTTTCATCGATCTTCAAGCCGTCCGGCAAACCCTCTTCCTTCTCCGCCGTCGCGTTGTAAAACACACGCCCGTTACGGACGGTGCCATTATCAGCGACGTCGTATGCCATCCACACCTTGTTCTTCTCATCCGTATTCCCGATATAAAGTGTCTTCTGGTCGGGAGAAAAGGCAATGCCGTTGGGCCGCGTCAGGTCCTTGATGACCGGCTGCGGCTTGCCGTTGGCCACACGGAAAACGGCGTTGAACTTCAGCTCCTTGGCTGGGTCGTCGTCGCCCTTGGCCAAACCGTATGGCGGATCCGTGAAATAAAACGACCCATCGGAGCGATAGACCACGTCGTTCGGACTGTTGAATTTCTTCCCCTCATACCTGTCAACCACAGTGGTAATCTTCATGTCTTTGCTGATTCGGACAATGCGGCGGTACCCATGCTGGCAGAGCAGGACCGCGCCATCTTTATCAGCGGTCATGCCGTTTGGGCCATTGTATCCGCCCGTCGGCAAATTACCTTTTCCGTCGTAGCCGCCCGGATTGAGAATCTCCGTCACTTTTCCGTCTGGAGAATATTGACGCACCACGTTACCAATCACATCACTGAACCAGAGGACGCCTGACGGGCGCCAGATCGGACCCTCGGTAAACGTGAACCCGTCTGCGAGCTTTTCAAGCTGGGCATCCTTGGGAATAAGTTCATCCAAGGCTGGGTCCAAGCGCACAATGCTTCCCAAGGCGGCAGGCTTTTCCGGGGCGGGGGCGGGAGGGGGGGCGGTGGAACATGCGAACGTGATAAGAGCAAGAGTGAAGACCAACGGCGACTTTGTGATTGACATATGCAATTTGACCTCGTTTCGGTTAGGGGTGGCACCCTCGTCATGACAAGGGCGTGGCTACGACATCTTCAGCAGCCATCTTACTGCGTTCTTCTGTAGCTTGAAATATTCCGGTTCCCACATAGCGTGAAGGGTATGGCCGACTGCCGTGAAAGCCACGCGGCCCTTGCCGAAATCGTATGCCCAGCCCGCGATCGCCTTAGCACCTAGGTCTTTGCCTTCGCTGATCTCAGTCAGGCCATCGATATTCTCACTCCGCAAGAGGATGTAATTGGGATCTTTGTCGTACGTGACGAAATGTTGTTCGTCGTTAACTATGAAGTCCTGAACATCGCGCGTGATCGGATGCTCCTTGTTCACCACTGACACCTTGAACGGACGCAGGGCCGGATGCGAGATGTACGCCCCACCCATCACCTCGCGATAGTCCTTGGAAGAAAGCGAAATGTGACTGCTGTTGTGCAAGGCGTACAGCGCCCCACCAGCCTCCACGAAGTCTTTGATGGCCTTACCCTGCTCCTCCGTGATCCAGCGCTCGGACTGCTCCTTCGGCCAGGCACTATTGTTCTCCAGAGAGTGCGAGTATTCGTAGTCGTTGGGCTCGAGATATCCGTTCGGCCAGATCATCCCATCGCGCAAAACCACAAACAGACGGTAAGGCCGCAGAAGGCGCGCGGATATTTGATCGTAGTTAATGGTGTAATCAATGGGCAGATTCAGGTCCAAGAATAGTTTGTTCAGGGCGACCCGGATGTAGTCGGCGTTGTGATACCGGTCACCGATAAGAGCAAGAGCCCGAGGACGTTGGTCATCGGTTGGGAGGGCACTGCTCTCTTCCCGCAGATCCAGGAGAACTCCCCCCGACGCTAACGCTCCAATGCTCTTTAGGAGACGTCTTCTTGAAATGGCAGATCTCATCGAAGCACCACCGGCCGGGGGCCACGCCTTGAATCAACGGCAGAGTCTAACACGAAGATGGCAAGCACCGAATTGCTCGTTTGATCAACCACAGCCAAGTCGAGCTTGCCCTCTCTGTTGAACCAGCACTTCCATTTTGTCTTCCCGGCCACGTGCCAGTATACTCCCCGTCGCCACCGTGGGGGCCGTCCCTTTTATCCTTTCTATCCCCAAAGACTTCGGACAGGACAAAAAGGGACCAGCCCCGGCTCTTCCGGGTATGGGAGAATCGGAAAGTACTCGCCGAATCTGGCGCCTATGGTTCGCCCCCGGTTCCGATTTCGGCCTTTCGGCGGCGTCAGAAATCCAGAGTGGCAAAAGGCAAATCTTGCGTTTGTAAACCGCAAAAGCAGCCCTCCGTGCAACCCGGACAGGATTTTGCCCGCAAAACGCCGTTCCCGGAAAATGGGATCACTGCACTTTGAAAGCGGCCCAGATTCCCATGCGCTCTTGGCATCACGAACAAGAGCCTCCTTGTGTTAAGCAACGACCCCTTCCTCGGCCGTGAAGCCTGCGGCCAGTCGCAACAGCTCGGCCGATCTGTCTGAGTCCGATTGAACACACAAGGTCTTAATGGAAGCGACTCCCCCCACATGCGGGCACTGCTGCCAGGATTCCCGCCAACGTCGGGCCGTGATTGTCGAGCGGCGTAATGCGATGGCCGTCCCCCCGCTGAAATCCTGCGGTTTTGGCCGTCATTTGGATTGAAGGCCCACTTTATCTCAGTAAGTCGATGTCTGGTATGTATTCTATAAGTGTGTGGCATTCCTCCCAACACCAAGCCCCACATGGGCTGTGGAAGCTGCGAATTTCAGCTCGAAATCGTTCGATATTGGGCGGGTACTTCCAGAAAATTCGCCCCCCGTGTAATCAAACACTTGCAGCGCCTCGCGGGGAGACGTTTTTGGGCGGCACCCGCAAGGCTCTGGAACTGGCGAAGTCACACCTGGATGAGCACACGGCGGCGGTAACAACCCAACGGAGTTGACAGCGATGAACACCCGCACTGCGATTTATGCTCGCGTCGGCACCCGCGAACGAGGCCAAGACACACAAAACCAGTTGCACCAGCTTCGCGGATTTGCAGCGAGGCAGGGTTGGGTTGTTGCCCATGAATTTGTGGACTACGAGAGCGGGTCAACCGGTGACTGCGAACAATTCCAGGCGATGTTTCAGGCCGCCAGTCGGCGGCAATTCGATGTCCTGCTTTTTTGGTCTCTCGACCGATTTTCCCGCGAGGGAGTCTTCGAAACGCTCACCCACCTGAACCGGCTCACCGGCTATGGCGTCCGCTACCGGAGTTTCACGGAGCAGTGGTTCGACTCCTGCGGCATTTTCCGGGATGCAGTGATTTCGATCATGGCAACGCTTGCCAAGCAGGAGCGAGTTCGGGTTTCCGAGCGCACAAGGGCTGGCCTCGAACGCGCACGCCGGGAAAGGAAGACTCTCGGTAGGCCAAGGGTCGAGGTCAACGCCCACGAGATTCGGGGACTCAGGGCAAAAGGTCTTTCGTGGTCTGCCGTCTCGGCACAAACGGGAGTCGCACCGGCTACTTGCCAGCGGGCAGTTGCTGCATAGGGTTTTTTGGTTTCAGGGAACTGAGCCACGAATTGTTACCCATCAAGACTCTACGCCTAGTGAGAACCCATTGGAAAGGACGACGCCCTGCGGCCCCCCCTGCCTCAACTAGTCTTTTTCCCTTTGCGGCTGTCTCAAAGCTCGGAGGGTGGAAGCCAACCGTGGGCTGAAACCAGGCATAACCAGGGCCGCCTGTGGTCACCCCAAGCTGCTCGGCGGACCCGGACCCCCGACCGCCACCGCGCGATTCTCGCCGAGGCCGGGCCGGTGGGGAGGGCGAGGTTCCCGATCAAGGCTAGCGACCATCCAGGATTTGAGGGACATCGTTCCACCCTACGGCGTCACACAGCGTCTGAACCGCTTGGCGGCCATTTGCCAGGAATCCGACTTAAGGAGTTAGTGAGTCCGATGGGCGGGTTAATCGGGAGTTGAGCGAATAACAGCGCGCTACCCGTCATCTACGAAGTCTGCGCCGAAAAATCAGGACTCAAGACTGAATCGTTGATTCTTAGGATGGTGTATCAGCCGGAGGCCGAAATATGGCCAGCATGCGCAGATCCATCACGCCATGGAAGATAATCGGGAGCAGAAGATTTCCGGTCAACAGAAACAATAGGCCAAAAAGAAAGCCGACGATCGCACTCCCCGCGACTCCGCCAGCGCCCTGATAGAGATGGTTAAATCCGAAGATCACTGAGGAAATCAGCAGCGCCAGCGTAAGATTCAGCGTCCAGGGAATAACGTGTAAGTAGCGCAGCATGGAGCCGCGGAAGAGAGTTTCTTCGCAAACTCCCGCTGTGATGCAGACAAACACCCACCAGCGGCGCTCGGTCCAGGTTGCGGGGAAGAAGTAGCTCAGCGATTTCAGGGCATCGGCAGAGGAATACTTGCGTGGCCGCTTCGTCAGCTTCTTCCAGATTACGGTGCCGACCGGAAGCACCACAGAAATAATAACAACGATCGCGATCAGCGCTTCTACCAGGTAGCGAACCCAAGGGTGCAGTAATAGCCAGGAGATTTCACCGGGCGAAGGGCTGATGGTGAACAGCGGGCGGAAGCCAATGGCAACAACTGCGAGCGCACTGGCAATCCAGAGCCAGGTGCAAAGCGTCTTATAGTAGCGAATTTTCTGTTCGGAACTGGGATTACGCTTCAACCTCCGGGTGTCGTACAAATCCCAAATAGGAGCAACGACCAGGAGAAACAAGAAGAGCAGGTGCTGCATCAGCGTCGCGACCGAAACGTTGAACATGCGATTCCACTAAACCCCAATTTCCCTTTTTTGATGTCCCAGTCGACCGATAATATATAATAACCGCTATCAGCATGCAATCATCCGGCCGAGTGTTTGAGAGCAGGTCCGTTCCGACGACTGCGGCAAAATCTCAAAGCCTAAACCTGGCGCTTCTCCAATCCATTTTCAAACACTTCCCTCCCTCCAATCTTGCTCGTCACCGAAATTTATTCCGGTCGCATTACCGGACATCAGCCCCTCGCGGTCCACAAACGGGGTTCGGGTCCCCCAAGCCGACTTCGGGACAAGAACGTGGCAAACGGGGCTTTACTGGAAGGCGATTCTGAATGCTGTGGCAGTTAGGATGCTGGCGTCGGGGCAGATTGTCCCGCAGAGCCGGATGAATTTTGATGGCGTCGCCTCGGTGGGCTTCGGTTCCTAGGATCTGCACCGTGCAAGCACCAGTGTGATGTCATCTGCCTGTTCGCCATCGCTGAACCTCTGCACGGTCGCCACAATGGTTTCGAGAAGAGAGGGGACAGGTAGGTGGCGTTGGGCGAGCATTGTCTCGATCAGGCGGGACTCGCCAAATTGCTCTCCTTGGGCGTTCTCCGCTTCCGTGACGCCGTCGGTGTAAAGGATCAGGAGGTCGCCCGCAGCAAGCGGGACCTCCGCCACCGAGCACTCCCACTTGTCGAATAATCCCAGCACGGTGGTAGTTCCAGTCAATCGTTCCAGCTTTCCATCCGCGCGCAGCAGGAGGGGCGGCAAGTGTCCGCAGTTCACATAGCGAAGCCAACGGCTGGAATCGTCGTAATCGGCAAAGAACAGTGTGGCATAACTGCTATCACTGCTGTTCTCGTAGAACAATTGATTCACCGACTTGAGCAGCCGCGGCAGGTCGTCCAAGGCTACGGCGTATTGGCCGCGCAGGTTGGCCTGCAAATTGGCCATCAACAGAGCGCCGGATATCCCCTTGCCCGCGATATCCGCCAACACCAGCGCCAGCCGGCCGGGGCGTAACTCGAGGAAGTCGTAATAATCCCCACCCACCTGGCGAGCTTGAATGCAGCCGCCCGCATACTCGAGCGTCTTCATGGACGGGAGTTTCTGCGGGAACAACCGGGCCTGGACTTGTTTCGCGTAGTCCATTTCCTGGGCAATGCGCCGCTCCGCCTCGAGGCGCTCGGCGATCTTTTCGCCCAGGCGAATGCCCTCCAGAGCCATGCCCGCCTGGTTCGCCGCTGCCGCTAACAACTGTTTGTCTTCACGCGAATAGGGTTCCTCGGAGAGACGCTGACCCAGAACGACCAGTCCCACCAGCCGGCCATCGCGCCCCAGGATGGGCACCAGACAGTCCGGCTGAAGCGGCGCCAACACAAGAGGCTGCGGCACATCTCGCAAGTCCGGAACCTCCCAGGGCCGGCCGTGTCGAGCCAGTTCTGCCAGCAGGGGCTGGGCAGCAGAGAGGCTCTGAAGCTCAGGGGGAACGCTGCCGCCGACCGCCGAAAGTTGGCCGTCACTCGTCTCCAGGTAGGCCGCGAAGGATACCGGTTGCAGCGCTTGCCGCAAATGGCGCTCGAGTAACGCCTCGAGCTCGTTCCGGGTAGTGGCGGTGCGGGTCTTCTCCACCAAATCTTCCAAAATCATGCGCACGTCGTAAGCCTTGCGGAAAAAGGCCCGGTCGACACGCTGCGAAGTGGCATGGTGAATGCGCATTCCGCCCAATGCCAGCGCCGAGCCTAACACCACGCCGCCCGTGAGCCCCACCGGCGTCATAACGTGGGTGTGGGGCAGGCCCCAAGCGAAAGCCATGGCCGCTCCCACGCTGATCAAGATTTGAAGAAACAGGAACCCGCGCTGCACCAGCAGGTAGCGGGCACTCCTCCGGAGCAACACCGGGACCTCGAGCACCCGGTGCTTGACAACGGCGTAGGCGAAAGACAAGGGGTAGACGCACAACAAGAGAACGAGCATGGCAGCCAGCCACAAAGACATTTGAAATCCGAGAAGCTCTTGTGCTCCGAGCCCCAGCAAGATCGGCACCACACCTACGAGCGTTCCCCATAAAATCACTCGACTCTTACGTCGCGCTTCCGAGGTGGATCCAGCCAGGGCATTGCCGACTAGCGAGGCCAAACCCAAAATATGAAACCCATAGGAGTACATCATTCGAACTGCCTTAGACACAACGTGCCCAAACAACCTGCCCACTACCGCGGGCGTCTCATAACTGCCTGTACCTAATCCCGGCAGCACAAAGCACAGTCCCAACGCCAAGCCGAGCCACTTCAGCCACGGAGCGCGACGATCAACAGGCGAGCGCGCCGGGAAGACCGCGAAAAACAGGTAGAAAATCGCCGCATTAAAACCAATAAAGATCGCTCGATAGGTCATCGAAAACCTTCGTAAGGGCGCCCCCAGGCCCGCAAAGTTACCCGACCAGTTTGCGACGGAAATGGCACCTGTGAACTCCAAAACCAGCAGCCAAGCGTAGGGATCCTCCAGGCGTAAAAACAGGACCGTAAGGCCGACTACGAGGAAGATCACGGGGTAGGTCTCGATGATGTCCCGGCTGAGGCGCTCGGTCAACTTTCCTGATCGTGAGGGAGAAGCCCGAAAGGTCGCCCTGAGGTTAAACGGCGCAGGAACATGGGGACGCTGGATCGTGAGCTCGACCGTGTCCCCGGGTTTGTGTCTGGCCCAGATGTCGTTGAGCGAGTAATCGCTCTCGAATCGCTCTCCGTCGACCTTGAGGATTCGGTCACCAACCTGCAATCCTGCCTTCTCCGCCGGGCTGTCTTTGTAAATGTTCGTAAGGAGCTGGCTTTGTTCAGCCTCGACGTATTGATTATCAAAACCCAACTGCGCGGGGACTTGCGATCGCTCAGAATACATCCACAGGCCGCTGTAGAAGATGGTGGCGGCGCCAAAGAGCGTTGCCAATACAGCAAGCAGCGGTTTGGAAAACGGTGACCTGGACATGATTTGGCGGGCCAGCACCGGGGAATCGGCACCGGCGAAGGCCCAAGCGAAGCTTAAGGCTTTGCTCCGCGTGCCGTCAAGAACCGGCGAGATGGCAGACACTCGCTTGATCCAGTGGGGATTCGTCCTGCAAAGCCGCGAAGGGATCAGCGATCCTCGATGGTCATCGTTGTCCCGAAACGGGGTTCTGGGAACTCGGCGGGGCGGCGGACGCGGAATGCCGCAAACGCGCAACGGCCTCTCCAGAGGGCCGTGATACGTGAAACGATGGATTCGGAAACGCCCTTCCCGGAAAGTGGGACGACTGCAGCTTGAAAGCGGACCAGACCCCAATCGGTCTTCGTATCACTAACGAGTAGTCGCCATGTCTCGCCAGCCGGGACGGCTTAGGGAGCCGCCGTGGCTGGAGACGTTACGCCACGAGCACGCCAGCATGCATCGGGCGGACTGACTCCAGTCTTTTTGGCGCATTTGCGCCCTGGTCCATGAGGTTAGAATCGGCTACCTTTGGCCGTCGCCGCATGTTGCTGATTTGGCGGGGATAAGAAATCTCAAGAAAATGGCGGAAGCGGAATTTCGGGTGGTCACCAGGCTACAGGCTTTTGACCTCTACCCTACTCGATAAAGCTTCAAGGCGCATAACAGCCGAACATTCACAGATTTACCTGAGGAGGGGCGAACCTTACGCTCCACCTGCCAGCAGTCGTCGATAACCACGTCTTGGAAACCGGCATCCTTCATGCTGCTGGACATCATGGCGTCCGCAGTCTCGCGGA